>Ga0310838_1000873_pt1 | contig 20349 bp, 15 predicted proteins | sample SM_ome_6_FD_202241 | JGI IMG/M metagenome (GOLD analysis project Ga0310838, IMG submission 202241) | Sorghum-adapted microbial communities enriched on stacked mutant (SM) sorghum from Joint BioEnergy Institute, Emeryville, California... ...
AATCCCGTCGAATGGTACACCGTCAAAACGTGGTGGCCGTTCATCCTGGTCATCGTGCAATGCTGGAAATACGTCGGGTACGGGACGCTGATCTACATCGCGGGCATTGCGGCGATCGACCGCTCGCTGTATGAAGCCTGCGCCATCGACGGGGGACAGCAAGCTGCAACAGACGATCTGCAACGCGATTCTGATGCTCGTGGCGTTCGCGATGATTGCGCCCCTGGTGCTGCTGTTTATCAGCTCCATCACCGACGAAAACGTCATGATCGCCAAAGGGTATTCCTTTTTCCCGGAAAAATTGAGCCTGGAAGCGTACCGGTACATCCTGAACAACTCGACGACCATCGCGGTCGCTTACGGCATCAGCATTCTGGTCACCGTCGCGGGCACGCTGCTCGCCATGCTGGTGACGACCATGATGAGCTTCTCCCTTTCGATCCGGGGATTGCCGGGCAAAAACGTCATCAGTTTCTTCGTCCTGTTCACCATGCTGTTCAACGGCGGCCTCGTGCCGTCCTACATCCTGTGGACGAGCCTGGGCATCGTCAACACGCTGTGGGCCTACATTTTGCCGTTTCTGCTGACGAACGCGTTCAACATCATCATCATCCGGAGCTATTTCCAGGCGAACATTCCGGAAGACGTGTACGACTCGGCCAAAATCGACGGAGCCGGCTACTTCCGCGTCTTTCTGCAAATCGGCCTGCCCCTGGCCAAACCGATCATCGTCACCATCGGGCTGTTCGTCTGCCTGGGCTACTGGAACGACTGGCAAAACGGCCTGTATTTCATCACCGACGCCAACCTGTTCAGCATCCAGGTGCTGCTGAACCGGATGAACCAGAATGTGCAGGCCGTCCTGGCGTACACGGGCCTGAGTTCCGACACCCTGGCGAAAATGCCGCAGGTGTCCATCCGGATGGCCATCGCCTATGTCGCCATTCTGCCGATTCTGATCGCCTATCCGTTCCTCGAAAAATACTTTGCGAGCGGCATCCTGAGCGGCGCGGTGAAGGGCTGAGAGGTTCGGCCCGCCCGGCCATTGCCGGCTGCCGGTTTTTGTGCCAACGGTGAGGAGTGAACCGACATGAAGGGAAACATCAAAATCGTCCCGGGCACGCCGAATGACGACAACCGGGAGTATTTGCCGGAAGCGATCAAGCATTCCGACATGGTGGTGAACGAAAACGGCAACAATTCCCTGGTGTATCCGGCCAGACTGCAGGAATTCACGGAAGCGGTGGTGGACAGCGCGCCGAGCACGTGGTACGAGTACGTGCCCGCGTCCTACGACGGATCCCGGAAAGTGCCGCTGGTGGTGTCCCTGCACGGCGGCCTGATGACGGGATGGGGGCAGGCGATCTATTCGTCCTGGACGCTGGTGGCCGACCGGGAAGGATTCATCGTGCTGTTCCCCGACGCCGGCGCCCGCCGGATCTGGATAGTCGAAACCGAGAAGAAGACGCTGGAAGCCTTCAGCAAACCGAATCCGGAAGGGTTTTATTTGCACACGCCGCCGGAGGATCCCGCCGACAACCGGGACATCCGGGTCATCTTCAGCCTGATCGAAAAAATGAAGCAGAAATACAACATCGACGAAGACCGGATTTTCCTGCACGGCATGTCCATGGGCGACATCATGTCCAGCCAGATCGCCCGATATTTCGGAGACCGGTTTGCCGGGCAGGCGGGATCGGCCGGCGTGACCTGGCCGGAAGTGCTGTGGGATGAGGAAGGCCGGATCCGCAACCGCTCCGGTCCGCTTTCGGTGTGGCAGACCCGCATGGAATATGACAGCATTCCGCTGCATGAAGAGGAGACGGGCGAATTTGTCCGCTTGAACCGCGAGTACTGGAAACAGGTGAACGGCTGCCGGTCCCTGCCCGAGATCAAGATCGAGGGCGAGAACAATTTCGCCTTCTACCGCGGCGAGCAGGCGGATTTCGTGTTTCTGGAAGTGAAAAACCGGGACCACGGCCAGACGTTCGACGACGCGGAGCTGGTATGGGACTATCTGTTTTCCGGCGTCCGGCGCGATCCGGCCGGGGGACGGCCGGATTGCGGCCCGTCGATTTTGCCGCGCAAGGGCGACGCCTGGGCCATCGCCGCGGCCGCGGGATGCGACCGGGCGTACGTGCACAACCGGCTGGTTGACATGTCCGGACCGGCGTTCATCCATCGTTCGCTGAAATATCACGGTTTGAACGGCGGCGCCATTGTCAGGGGCGAGTACCTGATGACGCCCGTTTCGTTCGTGGCGCACGTGTTGGAGGCGGAGCTGGCCACGTCCCATGGCGGCCTGGCGGCCGAACTCAAGCTGAAGGACGGCCGCGTGGTCCAATTCGCCCGGGGCAATGTCGGCTGCGTCGTCGACAACCGGGTGCGGGCGATGTACTGCGAAGCGGTGTTCCGCGGCGGCGAGCTGTACGTTCCCATCCAATGGATTTTCCAGCGGCTTTTCGATTATCACGCCTCCATGTGCGACCACGTGCTGTATATTACCGATCATCCCGCGGAGCTGTCCAAACACATGGCCGCGCTGATCCGCGACGGCATCTTGGGCGCCTCCCCGCGTTGATTCGAAACAAAGAGGACTGCCATCATGGAACCTTGTTCCGTTCCCGCTGCAAACAACCAGAACACGCCGAACACCATCTGGAACAGGGCGTTCGTTTACATTTTCATCGTCAACATGGTGCTGAACCTGACCCAGTTCATGATGAATGCCCTCGTGCCGAAATACGCCGAATACCTCGGCGCCACGCCCGCCATCGTCGGCGTGGTCAGCAGCATGTTCGCCCTGACGGCCATCGGCATCCGGCCGGTGGTCGGGCCGGCGACCGGCTATTTCCGCAACAACCGGCTGCTGGCGGCGGCCCTCGCCATCATCCTGCTCGCCTTTGTGTGCTACGGCATCTCGGATTCGGTGGAGGTCGTCATCATGGGCCGGCTGCTGCACGGCATCGGCATGGGCTTTCTGGCGCCGCTGACCCTGTCGCTGGCCAGCAACGCGCTGCCCGGCGACAAAATCGCCCAGGGCATCGGCATCTTCTCCCTCGGGCAGGCGGTGGCCACCGCGTTCGGCCCGTCCCTTGGCATCGAACTGGTGAATGCCGTCGGGTATCACCGCACGTTTTTTGTCGGGACCGCGATGATGGCCGTCGTGCTGCTCATGGTGCTCCGGATGCAGACCGACGCTCCCGACAAATCGGGCGGATTCCGCATTTCCCTCGACAACGTCGTCGCCAAAGAAGTGCTGGTTCCGGCCGTGATGATGTTCTTCCTGGCGGGCGCGTATTCGTGCATCAATTCGTTCATCCTCATTTACGGCTACGCCAGCGGCGTGGAGGAAATCGGCCTGTTCTTCACGGCCTACGCGGCGTTCATCCTGTTCTCCCGCCCGTTCAGCGGCAAAATCGCGGACAAATACGGCCTGGACAAATCCCTCGTGCCCGGCATGCTGATGTTCGCCCTGTCCTTCGTGCTGATCAGCTTCTCCCGTTCGCTGCCGATGTTCATCCTGTCGGGGGCGGTGTCCGCCTTCGGCTACGGCATCTGCCAGCCGCTCGTCCAGACGCTGTGCATGAAGCTCGTGTCCCGGGAACGGCGCGGCGTCGCCGGCAACACGAACTACATCGGCGTCGATCTCGGCTACCTGATCATGCCGCCGATCGCCGGCGCCATCGTGTCCCGCGCGCAAAGCCGGGGCGAGACGCTCCTTGCGGGGTATTCGGAGATGTATCGGTGGATGATGATTCCGATCGGCATCGCGCTGCTCATCTTTTTGGCGCAGAGGCGAAGGCTGAAAGCCATGGTGCTGAATGATTGATGGCGGGTGTGGCGGTGGTGCAATTTGAGCGGGTTTTTGGGGGTGGGTCGTGCCTGAAGCCTCCAACCGATTTGCGTCTCAATAGTCAAAAGCCTGGATGCTCACAGTGCGGGTGGAACAGGCGGACGGACAGGGTAGCGACTTGTTCGAAATGCTGGAAATTGAGTACTGGTGTTTTGGTTGCAAGGGGAGACGCGGAAGCTGCAGCGTTGCGTGAAGGTGGAAGGAAGTAGGGATTGTCTGCAAAAAACTTTGAAAGCTTGAAAGATTTAAATCGAAAATGGATAGATTCCCATTCGCAAACTTTAGCAATAAAAGCGGTTGTCGTTTTTGCATAACAACGCTCAGGCAATGAACAAGAACAAAGAAGTTTGATATACTATAGTGAAAAAATAATGAAATGACTATGCTGCTAATTGCAGTTGCAAAGTTTTCAAAAGTATTGCAGTTGCCCAACTTTAGTTGAAAGTGAATAAATTTGATTAATTGGCAACTATATTTTCTTGAAATATTGGGATTTCTTTAGGTGCTCCCCGCGTATGCGGGGATGATCCCACTTGACGCCGTGGGGAGGTGCCAGCCAGAAGGTGCTCCCCGCGTATGCGGGGATGATCCCTGTATGGCCGGGCCGTTGACGATGAAAAAGTTGGCATCCGGCACCTGTATCCGTACGGAGACAGCGTGCTCGGCGGGTACGATCACATCAAGCCCAATGATATCGTCATGCTTTTTGAGTCTGCGATCGACCGCTTGGCGGCCGAATCCCACTCGGGAAATGAAGGCAAATGAAAGAAGCGTTGCCGAGATTGGACCGGGACGATTCAAAAAAAGAAAACTGGACGGTTGAACTTCTTGAAAAACCGCTCGAATATCACATCGTTCTTTCTCCAGAGGAACGCTGGAATTTTAATCTTCTTTGAAATCAGGATCCAAAAGGGTGATTTTCATGAATCAGATTGAAATGTCCATTTCTTATGCCAAGGCCACTTTGGAGATCGAAGGGCGGACGCTGACACCGGAAGCAGAGGAATTGATCCGGCGTAGGCTGCGCGGAGAAATTATGCAGGACGAATTTCTGCGTCTTGCGAAGCAGCTGGCCGAATCCCGGGCTGACAGGGATGAGGTCATGCCGGGCTTATCGAAAAAAAAGCTGTTCCAAATATGCGAATCTGCCACCCGCGCCGCCAGGGAAAGAGCTTTTGCCACCGGCGGCTATGTCAGCTATTGCATGGACGGCCAGCTGGTGAGGGAGTATCCGAATGGAGAGATCGTTCGTGTCCCATGATTTCGATTTCCCGACTGATTCTCCGCATATGATTGTTTTTGCCGGCGTAAACGGGGCCGGCAAATCAAATCTGACCAGAATCCTTTCTGATGAGCTGCAGCGCTACAGAATCATTGATGCCGACGCCATTGCCCGCAACATCGATCCCGAGAATCCCGAAAAAGTTAATTTGAGGGCCGGGAAAGAGGCTTTGCGCCAGGTTGATGAGGCCATTGCTTCCAAAATGAATTTCACGTTCGAGACGACTCTCAGCGGGAGCAATGCTCTCCGACTGATGCAGCGGGCCAGGGAGTCCGGATACCACGTCACGTTGTTCTACATCGGTTTGGAACGGCCCGGACTCTACATCGATCGCGTGATGCAACGCGTCAGGGAAGGCGGCCATTTCATTTCGGCCGAGCTGATAAATCAACGCTATGTCACGTCTTTCGATAATCTGCCGAAGGCGATGAAACTGGCAAACAGTGTCATCCTGCTGGACAACACGGATTTTTACAAGCCTCAGGTGATCATTAAGGATAGTTTTATCGTCTTTCGGTCGGATCGCCTTTCCGAATGGACGGCCGGTGTTTTGCACTCCTGGAACCCGGAGCATCAAACAACCCTGGAAGCTCAATCGCGATACTGCTATCCAGGCACGGATGTTCTGATCAACCTTTTGAACATCCGGGATCAATTCACCCTTGGCCGTTACGAAGACGCCGTTACTTCATTGAGAATCGCCGAGCTGGTTAACATGGGGGTTTCCGGAAAATTTGACTTTCGGCATCTTCAGGACATCCACCGTCATATTTTCCAAGACATTTATCCGTTCGCCGGCCAAATCCGGCAGGAGGACATCCAGAAAGGTTTCCATTTCGCCAGATACCAATTCATCGAATCGGAAGGGGTCCGTCTGCTTTCCGAACTGGCGGCCGAGAATCACCTGAAAGGTCTCGATGCAGACGCTTTTTCCAGGCGCGCCGCTCACTACATGGCAGAACTGAACGTTCTTCACCCTTTCCGCGAAGGCAATGGCAGGACGATCCGGGAGTTTATCCGCCAGCTCGGATTGAATGCCGGGCATGTCGTCGATTTCAACCGTGTTCCGCGGCAGATCATATTTGATGCGAGTGTCAGAAGTGTTGTCGATCCGCAGCCGCTGGCCAAAGTCATCCGGGAATGCATCCGGGAAGTGCTCCCCCCGCGTATGCGGTGATGATCCCGATCTACAAACAAGCTGCCGACGCACATGGTCAATGAAAATTTAGCTAAGAACATGCGTTCCCTGACAATATATTGTCACAACTTGCTGGTAAGATGAAAAAAGGAAGGAGAATCCAACGAAACGAGAGAATTATTGTCGTATTACGTTCTTTTAGTAATCGGACGGGGTGATTGCGATCCGATTGTCATCATTTTCAAGAATGGCCAGAAGCCTATGGGCAAAAAAATCTCGCAGCGGAGATTTGTTGTGGCTTCCTTTGCCGACCCATCTGGCCGATGCGGTTGAGATTGCTCGTCTTTTGTGGCGAATTTGGTTGCCGGAAGGTGTAAAATTGCAGATTGCCTCGGGTATCCATCTTGGGGACGTAGAAGAAGCCGAAAGACTGTTCATATTTTTGACTGCCGCCCACGACCTCGGTAAAGCAACTCCTGCTTTCGCCACCCAACAATCTGGCAACCGGGAACTCGATATGAGAATTCACGAACAGATTATGGATACCGGGTTGCCCATCAAACCCGAAGAAAACTATATGTTTCGAAATAAAACCCCTCATGCTTTGGCTTCCCAAGTCATCCTGACGGAGATGGGATGTCCTGAAAGTGTAGCAGTTGTACTTGGAGCCCACCATGGAAAACCTCCAGAACTGCAAATGTTGCAAAACAACTTGAGTGTTTTCAAAGCAAATTACGGCCATGATTTTCAAACCGGTCGATCAGAATGGAAAATTGTTCAGAAAGAATTGATCCAATTTGCACTGCATCAGGCCGGGTACGAGAATCTTGGGAATTTGCCCGAAATCAACATCACTGCCCAAGTATTGTTGAGCGGATTGCTGATAGTGGCTGACTGGATTGCAAGCGATTCCAGGCTTTTTCCATACATCCACCTGGATGATCGGACAGATCTGGATTCTAGACAAAGGGCCAAACAAGCCTGGAGCGAATTGGATTTCGTGCCGTTCTGGATGACGACTAACGAGTGGATGCAAGAAGATCTGTATCAACTGCGATTTGGCTTTGGCGCGGTCAATCCTATCCAGAAGTTCACAAGGGATGCTCTTGAACATGTAAGATCGCCCGGGATTATGGTGATTGAGGCGCCTATGGGTTCCGGCAAGACAGAGGCTGCGCTTGTTGCAGCGGAAATCATGGCGGATTTGACGAAACGCAGGGGCGTGTTTTTTGCGCTTCCGACACAGGCCACATCGGATGGAATATTTCCAAGGCTGGTTCAATGGTTGACTAGACTCGGCATCGAACAGGCATCGACTCGTTTAATGCACGGAAAGGCGCAATTCAATGATACATTCCGAAACTTGGCTTTTGGGAAGGGTATCAACGTTGATGAAGAAACGGAAGTTTTCGTGCACGAATGGTTCAATGGACGCAAACGATCGATTTTGGACGACTTTGTTATCGGAACGATCGATCAACTGCTCATGGCGGCACTCAAACAGAAACATGTGATGTTGCGCCATCTGGGATTGGCAAACAAAGTGGTCATCATCGACGAATGCCACGCCTTTGATGCCTATATGAACTGCTATCTTGAGCGGGCGCTGAACTGGCTGGGATCTTACGGCGTGCCGGTCATCGTTTTGTCGGCGACCCTGCCATTCGAAAAACGAAAAATGGTTGTCGAAGCATATTGCAACAAACGATTTGGTCCTTCCGGTTCCCGAAAATGGTTTGATCCGCTGGGCAAAAACAGGCTTCAGTCAAATCAGGATCGGCACAACAACCACGAGTGGATAAAAAACCGCGCCTATCCGTTGATCACCTACACAGATGGAACCGAAGTCAGGCAGGTGATCGTTCCCAGTCACGAAAGAAAAAAACACATTGAGATTGATTGGCTGGATGAACGGAACATTGAAGACAAATTGGCTGAATTGCTGCAGAACGGGGGATGTGCAGGGGTCATTGTGAACTCCGTCTCCAAAGCACAGAAGTTGGCTCGGCAACTGAAAGACAAATTCGGGAGGGAAACTGTCCAGCTTTTCCACTCGCGTTTCATTACGAAGGATCGAATGTCGAAGGAAAAAGCGCTGCTGTTGGAATTGGGCAAACCGGGAAACGGCGGAACAAGACCGGATTTTCGCATTGTCGTGGGCACTCAAGTATTGGAACAGTCGCTGGACATTGATTTTGATGTGTTGATTACGGAAATTTGCCCCATGGATTTGCTGCTGCAGCGGTTGGGGCGTCTTCATCGCCATGAGCGGGATCGACCGCTGCTTTTGAATTCACCAAGATGCTATGTGACGGGCATTCAAGGCAACGGATTTGACAAAGCCAGTGAGGCGATTTATGGCAAATATCTGTTGATGCGGACACGGGCCCGTTTGCCAAATGCCGTCATCGTCCCGGATGACATTCCTCATCTTGTCCAGGATGTATATGACGATTCGATTCATCTTATTCCGGAAGATGAAGCTTATTTGGAAGCCAAGAGAGTACACGAATTGATGTTGGGCGACAAACGTGCAAAAGCCAAGTCATATCGTGTAAATGAACCTCGGGTCATGGACACGATGATCGGATGGCTGGATATTGACATTTCGGACAAGAAAGGAGAAGCGGCTGTCAGAGATGCGAATGATTCATTCGAAGTGCTGTTGATTCAGCGGGATGCTTCAGGAACCTTCAGATTTTTGCCGTGGATCGAAAGCGGCAGGAATTTGGATCGATTTCATGAACCGCCGGAAAAGCTGGCACGCGAACTTGCAAAGTGCAGCGTACAGTTGCCCGTTGCGGTCACAGGCCGGCACGACAACTTGGAGTCCGTGATCAGGCAGTTGGAAGAAGAAAACCGGCAGTGGTTGGCCGACTGGCAACAGTCGCCCTGGTTGCGCGGCGAATTGTTTCTGATCCTCGATGAAAGCTTATCGGTCAAGCTTGGAAAATACAGATTGACCTACCATAAGGATTTTGGCTTGGAATATTTTGTTGAAGAGGGGTGAAGACGGATCGTGGCGACCGAAAAATCGTTCAATCTGCTCAGGGAACCATGGATCTTGGTTTTGAATGCCGCGGGTTCCATGGAAGAAGTCGGATTGCTTGAACTGTTTGAGAGAGCACATGAATTTCGGAGTCTGGCAGGAGAGCTGCCCACGCAAGATGTTGCCATCCTTCGGTTGTTGCTGGCGATTTTATATTGCGTGTACGGGAGATATGATTTGGATGGACAACCTGCTTTGATTTTTGATGATGAAAGCGGAGAAGTTTGTCCGAGGGATGCCTTGAACCGCTGGAAAGAGTTATGGGATTCCGGCAGTTTTTCGCATCCCATTCTCCGCGAATATCTTGAGAATTATGAAGACCGATTCTGGCTTTTTCATCCGGAAAGGCCGTTTTATCAAGTTGCCGGGCTGAATGCGGGAACGAGATACTCAGCGGCGAAATTGAATGGTGAAATCAACCAAAGTGCCAACAAAGACCGGTTGTTTTCATCCCGCAGCGGCGAGGCCAAAGAAAGCTTGACGTATGCAGAGGCAGCCCGCTGGCTCATTCATCTCATCGGCTTTGATGATGCTTCAGCAAAACCGACAACAAGAGGCACTGGCATAAAGCTGCCAAGCATCGGGGTTGGCTGGTTGGGCAAATTGGGGCTTCTATATGTTCGAGGCGATACTTTGTTTGAAACGCTCATGCTGAATTTGGTATTTCTGCGAGACGGTAGATTGCCATGGAAAGATGGACGGGCCGCTTGGGAATTGGATGAAATCAGGACAGTAGAACGAAGCCGGGTTCCGATGCCGGAAAGCCCGATGGAACTGTTGACCCTTCAATCAAGACGGGTTCTTCTTGGCCGGCAAAATGGCAAAGTCGTGGATTATTTGCTGATCGGCGGAGACTTCTTTCCGGAAGAAAATGCATTTGCCGAACAGATGACTCTTTGGGTGAAAGAAAATTCAAGGGAAGGACCGGATATTTTCAAGCCGCGGCAGCATGATCCGGCAAAACAGGTGTGGCGTGACTTTGGTGCCCTTGTTCTGAATGGGGACAGCCATCGAGCACCGGGCGTCATTTCATGGTTGAGAGTCCTAAAATATCGCAATATCGTGAAGCTGCCCATGTTCAAGTTTTCGATCGTGGGCGTCAAATACGACAAATCCAATTCGTCATTTACAGATCTTTTCAGCGACGGCATTTCAATTCATGCCGATTTGTTGAATGAAGACAGGCTTGGCGAGCAATGGATCGGGCGCATTATGAACGACATCGAGATAACGGAACGACTGGTTCAACAGGTTGGATTGCTTGCCCAGAACATCGCCAAGGCCGAAGGGAATTCGGAGAAAGAGGGTGCCAAACGGCTGGCGAGTGAAATGCGGGCACAAGCCTACTTTCGATTGGACAGGCCTTTCCGGCAATGGCTCGAAGACATTGATCCTCATAAAGATCAGATGGAAGAGACTTCATCCAAATGGTGGGGGACTGCGCAACGCATCGTTCGTGATTTGGGCAAAGAAATGGTAGCTTCCTGCCACCCTCGCAGTTTCGCTGAACGTGTCGTCAAGCAAAACGGAAAGGAGCTGATCTATTCGATTCCCATTGCCTACAATCAATTCATGATCAACACGTCGAGTCCGGACCGGTTGGTAAAGTAGAAAGGAGGGGATAAAGGTGGATAGATCAAACGGGCAAAAGATTCAGCAGTTCGTTAACAATCGAATTGATTCTCTGATTCGGATCAGCAATCAATCATTATTCAGTTCCATGATGGCGAAACTCCGCAGAGGAGTCGGAAAAGAACCCGGCAGTGTCCCGGAATTGTGGGAGATGATGTTTGACGGCTTTCCGGCCGAATTGGCAGGCAAAGGACCGCAACCAAGCGCTGGAGAAAGGGCGGTACACACGGTTTTGACCTTGTTTGCTTTGCATCAGCAAAGCAAAGACATTCGAGCAAAATGCATGCACGAACCGGGAGTTTCGTTGGGACAAGCTGTGGGGAGGCTGATTAAAGCCAAATCAGAACGGGATGAGGCCATCAAACGCCGATTCATGACAGTTGTGACGGCTAACGACATTGATGAACTGGTCTGGCATCTGCGCGGCCTTGTTCAATTGTTCAGAGATGAAGATGTCCCCCTTGATTACGGATGGTTGGCCAAAGATTTGTTTTATTTTCAATTTTCCAATTATCAGGACTATATCCGATTGCATTGGGGAAGAGGCCTGTATTTGAAACCGAATGAAAATTCCGTTGGCGAAGAAGGAGGAGTTGTCCATGCAGCGCAATAATCGTCTTTATCTTGACATTCATGCTATTCAAAGCGTGCCGTCCAGTTGCATCAACAGAGATGATACAGGCAGCCCGAAGACGGCCATCTATGGCGGCGTGCTTCGGTCCCGTGTATCCTCTCAAAGTTGGAAACGGGCGATAAGGTTGATGTTTCAGGACGTGCTGCCGCAAGAAAAACTGGGAATTCGCACAAAACGGATTGTGGAAATGGTAGCGGGCGAAATCACAAAGATTGATGGATCGTTGGAATCGTTGAAGTTGGCAGAGAGGATATTGAAAAACGCCGGCCTTGATATCAAGTCAGTCGAGAAAGGAACGGATGCGCTGTTCTTTCTAAGTCGTTCGCAAGCTCAAGCTTTGGCCCGATTGGTGGTCGAATACCCCGAAATGGCAAATAACACTGTGAATAGGGGGGGTAAGGAAAAAATTCAGCAGGCGCTGAAGCAATCACCGGCCATTGACGTGGCTCTGTTCGGGCGAATGGTGGCCGACGAACCGTCATTGAATACGGATGCGTCGGCTCAGATCGCCCACAGCATCTCTACACACAAAGTGGTCACTGAATATGATTACTTCACCGCAGTCGACGACTGGCCGAACGATGAGCATGCTGGAGCCGGTCATATCGGGACGACGGAATTCAATTCCTCCACCATGTATCGCTATGCCACTGTAGCATTGCATCAGCTGAAGGAACAGTTGGCTGAAGATACCGTGGAAGCTGCTGTCCAATTTGTCCGCGCTTTCGTATGTTCAATGCCAACTGGAAAGCAAAATTCGTTCGCCAATCGTACGCTGCCTGACGCGGTTTTGGTCACGCTTAGGCAGGATCAACCCATCAATTTGGTGGGGGCGTTTGAAAAACCGGTCCCGGCAAGCGATGAGGGGTACGTGGGACCGTCGGCAAAGAGATTGGTGCAACACGCTGACAAAGTGTACAAGTATTTTGCAGGAAAACCGGTCTTGTCGCTAACGGTCGGTGATCTGCTGCAAGAATTGGGTGAACCGATGCCGCTCAATCACGTGCTTGATCAATTGAAAAATGCGTTGCCAAGTTTTCTTGAAGCGGGCGGTAGTGTCGCATGAGCACGTTGTTGTTGAGACTGGCCGCTCCTCTGCAGGCTTGGGGCAGCGATGCCAAGTTTGACAGACGGGGGACAGAACGCGTTCCGACAAAAAGTGGAGTCATCGGCTTGATTGCAGCAGCCCAAGGTCGCCGACGTGATGAAAGTGTTGCTGATTTGGCGACATTGCGTTTTGGAGTCCGGGTAGACCAAGAGGGGAAGTTGCTGCGGGACTTTCATATCGCTCAGAGACCCGGCAAAAAAGATCCCTACGTGTCCCATCGATATTACCTAGCCGATGCGGTGTTTTTGGTCGGATTAGAGGGGGATGATGCGACGCTTGCTGATATCGACGAAGCGATTCGCCGACCGGCTTATCCCCTCTTTCTTGGCAGGCGTTCATGTCCGCCAGAAGGTCAGGTTTCACTCGGGATCCGAAGAGGAAAATCATTGATTGAAGCATTGGAACAGGAACCTCTGCAAGCAAGCAATCGATCTGACCGTCTCCGCTTGATTTACGACGCCGGGCCGGAAGATGCGTTTTTCTATTTGTTGCGGGACAATCCCATATCATTCAATCCGGAACACCGCCAGCACGGTTTTCGTCGGATTGCCGAAAGGACAATCGAAAATCGTTGGACGGCGGATCAGGCAGACCGGGAACCTGAGACGGATCACGATCCCTTTTCGATATTGGGGGGATGACCAGTGTATTTATCTAGAGTTTTTCTGGACACCACCCGGATGGAAACCATCCGGGCGCTGTCTTCGCCACAAATCATCCATGGGGCCGTTGAAGCTGCCGTCGAAACGGATGATCGTGGTTCGGAACAGGGGCAAAGACGTCTTTTGTGGCGCATAGATTACTTGACTGATAAATGCAGCTTGCTCCTTTTGAGCGAAGCACCCCCAAATCTGTCTTTGCTTGTCCACCAATTCGGTTTTCCTGGCGTTCATGAAGGAGAGACGAAATCATACTTGCCCTTGCTGGATCGCTTGCGGGAAGGGCAACGCTGGCGATTCCGGCTGCGGGCGAATCCTGTGAGAAGCAGTTTCAAAGAAAAGGATGAAGAAACCGGAAGAGGCAAGGTTTTTGCCCATGTCACGCCGGAACAACAGAAACAATGGTTGATCAGAAAATCCGCCACCTGCGGTTTTTCATTGGAACCCGATGAGTTCGACGTCATCCACTCTGAGTGGAAAAAATTCAGCAAAAATCAAACAGGCGGACGTCATCAGGTGACTTTGCGGACGGTTACATTTGAAGGGATATTGACGGTAGTGGATCCGGTTCTTTTTCGGCAAACGTTGATCAAGGGAATTGGGAGAGCCAAAGCCTATGGATGCGGATTGATGACGATCATGCCGATGGGGCGGTGATCGCGAAGTGACACCGAAATCGTTCGGGAAGAGCAAACCTGATTTGCAATCTTTGCCAACCATCAGCGACCGGCTGTCCTTCTTATATTTGGAGCGATGCGTGATTAATCGTCAGGACGGTGCCATCACGGTAACGGATGTGCGCGGCACTGTCCACGTTCCGGCTGCTTCTCTCAGTGTTTTGATGTTAGGGCCTGGCACAAAAATCACGCATCGAGCCATGGAATTGATTGCAGACACTGGAGTCACCGTGATCTGGGTCGGCGAGCGGGGCGTGCGCTATTATGCGCACGGCCGGCCGCTGACCCGTTCTTCGCATTTGCTGATCAAACAGGCTGAACTGGTTTCAAATCCGAGAACACGGCTCGCGGTTGCAAGACAAATGTACCAGCTTCGCTTTCCGGATGAAGATGTTTCCCATTTGACCATGCAGCAGTTGAGGGGGCGTGAAGGCGCGAGAATTCGTGCCGTGTACAGGAAGGCATCCAAAGCGACGGGTGTTCCGTGGCATGGCAGAGAGTATGATCCCGAAGATTTTCATGGAAGCGATGCTGTCAACATGGCGCTGTCCGCCGCCCATTCGTGTCTGTACGGAATTGTGCACAGCGTGATCGTGGCGTTGGGTTGCTCGCCCGGCCTCGGTTTCATTCATACTGGCCATGACCGTTCGTTTGTTTTTGATATCGCGGATTTGTATAAAGCTCAATTGACCATTCCGATTGCCTTCCAGGTTGCTTCCGAGCAACCGGGAGATATTGGCGGCGAAACGCGAAGACGAGTCAGGGATGCCATTGCGGACGGAAAGATCCTCGAGAGAATGGTAAAGGACATCCGGATTCTTTTGCTTGGAAAAGAGTTTTCAGATCAAGATCCCGTGGATGCCGACATTGTTCATCTTTGGGATGAAAGGTTTGGTCTGGTGCCCAATGCGGTATCTTACGGAAAACGGATCGATGAATATGACACTGATGAAGAAGAACTTGAGGAAGGATATGGCGTCCTCTTGGAGGAGTAAGGATGATCGTACTGACTTTGACGGATTGCCCTCCTGCTCTACGGGGTGAATTGACCCGATGGTTGTTGGAGGTCAATACCGGTGTTTACGTCGGAAAGGTTAGTGCGAGAGTGAGAGACCACATCTGGCATCGGGTTCAGGAACAAGCCGTCAAAGGACGGGCTACCATGGTTTTCAGTACAGGCAAGGGAGAGCAGCGGCTTGATTTTCGAACCCATAACGCGGATTGGGAACCGATCGATTTTGACGGATTGAAATTGATGCTGCGACCATCAAGTTCAAGGCTTGCAAAACGCTATGAGAAGTCAGCGGATCAATTGCATTCCGGCTACAGCAAAGCGTCGAAATTCCTGAAAGCCAGACAGATGTCAAGGAGAGATCCATTTCCGGCATGGAATGACTATGTAGTCATTGACGTTGAGACAACCGGATTGTCGCCGTATCAGGATGAAATTCTCGAAATTGGCGCCATCAAGGTTCGGAATCATGAAGTCATCGGCCAGTATCAGACATTGATCAAAATCAATGGCAAAATACCGCAGGATGTCGCGAAATTGACCGGGATTACAGACGAGATGCTGGAGCAGCAAGGGAAACCGCTAAAAGAAGCGTTGACTGAATTTATGGAATTCGTTCAGGATCTGCCCGTCATTGTCCACAATAGTGATTTCGATTACGCATTCTTGCGAGCTGCGTGCGGCAGATTCGGCCTTCCGTTGTTTTCAAACCGACGGCTGGATACATTGGCGATGGCCAGGAGGTTTGTTGATCATGTAGCGAATTTCAGGCTTGAAACATTGCTGGAGCATTTTGGGATTGAAGTCACAGGCTTGCATCGAAGTCTGAATGATTGTTTTGCAGCGATGCAACTTTATATGAAACTAAATGAAATCCGGCAAAACGAAAAATAAAAATGTCTTAATGGCGGGATTTGTTTAGTGTGCTCCCCGCGTATGCGGGGATGATCCCAGGGAAACCGACCATGCCCGGGCGTCTTCTTCGTGCTCCCCGCGTATGCGGGGATGATCCCTTGGAAGATGACTTGCCCGCCTTTTCTGATCTGTGCTCCCCGCGTATGCGGGGATGATCCTTCACCTATCAGATTTTCAAGGCCCAAAGGCTTGTGCTCCCCGCGTATGCGGGGATGATCCCTCGACTGTCGCCAGGTATGTGGCAGACGAGCTGTGCTCCCCGCGTATGCGGGGATGATCCCGTATGTGGCCGCATCCAAGACGATAAGGGCAGGTGCTCCCCGCGTATGCGGGGATGATCCCTTCACGCTCTCCGCGACCACTTCCGTCACGTAGTGCTCCCCGCGTATGCGGGGATGATCCCGTCTGCGGCTGGGTCGATCCGGGCATCGACCCGTGCTCCCCGCGTATGCGGGGATGATCCCATGGGCCGAAACGCGCGCAGACACCGGAACAAGTGCTCCCCGCGTATGCGGGGATGATCCCCGAAAACGAACTGGAACGATCGGGATTATTACGTGCTCCCCGCGTATGCGGGGATGATCCCGCAAATCAGGGGCCAAAGTCAAAGGAATTCTAGTGCTCCCCGCGTATGCGGGGATGATCCCGCTCCAAATCAAACCAAAATCAAAAAACGAAGGTGCTCCCCGCGTATGCGGGGATGATCCCTCTAGCCGCGACCCCTGCAGCCGGATTTTGAAGTGCTCCCCGCGTATGCGGGGATGATCCCCCGAAGGCGCGAATACCGAAGACGGAGAAGGAGTGCTCCCCGCGTATGCGGGGATGATCCCTGGTGGAAAAAGCGGCCCCGTGATGGGGCACTGTGCTCCCCGCGTATGCGGGGATGATCCCAACGTCATCAGGCGTTTTTGCCTGTTCACCGAGTGCTCCCCGCGTATGCGGGGATGATCCCGATCCCGAAAATCTCATGGTTCTATGCTCTAAGTGCTCCCCGCGTATGCGGGGATGATCCCGGAACCCCACCAAATTTCGTTGAACTCCAGCGGTGCTCCCCGCGTATGCGGGGATGATCCCGGTACTGCTGGCGACGATCATGAGCTATCTGAGTGCTCCCCGCGTATGCGGGGATGATCCCATTCCGCTCACCTTCTCGGCCATAGTAATAAGGTGCTCCCCGCGTATGCGGGGATGATCCCGATGCAAATTGAATTCGTGAAAGAGTTCCATGGTGCTCCCCGCGTATGCGGGGATGATCCCCGCATCGAAAACAACATCCAAACGCTTGCGGAGTGCTCCCCGCGTATGCGGGGATGATCCCTTAGAATTGATCCGGCTTTCCAAAAGGTCCACGTGCTCCCCGCGTATGCGGGGATGATCCCATTCCTGCGACTGATCGGAAGGAGTGATTGAAGTGCTCCCCGCGTATGCGGGGATGATCCCTGTCGCCCGTGGTGTTGGCAGCAAGCTGACAGGTGCTCCCCGCGTATGCGGGGATGATCCCATCACCCTTCGCGACGGCGCAAGGGGATACATGTGCTCCCCGCGTATGCGGGGATGATCCCGCTGCTCCAGTCCGCACAATATGAATAAAAAGGTGCTCCCCGCGTATGCGGGGATGATCCCGGACCGTCAGCGTGCTGGATCGGCTTTATAGGGTGCTCCCCGCGTATGCGGGGATGATCCCGACTTCCTGCGGAGATTCGGCGACGTACCATCGTGCTCCCCGCGTATGCGGGGATGATCCCGCCACCTGCACCGTCGCCACCAGCGTTGGCAGGTGCTCCCCGCGTATGCGGGGATGATCCCCCTATACAATGTAAAGTAGTATGTGCAAAAAAGTGCTCCCCGCGTATGCGGGGATGATCCCGGTACCATGACGTTCTGCCACAGCCACTCAGCGTGCTCCCCGCGTATGCGGGGATGATCCCAAGCTCGACAGCCACGCGGACTTGCAGTTTGTGTGCTCCCCGCGTATGCGGGGATGATCCCCTGATTAGTACGTTCAGCCGCTCGACCGCAGAGTGCTCCCCGCGTATGCGGGGATGATCCCGTTGGGCAAGTCCTGTTCTGGTCGCAGGAAATGTGCTCCCCGCGTATGCGGGGATGATCCCCTTTTTTGCGACACTCCAGCTCGTCGCAGTGCGTGCTCCCCGCGTATGCGGGGATGATCCCAGCTGTCGGTAGGTTTGCGCTTTGTATACGCCGTGCTCCCCGCGTATGCGGGGATGATCCCATCGAACGGCGCCATTTTTCTTCAAGCTCCCAGTGCTCCCCGCGTATGCGGGGATGATCCCGGCGCATTCTTGAGGTGGCCGGCAAAGAAGTGGTGCTCCCCGCGTATGCGGGGATGATCCCCCGTGTTCGCGGCAAGGCGGTCTATGACGTGAGTGCTCCCCGCGTATGCGGGGATGATCCCGGATCGTCAGCCGGTCCGGGATCATCGCGCCGGTGCTCCCCGCGTATGCGGGGATGATCCTACAGAATCATGCTGAATCTGGCCGGATTGGAGGTGCTCCCCGCGTATGCGGGGATGATCCCTCCCATACGTCCCGATGCATATAACTGCGATCGTGCTCCCCGCGTATGCGGGGATGATCCCAGGATCGCGTAGGCCTCATCGCGGTTGGGGTAGTGCTCCCCGCGTATGCGGGGATGATCCCCTTATCAGCAGCGCTTCTGCCAACGCTGGTGGGTGCTCCCCGCGTATGCGGGGATGATCCCTCCAGCAGAAAGCGCAGATTGAACAAGCCAAAGTGCTCCCCGCGTATGCGGGGATGATCCCCGACCGGATGCGGTGATGTTTGCCGCTTCGGCGTGCTCCCCGCGTATGCGGGGATGATCCCATTCCGCTCACCTTTTCGGCCATAGCAACGAGGTGCTCCCCGCGTATGCGGGGATGATCCCGCGCCGAGGCTGTCGCGTACATCCACTACTGGGTGCTCCCCGCGTATGCGGGGATGATCCCGCGACAAGCTGATCGAGGGGTTGCGGTTTTACGTGCTCCCCGCGTATGCGGGGATGATCCCCTTCCATGCTTGCATGTGGTTCCAACTTTGAAGTGCTCCCCGCGTATGCGGGGATGATCCCACACTGGCGGGCATTGAAAGCGTCGCTCCAGCGTGCTCCCCGCGTATGCGGGGATGATCCCCCGAACGAATGGACAAAACTGGACGATGGCGAGTGCTCCCCGCGTATGCGGGGATGATCCCAGGACGCGGCGACAATCACCGCCGGTCACTGTGTGCTCCCCGCGTATGCGGGGATGATCCCTGTTCCATGTTTGCCGTTTGTCGTGCCATTTCGTGCTCCCCGCGTATGCGGGGATGATCCCGCCGGAACAACGTTGCAAAGCCGCACTACTGGGTGCTCCCCGCGTATGCGGGGATGATCCCGGCCCGGCCAATGATCCGGACCGGGTTTTGCGGTGCTCCCCGCGTATGCGGGGATGATCCCGGATGACGGTCGCCGGTACAAAGGCAAGCTCAGTGCTCCCCGCGTATGCGGGGATGATCCCAGGCGCTTGCCGATGACTTTGTTGGCATCATTGTGCTCCCCGCGTATGCGGGGATGATCCCCACACGGTCTTTCCAGTTTGTCGGCGTGTAGGGTGCTCCCCGCGTATGCGGGGATGATCCTGACAATCATCCTCCTCGAGATAGGCGGGCTTCGTGCTCCCCGCGTATGCGGGGATGATCCCGTAGTAGCCTTGCTTTTGCAGATGTATTGCAAGTGCTCCCCGCGTATGCGGGGATGATCCCCGGGTGGCCCGCGGGCAGGTCAGTCCGAAGGAGTGCTCCCCACGTATGCGCGGATGATCCCAGTTGCTGACGTCCATTCTCCTAATGCACCTTGTGCTCACCGTGTATGCGAGGGGGGGTGATCTCTAGTCGTCTGCTCAATTAGGATTTCGACTATGAATCCTCCAAATTCTTAACGGCACCACATGACGCTATTTCGAGAAAATCGGCACTTTTCAAATTCTAAGGGAACCACACAACACTATTTGCGCCATTTTGCCTGAAAAACCCGTATTTCCACTGCAATAGTGCTCTGTCGTTCCCTTATAAAAAGAAAAGGCCCGAAACCGGGCCAATAGCGTCATCTGGTTCCGTTGCGTTCATCCATGGCCACTGCGCATCGGGATCGGCCAGTCCGCGAACACAGCCGGGCCGCCAACACAGCCAATCTGCCGGCGCGGCCGCCACGAAAGGGCGGCCATTCCAATGCGGCCATCACCGCCGGCACCGCTTTTCGCGCCAGCGCCCCGGCCGCCACAGGCAGCTGCCGACCCAACGACCACCAACGACCGCCACCGACCGCCACCGACTACCAACGGCCACCACCGGCCGCCGCCGGCCGTTACCGACCGCCGCCAGCCGTCACCCCA
>Ga0310838_1000879_pt1 | contig 20218 bp, 15 predicted proteins | sample SM_ome_6_FD_202241 | JGI IMG/M metagenome (GOLD analysis project Ga0310838, IMG submission 202241) | Sorghum-adapted microbial communities enriched on stacked mutant (SM) sorghum from Joint BioEnergy Institute, Emeryville, California... ...
AAAAATTCTGACAAATCACTTTTATTTGATGAAAGAACGAAGCAAAGCGCTTACAAGGAAGAGGTTTCCTTTGGGGTTCGCGTTCCAAGCATCTTAAATGACTGCCCACGCTAGCTTGACACTGACTTTGCCCGTTGCCGCCTTGCGGCTCCACCCAGCTCGTATGGAACGTTCCTCGCACCCCCTGGGAGAAGCGCGCCAGGAACGTGACCGCATCCGCTGCCGCATCGCGGCGCTCCCCGGCTCCGGCAATATATACATCGCCGCACACTTCCGCCACTTGATCCCCAAGTACGAATTGCGCCAGATCGATCAAATGGGAGCCGAGATCCGCCAACACGCCGCCGGCGCCGCCCCGGGAAGCGGTTCCTCGCCAACCGGGAGGGCCGGACATGCCGTACTCCCCGGTATATTCGAACGACCCCGAAAGGATGCGCCCAATCCGGCCCTCTTCCACCATCGCCTTCATGCGGCGCACCCCGGGATGCTCGCGATACGTAAAGTTCACCCCGTGAACGACGCCCGCCTCCTCCGCCTCCCGCAGCATCATTCGCGCTTCCTCCGCATTCATCGCCAGCGGTTTCTCACATAATACCGAAATCCCTTGGCGGACGGCGGAGCGGGCAATGGGAGCATGCACATCATTCGGAGTCACGATGCACACGCCGTCCAGTTCTTCTTGGCGGAACATCTCTTCATACGAGGTGTACACCGCCCGTGCGCCGTATCGTTCGGCCATGCGCTTCGCGCTGCTGCCGCCGGCGCTGCAGATGGCCGAAAGAACCGCATGAGGATGTTTGGCAATCACCGGCAAATACCAAAGGTCCGCAAACCAGCTCGCCCCTACGACTCCGATTCGGATCTGCTCCTTCTGACGCATACGCGCATTCCTCCTCTTAATCGATGTTGACCCCTTGATCCGCAGATCTGATGATTGCATCCAAGATCTTCTGATTGATATATCCGTCCAAGAACGTCGGCGCGCCCGGAACGTCTTCCCCTCTCGCCAGGCGCAGGAAATCAGAAAGCTGATTGCGCGCATAGCCTTCCGGAACGGGAACGACCGCCACATTCGAATCGAGCTCGCCTTGAAGCGGCGCCCACCGCTTCAGCTCGTTCGGCCGTTCGCAGCTCACCTCGATCGTCCCCTTCGTGCCAAAGACCGTCACCTTGAGATCATTGGCAAACCCGACCGCATTTCGCGATGTCGTAAAGACGCCGACGGCGCCGTCCCGAAGCGTCGCAACGAATGCAGCAATGTCGTCCACGTCAACGTTACGCGTCTCCTCTTGGCCGGGAAGCTTCCGTTCCGGGACGAAGGTGCGCAGCACGCCGGTCACTGAACGGAACTCACCGCCAAAGTAACGGACCGTGTCGATCATGTGGGCGCCCAGGTCGCCGAGGGCCCCGGAGCCGGACATCTCTTTGCTGAAGCGCCAAGAATACGGGGTGTCGAACAGCTCCGCTCCCCATTGCTGAAGGTAATGGACGGACAGATGGCGAATGTCCCCGATTTCCCCTTGCTCGATGAGATCCTTCGCGTATCGAAAAGCAGGAATATAACGGTACGAAAAACCGACCATGCAGGGAATGGGCGACGCATCATACAGTCTCTTCAGCGCCTCCGCCTCCGCGAAGGTTGCCGTGAAAGGCTTCTCCGTCATCAGCGGCTTGCCGTGCTTGATGCAAAGCTCAATAATTTCGGCATGAAATTTATTGGGCACGATGGAGATGATGCAATCGACATTCGGATCCTGAACGATAGACGCATAATCTCGATATAAAGCCGTCACCTGAAGCCGCTCTCCCGCCGACTGCAGCACATCCGCATTCACATCGCACAGCGCTGTAATAACCGCGTCTTCGATTTGCGATAACAACCGGATGTGATGGTTGGCCATTCCGCCCAAGCCGATGAGCCCGATGCGCAGCTGTTGCTTGCTCATAACCAATGCACTTCCTTCTTTAATTTTATAATGATAGGTTTTTTCTTCCTGATGTCTTATCATGGCGGCTTGCTTGTTTTTCTAGCGCAGCACGTCATCCATCGCGGCGGCCGCTTCATTAAGGGCTTGCCGCACATCCTTGCCATCGAGAAAAATGGACAGCAGGGCATCCTCATAAATCTGCTCGATGGTCCCCCACTGCGGAATCGCAGGAAAATAAAAACCGTGTTCGATTCCCTGCATATACGCTGCAAGATAAGGATGATGTTCCAATACCGCCTTCGATTCTTCTAACGCTTCCTGATTCGTCGGGATCAAGCCCGCTTCCAACATCATCCATTGCGTCTCCTTGCGCATCATCCAGCGGATAAAGGTCCACGCCTCTTCTTTATAGCGGCTGCCCTGGGCCATCACCAAGTTTTCTCCTCCGATGACGGAGCCGTATGTCCCGTCGGTGGGAAAAGGAATCGGCACTGTCTTCTCCAATACGTCGTCCTTTACCTCTTTGGAATGAAGCAAAATACTGTAAAACCACGGCCCTTCATCGATCATCAACACCCGAGCGGCCAGCACGTCGTTCCATAGGTCCGCGCCGCCGCTCAGCAAGCGCGGGTTGATGATCCCTTCCCGATGCAGTTCGAGCATCTTCTTCACCGCTTCCACGCTCGCTTCGCTGTTCAGATAACCTTCGGCTTGCGTAAAGGAATCATCAGCAAACATGCCGCCGAACCCCAAGAAATACGGCAAGCTGTACCATAACTTAATCCCCCCCATGCCAAGGGTCACGCCTTGCTTCCGGGCCGCTTCGGCAACTTCCGTCAGCGACCAAGAGGAGGGATCCAAGCCCGTCTTCTCGAAGAGGGAGCGGTTGAAGATCGCTGCCTTCGTGGTGATATTTAAGGGCAGGCCGTAATATTCCCCTCCATAACGATTCGTTTCGAGCATCTTCCCTTGAAGCGGCGCAGCGGTCTCGGCAAAGTCCGGAAACTCGCTGAGCGGGTAGAGCAGCTGTTTGCTCGCGAAGCTCGAAACCCAGCTGTAGTCCATGCGGACGACATCCGGAATCTTCCCCGCAGACATCTTGGCAATCAGCGCCGCTTGATATTCTTCGTTATGCTCTTGGCGCACCGATTCGATTCGAATCGACGGATTCGCCGCCTCGAAGGCGGGAATCACGCGTTCTTCAAATACGCGGGTCTCTTGGTCGCTGTACGTATGCCACACCACGATCGTCTTGTAAGGCTCGTCGTCCACTTTGCGTATATCGGTTCGGTCCCCGATGATGCTGGCCTTCGCGCAGCCAACCAAGATCGCGACAATTGCGATAGCAAGGAGAGCCTTCCCGCTTCGCAGCAACATGTTATTCCCCCCTTGCCGCCGGTTTGCTGGCTGCTTCCCGGTAATCGACCGGCGAGACTCCGGTCACCTTCTTGAACAATTTGCTGAAATATTTCGTGTCATTGAACCCGGATTGTTCCGCAACCTCATACACCTTCAACTCAGTGGTCATGAGCAGCTCCTTCGCCCGTTCAATCCGCAGGTTGATCAAATAGTCGATAAAATTTTGGCCCGTCGTTTGTTTAAACAAAATCGAGAAATAATTTTTGCTGACATGCACGTGATCGGCGACCTGCTGCAGGGTGATCGTCTCGGTATAATGCGAGCGAATATATTCGATCGCTTGCGCCACCGGGCTCTTCGAATCGATCTCCGCAGCTTTCTCCCAGCCGTGTTTCCTCAGCTCATCGACTTGTTCCATCAAACGGGCGCAAAGCTCATCCAGCGACTCCGATTGAAACAAGAGATCAAAGCTTTCGACAAGGGCGTAAGGGTCTGCGGTTTGCTTAAACATGACGGACAGCACCCTGCAAGCTTCTTCCTTCAGCACCCGCGGCGATTTCCCTCCGTATTTCCAGCGTTCCCTCCACCGATCAACGATTGTCTGCAGCTGTTCATCATGAAGTTCGGTGATCGGAGGCAGCAGGTTTGGCAAATCGCATTCCGCTTCTCCTGCCGCCGCCGTGCGGTCCGCGTAGATGCCTTTGCCGCGGAAGAACATCATCTGGCAAGCGGCAGCACTGCGCTGAAAGCTTTCCTTCACCGTCCGGATTCCCTCGCCGTAAGCATAACCGAAAGACACGTCGATGCCGGCTGCCTTTTCCATTTCCCCCTGCAGGCCGGCAAGCTCGATCTCCACATGGCCGCTGCGGGGGATCAAGAAAAACAGTTCCTTCTCGCTGACCGAAAAAATAACCCCCTTCGGCACTAAGCCGTAAAACCGTTCCACCAGAGCATCGCGAGCAATCGAAAGATGCAGGTACCCGTACATCTCTTCCATCGCCGGCATGCGATGGAGCAGGACATGCACCGCGGTGTAAGCTTCATGAAGCCATGCAGGATATGAGCCTTCCGGAAGATCCTGCGAATCTCCCGTGAGAAAACGCTTTAATCCCTGTTCGCAGCGTTTGCGCTTTCGCTCCATTTCGCTGGCCTTGATCCCCATCAAGGCATGCTCCACTTGCAGCTCCTTGCGAATCTCCTCCTCGCATTTCTTGACCACTTGCAGCAATTCTTCCGGTTGAAGCGTCGGTTTTAAAATATAATCGACCACGCCCAGCTTCAACCCTTCCCGAACATAATCGAAATCGTTATAGCTGCTGACCAAGATCACCTTCAGCTGGGGATTCAGCTCAAGGGCACGCCGGGTCAGTTCCAATCCGTCCATGACCGGCATCTTAATATCCGTGATCAGAATATCGCACGGTTCCGACTTCATCATCTCCAGCGCTTCCGCCCCGTTCGCAAAATCCCCCGTCACCTGATACCCCTCTTGATTCCAATCGACCGACGCTTTGATCCCGAACCGAATCACCGGCTCATCATCAACGATCATGATCCGGAGCATGCAGCATCCCCCCATTCCCTGGTTCTTTCGGGCATAACAAAATCGTTGCTTTCGCCCCCGTGGTCTCCCCTGCTTCCTGCCCTTCCTGAACGGTTTCTTCGCTGCTGCTCCGCGGTTCTAATCGGAAAGAAGAACCTTTGCCGTAATAAAGCATAATGCTTTCGGCAACATGTTTCAGCCCGATCCCGAATCGGTCGAGGGCAACTGCGTCCTCCAGCGTATGGACCTCCGCGCGCTTGTCTTCCGGCAAGCCGACGCCGTTGTCCATGACAATAATTTCCAGTGAATTCCCGCGCAGCGCTGCATAGATCTCGATATCGCCATCAGCATTTTTAGGCACGAACCCGTGGAAGATCGCATTCTCCACCAACGGCTGCAGCAGCATGCGAGGGATGGTGAAGTTGACAGCCTGCTGATCAATCTCCGTATGCAGCCGATACGTTTTGCCGTAACGCATTTCAAGAATAACCAAATACTTTTCGATGATGTCCAGTTCTTCACCTAAGGTGATAAAGTTTCCCTTCTTGCCCATATTCGCTTCCAGCAGCCGGATCAGCGCGTACATCCCATGATCGGCCTTCTCCGGCTGATATTTAATGAGCCAGCGCAGAGTCGTCAGCGTATTGAACAGAAAATGAGGATTGATCCGATGCATCACCGCCCGCAGCTCCGCATCCTGTTTCTGCTGTTGTTCCCGCTGCACCTGCTCCATCAATGCCTTGATCTCCGATACCATCCGGTTAAATTGGCGGCTCATGAGGCCGAGCTCGTCGCTGGAGAGCACATGGGACCGCACCGACAGGTCGCCCTGCTGCACCCGTCTCATCTGCTGCGTGAGTTCGCGGATCGGCCGCGTCACGTATTTGGCAATCAGCGAGCCGATGATGATGCCGGCCAGCGCAAAGATGGCGGAGAACCGTAAAATGTTCTGATTTAAGCGGTCCATCTTCTGCGTAATCTCGTGTACAGGAACCGTGCCGACGATGTACCAGCCGTTGCTGAGACGCTGCTTGACGCCGTAATACGGAGTGTCGCCGTGTTGAAATTCAAACTCGATATATTCGTGATCCACGATATTGCGCAACAGGTCCGCATTGGCCACAATCCGGTTGATCCGGCTGACATTGGGATCGATCATAATGCGCCCTTCCTCATTTACGACGAAAAATCCGCCCGTATCGCCCAGTTTCATCTGCTGCAGCTTCTCGATCATTTTCCGGCCGTTCAAATTTACGATAATGTACCCGATATTTTCCATCGTCTCGAAATCCTTCAACACGCGGGCCACCGGGAGCACGAGTTCCGTATTATCGCCGCCGCCGCTGAACCGATCGTCCTGAAGCCCCAGCCATGCCAAGCCGCCGTCTTTTTTCCGGGCTTCTACGGCAAAATCCAGCTCCTCCACCCGGTAGCGCGCCAGCTTCACCCGGGAGAACGTCCCGCTTCCCCAGCTTTGATGCTGGTCCTTGATCACATAGACGATATTGGCAAAAGAGCTGGAGTAGACGATATTGTTTAAGGTGCTGATCAGATACTCTTCATCCTCTCTCCACTCCTGCAGGCTCGCCGCGCCTTCTGCGATTTCCTTCTTCACCACGTTCTGGATCCGCAAATCGGAATAAATGAGGTCCGAAATATCGCTTCCGGCGTTCAAGATATAAGAGATCGAATCCGCCGCCTGTTCGGCGATCTGGACGGAGGATTCCCTGACATTGTTCTTCAGCGTGGAATTGGCAACGAAATAGAAGGAGGCGCTTGTAAACAAAATCGGGAGTAAAATGACGACGACAAAGGCAACGATCATCTTGGCCGCAAACCTTCGTCTCATGAGAAACAACAGCTTCACCCAGCACCCTCCTCTCTTCAGGGTGCAAGCAGAACGGGAGAAAGACGTCCCCGCATGAGACGTCTCCTCAGATCCCTATTCCTGGCACTCGATGACCAACATATCCCAATATTTCAGCATCGGCAGCGTGACCTTCAATTCCCCGCCCTGCTGCTGAAAGTCTAGATCAACGGGCGAACCGTTGTAGAAATCTGGGCTGGCGAACCACACCCGCTCTGCCTTTCGATCCACGGCCACAGAAATTTCAATATTTTCCTTCAGCGAAGGTTCTTTTTGCGTGGCGTCGGCATCATTCCAATTCATGTGCACCGCATCCGTGAAATTGATCAAATGAATGATTTGAGTGCCCTCTTTTTCCTTCGCGAACGCCCACACTTTTCCTTTCTCCGCTTGCGCGGACAGCTCGACGTTCGCAGACGCGGCCTTCAACTCCGCATTCTTGACAGAATCGCGAAGCAGATTTTGATAGGCCGTCAGGAAATCATAATAATGGATCAGCTGGGCCTCCAGCTCCGCCGGAATCGTCAAGTTCCGATTTGGAAAGTATTCCTTCGCGAGCATGTTTTCGCCCAGTTCGATATGCGCCCCCCCGGAGGCAAAGATCACGGCATCGGTGAGCAGCACCCCCGCCGTATTGAATTCACCGGCGCTGTCCGCATGATCATAGTTCATATAAGCAGCCAGAACCGTGTTCAGCTCACCGTTGCTGAATTTCTGATTCTGATCGATGATATCCTTCAGATGCTTATATTGCGGGTGGCTGTCCCATACTTCCGTGTACAGAAACTTCACCGGTGCTTTCGCAATATACGCTTGGCCGTATTGTGACACCGCATTCATTACATATTCTACATCAATCGCCGCCTTGGCGTCTTGTAGAAAATCAAGGTAGGCCGTTCCCAGATCGATTTTTTCCGAGTCGGCGTTCCACAGCATCCCTCGGTCTCCTAACTGGTCGACATGCCAGCCGTCGAAGGGAAGATGCTCGAAGACGATTTGTTGTTGCTCAAACAAGTACGCTTTCCAGTGTTCATTCGCTGGATCCATCAGCATAATGTCGCTTGCCCAATCCTCCGGCAGCGGATGCCGATCCTGCGTCGTGCCCAGCGGATCTTTAAACATCCCCCACGCCGGGCTGACGCCGTCCTTCTCAGCATCCTCATAAGCGCCGAAGAGCAAGTTATAATTCATCGCCTTCATGTTTTTCTCATGAGCCAAGTCGATATAACGTTTCACTGTCTCGAAGAACACCGGCCGGTTGGCGATATCTTTCCACTGCGCAGCCGGCGCCCCGTTCTCCAGCTTCAGCGGCATATGGTGCTTCCACTGCCAATCGTAAAACTGGACCCCGTTAATATGGAATCGGTTCAGCCGGTCGATGACCGCTTGCTGCTCGTCTTCGCTCATCGGCCCAAAATCTGCAAGGTAGCCATACCGGGGAAATTTGCCCCAATCCGAAGACACATCAATCGCGATATTCATATGGTCCGCTGCCGTCGAACCGGTCTGCAGATAAATTTCTGCCAGATATCCCCGGTAATCCTCCTCCGGCGGCGCCCATTGCCATTCAACGGCCGTTTCGCCGTTCCACTCCAGCTCGGTGCGCTCGACCAACTCATTCAAGTGCTTATACTGTACGACCAATTTGCCTTCACTGACATTCCCTGGTGCAAGCTCTAAGCGGAAAGTGACGTCTTCCCCTGGAGCATAACGCGCTTTGTCCGTCGTGACGCTGCGAAGGATCGATTCTTCTCCCGCATCCTGGGGTTTTATCATCTTCTCTCCCATGCAGCCGGTCAACACAGCGGCCGCTGCAGCCAACACCACTCCCATCCTGCCGAGCCTTTTCCAAGTTTCGCCCATTTGCATCCTGTTCCCCTCCTCTGCTCCTTATCCCTTGATGGCACCTTCGTTAAATCCGGATTGCACGAATCTTTTCTGGAAGATCATGTAGATGAGCAGCACCGGAATCAACGCAATCACCGATGCGGCAAAAATTTGCCCGTAATTGGTCGCATATTTGTCGTTAAACATCATGATGGCAATCGGCAAGGTGCGCAGCGATTCACTCTTAATCAGCGTTAACGCCAAGAAGTACTCTTCCCATGTCCCTTGGAAAATGAAAATCGCAAGCGTCCCCAACGCGGGCAGCGACTGAGGCAAATAGATGTTCCAGAAAATTCTCCAATCTCCCCCGCCGTCAATCAGCACAGACTCCTCGAGCTCCTTCGGTATACTTTCAAAGAACCCCCGGAGAAAAAACATATTTCCAACGACGCCGCCGGCAATATATATCAGCCAAAGCCCCGCATACGTATTCACCAGGCCCAACCCTTTGATGGTGACGAACTGGGGAATGATATTAATCACCCCAGGGATCATCATCGTCAACAGGAAGATCCGGAAAATCGCCTCCTTCCCCGGGAAGGTAAACCGAGCGAAACCGTATGCCGTCAGCGCGCCTAGGAACAAGGATCCTGCCATCGCTACGGAGGTGACGATCACGCTGTTCATGAAATACGTGACAAAGTTATTCTTATTCCAAACGATGATATAGTTCGTCAGATTGGGGGTGACGCTGAACACTTGATCCGGCTTCGGCAGGGTGTTCGTCCCCAAGAAGAACGTCGTCAAAATCATGTAGATAAAAGGAAACACAAACACCACGGCGCCGGTGATGATGATGGCGTAGACAACAATTTTCCATATCAAAGGCGTTTTCATCGCATGGCACCCCCTAGAACATTCTCTGTCTGCCGAATTTCTTCATTTGGGAATACGTCAGCAGGAACACCATCAGACCCATCATGAAGCCCATGGCCGACGCCGGACCGAACTTCAGCTGCTCAAAGGCCTGCATATAGATCAAGCTCGGGATGACCTGCGTCTGATCCATCGGTCCGCCCTTCGTAATGAAATACACCTGCGGGAAAAACCCAAACGCCCCGTTGACTAGGTTAATCAACACGAACACCGTAATGGGCTTCAGCAGCGGAACGGTAATTTTCCAAAACTGCTGGATCGGATTCGCCCCGTCGATTAGCGAAGCCTCATAGAGCTCTTTGGGCAGCCCTTGCAGCGCAGCCAAATACACCACCACTCCCCAGCCCACCGTCTTCCAAATATGAAACAGCCAAATCAAAATCATGGCCGTCCAATAATTGCTTCTCCAGGCGATCGGCTCCGGGAGGAGGCCCAGCTGCTTATGAAGCAGGAAATTGACGAATCCTCCGTCCCCGTCGGCAAATAAATATTTGAACAAAAGCGCTACGATGATCCACGAGGTGATGATAGGCAAGTAATAGATCGTTCGAAACGCAATTTTGTATTTGACGAATCTCGCGTTGATGAGCACCGCAAAAAACAGCGCAAGAAACCAGTTGATCGGCACAGTAACCGCTGTATTCAGGAACGTATTGCGCAAGGCAATCAAAAATCTGCGGTTCGGGTCTTCAAAAACGGCCCTGTAGTTGTCGAATCCGACCCATTCATTCGTCGCGTTCGGCATAATGCTGAAATCTTGAAAGCTGATGATGATGTTTTTGATCATCGGGTAGATGACGAACACGGCCGTCCCGATGAAGCCAAGGGCCACAAAGGGCAGCACGGCCAACCATTGCTTCAGTCCGGTTTTCCATTTGCTCTCCTTCCGCTTGCGCCCGGCATCCCCTCCGGAGAACCTCGCCGGATGATTCATGATACAGCCCCCCAGAATTGAAATGGAAGGCTGCTTCGCCGTTCCGTGATGTCACGGTTCCGGTGAAGCAGCCATCTCCTTCTGCTCGTCACATGCTGTTATTGCAGAATGGCATCGATTTGCTTCGCCGCTTCATCCAATGCCGCCTTCGGCTCCTGTTCGCCCCGAATGGCCTTCTCGACAGCAAGGTTGAAGATGCTCTCGATCTCGTTCCACTCTGGAATCGGCGGGCGCGGAAGCGCGGTGTCAAGCTGCTCTACGTACTCTGCGATGAACGGAATGTCCATGTTCGTCATCGCTTCCGCCGCTGCCATGTTCGTCGGGATCAGGCCGGCTTCTGCCAAGAGCAGCTGCGGCTCCTCGGTCAACATCCACTTGGCAAAGGTCCAAGCTTCTTCCGGATGCTTCGAGTTGGTGAAGATGACCAAGTTTTCCCCGCCGATCACCGAGCGGCTGCCGCCGGCTCCTTCCGGAATTAAGCCGCGGACAGTTTCTTCTATGGGATCGAAGCCGCTTTCCGTCTCGTTCATCAAGATGCTGTAGAACCACGGGCCGTCATCGCTCATCAAGTACTCGCCCGATTTGAGTCCGTCCCATGTGCCCGGTTCCCCGCCAAGAATCGGCGGAATGACGAGGCCGCGGTTATTCCAATCCACTATCGTCTCCAGCGCTTTCACGCTGTCCGAACCGTTGAGGAAGCCTTCTGCCTGCGTATAATCATCGCTCAGCATCTGGCCGCCGAGGCTCCAGAAGTAAGGCAGCAGCCCCCAAGCGTGGATTCCGGAAATCCCAATGCCGTATTTCCCTTTCGGTTTGAGGGTTTCCGCCGCTGCCACCAGCTCATCAATTGTCTTCGGCGCTTCCGTCAATCCCGCTTCTTCCAACGTCGCCTTGTTATAAATCGCGATCTTGGTGTTCGTATTCAACGGAACGCCGTAGTACCCGCCGTTGTAGAAGTTCGTCGCCATGGTGCTTTCGAACACGCTCGCCTTGAGCTCCTCGAAGCCGTCCATGCCGCTGATGTCCATCAACGCGCCTTGAGCCGCAAATTCAGGCACCCACACGATGTCCATCCGCATCAAGTCTGGAGCCGCATCGCCGGCGACGCCTGCGATCACTTGCTGCTTCAACCCTTCATACGGCATGCGCGTCAGCACCAGCTCGATATTCGGGTGCTCCGCTTCGAACGCGGGCTTGATTTGCTCCGTCAAAATTTTCTCCTCTTGGTCGCTGTAGGTATGCCAATACTCAATTTGCACTTTCTCGCCCGATGTTTCCGGTGCGTTCGATTCCCCTTCCGTTGCCGGCGCTCCTCCGCCGTCCGATGCGGCACCGCCTCCGCCGCCGCAAGCGGTCAGCGTCACCGCTAACATCAACGCAAGGAAAGAAAACAACCGCTTCTTCATCGTTTTCATTTGGCTCTGTTCCCCCTAACATGTTTTGACTACACTTTTATTATCGAGGCTGAACCGCTCCTTGGTAACCGTTTTCATTCCGAGAATGGTGTCATTTGTTGTGAATCTGAACCGGCGGAGAGCGGAACCGGCAGGAGGAAGGTGTCTTATTTTCCGATCCAAAACGAAAATCCCGACACCATCGGTGCCGGGATGAACCCTTACTTGATTAACTGGTAAACGCGCGCTTCATAGGGGCGCAATTCAACGCGGTCAATCGCTTGGCTCTCGTCGATATCTCCATAGTTGGCAATGATCAGCTTCCGAGAGCTGTGCTTCAAGTGTTCGGGCAGCTCGAACACGGTCTCCGTCCCGAAGAAGTTCAGCATGATGAGCCACTGTTCCTCGCCCAAGGTGCGGGTATAGGCGTAGATCTGGTCGTGATCTTCCAAAATCAAATCATACTTGCCGTAGACCATGACGTCATGCTGCTTCCGGAGTGCGATCAGCTTCTTGTAATAATGGAAGATCGAATCCGGATCTGCCAGCGCCTCTTCGACATTGATCTCTTTATAATTCGGATTCACTTTGATCCAAGGCGTGCCTGTCGTAAATCCGGCGTTCTCGGAGCTGTTCCACTGCATCGGCGTGCGGGCGTTGTCGCGGCTCTTCGCATGAATCGCCTTCATCACTTGCTCCTTCGGCATGCCGCGCTCATGCACGAATTCCCGGTACATATTGAGCGTCTCGATGTCCCGGTAGTCGCTGATGTCCGGGAAGGACGGGTTCGTCATCCCGATCTCCTCGCCTTGATAAATATACGGCGTGCCCTTGAGCGTATGCAGCAGGGTCGCCAGCATCTTGGCCGATTCCTTCCGGTATTTCCCGTCATCGCCGAAGCGGGAAACCATGCGCGGCTGGTCATGATTGTTCAAATACAAGCTGTTCCAGCCGGTCTGCTCCAAGCCGGCCTGCCACTTATGCAAAATGCCGCGCAGATCCTTCAGCGTCCAAGGCTTGACATCGAACTTCCCGCCGGGACCCGAGTCCACATCCATATGCTCGAACTGGAAGACCATCTGCAGCTCATTCCGATCCTCGCCGGTGTAGAGCTTCGCATCCTCCACCGTTACCCCCGGCGTCTCCCCGACGGTCATCACCTCGTACTTGGACAGCACCTCGCGGTTCATCTCTTGCAGAAATTCGTGAATGCGCGGGCCGTTCATGAAGTGCTCCCCGCCCCAAGCATAGCGTTCGTCACCCACAGACGGAAGCCCGGGCGTCTTCGAGAGCAGATTGATGACGTCCATCCGGAACCCGTCGACGCCCTTATCTAACCAAAACTTCATCATGTCGTACACTTCACGGCGCACCGCCGGGTTTTCCCAGTTTAAATCCGGCTGTTTCTTCGAGAACAAATGCAAGTAATATTCGCCGGTCTGCTCATCATATTCCCAAGCGGACCCGCCGAAGAACGACACCCAGTTGTTTGGTTCCCGGCCGTCCTCTTTTCCGGGCCGCCAAATATAGTAATCCCGATACGGGCTGTCCTTGGAAGAACGAGATTCGATAAACCAAGGATGCTCGTCCGAAGTATGATTGACCACCAGGTCCATCATCAGCTTCATGCCGCGGCGGTGAATCTCCTCCACCAACAGCTCCCAATCGGCCATCGTGCCGAATTCGTCCATAATATCCCGGTAATCGCTGATATCGTACCCATTATCGTCGTTCGGCGATTTATACACCGGGCTGAGCCACAGCACGTCCACTCCGAGCTCCTTCAGATAATCCAGCTTGGAGAGGATGCCGCGCAGATCCCCGATGCCGTCCCCGTTCGAATCCATAAAGCTTCGAGGATAAATTTGATAAACCACCGCTTCTTTCCAAAATGCTCTCCGTTCCGCCATCGTCATCACCTTTGTTTTCTTGTTGTTTTTCTGCCCCTAGTTGCAACATAACGCAAAACGGAGACACTCGTAAACGAACATTCATCCGAATTGACCGGAAAATAAGACACATCGAACGGCCATCAGAAACCGGCGCCGTGGCACTTTTTGTATTTTTTGCCGCTGCCGCAGGGGCACGGGTCATTTCGCCCGACTTTGCTTTTCTTTGCTGCTTTTTGCTGGGCGTTTTGTTCCTCTTCCCGTTTCATCTCTTGTTCGATCTGTTCCGCTTCTTCAATGTTTTGCATGTTCAAATACAAATCTCTCAATCGTTCCAGCACGTCATACCTGGCATCCAAATCTTCCACTTTCAACGCCTTTTGGAGAATGGAAACCGCTTTTGCCAAATCCCGATGGGCCTCATCGCCGTAGAGCCCGTATTGGTCCGCCCAGCCGATTCAACCCCAGGCCCACATCGGGAACTCCTCGGTCAGCGCTTTGAACATCTTCTCGCCGGCATCCGTTTCCCCAAGCTCAAAATGCGCCTCCGCGATGCCCCTTCTCATGTACAGCGCATTTTCATTATTGCGGATGCGCGTTCTCGCATAATATTCCGTGAAGAAAATGATCCGCATCTGCGCGTAAGATTTGTTCTGATGGGACGCATTGATCAGCGCCACTTCAAAATCATTCGCCCAATTGGGCAGCAGCTGAATCCCATCGAATACGGGTTCAAAATCTTCAATATACGCGAATCCGCCGCGGTTCATGGCGTCCACGATCAAACGCCACGTCTCCATCCAAACGTCGCATGCCGCGGCGTCTTGGCGTTCCATGTACAGTTTGTAACCTTCTTGCATTTTCTCGTTGATGAGCGCGAACTCCACAACCGCTTCCTCCCATTTACTCACCTGCCATATTCACGGTCACCGTGCGGCTTCCTCCGTGCCAAGTGACGTTCGCACCGAGCAAGCTGCCCACATCCCGCAGGGGAATGTACACCGTGTCATGATGCAGGAACGACGGTTCGCTCAAGCCCGCTGCTTCGCTGCCATTCACCTGGACCAGCGATTCGTTTGGGCGAAAGGTCAGCTTCGTCTCGCCGTAAACGGCCGTCACGGTTTTCGTTGCCGCATCATATTGAACCGTCGCTCCGACAGCGGTGAAGAGGGAACGAAACGGCACGAAGATCCGGTTGTTCACAAATACGGGGGCCGGATGGAACTCGGCTTCTTTCCCGCCAATGACGAGGTTCGCCTCCGCTTCCCTCACCTGCGGCCGGCTTGCGGAGGATGCTGCCGCTTTCCGCGCAGCCGCCGGCACCTTGAAGGCGAGCAGCTGCTTCTCCGCTTGCACGAGCAGCATATCCCCTTCGATGATGAAATCTTCAAACACGCGCACATCCGTCTTGGCGCGAAGCAGCGTTTTGCCCGTATCCAGTTGGAACACTTTCAACTGCCCGTCCGTTTGGCCGACATACACCCCGCTGCCATGCAGCTCCAACCGGGAAATCGGGTTATTGACCCCGTACGAAGTATAGAGCTGTTTCCCCGGATGGTAAGAGCTGAGATAGGTTTTGCCGCTTAGATAGAAATATCTGCCGGCATACGGTCCCGCAATCCATTCATTGATCGTATTCCCGGCCCCGAATGAAATCACCGCAGGCGTTGTACGTTCGGGATCGGCATCTCGATGGTAGCGGTATAACGAACCTTCGACCTCAACGTAGAGCTCCTCCCCATCGATTAATACGCGCCCGACTTGCTCTGCCTCCGGAAACAAATACGCCCTTGTCTCGATCAATTCGCCGCTTTTCACGTCAATCTTATGAATTTTGAACGTATTCGCCTCTTCGATCATAAACTGATGTTCCTTCGCGTAAATCGCCCCGCCCTCCGCCGCCAATGGTGCAGAAAAGTAAGATTTTCTCCACAGCGGTTTCCCGCTGTCTTTGTCGATCGCCCGAAGCACGCCGTGAGTGATTGCGCCGCTGACACTGTACATCTGCAGCACAGCATCTTCCGTCACATAAATATCAAAGGCGTAATTGGCCTGAGGGTATTCCGACTTCCACAACAGCTTCCCATTGGCAAGATCGTAATTCGCGAGCCCTTTCTCCAACCCGACAAAGAGCCGATCGCCGTCCGGGACCAGCTGTGTGCCTCCCGCATCTCCCGGTGCGCTCCAGCGCAGGCTTCCCGTCTTCGCATCCAGCGCATACAGGGTGCCTTGCTCATTCATGACGTAGACCGTTGCTTCATGGTACAGGATCGGAGCCTTCAAGCCGCTTCCGAACTTCCATTGCCTCTTTCCATCGGCGGCCTTCGCTGCGATGATGGATGAATTTTTCAAATAAAAAACATTCCCGCCGCCCGCTGCCATAAACCCGCCATATTCTGAAGCAGCGTGCTCGATCGCATCTGTCCAGACAGGCTGCTGAATTGGTGCGGGATCTTCATAGCTGGGAACGACGTAAGAAGCGTATGTATCGTTCGCCGCCAAAGACGGAATCGGCGCAGTGAACAAACTGAGCGCCGCAGCGCTGCACAAGGCTCGTTTTATCCATCCTCGCAAGTGCATTGGCCGTCCCCCCTTCCCGCTCAGGCGTAAGCATAAGCTTCTCTTATTAATTCTATCATATAGTTCAATATCTGCATGTATCAAGAATGTGATATGTTGGAGATCAGGTGATGCAACAATGAACAACAGCAGTGCACAACAAATCGTAAAGACGCTTGACGGCAGCAAACCGGATCGTTGGAAAGGATATGTTCTCGGAATCGGATATACGCTGGGGATTGCCGCAGCGGCGGGCGCGCTGGCGAAACTTCCGATTTTTTCAATGTTGGGGGTTATGATTTTATCCATTTTAATAGGGGTGCTATGGAAGACGGCAGCGCCGGTGCCAGCGAAGGCCGCGAGGGGGATTGCCTTCAGCAGCAAATATTTGCTGCGCGCCGGGATCATCCTGATGGGGCTCCGGCTGAATCTCAGCGATATGCTCGCTGCCGGATGGAGGGTGCTCGCGATCGATGCAGCCGTGATCGCCTTTACGCTGGGCGTGATGATGGCCTTGGGCGCACGGCTTCGCGTTGACCGGCATGTAACCGCACTGCTGGCAGAGGGCACGGCCGTATGCGGCGCTGCCGCCATCGCCGCAGCAGCGCCGGTCATCGGCGCGAAGAAAGAGAGCACCGCGCTCGCCGTTGCGGCCATTTCGATCCTCGGCACCATCGGGACGATCATTTATGTGCTGCTTTATCCGTACATAGGTTCCTTAGATCCCTATTTGTACGGCGTATTTGCCGGATCCACGCTGCATGAGCTTGCCCATGTCGTCGCCGCCGGAGCGCCGGGAGGAGAGGCCGGCTCCAACGCGGCGATCTTGGTGAAACTCGGCCGCGTCGCCCTGCTGATGCCTGTAGTGCTGGCGCTGGGCTGGCGGTTCCGCCGCAGCAGCGCATCCGGCTCGAAGAACGGACCGCAGAAGCTTTCGTTCCCTTGGTTCATTCTTGGTTTTCTGGCGATGAGCCTGGTCAACACCGCAGGTGTCCTGCCGCAAGCGCTGATCGACCTGCTCATCACAGCAAGTGTCATCCTGCTGTCTGCGGCGATGGCAGGCGTCGGCCTCGGCATCAACCTGGCGGATTTCAAGAAGCTCAGCCGCGCTTCCATCATCACCGCCGTTGCGGGGTATATCGCCTTAACGGCCTTCAGCGCCGGACTGATCGGACTGTTATACTGACGGGGCTTGATTTGCTTGCTGCCCGCCGAACAGGAATATCTCCAGCTTATATTTGCTATATTCGCCGAAACGATTGCTGCGAAAGGGAATTCTGCCCGCTGATTTCGAGGCAGAAGCCCCAATCCGCCAGTTTCGGCGAAATAGGCTGGAGATTTTCCATTTCGATCGAAGAAAAACCATAATATTTGGAAAATGGACGGGCGTTTTTCCTGTTTAGCCCCTAATGAACGGGCTCGGTTCACCGACGGAGAAAATGTGCAGCGCGTGCATCGCCCGGGTGCAAGCGGTGTAGAACAGCTTTCGGTCGCTTTCCTGCCCGTAACGCTCTGCTGAACCGTTATAGACAATCACTGCATCAAACTCCACGCCTTTCGCAAGGTAAACGGGGAGGAGCAGCGCCCCTTTCTCATAAGCAATCGACTTCTTCGTAATCAGCTGAACCTCGGCCCGACCGTTCAAGGCTTCATACGCCTCCTCGCTCTCCGCTGCTGTTTTCGTAATGATCCCGATGGACTCATATCCTTCTTCCCGCAGCTTGGAGATGGCATCGGCCATGCGTTCATGCAGCTCCCCGCGGTCGGCGGCCACAACAACGCGCGGTGTCTCGCCCGAGCGCTCGAACGGGATGATCTCCTCTCCGCCCGGAATCATGTGGCGGGTAAATTCGACGATCTCCCGGTTGGAGCGGTAGCTTTTTGTCAGTTTGTACACCCGGCTTTGTTCCGGCCCGTATAAAGCATAGAGCGATTCCCCCTCATCGAAGGCGGAGGCATGGGCGAAAATCGCCTGATTCAAATCGCCCAGCACCGTCATGCGGGCACGGGGAAACAAACGCTTGATATACTCCAGCTGAAACGGCGAATAATCCTGCACCTCATCGATCAGCACATGGCGAATCGAGGGATTCGTTTCGAATCCTTGCACCAGTTCCTGCAGGAATAAATAAGGCGTTGCGTCTTCGTAAGCCAATTCTCCCCGCTCCAGCCGCTCCAGCGTCGACCGGCAAATCGCTTGCCAGTGCGCCGGGCGCTGGTCCGTCAGCTGCTCCAGAAGGGCAGGCTGCGAAAACAGCTGCCGATACAACGCCGTCACATCTACAAATCCCATCTGTTCCATCTCGGTTCTTACCGGCGCCAGATGCTTCTTCACAACCAGCTGTGCCGCGATGTCCCGCTCTTTCGCAAAATCATCAAACGTAAACTCGGCATTCTTGCGGGTGCGACGGAATTCCTGATAGGAGCGGTGGACCTCCTCCGCAGACAAATATTGCATCTCTTCATCCACCCAAGCTTCGCCCAGCTGCTGGGTTTCGAAACGATCCAATTCCGCCAGCAGCCAATCGCGCAGCAGCTCGATGCGATTGAGCAGCCGGACCGAAGCGTCATAGGCATAAAATTGGTCCCGAATCGCCTCGGCGGAAACAATCGTCTCGTTGCGAAACACCATCGGACGGAAGATCATCCCCTCGTGGAGCAGCCGATCCCGGTATGCCAAGATCACATCGAAAAAGGCCCGCGAAGATTTATAACGGATCCCCTCCATCCGAACGTCATCCGCATTCCCCTCCAGCATCGATTCCAATGAATCAAAAGGATCCTCCAGCTGAAACCGTCCGCCGAGCCGATGCTCCAAATATTCTTGGAATGTCGTTTGCTGCATATTCTCTTCGCCCAGCTCCGGCAGCACCGATGAAACATAGCTGTTGAACAGCGGATTGGGGGAAAACAACAACATTTGATCCGCACGCAGCGTGTTTCGATGTTTATACAGAAGATAAGCCACCCGCTGCAACGCAGCGGAGGTTTTTCCGCTGCCGGCGGGGCCTTGGACGATAATCAGGCGGCTGGTGTCATCCCGGATGATTTGATTTTGCTCCTTCTGAATCGTGGCGACGATTGCTTTCATCTGCATGTCGGTATTGCGGCTGAGCACGCGCTGCAACAGCTCATCGCCGATCGTCACGCCGGTGTCGAACAGGAGCCGGATGTGTCCGTCGCGAATCGCAAACTGCCGCTTCAACTCGATCGTTCCATGAATGGTTCCCATCGGCGTCTCAACCCACGCTTCGCCAACGTCATGGTCATAATACAAGCTCGAAATCGGCGCGCGCCAATCATAGATGAGAAACGGGCTGAACGGATCCTCTTGAAACGAAGCCATCCCCAAATAGATCGATTCTTTCACCGACCCATCTGTCTCTACAAAATCCACCCGGCCAAAATACGGATTTTCCTTCAATCGGCTGAGCTTCTTCCAAGTGTCATTTGCCTTCTTGTGCCGCTACTCCCGATCCGCAAGCGTCTCAGCTTGCTGCCGCATGCTGGCGGCGGTTTCGATGCGGTCATCCGGTTCGCTCAAGTTCACGGTCACATCTTCCCAGAATCGCCGGCGGATCTCCACCACCTCAGACTTGGCTTCGCCCAGCTCTTCTTCCAGCGCTTCCAGGCGCTCATCGATCTTGGCAATCACTTCCGAAACCCTCTGCTGTTCTTCCTGCCAAATGTTTTCATCCATCTCCACTCCTGCTTCCCCTTCCGTCTTCTTCGTTTCCAACCTTGGAAAAGTTATTGTAACCGGATTGGATAAAAAATGTTAGTGTAAAATCTTCGTGGGTGTAGGAATTGGAAAAAGCGGACATAGAAAAAGAGCTTCTCCCTTGGTAAAGTGATGTTTGCGCACAACACACCAAGAAGGAGGAAGCTCCTGTGAGCCACTTTACCACAACAATGCCGACAATGAAAGAGATTGAGCAATGGATTTTCCGGAAAATGCAGGAGGAATTCGCTCGTGCGATGA
>Ga0310838_1000881_pt1 | contig 20165 bp, 15 predicted proteins | sample SM_ome_6_FD_202241 | JGI IMG/M metagenome (GOLD analysis project Ga0310838, IMG submission 202241) | Sorghum-adapted microbial communities enriched on stacked mutant (SM) sorghum from Joint BioEnergy Institute, Emeryville, California... ...
TAAAGATAAAAGGCAGCCGTGGGAATGTTCTTCCCACGGCCTCCACTTATTAGGAAATAATGCTATAATAAACAAATAAAGCACAAGTAGGTGTCGGGATTGCCACAACCGTTTTTCTTGTTACCTCTTCAACATTTTGTTCCTCAATAAATGAAGATTTGTCATGGTACTTTCTACAGTGCATACCCACATCACTTTCTAACTTTGGGAGACTTAACAACCAGTAGCTGAGTGATAATTTTAAAGAGTATTCCACATGAAGCATGATAAAATCGGGGTATTATATGTACTAAATCACCATGTTGAACAATTTTGGTGCAATAATTGGTTATGAAAGCGCATTCTAAATGCGTTGTTTGCGGTTACAATGAAGTCAAGGGGGATGCAACAATGTATTTGGACGAAAGGAGCAACGCCTTATTAAAAGAGGTTATTAATAACCCCTATATTTCCAGCGCCCGGATTGAAGAAAAATTTCATTTAACCAGAAGGCAAGTCAGCTACAGCTTAAAAAAAATAAACAGCTGGCTCGAAGAAAATCATTTACCGCCTATCAAAAGGACAAACAGCGGAAAATTTATCGTTAGTTCCATACTTATCGATCTATATGCCGGGCGACCTGATAAAGCGCAAAGCACTTATATACCTTCCGAAAGAGAAAGAGCTAACCTAATTTTGTTAATGGTTCTAAGCAGTGAAAGCGAATTATCGCTCGTCCATTTTACCTCTGCTTTAGATGTCAGCAAAAATACTATTTTAAGGGATCTAAAATATATCCAAAGCATTTTAAGTGCCTATCAATTGGAAATCGTTTATTCACGGTCAAACGGTTATGACATTGGTGGTGATGAATGGAATATAAGACGACTATTAGTTGACCTCATTCAGTCAATCCTAAATATGTTCAATGGTCGCACATTCATACACAAGCTCATCGATTTACCGGAAATTGAAATCATTAAACTTCGAAAGCAAATGGAGGAAATTGAAGAGCGGTTGCATCTGACCTTCATCGATGAAAGAATGGAGCTCTTACCTTACGTCATTGCCATTTTATTAAGAAGGATTAAAAAAGGTAAAGTCATCAAAAACCTTTATCATATCGATTACGAGGAACTTTCCGATACAAAAGAGTATGTGGCTGCGGAGATTCTTATTCGAGATATCAAAAACATTCCAAAAGAGGAACGTCTATTTATTACATTACAGCTCCTTGCCTCAAAGATATTTTCTTCAGAACACTTAACCGACAAAAAAATGTCGGAAATGGCTGAATCCATAAAGATGTGCTTGAATCTGTTCGAAAAGAAAGCATGCGTCACGCTAAAGGAGAAAGAGGATCTCATCAAAAGAATCATCCTCCATATGAAATCTGCCTATTATCGGATAAAGTACAACTTAACGACCGATTATGCTTTAATCGATCGAGTGAGTGATCAATATAAGGCAGTGGAATTTATCCTTAAGGAGTCAATCAAACCCCTGGAAGATTACATTGGTTGCGAAATTCCCGAAAGCGAATTAATGTTTCTGACTATCATATTGGGCGGCCACTTATTAAGCAGCGGCGAGACCATCAACATGAAGAAAAAAGCAGTGGTTGTTTGTCCGAACGGTGTTTCAATCTCAGAACTGATGGATCAAACACTTAGGGACCTATTTCCGGAGTTTCATTTCTATCAACCACTATCCATTCGAGAATTTCAACGGTCGCAACTAGAGTTTGATATTGTTTTCTCCCCCGTTCCCTTGCAAACGGATAAACGCCTTTTTATCGTTGAGCGTTTTATCACGGACTATGAAAAGATGCTTCTCCGCCATAGGGTGATGAAAGAGATTTTCGGGTTTCATTCCTCAATGATTAGCGCTGAACATATCGCCAACATTGTTGAAAAATATGCAAAAGTGGAAGATAAAACTGCCCTAGTTCGCGCGCTGGAAGATTACATCGTCACAGGGGTACCGCAAAAGACTGATGAAAAAGCAAAGGCGTCCTATCAGCTTTCAGATTTTCTTACGCCGGAACACATCATGATTCGTGATCATGTCAAGGACTTACAAGAAGCCATTGATATAGCATCCGAACCGCTTGTGCGCGAGGGAGCCATAACAAAAAATTACGTTGAGTCAATGAAGCGCCAATTTAAGGAATTATCGCCTTATGTCGTCTTAAGAAACCGCATCGCTATCCCCCACGCTGCACCCGAAGATGGTGTAAACCGAGTTGGGATGAGTTTATTAGTTATCAAAGAAGGGCTTGTTTTTGAAGAAATTCATAAAGTCCATCTGATTGTTGTCATAGCAGCCGTAGACAAAAAAACACACATCCATGCATTGATGCAATTAATGAAACTATCCGATTCAGAGCAAGATGTGCAAAAAATCATACAAGCCGAACACCGGGACAAGATCGTTGAAATGATTGCCGCTTATTCTAGAACTGGTCTGGAGTGAAGATTTGGATGAGTTTATATGAATTTATTAGAGAAGACCTAATTAAAGTGAACTTAACTGTTGACAATCAGGATCAGTTATTCGAAACCCTTTTTATCGAAGCTTACCAAAGGGGTTATGTCAAAAAGGAATACTTGCAAAAGCTGAAGGAACGTGAAGCGGTTTTTCCTACAGGGCTTTCGATGGGAGAATATAGCGTTGCCATACCGCATACTGACCCGGAATTTATCATTAATCCTTTCATTGCTGTAGCCACGCTAGAAAAGCCCGTGGCGTTTCACCTAATGGAGGACAAATCAAAACAAACCGAGGTGAACATGATTTTAATGCTCGGGCTAAACGAACCTCACAGTCAGTTAAAGATGTTGCAAGAGATCATGACCCTCATTCAAGACAAAAGTAAAATTGAACAATTACTAAAAGCTCAAACGCCAATAGAAGTTCAAGAGATTTTAAAAAAAATAGAAGCTCACAATTAAGGGGTGTTAATCCATGAAAAAAGTACTGGTTGCCTGTGGTGCAGGTATTGCCACTTCTACCATCGTCTGTAACCGTGTCGAAAATCTTTTAAAAGAAAACGGCATTGAGGCCGAGGTCATTCAATGCAAGATTTCCGAAGTCGCTACTCGCCAAGATGATGCTGACCTCATCGTCTCAACGACGATTTTGCCGACCCAATATAAGATTCCAGCCATCATTGCCACTGCTTATATTACTGGCATTAATATGGAAGCGTTGGATCAAAAAATTATTGATCACTTGAAATAATAAGCTATTAAAAAATGGGAGGGAATACTATGAAAAAAGTATTAGTTGCTTGTGGTGCGGGGATCGCGACTTCTACCGTCGTCTGTAACCGTGTCGAAAATCTTTTAAAAGAAAATGGCATTGAAGCCGAGGTCATTCAATGCAAAATTGCAGAGGTCGCTACTCGTCAAGATGATGCCGACCTCATCGTCTCCACGACGATTTTGCCAACCCAATATAAGATTCCAGCTATCATTGCCACCGCTTATATTACTGGGATCAATATGGAAGCGCTGGATCAGAAAATTATTGATCATTTGAAATAACCCGATTTTATAAAAATTAAGGGGGAGCACACATGAATAAACTATTAGATGCTGTTCAGTACGTCCTTAATTTAGGGCCAACCGTTGTTTTGCCAATTGCGATTATCATCATTGGCTTGATTTTTAAAACCGGTTTCAAGAAAGCCTTTCGTTCCGGTCTCACGATCGGTATAGGTTTTGTTGGAATAAACCTTGTTATTGGCGTACTCACTGATAACTTAGGTCCAGCTGCACAACAAATGATTCAACGTTTCGGCTTTCATTTATCAGTTATCGATGTCGGATGGCCCGGAGCCGCGGCTTTATCTTGGGCATCACCCGTCGCCGCTATTCTGATACCTGTATGTTTAATCTTTAACTTGATTTTGATTTTATTAAAAGTCACCAAAACACTTGATATTGATATTTGGAATTACTGGCATTTCATATCCGCAGGTGCAACCGGTTACATTGTTACCGGCAGTTGGTGGTTTGCTATCCTTTGTGCGATTATCTTCGAACTTATGACTTTATTTGTCGCCGATAGAACCGCACCAATGGTACAAAAATTTTATGGCCTTGAAGGCATTTCTCTACCAACGGGTTCAACTGCCGCCTTTGCACCAATCGGTATTCTGGTAGGTTGGTTAGTCGCCAAGATTCCTGGAATCAAAAAATTAAACGCTGATCCGGACACCATTCAAAAACGCTTTGGCATCTTCGGGGAACCGATGATGATGGGACTTATTCTAGGTATAATTATAGGTTTATTAGCCGGTTACGATCTCGGCGGCGTTTTAAAACTTGGTGTCGCTATGGCAGCGGTCATGTTGCTCATGCCGAGGATGGTAAAAATTTTGATGGAAGGTCTTATTCCGATTTCGGAATCAGCCCGCACTTTCCTGCAAAGCCGTTTCAAAGGCCGTGAGCTTCATATCGGCCTTGACGCTGCTCTAGCTGTAGGCCATCCGGCTGTTATGGCTACTGCGTTATTGCTCGTTCCCATTACGTTGTTCTTAGCCGTTATTCTCCCAGGTAACCGGGTTCTTCCATTCGGTGACTTGGCGACGATTCCTTTCTACATCGCGTTCGTCGTTGGTTCACGTAAAGGAAATATCATTCACTCACTCATTGCAGGGATTGTTATGGTCGCATTGTCCCTTTACATGGCTACGAACTTCGCGGAGGTTCATACGCAAATGATTCAAGGCGCCCAATTCCACATGCCAAAAGGTGCAACACAGATTTCAAGCTTGGATATGGGCGGTAACTTATTCAACTGGCTTATCCTTAAATTCTCTCAAATTGCAAATAGTCTCTTTCAATAAATAACGAAGATGGTGTTGCCGCCTTCTTTACAAGGTAGCAACACCCTAAATTTTTCATGTTTTGATTAAGGAGGATCCCAATGAAAGCAGCTGTATTACATTCGGAAAATCACATCGTTTATGAAGACATCGAGCTTCGCCCATGCCGTCCGGATGAAGTAAGGATCAAGGTGATGGCCGCAGGCATTTGTGGATCTGATACACACAAAATGGTCACCAAATGGAAGTATCCGCTTCCGGCTATCATGGGTCATGAATTTTCAGGGTATGTCGTCGAAGTTGGGGACAATGTTACAAACGTAAAATTAGGCGAGCGTGTCGCTGGTATTCCTTTTATCCCTTGTTATTCATGCGAGTATTGTTTAAAGGGCGAATTTTCCTTATGTGAGGATCACGGGATGATCGGCTCAAAATCCTTCGGCGCATTCGCCGAATATGTCAATATCAATGCAAACAATGTTCTGCCCATTGGTGATATGGATTTTGAAGATGCAGCCATGATTGAGCCTTCAGCAGTCGCCTTACATGGTGTGTTAAATATTCACCCACAACTCGGAGATACCGTTGCCATTTTTGGGGTTGGTACAATCGGTATTTTGGCGCTTCAATGGCTAAAGCTCAATGGGGTGAAAGAAATCATCGCAATCGATATATCAGACAAAAAGTTAGAAGATGCCCGTTTATTTGGAGCCTCGAAAACGATTCACTCACTTAAAGAAGATCTTGAAGAAAAAATAAAAGAATATACCAACGGCCGCGGTGTTGACATCGCTTTGGAATGCGCCGGTTCTAAAATTACACAAGAACAGTGCCTACTCATCACCCGTAAACACGGTAAAGTCGGTTACCTTGGAATTGCTTATCAGGACGTGTTATTAAGGGAAAGAGCCTTTGAAAACATTTTTCGAAGGGAATTAACCTTGAAAGGCTTCTGGAACTCTTATTCCGCGCCATTTCCTGGAAAGGAATGGACAAATACAGTGGAGTTTGTCAAACAGGGAAAAATCAAACTTAAGGAGCTCATTTCCCACCGTTTCAAGTTGGAAGACACACAAAAGGCGTTCAACTTGATGATTAACCGCGAAGAAGATTACAACAAAGTGATGATCAAACCGAACATCGAGGAGTGAGCAATTAATGAAATCCGTCATGAAATATGAAAAAGGCTATGACAATATGGAGTTAAGGGATATCCCTGAACCGGTTGTTTCAGATGATCAAGTAAAGATCAAAGTTGCCTACACCGGAATTTGCGGTTCCGATATTCATACTTTTAAAGGCGAATATGGCAATCCAAGAGTACCGGTTGTGCTTGGGCATGAGTTTTCCGGAATCGTCGTCGAAGTGGGGCCAAACGTCAAAAATGTTAAGGTCGGTGACCGGGTAACGAGTGAAACCACATTTACGACGTGCGGTACATGCGATTATTGTTTGGAGAAAGATTATAATCTTTGCCCTAACCGCGAAGGAATCGGAACACAGGTAAACGGCAGCATGGCTGAATATGTCATCTCCAGAGAAGAAAGTGTCCACGTCCTTCCCGATAAAATTAGTTTGAAAGCTGCCGCTTTAACAGAACCGCTCGCCTGTACAGTCCATGCTGCACTAGAAAAAACCACAGTAACGAAGGATGATAAAGTGCTCATCTTCGGCCCGGGACCAATCGGTTTATTGCTTCTACAAGTTGTCAAAGCCCAAGGAGCCTTTGCCATCATGGCGGGTATTACGAAGGATCGACATCGTTTAGAACTGGCAAAATCGTTAGGTGCTGATGTTGTCGTCGATACTGTGACGGAAAATCTAGAAGAAATTGTTTTAACACATACAAACTACTATGGTGTCGATAAAGTCTTTGAATGTTCCGGTGCAGTCCCCGCTTTAAATCAAGGTTTACCCTTAATTAAGAAAAAAGGCACACTTGTTCAGGTCGGCCTGTTCGCTAATAAAATGAACCCGCTGGACCAAGAATCCATTATTCAACGAGAAATAACTTATGTCGGTTCCCGTTCACAAAAACCCAGCTCATGGACCATCGCCCTTAAACTATTAGAAGATCAAAAAATAGATGTTGAAAAAATGGTCACAAAAATCGTTCCCCTTGAAGAATGGCGGAGTGGCTTTGAAGCCGCCATGGCCGGCGAAGAAATTAAAGTCATGATAAAATCTTTTTAATGGGGGTCTGTCCCCCACTCCTTTAAAGCGTAAAAGAAGCCGCATCCCGCTTGGGGTTGCGGCGATTTTCATACGTTACACCTCTCCTTTTTTTATAGGGGGACTGTCCCTCATTACACTAAAGTATGAAAGGAAACATAGTCTGTTAGATCTACATCCATTCCATTTATTGACATCAACGGGGTCTGACCCCCCATATGACGAAGGTGCCGAAGTGGGTGGTTTGGACGGTAATGTGTTGGTCGGTGTAGCGGCCGCAAAGGGATTGCCAGCGTTTGCCTTTTTGCTTAAGATAAACACCAAAATATTTGGGAGGGATGCCTTTGTCCGCACCAACTGAAAAGGAAAGCACAGCAGGTACGCGCAGTCGTTTCAATTCTGTATTTCCTTGTTTCAGTTTAATGGTGAAGGCGTTGATCAGTGCCCATTTATTTTGCAAGAGTTTCCTTTCTTTTACGAACAGCTCGGCTGGTTTGTCTTTCGTAAAGTTTTCGATTGGCAGGGTGATGGAGCCATTCGCCTTTTTGATGACGATGGGCACATTTTGGTCAATGAGTGCTTTGACTTGGCTAGCCGTAAATAAAACGCGGTATGTCTTATTTTTCAACGGCTCAATATCTAGAACTAAAACCGAATGATCCACATTTCCTGCAATCGCCTCATCGGTTACCGTCACATTGGCCGTACCTTTGGAAACAGTGACGTCCGGAGTAATCGTATATATTTCTGAGATTCGCCCTTCCGCTTTATAAGCAATTGGTTTTTTGAAACTTTTTACAAAAGCAACCGTCGCGTCAATATCCTCCGGCCCTTGAACCGGATTTTTCCCTCTTTCGCCAATAATACGATATTTATACGCTGTGGCTTGGGCCATAAAATTGTTGACCGTTACGGTATAGGTTTTATCCTCTTTCAATTTTTCACCATTGGGAAGCGTGACATCGACGATCTCAGGTGTTCCGTTTTTCACCGTCCAAGTATATTTAAAACCGCTGATGCTATAATCCGGGCCGTATTGAGCGCTCAACTGCCGTCTCAAGATCTCTTTCAAATCCGCACCCGTCACTTCCAACTTCACCAGCGTATTTCCGAACGGTTGAATATTAAACAAGTCATTCCAAGTTATTTCGCCTTTTTCCAGATTATCGCGGATGCCACCGCCGTTCATTAAAGCAAAGTCGCTGTGCATCGCATGGCGCATCCCATCAGCAATCAAGTTGCCGAGCGCATTGTCGCCGATGGCCCCTTTTTCGGCATAGCCCCCATTCATATCGATCGCAGCCGTTCCAATGACTTCATTGAGCTTGTCTTGAACTAAGTCTTCATATTTAGTAAGAATTTGACTCACTGTCTCATCCGGTTGCGCTTGACCATCATTCACCCAAACAACCTGACCGCTTTTTTCGACAATGTCAGAGGTCTCAGGGTCTATGGTTAAATCGACATCACTGAACGCTTTACCGTATTCACTCGCCTCTATGACCAATTTTCCATCAACAACACCATTGGCAACCTCATGATTGTGACCGGCAAAAATGACATCGACATCATCATCGACTTTTTTAGCGATTTCAGCCGCTTCGTCTGTAATGTTTCCAGACTCCTCTTGATGAGCGGGGGAGTGGGCTATAACAACGATCGCATGTATGCCTTCTTTATGGAGCGCGTCAACCGCTCGGTTAATCGCTTGGACCGGATCGATAAAGGCAATGTCTTTAATCCCATCGGGCATGACCATTCCAGCTGTCGCCGGCGTATCGACACCGATAAAAGCAATTTTTTGTCCCGCGAACGTTTTTACTTCATAAGGTTTAAACACCGTTTCCCCTGTATCTTTATAAACAATGTTGGCAGCAATCATCGGAAAATCCATACCATTGTATGGACGGTTGACATCATCGCCAGGATAGTCGCCGCCATTTACCATCCGCAATAATTCCGTTAACCCTTCGTCGAATTCATGATTTCCTGGTACAGCCACATCCATGCCCATGGCATTTAAAATTTCGACAGTCGGTTCATCTTGGAATAGGGCGGAAACCGGGGAACTACCACCGATTAAGTCACCGACCCCGACGAGCAAGGTGTTCGTTTCTTCGGAAGCCTTTTGTCTCAAATAAGACGCCAAATAATCGGCGCCGCCAAATGTGCCATCCGGCTGTCCGTCGCCATTGACATCCAAATCCGCATAATGCTGATCGATTTTACCGTGCAAATCGTTGATCCCAAGTAACTGTACATGAACGGGATGGTCACCGATCTCTGCGAGTGAAAAGTCAGAAGCAGATCGAGGCTTCAATTGATACGTTCCTTTAAAAACCGAGCCGATGCCGGTAATGTCTAATACCGAACCCTCAGCATAACGGGATGTAAAGCTGTTGTAGTCCATACCCGAACGACTATCCACGCGGACACGATTCGTCGTCTCGCCGTTTACCGCATCAAACTCAAAGGTGCCGTATTTATCCGGTGTGCCGATGTTTTTAACTGTTACATGTTGCAACGTTAAAAGCTCGCCTTGATTGGTCTCGTCCACCTTTGACACAATCTTCGGATTCGGAACAGGCGCTCGGCCTTCATCCGTCGATTTGATGATATTGGTCAGTTCTACTTCACCGTTATACGTCGATTTCACCGCGGAGAGTTTTACCTTTTGCCCTTCCGAATAAGTCGAATCCGATTGATACACATAAATGCCGCCGGTAGAATCTTGAAGATAAAAGCCTTTTGCCCCCCAGACTCCGGGCGGCGTTGTAATGATGCCCTCTACAGTGACGGTTGTCCCATCAGCAGCATTGCGCGCCTCGGCAATTTTTGACAAATCAGGGACCGGGACTTCGTACGGGGGCAGCGGTTCTGCTGGCACGTTATCGATCCGGACGCTTTCTGTAAGGGCGTTGTCACCGTCTACCTTCAGTCTTAGATTCGCCGTGCCAACATAGGACGGGTTGATTTGGACATCCAAATCGATATGGGCGTTGCCAGTGGCATCAGCTGTAACAGAAAACTCAGGCGAATACCCGTAATTCGTCATCCACTGGCCATTCGCATCTTTAAACTTAGCGATTTGCGTACCGCCATTTTGATATATGCCTATTTTCAAATGATCCAACGTCTGGCCTGGCATGAGATTCGTGACACTTAACCGGATTTGAAACGGCTCTTGGTTTGGCAACGTTTCTTGATGGACGAAAGAATAAACCGGGTTGGTGGCTACTTCTTGATCGGAACCGTAGGATCCGGGGGCAAATGTCGATGGATCATACCATTTGTAACCAGCTGGCGGGTCAGCCCAAGGCTCATGTTGCGGTTCCGTCGTGTTTTGCGGTTGTTCCCAATCATAAAGTGGTGTCGGCTCACTTAATTGCAATCCAGGCACTTGATCAAAGCTGGTATAATCTTCATGATGAGCCAACCACAAAATGGTATTGATTAAAAAGGTGCTGTCATCGCCTTCCGATGAAAAGCCATCATATGTCACTTTGGCTTTCCCAGTATCTTCACGTAAATATTTTGGCGTTGAATCTTCAACTGGAGAAGAGTCTCCTAAAAAGGCGGCTTTTCCCTTGCCAACTTTGGCGATAGCAGCAAAAGCCCCTTCATCAATCCCGCCATTATTGTACACACCTTGATCTACCGCAGGACCCCATGCCGGTGGATTTTCCGGCAAATAAATCAAACCTTTCGCTTTTTTGGGGTCCAATATCGCGAGGGTGGACCCGGCATGCATTTCGACCGTCGAGACCCCTTGAGTGATGCCGAAAGATTGATCTGGAGAAACAACGGTCTCACCGCTTGTGATATCCCCTAAAGCATTCGTGCGGAAACGGACACCGAAATTTTCGCCTAGCCAATCAGAACTCTCGACACCTTGCATCGCCTGGGAATTGGCCTCCTCGGCCGTCATTCCTTTTGTAGGATCATCCCAAGCTCCGCGGCGGAATCCATTAAAGACTTCTCCGGAATCCCAACGATTAAGGTTGCGGTCGGAATTATAGTGATCACCAATAAAAAAGATGCTTCCGCCATTTTGTACATATTCCAACATGGCATCTTGTTCTGATTTTTTAAAGGGAATATTCGATTCGCCGAGTACAAACACATCATAGTCTTTCAAATCGTCATACGTAATGGGTGTCGTTTGGCGCAATTCCGTGACATCATAGCCTTGGTCGGCAATCGCCTGGGCAAAATCTGAAAAAGCCCCATCAATGACCCAATCCGCCGCTCCTGCCGTTTCACCATGGGTATTATCAAACAACACTTTTCCTTTTAGTGTCCCGTGGTGAGGAATAAACGGCGGTGGGTCTAGAGCCGTCTCTGCGTTGGCCTTTTGACCCGCATCATAAATAAAAGCCGGAAACGGGACAACGAGAATGAAGGCCAACAATAATTTTACGAGTTTACTAAACTTCACGCGCTAACACCTCCATTGTCATCGATCATCGCTTTTAAAGTAACACACCGAAAAAGGCGGGTTATAAATTTAATATATTTTTAAAAAATACTTAAAGTTCGATACAGAAGCCCTACCTTATTTCCTGGGTAAAACGACGGATTTTTAACGATCACTGATGGACGCCCTTTTTATCCGGAGAACAACGGAAAAATGCGGAACTGCACAACCCCGCGTTCACGCTTTAACCTTATCCGGAAACACCGGCCTATTTAAAGCCTGCAAATTCGCCGTGTATGATACTGACTTGTCCTAATATGATAAAAGAAAAAAGCGCCCCACGCCGAGTGACCGATTTCATCGGTTTCAAGGGAACGCTTGAGATGGTTCTATATTTTTCTATGACAATGGAGCTTTAGCGCTACAATCATTTTTTAAAGATTCTTTGTGGTGCCGACATGGGCTGTTTCGAAAAACTCGTGATAAAGCGCGCGGACGGCTTCAACCTCGACCGCTTCCTTGACGCCGAACATCATGCTGACCTCTGAAGAGCCTTGATTGATCATTTCAATATTGATATTGGCAAGAGACAGCGCCTTCGCTGCGCGAGCGGCTGTACCGACCGTTTGTCGCATGCCTTCACCGACCATCATGATCAATGAAAGATGTTGTTCAATCGCCACGGAATCAGGGTGAAGGTCTTTTTCGATTCGCTCAATCAAGTCCTTTTTGACCGCCTCAGTTAATTGATGTTCACGGAGTATCACGGTCAGCTCATCGATACCCGATGGTATGTGTTCAAAAGAAATCTGATAATCTTCTAGAATTTGCAAAAGGCGGCGGCCAAAACCAAGCTCTCGGTTCATCAAGTATTTACTGACAAAAAGGCTGCAAAACCCAGAATCACTTGCGATGCCAATGACGGGGCCATTGGTATTTTGGCGCGTTTTGACGATTTTTGTACCAGGTGCTTCTGGGTGATTTGTATTGCGAATGTGAACGGGAATTCCCGCCCGAAATGCCGGGATTAACGCCTCATCATGGATGACCGAAAAACCGGCATAAGATAATTCCCGCATTTCGCGGAAAGTGATCTCTTTAATTTTTTTTGGATGCGGAATTAAGGCGGGATTGACGGAATAGACCGCATCAACGTCGGTAAAATTTTCATAGAGCTCAGCTTGAACCCCGACGGCAAGTATCGCCCCGGTGATGTCGGAGCCGCTTCGCGAAAACGTTAATATATCACCGTTTTTTGTGGAGCCAAAAAATCCGGGAAAGATGATCAGGCCCGACCGGTCTCTAAGCCGGCGGAGAAGGCCATAGGATTCCGGCAATACTTTGGCATTTCCCGGTGCACCAGTTAATAAAAGCCCCGCTTCAGCTGGATGAACATAACTCGCCTCGACGCCCTCCTTTTGGAAATAGCGGGCGATTAAACGGGCGTGAAAGTCTTCACCGCTCGCTTTTAATGCTTCCATAAACAATAGCGGATCGTTTTTACGGTTGTTCACGAGACGATATAAGTTCTCTCGAATGTCCATGATGATTTCATTGCCGAGGCCAAGTTCATTGGCAATCTCAGAATACCGATCAAGAATTTGCTCAAGCCAAAAAGTGGCCTCTTCATGACCCAAAATCGCCCGGCCACAGGCAATCAGCAGATCGGTGATTTTCGTATCTTTCGCATACCGCTTCCCCGGTGCGGAGACGACAATTATTTTCCGCTTAGGGTCGGAGGTGACAATTCGAAAGACCTTTCTAATCTGTTCTGCCGATGCGAGTGACGTTCCCCCAAACTTTGCTACCTTCATTGCACCTGTTATCTCCTCTTTATTTTCCAACCAAATTTAAGTCCTATTATCTTTTGTTTTCCGCCTTGATTCAAGAGTTTTTTCTGAAAAAAATCCAACTTCGTTTGCATGATTTGTCCACTTGTCACGAGTTAGACATAGCCACCATGTCATGACAAAACAGAGCTTATGAAAAACGTACTATTTTTAATATTACCGAAATATTCTTGCTAAAATGGCCTTCTGAATTATTGAAGCAAGCCTTCGAAGGGATTATGATGATAAAAAAACCTTTTCAATGGTGTTGATCCTCATGTTTATTTTTGGACTATCCCCGTTCAACCGGACGTTTTCTAAAGTACGCTCAACAAAAAAACAGCCCGCACCGCTTCTGACACCGCGCGCTGTTCATCCGATGGGAAGTGGAGGTAATGGCCATACCGAAACGCCGGGCGAATGGTATATCGGCCAACCACCGTCAAATCCTAAACCGGGTGCTCCGATCCTATTGTTTGTCCAAGGGCTGAACAGCACGGCGCAAATGTGGTGGGAAGACAACGATATGTATGAAACAGCTCTTCAACACGGTTATCAGACGGCCTTTTTGCAACTTTATGACGCCAGCGGAACTTCAGCGGACATGTGGGATAACGGCCGCCTCCTGGCTGATAAAATAAAGGACATTCACCGTTACTTCGGGAATCGTCCGCTTGCGATCATCGCCCACAGCAAAGGCGGCGTCGATGCCCAAACCGCTCTCGTTTACTACGGCGCATGGCCATATGTCACAAATGTCATCACGTTATCCACTCCGCACCACGGGTCACAGTTAGCGGACTTGGCGTATAGTGCTTGGGCAGGGTGGCTAGCTAAACTTCTCGGCAAACAAGGTGACGGCACCTATTCCATGCAAACCGCTTATATGGAAAGCTTCCGACAAGCGACCGACAGGCGGCAAGAAGCTTATTATAACCGTTTCGACACAATGGGCGGTCATGACTGGGGAAGATGGTTTTCCTCCACATGGTTTGGCGGCCTTTATTTGAGCCAATACGGTGAAAGCGATGGCGTTGTAACAGTCTCAAGCAGTCGTCTCCCTTACGGCCATGAGATTGCAATTGGCGCTTGGGACCACTTCAAAATACGCACAGGCATTACTTTCCCATATTTTGAACCGATTATAGCCGAAACAGCCAATATGCCGCTTACCGTCAAAAAATACCGTGAAAAGGCATCCGGCGAGTCGTCGGAAGTCAGTCATTGGATCCACGGCGGTCCCCTGTCGCCCGGTGACAATCCGATCTCTGTTACCGTCGAAGATCATGTGAAGCGGCTCCGCCTTGATGTTCTAACGACCGATCAATTAAGCGCCATTTACTGGATATCTCCGGACGGAAGGCAGATCAATGCCGAAGCAGCAAGTGAAAAAACGACGATCGGCATTTTCAAGGGAGCCATCCACCACGGATTGGAATTAAACCACCCAGAACCTGGCACCTGGACATTACACGTCAATGCCGATCAAAAAGATGCCTACTTGCTTGTCAGTCATTTTCTTTCCGATGCTCATCTCACTTTTTGGAAAAATATGAGTGTGGTCGCTCATGAGAAAGAGAAAGCGAAGCAGTTCACATGCCAATTTAGCGCAAATGAAAGCAGCATTGATCTCCAATCATTAAAAGTCACATACAGAATAGTTAAAGAAAAAAGCGCGACAGTTACCGAAGCGCTCAATGCCATCGTAAAATCCAGATCCAAACATGACATTATCCTAGATGACCCAGATGCGATTTACAACATCACCGCTGACATCGAAGGCCTCACCCAAGCCGGCTATCCTTTCAAAAGAACGATTGTTGAAACCCATTAAAATCCCTTAAAATAACCAGAGTTGTCCTTTCACCGAAGGAGTCAACTCTGGTTGCTTTTTATGATACCGCTCTATTTATCAATCACCACGATAAAGCAGACTTTGATCGGTCCGTGGACGCCGACGACTAGGTTCATCTCAATATCGGCGCTGTTGCTCGGTCCGGAAACCATGTTGATATAGCTTTCGATGGGTTCACCACTCTGGACGCGTTGGTTGATGAAGTCGCAAGCCTGGGTGATGCGAGGGACGAGCGTGCTTTTCGGGACGATGATGATAGAGGACACGGGCAATAAATTGATGGATCGCGCTTTGTGTTTATCATTGAAAAATACGGCCGTCCCCGATTCCGCCAAGGTGAGATCACTGAAAGAAAGGCCGATATTTGCCGCAGCGGCTGAATCCATTTGCCTGCTTCCTTTTTGGATATCCCAAAAGGAAACGCCATATTCGGACAAGACGCTTTCCAAGCCAAATTCGGCAAAACGCGCGTCTTTACTGGCGACAATCGGTACGCCGCCGAAGTTTTCAAATGTTTTCACCAGCTGGCCCGGAAGCTCTTCCGCGGTTGTTTCATACACTTCGGAGTGGTTCGCTTTTGCCGATTTTATAAAAAGGTTGAGTAATTCCTCCTTCGACCACCTTTTGAAAATTTCTCTTTGGGGTTGGTAAGTCCACTCCGGTTTTTCAACGGCTGTTTTTCTCCCCCGGCCGAGTTTTTCCGCCAAGTGATTTAAAAATCGCTCCCGATTCTGAATCACACCCTGTTTCATGAGTCCGCACCTCCCTCACTGTTAGAGTTCTTATGTTGTTTAAACCATTTTCTAAAGTTATCTTTGCTGGGGGCGGGAAGGTCACGGATCTCCGTCCACGGTTTCAAGGGCCCTGGGCCTTTTGTCACGCGGCCGTCTTCGGCGAATGGCCCGAGCATCCAAGGCGCCATTTTCGTCGCCATTTGAAATAATGTCGGTGTGCTAGCGCCAATGCCAAATAGGCCCATCATCATTTTTTCACCCGTTTTCGGATGTCCGACCCCGTTGACATAACGCTCCCGGTGCCGGATGAGTAGTTCATGAAGCGGGATTTTTACTGGGCACGTCTCCGTACAAGCACCGCAAAGGCTTGAAGCATACGGTAACTCCCCATATGTTTCATAGCCTCCGAGAATAGGAGACAATACCGCGCCGATCGGTCCTTGATAAATGGAGCCATAGGAGTGGCCACCAATATGTCGGTAAACCGGACAGACGTTAACGCAAGCAGCGCAGCGGATGCAATGAAGAACCGGTTGAAATTCCGTCCCCAGGGCATTGGACCTGCCGTTATCGACAATGACGAGATGATAATCTTTTGGACTATCTAAGCTGTCTTCTTCTAATTCTGGCGAAAATCCCGTTATATACGTGGTTAGCTTTTGTCCGATGGCGCTCCGACATAATAATGTGACGAGGATGTCTAATTCTTCCCAAGAAGGGACGATCCGTTCCATTCCCATCACGGTTATAACGGTGTCGGGAATGGTGGTGACCATGTTCGCATTCCCTTCATTTGTCACTAGCACAATGGAACCCGATTCGGCAACGGCAAAATTACAACCCGTAATGCCGACTTCCGCTTCTAAAAAACTATTGCGCAATTGTTCGCGGGCAAAAGCCGTTAGTTCTTCCGGTTTTTCCGTTTTGGTATATCCCATTTTTTCATGAAAGATATCACGGATCTGTTCCCGGTTTTTATGTAGCGCTGGAACGACAATATGTGACGGGCGGTCGTGGTCATCGACTTGCAAAATATATTCTGCCAAATCGGTTTCCAGCACTTGGCAGCCGATATCCTCCAGCGCCTCATTCAGGCCGATCTCCTCAGTGACCATGGATTTGGCCTTGACGACATTTTTTGCTTTTTTCTTTTTCACGAGCTCTTGTATATAAAGCCTTGCCTCCTCAGCCGTTTCCGCGAAAAAGACATGCCCACCTCGCGCCGCGAAATTGTCGCTTAACTGTTCCAAATAGACATCCAAATGATTCAGCGTGTGGGTGCGGATTTCTTCGCCTGCGTTCCGCCACATTTCCCAATCGACCAACGATTCATCATTCACCGTAGCAGACAATTTACGGCCGCGCAATCGGTCTTGGACGGAGGCCATCGCCTGGCGCATATACGGATCTTTAAGGTTTTTCTCCACGCGTTCAAAGAACGGTTGATTTCCGATCTTCATCGACATATGGTTCGCCCCCTTCACCGCGGTGATTTAACACTTGTGCGATATGCATGACGCGAATCGGTTTTCCTAATCGATTCAGTCTGCCACCGATATGCATCAAGCACCCATTATCGGCACCGATCAAGACTTCCGCTTCCGTCTCCTCGATATGGCGTATTTTTTCATCGGCCATTTGTTCTGAAATCGGGACCATCTTCACCGAAAAAGTACCACCAAACCCACAGCAATCATAACTGTTCGAAAGAGGCACAAGTTCAAGACCACGAACGTGCTTTAATAGTTTAAAAGGCGCTTCGGTGACACCGAGCAATCGTGTCATATGGCATGACGTGTGATAGGTTGCCTTCACCGGAAAACTCGCACCAACATCTTCGACTTTAAGAACATCCACTATGAACTGTGTGAATTCATACGTCTTAGCCGCTAATTGTCTGGCTTTCTCTTTCATGACCGGGTCAGCGGCAAATATTGCCGGGTATTCTTTAAACATCGCTGCACACGACCCAGACGGACTGACAACGTAGTCTGCCCCTTCAAAAGCTTTAATCATTTGTTTTGCCGCTTTGATGGCATCCTTCCGGTAACCGCTGTTATAGGCCGGCTGCCCGCAGCAAACCTGCCCGGTCGGAAAATCCACTTCGCAGCCAAGCCTTTCTAAAACTTCCACCACATCCTTCGCCACATCGGCATAAAACATTTCACACAGGCAAGTGACAAACAACGAAACTTTCATCATTGGATCCCTTCTCTCCGTGGCGATTATTCTTAAAAAACTGGAAACTCCCTTTTTTATCATATAACAAGTCACTTGGTTATAACTGATCTATTTTTTTGTACCTCTATACTTAACGTCTGTGACCATACCATTTTTGTCTCCCCCAAAGTATTTATCCGGAATCTCCCCAAGCATATAAGCCAATTCCTCGCGCGCGGGTTGTTCATCGTCGACTATTAATACTCTAAAAGCCATGTTGACCACCTTTATCTTTATATTGGCCGGATAAAAGATACCGTGGTTCCCTTACCCTTTTGTGTCTCAAAGGATAAGCCCACTTTTTCCCCATAGTGATAGATCAGGCGCTCCTGGATATTGGACAATGCGAATCCCATATGCTCTTCTTTATTTTCGTCAACCAGATTCCGTTCCATACCTGCGCCGTTATCACAAACCTTGATGAGCAAACCTTTATCCGTTTCACCTATTGAGATAATGAGAAGACCTTTGCGATTAATATTTTTAAAACCGTGAACGATCGCGTTTTCCACCAAAGGTTGAATGGTCAAAGGGGGAAGTGAATAATCAAGATATTTTTCATCGATTTTCCATTCCACTTGGAGCCTGTCCCCCATTCTCACTTTTACAAAGTCCAGATAAAATTGAACATGCTCCAATTCTTCTCTGATGGTAATCAAATCTTTATTGATATTTTGCATATTTTTTCTAAGGTACTTACCAAGTTTTGTAATCATCTTTCTTGCCTCTTCCGGCGACGTCCGGATGAGTGATTTGATCGTATTTAATGCGTTAAAAAGAAAATGCGGGTCCATCTGGGCTTGTAAGGCTTTGATTTCGGCCCGTGTTACCAAATGTTTTTGCCTTTCCGCCTCTGCTAGGGCATATTGCTGGGAAAACAATTGGCTTAATCCTCTTAAAATCGTCGTGTTTTTAAAAGCTTTCTTGTCTAAATCACTTTCATAAAACAGGCGAAAATACCCTATTAATTTCTTGCGGTATTTGATCGGTAAGTCCAGCTTATGGAATGTGGTTTTTCCATCCTTAAAAAGGATTTGTCCATCCTTCAGAAAAGTGACCCCAATGGCTTCTGTCCCTTGAATCAGGGCTTGTCCGATTTTGGCAACGGCTTTCGGGAGAGGTTCGCGCCAATAGGATAACGTCATTTCAGCGATTTGCAAGGCCTGGCCTGCATGGTGTGCCCCAATGCGTTCCTCTTCCCGTTCCACTTGGATGAGCATCGCGAAAAAAGCGGCAACACCCAAGCTATTTGAGAGAATTTGCGGTAAAGCGATTAACGAGACAAGTCTAAGCGCTTCATCAAAAGGGTGGGCCAAAAGTAAAATCAATCCCATCTGTAAAGACTCCGCCACAAATCCTACTAAAAAAGATAATTGCACAGAAGAAAGATGGCGGAACCTTCTTTTCAAGGATGATTTCATAAGCCCGGCAAAAATCCCCTCTAATATTGGGGCGACCATACACGCAACGTTGACAAATCCCCCTAAGGAATAACGATGAATGCCGGCAATGATCCCGACCATCAATCCGGCTCTCACCCCGCCAAATAAACCAGCGATGACGACCCCAATCGTTCGATTCGTCGAGATGGCATCAAAACCTGAAATATGCGTTGTCCACGGTTGGGGGGAATACCCATCCCCCGTGACGCGGACCCCTGAATAAGTGCCCAACACCGCAAAAAAGCTGAACAGAAGAATAAATATCCAAAGATTTCGGCGTTCGCCGCGAAACTGCATAAATTGGCGGAGTTTCGGGAGTCTTAATAAGAAAAACAGCATGGCAATGAGAAACCCAACTCTTTCTAACTGACTCGCCAAAATAAGAAACATCATAAGCCCCCCTCTCAAATAAATTTCGTTAGGACATTCTGCCCCGACATAAACTGCTATCAAAGGATTTTAAAGCTTTTACCGAGGAGCGATGGATATGGAACCTTTGTTCACGGCGGGGGCGGCGTTGATTGTTGGTTCAGCGGCCTACGGGTTATACCAACTCTTGAACTACCCCCACTTAATTTTCTAACGAAAATTTGAAGTGGGAGATTCCTACGTAGAGGGTTCCAACGAACCCTAATTTAGTAGGCGATCCCCGTGGTCCCCACGGTTCCATTGACTAAGCGTAG
>Ga0310838_1000901_pt1 | contig 19773 bp, 9 predicted proteins | sample SM_ome_6_FD_202241 | JGI IMG/M metagenome (GOLD analysis project Ga0310838, IMG submission 202241) | Sorghum-adapted microbial communities enriched on stacked mutant (SM) sorghum from Joint BioEnergy Institute, Emeryville, California... ...
GACACATAGGGGTTGGTCATATCGATCGCAATGACATGCACCCTCGTCTTCCCGTTCGCTTCGCCCTGCGCCGGGATGAAGTCATACGTGCGCCGAACGGCGCCGGAAGTGACGGGAGATTCTCCCATAAGAAGCAGCTGGGGCGTGGCCGTTGCGGTCGCCGACGGCGGGTTCGCCGCAGTCCCGGCCGCCCACGCCAAGCCGCCGGCGACAGGCTGCAGCAGCAGCGCGGCGCCGATCGCGCCGGCCATGAAAGTCCGCGCCAGTCTCCGCATTGCCGGCCGATTGCCGCTCCTGCTCCATCCGAATCTGATGCCTTGCATCGCTTCTCTCTCTCCCATCTCGTAGTCTATCAAGTCCGCTGCGCCGTCCTCTCGGCCGGACGCTTCCGTTTTCGTTGAAACATCACATTCCTTCTAAAATAGACTACGATTCGGGCGGAAAAGTTCCGGTGTTTTCCGGAAAGTTTGTATGAAATGCGGGAAAACCGCTCACGGGGAGCGGTTTTCGTCGAAAGATGAGAATTTTATCAGCTTCGCGTTTCGCCTGCTACATCAGGTTCACATATTCGAGCAGCCGCTTGATCATGACGGCCGCCTGCGCCCGCGACGCGTTCTGCTTCGGGCCGAGCTGGTACGAAGATACGCCGCTGATGATCCTTGCCTCGATGGACTTGGCCAGGTCGGTCCGCGCCCAGTTGGACACGGACGTGCGGTCGGTATAGGGCGCCAGGTAACTGTTCGTATCGCGCGCCATCAAAATATCAACTCCCGCCGCCCGCGCGGCGCGAACCATCATCGATGCCATCTGCTCGCGGGTGATCAGGCTGTTCGGCTCGAAGCGGTCGGACGCCACGCCCGCGACGATGTTCGCCTTGTATGCCGCGCCGATGTACGCGGCCGCGTCCGAAGAAGCGTTGACATCGCGGAACACTCTCGCCGCTTCCCGGTCGCCTTCCAGTCCGAGTCCGCGCACGATGAACTCGGCGAATTCGGCTCTCGTAATCGGCTTGTCCGGTTCGAACGCGCTGGCGGTGCGGCCGGAAGCGATCATGCGGTTGAGCATCAATTGCAGGTCCTTCCTCGCCCAATGGTTCGCCGGAATGTCCGTGTACGGCGCGTTGTAGCGGATCAGCGCGTAAGCCGCGTTCTGCTTGTGCTTGAACGTAACGGTTGTCGAACCGCCCTGGGTCGTCATGGACGACGGGATATGGGCGATGGCGCCCGTTTCCGGCTCCAGCCATACGACGGTGTGCTGCTGCGGGTCAATCGATCCGGACAAGGTCAGCGTCCTCGGCGCGAATCCGGCGAGTTCGGTGATCGGCTCCACCCGGTTTCCGCTGACCATCGACAGGGTGAACGCGTACGTTTCCGACACCATGCTGTACCGCTTCTGAATCAGGGCGGAACGAAGACTGCTCGTATTCGACGCATTGCCCTTGTCGATCTCGATCAGCAGGCCGCTGGGACCGTTCCGCTGCACCCATTCGCTCAGCGTCTTCTGGTCGAGCGCACTCAGCGGCAATTCATAGACGAGATCGCCATAGATGACGGCGAACACCGCGCTGTTCGACTGCTGCCGCACGTTCAGAATCGCGTCGATCGGCACTTCAACGATCGCCGCCGTTTGCGACGACGGGACGGTGAACGTGACACGCGAGTTTCTTCCTCCCGAACGGGCAAGCGAGAAGGCTTGCGTGACCGTCGTGTAACCCAGTGAATAACGCTGTGCCGATCTGCCGCCGGCCGACAGCCGGCTGCCCGTCGTCGCGGCGCTCGTCTTGATGTTGATCCCGCCGCCCGGTGCCGTCTCATAATGCTCGCCGAGGTCTTCATCGCCGCCGGACGAACTGTTCGTAACGACAAAGTCGGTAAAGGCCGGAATGATGATTCCGCTGGTCGTCTGCAGCTTCGACGACGAGCTCGGCGGCAGATAGCTGACCGTCACCCGGGAGTCGGACTTTACTTCCGAATGCATCTCCAACCGCAGCGTCGAGCCGCTGACCGAAACCGAGGATACCGACAGACGGGTTCCGTTCTCGTAAACGGTAAATTGCGACGCCGACGGCAGATTGCTCGAGCTCAGCGTCTGGTTGAAGGAAATGGAGATCACTTTGCCCGAGATCGAGCCGGAAACCGGCGAGACGGATGACGTCGCATTCGTTACCGTGTAATTGGCGAATTGCGCCGCGCTGTTGCCGGCGAGATCCTTCAAGGCGGGCGTGCCGCCCAGATAGCTGACCTTGACCGTTTGGCCGCTCGTCACGGCCGAAGACAGCGTCAGCGTGACGGTCGAGCCGGATATCGAGACGGAGGAAATCGTCTTCGGATCGTCCGCCACGGTCACGACGAACTGGGCGTTCTTCGGCGTCGAGCTTTCATCCAGCGGTTCATTGAAGGTCAGCGTAACGAGATTGCCGGCCACGCTGGCCGACTGCAGTGCCGGCGGAATATTGTCCAGCGCGTTGACAACCGGGAAATTGTTGAACGCGCTGATCGTATTGCCGACGCCATCCCGGAGCGGATGGGAACCGGGCGTATAGCTGACGTACACGCTGTCTCCGCTCGTTACGGCCTTCGGCAGCGTCAGCCAAATCGTGTCGTTGCTTCCCGAAATTGCGGTCGGGGTGTACGTGCTGCTGCCGATTCTGACTCTGAACTGCTGATACGCCTGGGTATTCACCGACTGCAGCGAAGCATTGAAGATCAACGTCAGAATGCTGCCGCTTACCGTCGCTCTGCTCGGGACGGGCAGCGTGGCGTTCGCTTCATTTTTGACCGAATAATTCGTCAGATTCGCCGCCTGATTGCCGGACGGGTCCTGAATGGCGGGCGTGCTGCGCGTATAGTACAGTTTGATGGTCTGTCCGTAGACCACGCCGGTCTGCAGCGTCAGGATGACGTTCTGACCGCTGATTTGCACGCCTGTCACATTCAGGCGGATGCCGTTGGCCGTGACGTAGAAGCTTCCGGTCGGCGGCACCTGGTTTTCATCAAGCGGCTCGTTGTACGTCAGGACAATCCGGTTGCTGCCCTGCACCGCGGCGTTTTGGATGGTCGGAGCCGTCTTGTCCGATCCGATCGTGCCGAACGACCAGGTATATTCATTCAGGATGCCGCCGAAATCGTTGCCGGCCATATCCTCGATGATGCCCGCCGGAATCTCGACATAGTAGCTGGTCGAAGCTTGCAGCGGGGTCGACGTCAATGGTGTAATGACCAGCGTCTTGCCGTCGGCGGCGATCTCCGCGGTTGTCGACACCTGAGCGGTGTTCGATCGGGTCCCCCGGATGACGATGGCGTCCGCTGCGGACGGACTCGTGAACCGGACCGCTTCGCTGAACGTCAACTTGAACACTTGATTGAGCGGGACGCTCATCGTTCCGGGAGCCGGTTCCATCGATGCAATCGTCGGCGGCACGGAATCCTGGGACATCGAGAAATTCCACGACGTCTTGTCGGCGATGCCGGCATAATTGTTGCCCGCCGCGTCACGGAATGCCTGGCTGCCGATCTGGACGTAGTAGGCCTGATTCATGACGAATTTGCTGTCGACCTGGATGCTGATCGTATCCGTACCGAAGCCGGTCACTTTATCCGACGTTACCGGAATGGACGCGAATACGGCATCGGTCTGCGCATTGCGGATAACGATCTCGCCGGTGCCCGGATAGACCGGTTCGCTGAACTTGATCTTCAGCGTCTGCGACAAGCTGGCATTGACCGAATTGTCCGCCGGCGTAAATTCCACGACGGTCGGTCTCGTCGAGTCGTTGCCCGGCGCCGTCGTGAAATTCCAGGCCGATGCGTCCGTGATGCCCGAAAACAGCACGCTGCTGTTGGCCGCGTCCACGAATGCACCCGGATCGACCAGCACGTAATAGGCGGTATTGGCGGACAGCCCGCCGGGCAAACGCACGGTAACCGTATTCTGATTCACAATGACCGAGCTGGAATTGACCTGGATCGTGTAGACGGTGTTGTTGTTGGGCAGATTTTTGATCACGACCGTCTTGCCGGATGCGCCTTTCGCGACATTCCGATTGAACGTCATGGTCAGCGTATTCGTCCCCGTCGCCACGCCCGTCGCATCATCCGCAGGCGTGCGTGCGGTCAGCGCAAGGGGCGACCCGGTTACCGTAACATTCACCGTTGTTCCGGAATAGCGGTTGCCCGCGGCATCTTCAAACGCCGTATTGGGCACCGCGACCCGATACACCTTTCCTTCCGTAAGCGGGATGGAGGGCAGGATCGAGATCGTCGGCGTGCCGCTTCCCTTAACTTGGTCGGAAATGACCGGAATCGTTCGAATGTCGGCGCTGTCGCTCGCATTCGTGATCGTGATGGTGCCGCTGGCGGCGTAAACCGTTTCATTGAACGTCAGCGTGATCGGGTCAGCCGACCGCACCGATTGCGAATATTGCACGAGCTGCGGTGCGGTCGTGTCCGCTCCGGATGTCGAGAAGTTCCAGGCCGTCCCGCTGTACAGCCCGGCAAAATCTTCACCCGCCATGTTGCGGAACGCGCCCGCGTCAATGATGACATAGTAGTCGGTATTGGCTGCCAGCGTTTTGGAAGGATCAATCGTGACCACGTTCGGTGATGAAGTCGATATCGTGATGCGGTTGCTGGTCGCCGTAACGAACGACTCGAACACGCTATTGTCGGATACATGGTGAATCGTGACAGCTGCCGAACCGGTTCCGAGCTGCACCGGTTCGTCGAACGTCAGGACCAAATTCGAATTGACGTTCACGCCCGTCGCATTGTCAGCGGGCGACATCGCCAGCAGCAGCGGACCGCCGGCCGCCGCTTCGGTTGTGGCAAGCGTTCCGGGAGTTCCGGGCGGCAACAGCAAATATCCGATAAGATTTATGACGACGATCAGGGCTGCAACTGTCCGAACCCGTCTCAAAACGATCACTCCCCGTGAAGATACACTCGTACTTAATTTTTCGGCCGAACAGCCGCAGATGTTTAGCCCGAAACCGGATAAAAAAAGCGCGCCCCGCCCCATGGCGAGACACGCTCCGCAATTCCGGTCATTTCAAGGCGTCTGCCCGCAGCTGATCCGCCCGGTCGACGCGTTCCCACGGCAGGTCGATGTCGGTCCGTCCGAAGTGGCCGTAAGCCGCCGTTTTCGCATAGATCGGACGGCGAAGGTCGAGCATCTTGATAATGCCGCCCGGCCGGAGGTCGAAGTTGCCGCGGATGATTTCCACGAGCTTCTCGTCGCTGACCTTGCCCGTGCCGTACGTATCAACGTTGATCGATACCGGGTTGGCGACGCCGATCGCGTAAGCGAGCTGAATTTCGCATTTGTCCGCAAGACCCGCCGCCACGATGTTCTTGGCGACATACCGCGCCGCGTAGGCCGCCGAGCGGTCGACTTTCGTCGGGTCTTTGCCGGAGAATGCGCCGCCGCCGTGGCGCGCATAGCCGCCGTAGGTGTCGACGATGATCTTTCGGCCGGTCAGGCCGGCATCACCCTGCGGTCCGCCGATGACGAAACGGCCCGTCGGGTTGATGAAGTATTTCGTCTCCTTGTCGAGCCATTCTCCCGGCACCACCGGGCGAACGACATGCTCCAGGATGTCCTGCCGGATCTGATCCTGCGTCACGTCTTCCGAGTGCTGGGTCGAGACGACAATCGTGTCGACGCGCACCGGCCGTCCGCCTTCGTATTCGATCGTCACCTGCGTCTTGCCGTCCGGCCGCAGATAGTTCAGCGTGCCGCTCTTGCGCACTTCCGCGAGCCGCCGCGAAGTCCGGTGCGCGAGCGCGATCGGCAGCGGCATGAATTCGGGAGTCTCATTCGTCGCGAAGCCGAACATCAACCCCTGGTCGCCCGCACCGATCGCCAGGTTCTCCTCCACCTGTTTGCCGTCGCGGTATTCCAGCGCGGCATTGACGCCCTGCGCGATGTCCGCGGACTGTTCATTCAGCGACGTGAGAACGGCGCAGGTATCGGCGTCAAAACCATATTTCGCGCGCGTGTAGCCGATCTCACGGATCGTGCGGCGGACGATGGACGGAATATCGACATAGTCCGCGCGCGTGCTGATTTCGCCGATTACAAGCACCAGACCGGTGGCCACGGCCGTTTCGCACGCGACCCGCGCATAAGGATCAACTTCCAGGAATGCATCAAGCACGGCATCGGAAATCTGGTCGCAGATTTTGTCCGGATGCCCTTCTGTTACGGATTCGGATGTGAACAAATGACGGCCTTTCGTCGTCAAGGCGGATCGACCTCCTGCAGCATGGAAACTTTGGGGCATGCAAAACGGCTTGCGCCGTCTTCCTGCAGGCGGGCGCATCCGTTTGCGGCGAAAGATAAGCCGATGTATCAGCGGTTAACGGACCCGTTCTTATCTTTCAAAAAATCAACCTTTTCCAATTGGAAAAGGTTGTTAGACAAACTTTTCTAATAATTAATGATATCGGATTTGTCGGGTCCTGTCAATTTGCTGTTTGCCGAAATATCAGATTCTGCCGAGAATTTGCTCCGCCTGTTGGATCAGCCTGCGCGTGATCCCGCCGCCGACGGCGCCCGCGTCGCGCGTCTTGATCGCGTCCCATTGCACGCTGCCATAGACGGCTTCCGGGCGTGATCCGAGCTCTCCGGACGACTCGGTCGAAAAATCGGCAGAAGGCGATGTCAGGCCAAGCTCCGCCGCAATTTCATATTTCATGCGATCAATCGCGGCTTGGCACTCCGGCACAACCTTGATGTTCGAACTTCTTCTCGCCATGATCAGCACCTCCGTCGGTTGGTGCTTATAGTATGGGACGAGAGAGCCGCGCCGAAGCGTATAAGATGTTGACACGCGGCTCAGGATCCGCTCGAACTGGGCGCCGCTGCAATTTCATATCCGCCGATGACAAGCACGGTAAGAGCGGCCTTGGCCTGCGGGTCCGGCATCACGCCGCGTCCGTCGCGCGGGAAGATCAGCAGATGGTTGTTCGCCACCGGCTCACCGCTTTTGATATCCTTCCCATCCGTTACATCGGATATGCCGTTCGCATCCGAACTGTAAGCGACGCCTTTGCCGGCGCGCAGCACGAACTGCGCGCCCGCTTTGGCGATCAGAACTTCGCCCGGATTTACGGTGACGACTTCGGTCTTGATGCCCTGTGCTGCGCCTTGTCCCCCGCCGTTTCCTCCCTGAGCCAGCAGGTTGTCGACATAGCTCTTCGTCACAAGCGGATCATCGATTGATCCGGGCTTGGCGCTGTCAGCTTCCGAACGGATTTGGAATAGCCAGATCGAAGCGGTGACTACTAATGCGATAAGCGAAATTGTCATGGCTATGTTTGATGCGACCTTCTTTGGCAACATGGTGCCCTCCCGACATGTCATTCCCTGGTGAACCAGCGAAGCTCTTTCGAAGCAAGCAAGATTTTCGTATCATCAATCATACCATAAATATTCAGCTTGTAGTTTCGATAATTATTGACTTTCGATTGAACATCCCTGTCATCATAGACGATTTGGAGATCGATGAATTCCCCGGGTTTCAGCGTAACTTGATCATCGTCTTTCGCGTTGATCTTGAAAGCTTTCTCGTAGGTTGCTTTGGCCGGATCCTGATCCACAAACTCGAAGACCAGTTGATGTTCACCTGCAATGACATCATAGCTTTCATCGATTTCCATGTCATAGGACAGTTCCAGTTTAACCCCGGTCACATCGTACAGCCCGGCCACATTCAATGTCGCCAATATATTGCGGAAAGTGAAATGGTACGGGCCGAAACGGACATCCGCAAAATCCGATTTTACCGGCTTATCCGCATTTCTCAATTGGTGGGAAACCGGATTAACCAGTATTTTGTCAGATTCGTTCCCTCCGGACGAATGGCTGACCGCTTGACCCATGACAAATTCAAAATCACTCATATCGAAAGTCTTGCCTGCGACAGCGTATGCGGACAGATACATTCTCCCGCCGGAAGCAACCTTTTGATCCGTTGTTGTAAACATGACCGGAACCAGCCGCTCGTTGCCGTCGATCAGGTACCCCGTCAATTCGGCGGGTTGAGAAGATCTCGCTTCATTGTTGGTCAGCTCGATCTCCGCAAAGAAATACTGATTGGATTCGCCGCTGTAAACTTGTGTGTCGATGATCTTGACCGAACCCCTGCTTCCGACCGTTTGGATGTCGTATTTCAGATTCGTGCCGATTTTTTGAACCGGACTGATGGATGCGCTCGAGAACTGGAACAGACTTTTCATCCGGTTTTCATCCACTTTATCTGTCAACACAAAGCCGACAGAATTAATCACGGTCGTGTATGGAATTTTCGTATATACCACCAGTTGATAGGTTGAATTGGGCGCAATATTGATCACGCGGTCAAGCCCGACCGTCTGATATTCCGATTCGACCTTTACGTCATTAATCAGGAAGTAGCCGCTAAGGGACGAAGGTACGCTCTTGGCCGTACTGTCTGTATTCGTGACCGTCAGCTTTGCAATCAACATGTCGCTGTCTTCAAGCGGTGTCCGATGGATCGAGTCAAGCTGAATTTTGTATGCGGAATTGTATGTGAACGAACCGCCCACCGATCCGGCTTGCGTAGCCGATTTTAACGCATATTCCCCGATATGGTAACCTTCCCGTCCATCCGTTCCCTTCGTCGTCACGATCAATTGCGCCTTCTCCGGCTGGATTTGATTTGAGATTTGCCCGGTTATCATGATGGTTTGTTCGATCCCCGGGAGCAGCGCACCGTCATCCCCCCGATCATAGCTCAGCGGATAATGAACACCGTTCTCGGACCGCAGCATGAACTGCAGTTCCGGGAGCTGCACGGCTTCCGCACCTTTGTTGTTCAGTTTGAATTCGATGTCGATCATTCGCTCTCCGCCGCTATCATTGACAAAAGCTCCCCCTGCAACCGTTTCGATAAGCTGACCGCCGATATACACATTGCGAGGTATACCGGATGCTGCAGGAGCCAGTGGTGTGACCGCCGGAATTTCGAATTGGCCGTGCGGCAGTTTTTCATTGGTCGAGCTGTCAAGCGTGTAAGGGACCAGAACCAATGGTTTACCGGCCACGGCATTCGGCAGCTTCGCTTGTATGGTTACAATTTTTCGTTCCTTCGGTTGCACCGTCAACTGCGCAAGGGAATCTGCGTTTACGTCGAATACCGAATAGCTTGCCGTTTGCAGTGCGAAACCGAGGTTGGAAAGATTGGCGCCGCTGTATCCGACGTTTTCCAGCAAGAAGCTGATCGTCAAGTAGAACCCATCCGGGTTCTTTATCGCATAATACTGTTTAACCGCTCCTTTGATCTTTGTATTATTCATGATCATGACATTAGGTTGGAAAACCGGAGTGGAGCCGGCCGCGTCCTGGGGATACTGAATGGTGCCCAGCGGACGCTCGTATCCGGCTACGTTGAAATCAATCTTCGACACCTCGAAGATCAAGTCGGACAGTTTAGTCGTCGATGACACGATCGCTGTATAAGTAACGTTTACGGAAGAACGGGGTGCGACCTTGGTTATGGATTTGTCCGCGTTGGAGATCTTGGAATTGAATCGCTCTCCGCTCTTGGATTTGACACGGATCCAGTAATCCGTTAAATCCAATTCGGATGATCCATTGTTCGTAATCGTCACGGTATATGCCAGCAGCAACCCTTTTTCTTGCATCAGGAATCTCGCATCTCGAATGAACAGCGTACTGGATTCGGACAGGCGAACGGTCTTGCTTGCCAATGCCGCTTCAGCGGCATAGGATGTGCTTGATTCGGGCATAATGGAGATGTAGCCGGTTTGCATCGTCATTGCCAGCACAGTCGCTGACATAATGCTGTTGCGCAACCATTTTCGTTTCAATCTATTGAACCTCCCTGAATATTCTTTTATATGATAAGACGTCATACACCACCTTTTTGTTTCGTGTTTTCGAGCGCTAAATCCTGTATGGAAAAAAAAAGAACAGGCAGGAGATTTCTCCTGCCTGTTCGTGGATGGTGCGGATTAGGCCGAAGTAACGATGACTACCGCAGAGGCTTGAACGTTGTTGCTCGTGATGAAGGTAATCGTTGCTTGGCCAGGGGCCACAGCGGTGATCGTCAGAGTTGCGTTATTTACCGTCACAATATCCGTATCGCTGGATACCAGGATGTGTGCCGACGGAGTAATGGCAACGCCATATTGGTCTTCGACCGTAATCTTGTTAGGATTGTCGTTGATCGTGAAGTTCAGCGTACCGCCTACAGTCAGCGAGTACTCAGCGTCAGAGAACGAAACCTTGGTCGGAACCGGTGCAGCCTCCGAAACCGTGACGGTTTGTTCAGCAAGCTTCGTGCCGCCTTTGTATGCGGTGATCGTCACTTCGCCTTCATCGAGGCCGAAGACTTTCCATTGACCGTTATCTTGGCCAACGCCGGCAACCGTTGCATTCGAAGTGGTGACAAAGTCAAATGCCTCGTTCTGAACAATGGCCACTTCCGAACCGTTGGACAGTTTGCCAACCAGTTCTACCTTCTTGGCGTATTTCGAAGTTGCCGCATGGGTAGCGTCACCGTAGATCGTGCCGATGGACTTGATTTCGTACGACTTCACGTCTTCGTCTTTCACGACTTCAACCGTGAATTTGTACCGCGTCTTGTCCGAAGGATCGGCAAAACCTGCGTCGAAGTTAACCGTGATTTCCGCCTTGCCGACCGCTTTGGCAACCAGGTTGGTGCCGTCGTACTCGACAACAGACGTATTGCTGGATACAACCGTGAAATCAGCATTGCTATCGAAGCCATGCGTACGGTTGTAGTTGTCCAGGTACGTGACGTTGTCTTTGTCGAACTCGGCTTCCGCGCCCACCGTGAAGTACTTCGGCACGTCTTTGACGCCGTTAACCTTCACCGGGGACTTCGCTTTCTTGACGGACAGGTTTTCGAGTCTGCCGACTTGAACGCCGTCAACGTAAGCATAGATGAACACCGTTCTGTCATTGGTGATGACCGCCGGATCCCACTTAACAACCAGTTCGCCTTTGCCGTTGATCTTCGGATAGCCAGCTGCGAAAGCAACGGTCGGATTGATTTCCAGTTCGCCATCGTCGTTGCCGAGCTTGATATCCTTCGCAGCGACTTTGTCGCCGTAGGTGTCGAGTGCCGTGAACGGAATCTTCACTTCTTCGCCGGCCGCGATCAGAGTGTTCGGTTTGCTCATTTGGAACGTCTTGATCTTCGCAGCACCTTGGACCACAACAACCGTCGAAGCCGATGCGCCCGTTGCCGGGTTGACTGCGTTGATCGTCAGCGTGCCAGCGTCTACGAAGTCGAGCTTCAGAACGCCGTCTTCGTCAACCTCATAAGCGCCGACGATACCTGCTCTGCTCAGGATGAACTCGATGCCGCCGATCGAGAAGCTTCTCGTTTCGTCGTCAAGTTCTTCCTCGTCCGTCTCCGGCAGCGTGATCTTCGTACCGTATTGGTCAATCAGTTCATACGGCAGAACCAGATCATCATCGCCCGCGGAGATACGGCTCTTGCCTTCCAGCGGCTTGATTTCACCCAGCACGATCTTCGTTGCCGCGCTGCCTGCGACGACTTTGAACGTCTTCGACGTGCTGACGCCGCTCGGATGCGTAACCGTAACGATGATCGTGTCGTCTACCTTTGCAATGTCTTCATCATCGTCGCCGATCGTACCAGAAAGGTCGTACTTGCCGTCGTTGTCGTCGTCGTGGATTTCCCAGCCTCTGGTTGCGTTGTAAACCCGCACATCCAGATCCGAGGTATCCATTTCCTTGCCAAACTGGTTGTACAGTTTGATGCCAAGGCTTTGGTTAGCCGCTTTTTGCAGCGAGTTGGCCGTGATTTCGATCTTGGCTGCTCTTTCGTCGACGATCGTGACTTTCTCCGGATCGAACTCACCGACAACAACTTCATATTCGCCAGCCGGCAGGTAGTTGGACGTCAGAATGGCGGACTTGTTGTCTTCCGACCATCCCGTCGTAATCGTATAAGAAATCAGTTCGTCCCGTACTTCGAACGTCAGGTCTGCTTTCTCGGAAGCGTCAACTGCACGGTTGAACGAAACCGTGATTTCGCCAGCGCCCGTTTGAGCAACCTTCGAAATAGCCAGACCTTCGAAGTTGACGTCAACCGTGTACTCGCGGTCATTGTACGTAACCGTGATCGTGTTCTTGCCCGGTTGCAGCGCTTCTTCAAGTTCAACTTCGACTTCGCCGCCGTCAGAGAACGAGACGACAACTTTCTTCGCGCTGACAACTTCAACGCCCGTAACCTTGGCGATGCTTTGCAGCACTTGGTAAACTTCGTACGTAACATCAACCAGGTCGCCGCGCGTTGCGTTGACCGTGTAGTCGCCGAGCGGTTGGATGAGGCCTGCGGCTTCAGCAGCTGCGATGTACGGCTGCGCCCAAGCTGCCGCTTTGCCTTCAACCGTTGCGTCCTCGTCGACTTCAAGGCCGAGAATCCGAACAGCAACGATGATCAGCTCTTGCAGCGTCACGTTTGCGGACGGCTTGAAGTTGCCGAAGCCGTCGCCTTGCATGAAGCCTGCTTCGACGACTGCGTTGATGTCCTTCGTTGCCCAGTGGGTGCTCGGTACGTCATTGAAGTCCGCCGGATCGCTGGACGATACGCCCGTCAGACGAGCGATGATCCCTGCGAATTCGGCGCGGGTCATTTCGTTTTCCAGTGCGGCCGAGCCGTCGCCGGTGCCTCTGAAGACGCCCGCTTCCTTGAGCTCGTCGTACTTGGATTGCGTGTCAGTTGCTGCGGCTGCTACGGTCGCGAACATCGAGAAGACCATAGCGATGGCCACAAGCAGAGACAAACTTTTCTTCATAACCTTTTTTTCTCCTCCTCTGAACTGCTTCGGATGTTGAGAGTGTTGTGGATGGCTCTTTCCCCTCATCTGCCGATTCACCCCCTTCCCAGAGTTGAGCACGGATTCATATTAAATGATGTCTGCGTCAAGTCTATACCAAATGTAAGATCATGTCGCAGAAACTCGTAACCGTTGGAAGAAAATCTTGGTAGACTGATATGCGGCACTATAACATTATACAATGCATAGACAACAACCGTAAAGAGGAACTTCAGAGCCGGCAAACCGCGGCATTCCGCGAATCCCCGCTGCTCCCGAAGTCATGTAATTAGACGCAGGCGTCTCGAAAAAGTTGCGATGAATTGCGTTTCATGCAGAATATTTTTTTCTGATCCGTGAACCGGCTCCGTTGATGGAGGGGCTGCACGCTTAAAAGTATAGCTTCCTGCCGAACCGGCGTCGAGATTAACAATATTCCAATGGATGCGGTTTTTGCTTGAAGCGCCGGACAAGCGGCATGTCGATTCCCATAACGGACGAACCAGGGCCGCCTGCATCGGCCCTGGTTCTTTCATCCCATATCAGGTGAGCGTCTTCGGGAAAATGCTCGAATGCTTCTGCAGCATCCGCACGACGATCGCGCCGGCCTCCGCACGGGTCAGGTTCGATTTCGGGTTGAAGTTGTAACCCGGCTTGTCCGAACCCGGGACCGTCACCGCGCTGCCCGTCATGATCTTCGCCTTGCTGACGGCTTCGACCGCCGGGCGCGCGTAGTATTCGATCTGCGACGAGTCGAGATACAGTTTGGCCAGCGACTGCGCCAGCTTCGCATCGTTCGCCGCCAGCTTCAACTCGAGCGCGCGGGCGATCATGATCGCCACTTCCTCGCGCGTGATCGGCAGCTCGGAGCCGAAGTAGCCGACGGATCGGCCTTGCACGATGCCCGCGCGGGCCGCCGTCTCGATGTACTCGTAGCTCCACGTCGTCGTCCGCGTGCCGGGCAGGATGTCGAAGAACGAGTTGTTGTCGTCGTAGTTGAGCGGCAAGTTCAGCCCCTTGACCAGCAGCGTGACGAATTCGCCGCGCGTGGTGCGGTCGTCCGCTCCGAATTCATCGAAGCGCAGGTTGGTCATGATGCCTTTGGCGTACAGCCCGTTCAGGATGTTCCGCGCCCACGGATGGTTGGTGATGTCGCTGTAGCCGGTCTTGAGCTTTGCCACCATGTAGTAGCCGAACTCGTCGAACGGCACGGTGATCGTGTTCTTCTTCGCATCCACCTCGCCGCCGATGTTTTCCCAGACCCCGCTGTCCGTGTAACGGAAGACGGTGACGGTGTACGCGACATCTTCGACGACATTCTCGTCGAACGTGATCGTCAGCGAGCCGCGCTGCGAAGGCACGACCTTGCGCTCCGGCTCGAACTCCACGAAGTTGCCTTCCACCGAGTACGGCGGCAATCCGTTGGTCGCGGGCTTGTAGCCGGAATCGCCGCGGTTGCCGAGTTCACCCACGCCGCCGCTGATCCAGTAAATGTCGGAGATGCGGGTGAAGTTCGACGTATTGACCGTGCTGTTGAAGCGCGCCACCAGGTAATCTTTCAACTGCACATCCGAATCGGCGGTGTTGATGACGAAGCCGTAGTCATTGCGCCGCTCGACAACCCCGTCTTTCGGATCCGCGATGCCGAACAGCAGCTTCGTACCGGTATAGTACTTGTTCACGCCGTCCGCGTTCTGCATCGCCGACATCAGCACCGTGCCGCGCGGGAACGTCAGCTCCAGCTTCTTGTTGAACACCGAGTGCTTGTTCTTGAGCGGCTCCATGTATTGAGAGTCGATCTTGACCGCGCTCGTGTAGTACACGCTGATCGTATCCCGGATGGACCCGCTCGGACGGATAATTTCGATCTTGATGTTCGTCCATTTGTCCGCCTTGAGGCCGGAATAGTCGTAGTAGAAACGGTTTTCCTTGTCCGTCCGCTTGATGGCCTCTTCGCCGTCAATGATGACGCGGGTTGCGCCTTCGGCCTCGATGTCGAAACGGACGAAGTTCTTGTTGACGATGATCTGGTCGCCGACCGTCGGCTGCGGCGCCAGCAGGCGGTAAGCCGACAGTTCGCGCACGATTTCGAGCCGCTTCGTCGAACGGGCGCCCGTCTCGTTGATCAGTTCCAGATAATAGACGTGCGTTCCCGGCTGTTCAAACTCCAGATCCTGAATCCGAAGGATGAAATCATCCTGGCTGCCGGCAAAATCGTAATAGTAAGTTTTGCCGCCGTACGTGAACGCCTGGTTCGTCTTGTACGGATAGGAACCCGAAGCCGGCGGCGGATCAATCGGCAGGTACAGGAACGTATCCGAGCCGAACTTCAGGTTCAGGATCGTGGCGCCGCTGCCGCGGATCATCAAATCATATTTCGTTTCGCCTGTCACGTAGCGTTCATCGTTGTACGCGAAGTCGGGCGAGATTCGGAACACTTCTTCCACGAGATCCGGATCGAACCCGTTATTCTCATCGAATATCGGCAAAGCCGTCCGGGCGTCGCTCGGAACGGCGACCGGATGGAACTTGGAAATCGTCGATACGTTCGTATCGATGATGTAAATGCGCAGTTCCTTGCGGATTTCGCGCCGATTGCCGGTTCCGTCATACGTCGTACCGATGAAGAGGATGCGGTTCTCACCGAATACGATCGGTCCTTCCGGTCTGATATTCAACGTAAGGGAAAACGCGTAATCGTTCGCGCCGGGGTCAATGTCAAGTTCGATATCGTCCCCGTCACCCGCACCCGGAACAATGCCGTTGACGAAATATTCCCAGGTATCCAGGTTCTCAAAGCCGATGTACTCGCCTTCGATGGTCAATTCGTTCGTTTGAATGCGCGAGTCGAATTCGTAGACCTGTCCGTCGTACAGGTTCGAGATATAAATATAGCTCTTCGACACATACGACACGTTGACCGTGTAAGGCGCGTCTTCAGAGTTCTCATAGTAGAACCGGAGCTGATGCTGCCCGTTCAGGAACCCGGTAACCTTGTACACTTCCTCCGTGCCGTCAGTCGCAAGACCGTCAGCCGCCGTGACGAGATATAAATCCAGCGCGGTCGTGCCGAGCGGCAGGTAAACGCCCACCAGATCGTCTGAGGGAGCATGATCCGCCTTCACCAGGATGTAGAAGTCGGCGCTGTTCACCTGCACGCCGTTCAGCGGCGTCTTCGTCTGGTTGCTGACGTCGTTGTTGGTCGCCGGGTCAAAATCCGGCAGCAGGTACATGTTCTTGATGACCGTGAGGCCGGGCAGGAAGCTGAAGCGCACCCGTTTCGACGCGGTGTACGACCCGTCGTATGTCACCGTCAGCACGATATCATTCAACCCGTCGTCGAGCAGGAAGTTCTGCGACGTGGTGAACGTAACGAGACGATAGGCCGGCGATACGCCGTCCGGTCCGGGAATGACGATCTCCTCGGAAACATCGGCGGTCGAAATCGGATATGCGGTCCCGCCGTCGAACTGGAACGTCGCATTGTCGGCGAACGAGTTCGAACTGTACGGCACCAGAAGCTGCACCGTCAACGTCCCCGTCGTCGAGTTGGATGTGCCGTCCGTGATGACAGGGGTGTTATTGTAAACATCATATTGATTGGACCCGACGTTGAGCCACAGTTCCGTGAACGGTTCATCCGTCTTGAAATAGTAGATCGCACGCTGGACCTGAATCGAATCGGAATTGTTCGATACCTTGAAGACGAGGGCGTTCAGCCCCGGCTTGAGCGTCAGCGCAGGGGAATAGAACATGCCGTTGTCCAGCAGCGACGTCGTGATTTCGGTTCCGCCGTTGACCGAGACCGTCACCTTCGTGGCATTCTGCACTTGTCCCTGCAAGGTAATGTTTTGATTCGTCACAACGGCCTGCGAGCCTTCATTGAGGTTGATCTGGCCCGGGCCGCCGCCCAGGATGACGATGCTCTCGATATAGGGCACCTGATCGTACAGCACGTAGAACGTGTCGGAACGCTCGACGCTGCCCTGCATGCCGCTGAACGTGATCATGTTGAAGCCCGGGAACAGCGTCAGGTTGCTGGCGACGAAGCGGTTCGTCGTGCCGTTCTCGCGCAGCACCGTTCCGGTTACGATGCGGTTCTCCACCGGCACCCAGCGGTTGTTCTGGTACGTCAGCTGCTGCACTTCCACCGCCATCGAATTTTCCGAGATGTAGGCGAACGTGCCGGCAATCGTCAGCGTGGGGGTCATCGTCAAATAGACGTTGTCCCGCGAAATCATCGTCGTTCCGCCCGCGCCGTCGAGCGTGAGCAGCGCCGAATTGCGGATCGTCATATTATCCGGTATGAAATAGGTTGCCGCTGCTGCGGCCGATGCGCGCTGCGCCGGTCCCGTCGGCAGGATCGAAAAGACCAGCATCGCGGTCAAGAACCAGATCAGCGACTTCCTGATCCTCTTCATTGGACGATCTCTCCTTCTCCGTATGAATCCGCTTGAGCCGATAACGTAAATATCGGAATCTCGTCCGCGGATTTGAAGGTTCGAAAGGCCCCTTTTTGCCAAAAACATTGTCCCGGGCCGGCAGCGGATTTCCGCGCAACAAAAAAACCGGAGCCGTCCGGCTCCGGAAAACGCTCCGTCACAACATTCACTTCGACCGCGTCGAAAATCCCGCCTTCATCCGCAGCCGCGCCAGCAGGTCGAGCACCGGCCGGCGGGACTTGTCGACAATCCCGATCAGCTCCGCGCCGATCTGCAGAATGAACACGAGAACCGCGATGACGACAAACGTCACCCAGTTCGCCGACGTGGACGGCACGACGGTGGACATGAAGATCGCGGTCAGACCGAAGAACGCCGCGATGCCCCAGATGATCAGCACCGTGCCGCGGTGGCTGAAGCCGAGCTCGCGCAGGCAATGGTGCAGATGGCCTTTGTCCGGCGCGAAAATCGGCCGCTTGTTCACCACCCGCCGGACGATCGCGAAGAACGTGTCCGACAGCGGCACGCCGATGATGAGCAGCGGCGTCACGAACGAGACGATCGTCACCTGCTTGAACCCGAGCATCGACAGCGTCGCCAGGCTGAAGCCGAGGAACAGCGAGCCCGAGTCGCCCATGAAAATCTTCGCCGGATGGAAATTGTACCGCAAGAATCCGATGATGCCGCCGAGCAGCGGCGCGCTGAGCAGCAGGACCGGCTCGGAGCCCATGATGGCGGCCATGACGAGAATCGTCGCGATCGCGATGCCGGATACCCCGGCCGCAAGACCGTCCAGGCCGTCGATCAGATTGATCGCGTTCGTGCAGCCGACGATCCACAGGATGGTGAGCGGAATCGCCAGCCACTCCGCCACCGGCTGCATCGTCTCGCCGAACGGAATGTTCAGCAGGTTGATGCGGATGCCGAAGCCGAAGACGACGACGCAGGCGGCCGCGATCTGGCCCAGCAGCTTCACCTTCGCCGACAGTTCGAACCGGTCGTCGAGCGCGCCGATCAGCACGATGATCGTGCCGCCCGCAAGCAGCGCCGCGATGAACCGCTTGTCGTATCCGCTGAGCATCGCGTCCGGCAGGAGCGGCAGCAGCGCGAAGAATCCGGCCGCGAACGCGGCATAGATCGCAAGTCCGCCGAGGCGCGGCATGATCCGCGTATGCACTTTCCGCGCGTTCGGCCGGTCGACGGCGCCGATCTTGAACGCGAACGCCTTGACCGCCGGCGTCAAAAGCAGCGATACCGCCGTGGCGATGACAAACCCGATGACAACATACAAGCCCGCAGGCATCATGACACTCTCCCGTACATGCTTGGCTGTCCCAGCCCGCGCTTACCCCTCACAGGCTGCGGCAAACTCACAACGAACAGCATTATACGCTTTTTGGGAATGAAAATCCATCCTCGTTTTCAGCCGATTTTCACGCGCAAAACGGTTCTGCCGTCCTTCTCATGCCGGTGCGCCCGCCTTTTCGCCGGCAGATCCGCCGAATCGGGCCTGCAGGTTAAATTTTCTTCATCTCCGCTTAAGCTTAACGCGCCGTATCCGGCCGTTCCGCAATCTTCCGGCCCGCGCGCAGCACCTTCAGCACGAACCTCGGCAGCGCGGCCATGCGCCCCGCGCGCGAAGGCTGGCGAAGCAGCCGGTACAGCCATTCGAGCCCGAGCTTTTGAAAAAAAACGGGCGCCCGCTTCGTTCGTCCCGCGATCACGTCGAAACTGCCGCCGACCCCCATCATGACGGCCGCGCCAAGCTCATGCTTGTGGCGCGCAATCCACGGTTCCTGTGTCGTCAGCGCGTCGCGCGCGACAAACAGCAGATCCGGCGCGGCCTCCCGGATGGCGGCGACGACGCCGGCGTCCTCCTCCGGACCGAAATAGCCGTTCCGGAAGCCGGCGATCCGGACCAGCGGATAATGCTCCTGCAGGCGCCGCGCGACCTCTTCGACCACATCCTGCCGCGCGCCGAGCAGGTAGACGGACCAGCGCCGGCGCTCGCCTTCCCGCATCAGCTCGTGCAGCAGGTCGAAGCCGGCGACGCGCTCCGGCATCGGATCGCCGGCAAGGCGGGACGCCCAAACGATGCCGGCGCCGTCCGGCACGATCAGCTCCGCCTGCTCCATGACGCGGTAATAGTCCGGCCGCTCGAGCGCCGCCATCACCATGATCGGATTCCCGGTGATCACCTGCGTCGGACGCCGCGCTTCGATCGCCCGCGCGAGATAAGCTACCGTCTCCGCCATGTCCATCTTCGAGAACGGCAGGCCGAAGATCGGCACCGCCGGATAATCGGGCTTCAAGCTCATGATGTCACCCCTCATGCCATGCGGCGCAATGCCTCGACGACGAGCTGCGCCGGCCGGCGCGCCTCCCGGCGCAGCGCCTCGAGCGCGGGGCCGTGCCGCTCCCGCCAGGCCGCGGCGCCTTCCGGCGTCAGCAGACCGTCTGCCGCGGCCGCGAAC
>Ga0310838_1000906_pt1 | contig 19668 bp, 18 predicted proteins | sample SM_ome_6_FD_202241 | JGI IMG/M metagenome (GOLD analysis project Ga0310838, IMG submission 202241) | Sorghum-adapted microbial communities enriched on stacked mutant (SM) sorghum from Joint BioEnergy Institute, Emeryville, California... ...
GTGTCCAGCTCGAGCACGGCCCCGGCAAATGTCGTCTTGATCTTCTCGCCGGAAAGCCTTGTCGGCTCGGCAGCGCCTGGAGCAGCCGAAAACGTCAGGCCAACCGCCCAAAGGAAGCCGAACACGAGGAACGCCCACATACTCACCTACCCTTTTCACGAACGAACTCGATATCCGTGAACAGGACTGTGGCAGCAAAAGGAAATTTGGTGCAGGTAGTGATGACCTTCGACAAGCCAGTCGCCATAGCGAGAGCGACTTCGGGCCGCTGGCCACGTGCTCGACTTACGGTTTGCGCCATAGGACGCCATGGAGCTTGAACCGCTCTGGCCCCCTCTCCTATAGCGCATACAGGTTCTCTGAGAATGTGAGGACTCGTTCGGAGTCGTCGGAGGAGAGATACACACTTGACCCTGTCTTCCAAGGAATGCGACGTCGCCATCGTCGGCGGTGGGCTTGTAGGTGCGGCCGTCGGATATGGCCTTGCCCGCCTGCGGCAGCGCGTGGTCCTACTTGACGAGGGCGATGCAGACATTCGCGCTTCGCGAGCGAATTTCGCGCTGGTCTGGGTACAGGGCAAAGGATTTGGCTACACGCCCTATGCCCACTGGACCGCGCGGTCATCGAACTCTTGGATCGAGTTCGCGGCGCTTCTGCGCGATGAGACTGGTCTGGATGTCGCCTTCCAACGTCCGGGAGGTTTTCATCTCGCGCTTTCTGAAGAGGAGCTTGCGAGGCGAGCCGCTTATATCGATCAGCTTCACAGCCAATCGCCAGAGTTCCCCTACCGCGTTGAAATTCTGGACCGATCACAGGTCGCGGCAATGCTGCCTGACATCGGCCCTGACGTGGTCGGCGGAAGTTATTGTGCGCTCGATGGCCATTGCAATTCGCTGAAACTCTATCGGGCGCTGTTGAAAGCGGCTGCGAAGCACGGCGGCAAATATCTGGCTAGCCATCGCGTGGAAAAGATCGCCTACGAAAATCACGAATTTCGGATTTCGACTTCCGCGGGTGAAATTCACGCGGAAAAGGTCGTGCTAGCCGCCGGAAACGCCACCATGCATCTTGCACCGATGGTGGGCCTCGAAGCTCCCATGCAGCCGGAGCGCGGACAAATCATGGTCACAGAGCGTGTGACGCCGTTCCTGAATTACCCCGTCGTCACCATCCGGCAAACTGATGAAGGCACTGTTATGATTGGCGACAGCAAGGAGGAAGGGACGACCCCAGATGGCCTGAATTTGTCGATCAGTGCCGTTATGGCGTCGCGCGCTATTCGCATGTTCCCCCTGCTCGGCCGTCTCAATGTCGTACGCATGTGGGCAGGTGTGCGCGTTATGACGGCCGACGGTTTTCCCATTTACGACCAGTCGGAGACGTGCCCTGGGGCATTCGTGGCGTGTTGCCACTCGGGCGTCACCCTTGCGGCCAATCACGCTTTGACGCTAGCTCCAATGATCGCCGCCGGTCGCCTCGATGCCGAAGTGGTCGGCGCATTCAGTGCGCGGAGGTTCCATGTTTCGAAGGCTGCCTGAAACAAGTGCCGCCACGGTCACCGTTAGCATCGATGGTGCAGACGTGCAGGTTCGCGCTGGGGACACCGTCGCGGCAGCCTTGCTCGCCGCCGGCGTCCATCCATATCGCGCGTCCACGGTGAGTGGAGCCCCACGAGCGCCTTATTGCATGATGGGCGTGTGTTTCGAATGCCTAGTGACCGTGGATGGCGTCGGCAACCGCCAAGGCTGCCTTATTCCGGTTCGAGAGGGAATGCGCATCGAAACGCAACACGGCAAACGGGAGGCACACCGGTGAATGGAGCACCCGTGTTTGAAAATACATACGACGTCGCCGTGGTCGGTGCGGGACCTGCCGGGCTCGCGGCGGGAGCCACGGCAGCCAAGGCTGGCCTTACTACAATTGTTCTGGATGAGAATCCGGCCCCCGGCGGTCAAATTTATCGCGCTATTACGACGACCCCGGTCCGCCGAGAAGAAATTCTCGGAGAGGATTATTGGGACGGTCAAAAGCTCATTCAAGAATTCCAGTCGAGTGGCGCTCAGCTTGTTTCGGGCGCAACCGTTTGGAGTATTTCGCGCGCCCTTGAAATCAACGTTTCCCAAGGCGGTCAAACGCATCTCATCAACGCACGTTGGATAATTCTTGCAACAGGCGCGCAGGAACGCCCCTTCCCGATCCCGGGCTGGACGCTTCCTGGCGTTATGACGGCAGGCGGTGCTCAAACGTTGCTGAAAGCATCGGGTCTGGTGCCATCCGGTCGGGTCATTCTCGCTGGCACTGGCCCGCTCTTGTGGCTCCTTGCCGCCCAAATCCTTCGTGCTGGCGGCGACATTACCGCGATCCTCGATACGACACCGCTTGAAAACTACGTTCGCGCATTGCGCCAGTTGCCTGGCTTTCTGCTGTCTCCCTACTTTGCGAAAGGCCTGCGCCTTCTCACCGAAGTTCGGCGGAAAACACGGGTCATTAAAGGCGTCACAAAGCTCGAGGCCCAGGGCAAGGACAAATTGGCGGAGGTGCTATTCGCCACGGGAAGTCAACCCGCAACGCGCATGGCAGCGGACCTCCTCTTGCTGCATCAGGGCGTCGTTCCTAACGTCAATCTCGCGATGTCGATCGGCATCGACCATCGGTGGGATGAATTGCAGCTTTGCTGGGTCCCGGTTTTGGATCAGTATGGAAACAGCTCCGTTCCTGGCATTGCTATCGCCGGTGACGGTGCTGGAATAAGCGGCGCGCTTGCAGCTGCCGAACGAGGGCGCCTCGCCGCTTATGCCGCGGTGAAGGCTCTTAAACCCGAGGCGCTCAGCCATCTTCCCGCCGAGCAGATTCTTCTTCAAGCGCTGGCAAAAGCGCAGGCCGGGCGCGCTTTCCTTGATACGCTTTACCAGCCGCCGAAGCACTTCCGAATTCCCGAGAAGAACGAGACGCTCGTCTGCCGCTGCGAAGAGGTTACCGCTGGGCAAATCCGGGAAATGGTCGCGCTTGGCTGCGAGGGTCCGAACCAGCTGAAATCTTTTCTTCGCTGCGGCATGGGGCCCTGTCAGGGCCGCCTGTGCGGCTTGACCGCTACGGAAATGATCGCTGCCGAAAGAAACGTTTCTCCGCAGCAGGTGGGCTATTATCGGTTGCGGCCGCCAATCAAGCCTATTCAACTGGCCGAAATCGCTGCGATGCCTCAATCCGAAACAGCAGTAAAGGCGGTTGTACGCGGATGAGCCACACAGCCGATGTCATCGTCATTGGTGCTGGAATCCATGGGTGTTCGACGGCTTTGCATTTGGCAATGCGCGGTCTTAAGCCAGTCGTAATCGAAAAGGATCACGCTGGCCGTCACGCCTCCGGTGTCAATGCAGGTGGCGTCCGACAACTCGCCCGCCACTTTGCGGAAGTCCCCCTATCCGTCGCTTCGATGGAGCTGTGGGAGCGGATCGAGGATCTCGTGGGGGACGACTGCGGCTTTACTTCCGAAGGACAGGTGCTGGTTGCAGAAACCGAGGCCGAGCTCGAAAGCTTCCGCGCTCGCGTGGACGAATTGCGGGCAATGGGCTTCACCCATGAGGAACTGATCGATCGCGTCGAGCTGAAAAAGCTCGTCCCCGCTGTATCCGACAGCTGTCCCGGCGGGGTCGTTTCCCGTCGCGACGGCGCCGCAAACCCGTTTCGAGCGACGCAGGCATTCCGACGCAAAGCAATTCAACTCGGCGCGAAGGTCGTAGAAGGCGTCTCGGTAACGGGATTTACACGCCAAGGTGCGGCATGGCGCGTCTCGACGACAGCAGACACTTTCGAGGCACCAGTTATCGTCAATGCTGCGGGAGCTTGGGCTGGCAGAATTGCGGCGATGTTCGGGGAGCCTGTTCCGCTCGAGGTTATCGCGCCTATGCTGATGATCACCTCCCGCATGCCGCACTTCATTCGTCCCGTCGTGATACTGCGCGGCCGCAAACTGTCGTTCAAACAATTCAATAACGGTACAGTACTGATCGGTGGCGGCCATCTGGGCCGCGCCTATCCTGATACGAATTACACGGAGCTAGACTGGACCAAGCTCAGAGAAAGTGCCCGTACGGTGTGGGACCTCTTCCCGATTATGCGGCAGGCGACGATCGTTCGCGCCTGGGCCGGGATAGAGGCACGCATGCCTGACGACATCCCAGTCATTGGCCCCAGCTCTACGGCCGAAGGCGTTTATCACCAATTCGGATTCTCGGCGCACGGCTTTCAGCTTGGACCCGGCGTCGGAGCTTTAATGGCTGAACTTATCACCACCGGCTCGACAAACTTGCCGATAGCTCCTTTCTCGATAGCGCGTTTCTCAAACGCTATCCCAAAACACTGACGCCCAGTCTTTCCTCCGGGAAGACCACTTTTTTCTTTGATCAAATACCGTACGCGACCCCGTCTCTGCCAGGATCCGCGCCTCCTTCAAGGCGAGCCGGATGGATTTTGATCGCGTGAACCCAGCCAATCGTATAACCATACGGATTGCGTATGACCTCGTACCCGTCGGCTTCTAGGGCACGCGTTACGTATCGCGGAATGCGATTTGAAACATCTATAGGATTTCCAGTCGACGAGAACCGTGGAGCGGCAACGGCCTCCTGAATCGACATTCCAAAGTCGATCACATTGAGAATGGTCTGTAATACGCCCATGACGATTTGGGTTCCGCCAGGTGCGCCGAGAACAAGACTCGGGTGATCGTCTTCGAAGACGATCGTTGGGCACATGGCGCTGAAGCGGGACTTCCCAGGCGCGATGCTTCCCGCGCGCCCCGGGCGCGGATCGAAAACCCCCATGCAGCCGTTGTAGAAAAAGCCAAGCCCGTCGGTGATCACACCCGATGGCATTCCCAGAGAATGGGTCATCGCCACGCAATTGCGCTCGCTGTCGACGACGGAAATGTGCGTCGTGTTCTGCGGTGCCGGATCGGGCCCTTGCAACCGCGGCACACGCGCTTTTTCCCCGCGGCGTATCTCGTCAGCTAAGGTCGCAGCGTAAGCCTTGCTGGTTAGACGATCCAGCGGGACGTCGAAGAAGTCCGGATCACCAACGTAGCGATCTTTGTCGATGGTCGCCCGCTTCATTGCTTCCGTGACAACCCGGATGTATTCTGGCGAATTGTGCCCCAGGCTTGCGAGATCGAAATTCTCGAGAATGTTCAGCATTTCGAGAAGCATGACCCCGCCGCCAGGCGGACGATTTGTTGTAATTCTGCGCCCGCGATAAGTCCCGACAAGCGGCTTCACATACCGCGGCTGATAGCGCTCGAGGTCCTGTCTTGACAGCAGACCCCCGTGGGCCTGGATATCGCTGATCATTCGATCGGCGATCTCGCCAGTGTAAAAAGCCTCCGCTCCTTCTTCCGATATTTTGCGCAATGTCTGCGCATAATCTGGATTGCGAATTATCTCCCCAATTCGCTTCGGACTTCCGTCGGGCGCACAATAGAGGGTGCGGCCCGCTGCAGTGTACGTCAGCCTTTCCGCCGTTGCGGCCCGCCCCATTTTCCCGTCTTCGAGGAAAAAGGTGTACATCGCAGGCCTGACGAAGAAACCTTCCTCTGCCCACCGTATTGCCCCCTCAAGAATGGCACTCCACGGCAATCGACCATAAGTCCGGTGTGCCCGTTCGAAAGCTCTCAATGCGGCGGGAACACAGATCGACTGATAACCGAGCTCGTTCACGCGCCCTTCGAGAATGAAGCCGAAGCCGTCGCGCGTTTCACCTCTGATGAGGTGCGCCCACATTTCGGGACTGGCTGCGAGCGGAGCGGGAGCATGGAAATCGATATACTCGTGGACGCCGCGCTCTGGGATGTAGATTGCCATGCTCCCGAAACCGGCAATTCCGCACATGAGCGGATCGACAACCGTCTGCGCCATCGCGCAGGCGATGGCGGCATCAACTGCATTGCCGCCGGCTTTTAGGATTTCAATTCCGGTCTCGGCTGCTTCTGGCTGAGGGCAAACAACCATCCCGCTCTGCGCCATTCCAGGATCCTCCTGCTTCCCATCTTACGCAGTCGAGTTGGGGCGCCATTAAAGACGCACATCGTGGCGCGGCCGTCCCCAGTTCCTGGCTTCGGCCACGGCCCGCTCTACGTCCTCTTCGAGCATAAAGCCTTCCTCTACGAGCGACAAAGCAGCTTTGCGGATCGCCTCAACATACCCCTCCGGCGATCCATAGCGTGCCAGGATTGAACGCCGTGGATCACCGAGTTGCATTCGCTCATCCTCTGTATCCGGAAACGGAATATAGCTGCCCGTAATACCAACCATGGCGCCGTGGCCGAATTCCCTGCGTCTCAGACTCCAGCCTGTGTAGGTTCCCAGCGGTACCTGCACCATTGGAGCACGCACACCCGCAACATCATTGCCATCCTCATCGACGGCAGGCACGAGCACAGGATACTCCTCCCCTGGCACGATATCCGGCGGCTCCTTGGTGATGATGCCCCTGTCGATGTCGGGGCCAAAATCCAGCCGTTCCAGTCGACTTGGCCCCCGCGGCGTGGCGATACCTGGAATGCGCGGAAACATTTTCCGCCACTCCTCGATATCAACCAGTGTACCATCAGCGCGACGAGGAATCCGACTTGGAGGTGGCTCAATCCCCTTGCTCACCCAATCGTCTAACAGATCGAGACAAGCGCGGAAAAACATCGTGGTGGCCACGACATTGAAATAGGTCTGCGCGAGACCTTTGGCCGGAGCGGCAACGTTGGGTGCCGCGAAATGCTGTGAGCTAGCCCAGAAATAAATCCGCACATCGTCCGGCTGTGGGAGGTCGTTACCCCGAGTGTCTGTGTGCACAAGGGACGCGCGACGATGCCAATATTCGCACGCCGTATCCGTGTGGATGACCTTCGGATCCGTTTCTGGTCTCTTCAGAATGCCATCCGTACGACCAGTGAAATGATCGGTGGAAATAGCGTATGAGAAGGGAAACCGATCGACCGGGCTGAAATGGTTTTCATGTTCTTGACCCGGTAGCAGAACGACGTTCGCGAACCGATGGTTCATCCACATCTTGCCCGCGCCCGCCACGTGGGGCATCACGCCATCGAAAACACGCCTGCCTTCTTCATCCGCATTGAAGCCGAGGTAGATGAAATCGCGAATACAGCGCCCTGTTTGAGACCGGCCCCAGGCATAAGCGTACTCGATCCGAGTTGGGCCGTCCCTTAGGGGATTAGGCATTCCTGAACTCGTCTCAGCTCCGTATTTCAAAAAGCTGATGAAGTTCCGAACAGCAACGTGGCCAAGGCCGAGCACGAGTGGGTTCTTGGCCCGATAGACTAGCTCGTAAATCCAGCCTGGCTCGAAGCCCGACGGGAGATAGATGTGGCTGTCGGACGGTACGACGGCGCGCTCCAGGCCCTGATTATCGACGCCGGAGCCTTGATCTAGCCGGGCGAAGAACCACTGATCCGATGGAATCTCTTCGCGCTGGCTCAAGGCATAACGGCGGCGTGTCAGTCGTGCCGTCCTCGTGTCTAGCGATGCTGTCGGATTGCTGCGGGTGGAAATCAAAGAGCTCAGCGGGAAGACTTTCGTTCCTGGCTCAACGGCGATAAATTCCGTTCTTGCAATGCCCGTAATGGGCTTACCATTATCCGTCGCTACGGGAACTTTCAGCAGCATCCGGCCATCGCCGGGCAACAGGTCTCCCTGCCACCCGAGCCACGCAATCGTGTAACCGCGCCGCATAAGAAAGCCATTTCCAGCATCGGCGAGCGTTCGCGGATCATTCGAAGGTGGCGCATCATTGAAAAACTGCAGCGCGCGCTTATTCCCCCGATTGCCATAATCGAAGAAAAGCCTCCGATTGCCCCTGCTTAGGTCGACTGGTTTAAGTATGCAGAAATCGGCTTCAAACCGAACCAGCCCATCTTCGTCAGTGGGGGCAAACTCTATGTCGACCACGCCCTGCTGCGCCTCAGCCTTGGGATCGACACGGAAAACCACGGTTCCCGACAGCCGCTCGTACGCGCCTGCATCTCCGAACTCATGGCCGTCGGCAAAGAGGCACCGCTCTCGTACAATCAGATCGATGTGAGAAGACATTGATAACTCTCAGTCAGGAAGCTGCAGATGTCAGAGATGTTTCAACCAAATTCAGCGGATAATGGCAGCGATAGCTGCGCTGCTCGCCGCGTGTAGCTGGCGCTATCCGCGAACAGTCGGCTTGTGCATATGGACAACGCGGATGGAAAGCACATCCGGATGGAGGATTGAGGGGGCTGGGAAATTCGGCCTGCAATCCGAGATCCGGCAATCGCGATCCTGGCCTCGGGATCAGCACGGCCTTCAATAGAGCATCAGTGTACGGGTGATGCGGCCGCTCGAAAATTTCTTCGCTGGGGCCACGTTCCACGATCTGGCCGAGGTACATGACGGCAACTTCGTCTGCCAGATGATGCACGACGGCCAGATTATGGCTAATGAGGATCATGGTCAGATTGAGTTCCTGCTTCAATCGATGCAGGAGATTCAGGATTTGCGACTGAACCGAAACGTCCAAAGCGGACGTTGGCTCGTCGCAAATCAGGATCTTCGGCTCGCCGATGAGCGCTCGCGCGATCGCTACACGCTGCCGCTGCCCGCCTGAAAGCTGACTGGGATAGGCATCGACGAGATGACGAGGAAGACCAACCTCTGCAGCGAGCTCCTCAACCCGTTTGCGGCGTGAAGCACGCGTCCCCACTCCCCGAACCGCCAACGGCGCCGAAATGATGGCCTCCACGGTCATACGTGGATTGAGCGAGGAATAAGGATCCTGAAACACCGGCTGAATGAGCTTTGCACGCTCCAGCCGGTCGTAGGAATTTAGGGGGCGTCCATCGACCAACACGGTTCCTGCTGTCGGCTCTTCGACGCCGAGCAAAATTTTCGCCAAAGTCGACTTGCCGCAACCGGATTCACCGACGAGCCCGAGCGTCTGCCCGCGAGAGACGGTGAGATCAATGCCACGCAAGGCTTTGAGCGTTTTTTTCTTCGCGAATGGTCCCCCGACGGCGTATTCCCGTGTGACCCCCCGCATGATCAGGACATCATTTGTCATGATGCCTCCGCCAACCGATTCCACGCTTGAGGATCGCGTTTTTCCGCAGGAATAGCACAACGGACCTCACGCCCATTGCCAACCGCGCTCAGAGGCACAGGGCCCGTTGCACAACTTTCGACGGCATAAGGGCAGCGATCTATGAACCCGCATCGCGTGCGCTCACCGACCTGGCGAGGCACAATTCCGGGAATAAAGCCAAGTAGATCGCCGCGCTTCGTCTGGCCCGGCACCGGAATGGAGCGCATCAGGCCTTCCGTGTAAGGGTGCAGAGGACGGCTGAGGATATCATCGCAGGCACCGACTTCGACGACCTCACCGCCGTACATCACCACGATACGGTCCGCCATGCCTGCGACGACGCCAAGATCATGTGTGATGAGGATGAGGCCAATACCAGTGTCGCGCTGGATTTCGCGCAGAAGGCGCAGAATTTGCGCCTGGATCGTCACGTCGAGCGCTGTAGTTGGCTCATCGGCAATGATCAGTTCCGGCTCGCAGAGCAGAGCCATGGCGATCATCACTCGCTGGCGCAAACCACCGGAAAGCTGATGGGGAAATTGAGAAAGCCGCTCTTCTGGCGACGGAATGCCGACCTTACGCAAGAGCTCGAGCGACCTCTCGCGCGCAGCCTGACTCGAAATCCGGCGATGTTGCTGCAGGATCTCACGCATCTGATCGCCGATGCGGTAGCAGGGATCGAGCGCGGTCATCGGATCCTGGAAAATCATCGCGATCCGATCGCCTCTCAGCTGCCGCCATCTGCGTGGTGATGCATTGGTGAGGGCCTCGCCCTTGAGCGTAATGCGTTCGCACGTATATCGTGCGGCCCGCGGCAAGAGTCCCATGATGGCGAGCGCCGTGAGGCTCTTGCCACAACCTGACTCACCGACCACCGCGACAGTCTCGCCGCGAGATACGCTAAGGTCGACGCCCCGAACTGGCCGTAAAACTGCGCCTTCTACGGGAATTTCAACCTGCAGCCCCTTAACCTCTAGGATCGGTTCGCCACGCATCTCACGCTCTTCCCTCAGGCGTCGTCACGTCCCGGATGGCGTCACCGATGAGATTGATTGCGAAAATAAGTGCCACGAGCGCAGCGCCTGGAATGGCGACCATCCACGGACGGAATAAGAGCTGCGTCTTAGCCTCCGAAACCATCAATCCCCAGGACACCTCAGGAGGCTGCACACCGAGTCCCAGGAACGACAAAGCAGCCTCAAGCAAAATCGCGTGCGCGAACTCGATCGAAGCAACTACAATCAATGGGCCGGTGATGTTGGGGAGAATTTCCTTCAGCAAGATACGGCTTGTCGAGCTGCCGATCGTCCGCGCGGCTATGATGAATTCGCGCTGCGCCACCTGTTGAGTCGCACTTCGAACCACAATGGCAAAGCGATCCCACAACAATAGCCCGATGACGACAATCATCAGGGAAAGGGAGCTTCCAATCAGGGCGACGACCACCAATGCGACGAGCACGACCGGAAGCGTCAGACGGATGGTCACCACGAAGTTGATGATGAGATCAACCCAACCGCCCCAGTAACCGGCAGCCACGCCGAGCGCCGTGCCGATGACCCCGGAAATAAGTACGGTGAACAATCCGATAATGAGGGAGATGCGAGCGCCGTAGAGGAGCCGCGCCAGATAATCCCGCCCAAGGTTATCGGTTCCTAGAATATGCTCCCAGGAACCCTTGTCAGCCCAAATGGGTGGCAGAAATCGCCGCGCCAGATCCTGTGCCGTCGGATCATGATGGGTGAGCACCGGAGCCAGAATCGCTGCAATCGTAATCGCGAGGAGGATGAACCCGCCAACCCAAAAGCTGCCATGCCGGAGCGCGCGCCGCAGGGCCACTCGGCCCGGCGACATGGAGCGGTCAATCGTCGGTGCTGCGGAATTAGCTGCGACTGTCATTGCACTCAGGACATCCGAATGCGCGGATCGAGAACCGCGTTCAGCAAGTCAGCAAGAAGGGTAAGAAAGGCATAAGCTGTGGCAATGACCAACAGAATCGCCTGGATCACCTCGATATCCGCACGCTGAATGGACTCCCAAGCCAGATACCCAAGGCCCTTCAATGAAAAAATCGTCTCAATGACGATCGAGCCTCCAAGCATGAAGCCGAGCTGGACGGCAGCGAGTGACACGACCGGAATAATCGCATGCCGAAGTCCGTGCCGAACAACGACGCGCCAAGGGGCGAGGCCATAGGCGCGAGCCGTGCGAACATGATCGGATTGCAGCACGTCCATCATGCCCGAACGCGTCAACCGCATTATAGCAGGAGTTGCATAGTAACCCAGCGCAATAGCAGGCATGATGAAGTGGGCCCATGTAGCGCCGCCTGAAATCGGCAGCAGTCGGAAATAGACGCCAAATATGTACATGAGCCCTAAAGCGAACACGAATGAGGGCAGCGCCTGACCTGCAACAGCTAGCCAAAGCGCTATGCGATCGATCAACGTATTGGGGTAGAGCGCCGCGAGAACACCTAACGGGATCGAGAGAAGTAGCGCGAAGCTGAGTGCCAGCACGCCAAGAGTTGCTGTCACTGGCATATGATCGGCAAGGACATCGGCGACATCCATACGCAAATAATAAGAGCGGCCGAACTCGCCCTGCAGCACACGGCCAATCCAATCAAAATATTGGACTATCAATGGCCGGTCGAAACCATAGAGCTGTCTGACGGCAGCAATGTCACTCTCGGTAGCACCCTCCCCAGCCATTGCCGCAGCGGGGTCGCCCGACAAATGGACAAGCAAAAAGGCGACCACCGAAGTAACAGCGATCACCAGAAACGTCACGCAAATACGCTTGAGGATAAAATACGTCATATCCCTCGGTGGGGTGCGGGGTTATTCCCGCACCCGTTCTGAGCTATTTCCACTTGGCCATGTAGAAGTGTGCCATCTCGTCATCAGTCAGAGGATAGTCGAGATCGCTCGTGAAGGCATACGTCCGGCCATAGATGAATAGCGGAAGGTAATACGCCTGATCGGCGATCTTCTTCAGCGCCTTCGAATAGAGCTCCTTGCGGACTGCCGGATCCATCGTCTTTTCTGCTTTGGCAAGCCAATCTCGCACCTCTTCATCACGGGCGTAGTCGTCCGGACTGAACTGGAAATAATGGCCGGTCGAAGCTGACGCGTCGAGCATTCCATTCGAGCCGAAGGTCAGGTGTGCAATCGGCGTCTTATTGTCTACAATGAGGGGACGCAGAGCCCGCCACTGCAGGAACTGCAGTTCCGCATTGATCCCTACTGCCCTCAGATAATTGATAACAGCTTCAGAATACGGCCGATCGCGATAGGCGTAAAACTGAACAGTGAAACCATTCGGATACCCAGCTTCGGCGAGCAACTGCTTTGCCTTTTCCGGATTATACTCGTATTGTACCACGTCCGTTTCGCAGCCGAATTGTATCGGCACGCACAGCGACTTCTGAACAGCTGCACCTTCACCGACGAGATTCTTTGCGATTGCCTCACGGTCGATCGCATGGGCAATGGCCCGCCGGACACGCACGTCTGTCAGAGGATTTTTGCCTGTGCGGCCCGCTGCGTCGAGCGCCAGGAACGACATACGCATGGTTGGCGCGGAGACCACGGTAATATTGGGCATCGTGTTCAGCATGTCCGCATTCTCGGGCGGAACGCCCCAGATCCAGTCGACACCGCCGGTCACCAGCTCCGCGACTTGTGTTTCAGTATCCTTGATCGTCCGATAAACGATCTTGCCGATCGTGGGTTTTCCTTTCGGACTTCCCTCGAAATAGTCAGGATTCTTGACGAGCGTAAGCGACTGACCCGGCTGGTAACTCTCAATCTTGTATGGCCCGGTACAGACTGGAAGAACTGCGCCCCAATCGCGGCGCGTTTTGCCATCAGCGCCCGGAACTTCGGGAGCCTTTTGATAGTGCCCCGATGGATAAATCGGCGAGGTACCAGAGAGGTATTCAAACGCAGCTGGTGTAGGCCCTTTCGTGTGAATGCGAATCTTGTGCGTGTCGACCACCTCGACATTCTTAATCCAGTCGACGACCACGCGGATCTTCATGTCGCTGTCGGGGGCAGCGAGGTGATTCAGGGTGTCAGCCACGTCCTGGGCATCGAAATCTGTTCCGTCGTGGAACTTTACGCCTCTGCGAAGTTCCATCTCAAGCGTGGTATCATCCAGCCACCTCCAACTCGTTGCGAGCAAAGGCAAATACTCGTTTGTCTTGGGATCGCGGTACAGAAGACTGTCGCACTGCGCGTACGCGGTGATCAACGCCTCGCGCTGATTTCCGTAATACAAGTCGGGCGTGTCCATCTCGGTCGCTGTCGCCCAGATCAACGTATCATTGTCCTTCCCCGCAAAAGCTGGGAAAGATGCGAGGACGGCAAAACTGATCGTCCAGAGGGCCGATTTTACTCTCATGGTTTTCCTCTCGTCTTGGACTGAATCCCTCCCTGACGCCAAGGAAGCGTCAGTGCCGAAGCCATACGTCCGCCGCGCTGAATGCCGAGGACCGGAGGGCGTCCGTGGGGCAACTGGACATAATGATCACAGTCTGCGCCAGCGATTGACATGCGAATTCTGCTACCGCGCTGGAAGACCCAAGCCGTCGGAAGCAAAGCAAAGCGCATTCGCGCTGGCTCACCCGGTGTGAGCGGCTCTGCATTTGCTCTCGAAAAATCACGGAAAGGCCATGTCCACTTCTGGAAACGCTGGGGCTCCGCTTCTTTTCGGTGTAGCGCGCGCAGAACTCCTTCCGTTACGTAACGCACTGTGCCATCGGCCTCAACTTCAGATAAGTAGATATGCAGAACCGCATCGCGTTCGCTCGATTTTAGCCAAAGATCGACCACAGGATGACCAGCAATCTCGACCTTTTCTTCTAGAGGCGGAGACGTATACGAAAGCATGCGCTCATCACGCCCCTGCCAGTCAGTATAGTACTCGGAGGTATCGATTGCTGAGAGGCGTTCGTGACGCGTCAACGAACCGGTGCCAACTGTGAAATCGACCCGATAGATGTCCTCGCCTGGACTGCCGATAGCTGCACTAAGAGCGCCGCTAGCTGAAAGATAAAAAATTTTGCTGTCCTCGATCGGAGGCCACGAAGTCGCCTCGCGCCATTGTTCTTCGTGCAGACAGAAATAATGGATCGGTGACTCGTGCTGGAGGCCGGTATCTAACCCCATGAGGTAGTGGTCAAAGAACCGCAGCACCTCAGCCAGGACATTGAACTCAGGTTGGACGCTTTTGCGCCATGGCGAAACATTGGTCCTCGCGCCGTGGTCCCACGGCCCGAGAAGCAGGTGCTGTTTCTTGTTCGGCAGGGACAAGTAGCGAGCGATGGAGCCGTTGGAAAAGCCTGCGCCATCCATCCACCCCGAAATCGAATAGATGGCTACGTCAGGGTCAATGCTCTCAGCGTAATGGTACGGGCTAAACGAGAACGCGCCGAAAGCCTCGTCGTAAGGCAATCGAGAATCGGCAAATTGAAATTCCGAAATGAAATCCGGCATATGAAAATTGGCCAAGTGCTCCCTGACCGCAGCGCGGCAGAGAGACCCGTCGACGTCCTCATCCACCGGCTGAGGCCCGGCGAAGTCCGGATTACTAAAGTAGGGCTGGCGCGCGAGAATATCTCGACGATCGTGATCGAGGCCGATCATCAGCTCATCGTAGGTCCGGGCCAAGTTATTCAGCAGGACTCCGCCAGGATAGAGATGGTCGGCGTACGTGTTCCACACCGCGAAAAGCGGGGCGATTGCCTTAACCGCTTTATGCCCAGTGCTCGCAAGGAAGCAAGCCGCAGCACCGAGGTAAGAAATACCCGTTGAACCAATGATCCCTTTCGACCACGGCTGGGCGACGATCCAATCCGCAATCTCGCGGTAATCCTCCCGTTCAACCGGTGACCGGAAGGAGTCCCGTGTGCCGAAGCTCGCACCCGTACCCCGTACATCGACAACGACGAGTGCGTACCCTCGCGGAACAAAAAAATCCCGATACTTGCCTGCATTTGGGCTCGGATCCGTTGTCGGAGAGGCGCCTTCGCGCAGCGCGAAACGCCGATAGTACGGCGTAAGAATAAGAATGGTCGGGAAACCGCCTACCGGCGTCTCACCCAGTGGCAAATAGATGTCTGCAGCGAGGCGGCAGCCGTCTCGCATCGTGAGATAGAGCGAGCGAGGCCGTTCAGGCAGACGGAAGCGCGGGGGCCTCTCCTCCAAGTAACGCGACGGTGGCTTGCGCCAGGCCGAGCACATTGCGTCGCTGTCCGACATCCAGGCCCCTCCGGAACACCACACCTTCTTGACACCCTAAAGCCGTTGCTTCATGCGTCAATTTCATATTACGCAAATGTTCATGCATTATGCGCAAGGATGATTTGAGTGAATATCAAGGGGTTAGAGGCTCTTAGAGCCTTTATGGAGGGTGGTTCGCTCAACGAGGCAGCGCAGCGACTGCACAAGACGCAGCCTCAAGTGAGCCGTCTGTTAGCTGCGTTGGAACAAGAGGTTGGATTTCCGCTTTTCAACCGCGAGAAACGGCGTCTTGTTCCTACTTCTGAAGCGCGAGCATTCTACTCGCATGTCGAGCACGCGCTACACAGCCTTGACGAAGTCAAACTCGCAGCTGAGCGCGTCCGCACCCAACAGCGCCAACACGTCCGCATACTTACGGCACCTCACGTCACGGAGGCGTTGATTGCCGAGGCGATAGCAAGAATGACAGCCGAATATCCAGGCTTCACGGCATCCATCGACGCCCGCTCTCGCCTCGACATCGAACTTTGGCTCGGAAAAGAACAGTTTGATCTTGGAATTACCGTTCTCCCACTAGACAGCGACATTATCGAAATTGAACCCATGGTCACGATCAGCGCCGTCGCAGTTATGCGCGAGGATCATGAGCTTGCGACCAAAAAAACAATTCATGTTTCCGATCTAGTAGGGCAACCCTTAGTTGCCAACGCCCCGCGAACAGTCATGCGGCAACGGCTTGACGCGACGTTTCGGACTATCGGCGCAACGCCGAATATTCGGCTGGAGACACCAAATGGACTTGTAGCTTGCGAACTTGCTGGGCGCGGCCTAGGGATCGCCGTTGCTGACGCTTTTGTTGCACGCTCCAGCCTAAAGCCTGGCATGGCCATACGATCCTTCGAGCCAGCTATCGAACTGACGTATATCCTGATATTTCCTCGGTGGAAGGAGCAAACCCAGGTGGTTAAACGACTTGCTACACTTGTACGGGACGCTGCTCACCAGCAGGTAGCGAACAGCTTGGTGTAATTAACTGAGCTTTTTGAAGCTCAACCGCACGTCATGCCATTGTACTGTACATAGCTCGACAGACGAGGCTTAAGATAATGAGTCTCCTTCAGAGAAAACGCGGACTTAATGAAATAACTGAAAATCATGGGCACATAGTCGTATTCCACTTCGGTAACGATAACGCTGCCTCCCGGCTCAACGACGTCGTCGGGTAGAGGATAGGGCTCTCCGTCGGTATACGTGGCTGTGCCACCATTGTACTCAAACGACCAGCAAACCCTCGTATCATTTGGTCTGCTGATATTTGCGATGACGTTGAGGATCGTTACTCGCAGCCGCTGAGGATCATAGGGGCGCATAAGGTGGCCAACAATCTCCATGATGCCCGCGACTTCGCTGGTCGTAATCGATTTTGTCTGCGCCACAAGATCAGCCGTCGCGTTCGCTACCTGGCTCACGCGCCGTTCGACGGTCAGCGCCTGACTGAACTCGATGGTGCCAGCAAAAAGCATAAAAAGGATCGGAACAATCAGGGCAAATTCGACTGCCGCCACTCCTTGCCGGTCCCGCAGGTAGCAGGTGAAATACCGAGCAGTATTCCCTAGCCAGCCCTTCATGCCGCTTCCCTCAGTCCCCGTAAGGTTCCGTTCGAAACGTGGCCGAAGCCTGTATAAGCGCGGCGCCGCTTGGCATGTTGCCTAGCTTTAAGAAGGGCAGGAGGCCAGCCATATCCCACTCGTAACAAATCGTGACCAACACCACTTCACTCGCTCCACCAGTATTGTAGCTTGTGCCGTGCGGCGGCACGAGATTACCCTCTGTATCGGTGCAGGCCGGGGGTATTATAGAGGCGAAATCGGAATAGCTCTGCACGTTGACACGCATCTTGCCGTCGCAATCAACAAATGCCGGCAATCTCTTGCACACCTCCTGCTTGAACTCCTCCGCCGTCATCCCGCTTTCCTGCACAAAACCGACGCGGATCAAGCGGGAAGCCTGCTCGACGGCGCTTTCGAGAGAAAATGTCGTAAAAAAATAAAGCCCCAAACCAAAGATGCCGAAAAGAAACATAAAAAACGGGAGACCCACCAGTGCGAATTCGATGGCTGTAGTTCCCCTTTCATCTCGCGCCCAGGATCGTGCGAGACCAACCGAACGTTGCTGAGAAACCGAACGCACGGGGCTAACTAAATACATAATCCGCTCTCTCGACCGCTCATTCGCAGAAATCGGCCCCGGGGCGACGCTAGGCGGTTACCGAGTTCGCTGACACTCCGCAAAAGCATTCCGATCCAAGGCGCATCAATTGGCGTCTGCACTACCCGCCCCGGAGGAGAGTTTTATTTTGCGCTCCGAAAGCTTCGCCACCGTCTCGAAGTACTCCGGATCGTCACCAATGGTGGTCATTGGATTGCACTGAGGTGAGCAGTTGTAGCTCTCTCGCTTGCCGCCCTTGTGGAGATTCACGACCTTTCGCTCATCCCGTTGGACGAGAACACGCCGCTCGGCAACCACTTTACGATTAGCATCAAGCGCAATGATATTCGTGATGCCGAACGACTTACCGGTGACCACGAGAAGATCGTTACTTTGAATGGTGACATCCGCGATGGTGGGATTACCGATGATGATCTCGGTGATTGGCCGCTCAAGCCGCCAAAGCTGCGACTGATCATATTTGACGATGAGATCGTCCGCCGCGGCGTCGCCTGCTGATGCCGTCAATCCAGTCAGCCCCGCGACAATTGAAGCCACTGTGAAGCGAGCACCAATCTGAACGCGATACAAAGACACAGCCTCCCCCTGATATCATTTGAGTCAATCGGATTAGGGCGCGGAAGCGTGAAAAATTCGGAAACGGCGCACGAAGGCTACGGCAGCCGCTCGGCTATCTACCTGGAAACCGCAGTACTTCCTTTCAAATCTTCAGAATTGTTGAGTTTCACAACATTTTAACGATGCTATCACCACGACAACACGGCGATATTCCGCACAAAATTCGGGAGACTTCTAATTACAATCAAAACGTGCGGAATATAACTAGAAATTCATGCCTCACACGCCGAAGTAGAGCAAACTTTTCGAAGTTCAGCTTCGACTTTTACTTCTCGGCAAGAGATCAAATCTAATTTTGCTCGTGTTCAGCTCAAATGCAGCAGAACACGGCGCGGAGGCGCCAAACACGAGTGGGAGTTGAGTCATATGAACATGTTCAAGCGTTTTCTCAAGGACGAGTCCGGCGCGACGGCCATCGAATATGGACTGATCGCGGGGCTGATTGCAGTTGTTATCATCGCCACGGTCACGACACTCGGCGGTAACCTGAAAGAAATGTTCGGTGCGATCGGAGGCAAAATCCCAACGTCGGTACCGAACTAGTTGCCTTTCTTCCTAAGAGCGCTGTTCTGTGATGAGCTGCCCGACTTGTCTTTACAGTCGGGCACTCTTCCTATTTCCAAAACTCCACCTTGAGAAAAGCGGAACTTAGATAAACACCAGATAAGTAAGAGAACCAAGTGTTAAATTACGCCATTCCGCTCTTGTTTTCGGTTGCTTCTTGTTGGGCCGCGATCAGCGACGCGCTCACTTTCACGATTCCAAATAGAATCTCACTAGTATTCGTGGCAAGCTTCGTTCTCGCCGCGTTGATAGTGGGCCTACCGTGGTCGATACTTGTCGACCACCTTGGCGCGGGTATCACGATGCTCCTGGTGGGTTTTGGTATGTTTGCGCGCGGGTGGCTTGGTGGTGGCGATGCAAAGTTGATGGCAGCCGCTGCATTGTGGCTCGGCTTCGACCAATTGCTCCCCTTCTTGATCTGGACGGCGATCCTGGGCGGCGGGTTGGCGCTTCTCCTTCTCGCGTATCGCCGCATGCTCCCACCACTGTGGCTCATGCGACAGCCTTGGGCCAGGCGCTTGCATGACCCAAAGGAGGGCATTCCATACGGCATCGCATTAGCAGGGGCGGGCCTCATTGTTTACCCCCAGACGATTTGGATGACCGGCATCGCCGGCTGACGCTCGCCCGCGTCTGTCCGCGGACCGTCGGCCAGGCCGCCAGTTAACCGCACATTGAGAATTATCGCTCAAACTCGATTCTGAGCGGAAGGGAGACCCGCTCTCGTGGGGGCAGCGTGGTATGAGACGTTCACAGGTACTCGGAATTGCCGTGGCACTAGGCGCCGGACTGGCGGCGTTCCTGGGCATGCGGGGTCTGTTGAACAAGCCGGCCACGGTCACAAAAACAGAATCAGTTGAACTTGCGCAAGTTCTGGTTGCGAGAACTGCAGTCTCGC
>Ga0310838_1000910_pt1 | contig 19543 bp, 30 predicted proteins | sample SM_ome_6_FD_202241 | JGI IMG/M metagenome (GOLD analysis project Ga0310838, IMG submission 202241) | Sorghum-adapted microbial communities enriched on stacked mutant (SM) sorghum from Joint BioEnergy Institute, Emeryville, California... ...
GCTACATCTGCGGCTTCTTTTATCACTTCGTCAGCAGTTAGTTCCCCTTCCATCGCCCTCCAAAGTTCGTTTGCCTCTTGGAACAATCGGTGGATAAGATAATCGGGATGAGCAATGCTCCAATGCGGTTTGTGATCGTTGGCACGAAGCTTCTCTTCCATCTGTTCGGCAAACCAACGGACAGGTTCCCTTACCTGCTGCGCCCCTGTAGAGGTTGAGAGGGCTTCATTGCATATTTCGATTGTTCGTTGCTCAGAAACAGTCTTATTAGGTATAAGCATCAAATATTGTCTAATGCCATCCAACGCCGCCCGCAGCCGTTGGACTTCGGCTTCCAACTGGTCATTCAATTGAAATGCAAATTCGCTGGTCGCTTTCCATGTGCCTTCGGATTCGTCTGCATCGAATGCGCCGGATTCAAGGCGATCTCGAAACGACTCAATCCATGGCGATTTGTATCTGCGGTCGTCTAACCACTCCAACACCGCTTTCTTGTTCAGGTATTCACTCATGCGTGCTCGCTCCTTTCAATTGGTCATCCCGTAATAGATCACATACAGCCAGCCCAAGATGCCATGTATAATCGCCAAAATAATCGATTTATGCACGCTCCATGAGATAGCTATTGCAAGGGCTGTCCCGAAGGAAATGCCTGTTCTAACAACGCTTTTCTTGTCGCTCACTTGTGTTCGCTCCTTTCGGTTCGGTTGTGGTGGAGAGGGCTTGACGTGCCTTCGAACCGCGGTCAATCATTACTTTCGATGTGCAGCCGATATGAGGTACAACGTAGTTTTCTTCTTGCCCATACCATTCCAACGCCGCCCGCAGACGTTCGATCTCATCCAACGCCGCAGGCCATCCGGTACGGGCTTCGGCGATGAATCTGGCATTGTCTCGCCACAAGATTCCATAGTTGGCTTTCGCAATCAACCCAAATCCCTTTGGTCCCCAAATAAGACTGTTCGAAAGGTTATCGTTCATCCACGGCCCCGGCGTTGCCGCCTCGCATATCGCGCGGTCTTTCGCAAAGTCTCTTTGGGATTTATTGATGTTCATGGGATTCACTCCTTTCGGTTGTGGAGAGGGCTTGTTCAGTCACCATCTCAATCAACCGATAGTTATTTACGTGATACTTGGCTTCGCGCGATTCTTTCGTAATCTTTCGGATGCGTTCCAACGCCGCCCGGAGCCGTCGAACTTCATCGTGTAACTGCGCGTTTTCACGCTGCACGACTTCGCTGATTGCTTTCCATTCACCATCGGAATCGGATGGAGCGTCGAAACGGCCGGAATGAATAGCTTTTTTGACTTGCCGGAATGCCCATCTATCTGCTTTTTCTACCTCGCTGTTACCGCTCGAAAGATCAATTTCAACGTCCAACCACTTCAACAACGACTGTCCGTCTATCAATTTCGCCTGTTTATTCATTGGATTCACAACCTTTCCACCGAATTTAATACGATCTCTCGCGTTCGTTTCATGATCTCTTCCGTGGTTTCGATCATTAGCGACGAAATAACTGCGCTCGGATGCCCCATGAGCATTTCGTTCAGACAAGATTCGCAACATTCGAAGTCCTCATACCTTTGGTTAACTTGGCAACAAAGGCATTTTTCAGCCATATCCGATCCTCTCCTTATTCCCTTATGGGGTGATGGTGGTTACCATTGGCTAACTGAAAAACTGGCTACAATTTCGCCGGAAACATTAATCTCACCGCGTAAATGACTCTTTGATAGTGGCGTGCGTTTATGACCAGCGTATAATGCCGGGTATCGTTCTTTATTTTCCGACAGTACGTACGACCACACTTTATAAGATTCCGCATGTTTTTCTGGATCGCCTGATTCATAACCCCATAAATGAAAGTCTTCTTCGATCTGATTTTCCAGATCAGTGGTATCATCAGCGACGTAAAAACGATCTTTGTCCTCGTGAAACATTAGAAAAATGGCGTCGTGTGTGTCTTCTGGAAGGTTTCGCTTAATATGACGGACGGCTTCATAAATTGAGTCAAAGCGTTTCATATCCCCTCTGTCCTCCTTACAGGGGAAGATGTTTGTCCTCCCTGGGTGGTGTTATGCCAGTTCAACGAAATCAAAGAGCGTCGGCATATCGACTTCGGCGGCGGCGGCTTTCAGGTATCCCACGCCGTCACGGAAATAGTCCGTATTGAGTTCGACGCCATATCCTTTGCGCCCCATCCGGACCGCGCAGTATGGAACCGTCATAAGGCCTCCGAACGGGTCAAATACTACCTCTCCCGGATTGCTATACCGGTTGATTATTCGCTCGACAATGTCAAGTTGCAGCGGGCAGACGTGCATCTGCTGTCGTTTTTGGCTCTGTGATGTGTTAAGCGTCCGCATGCGGTTGATGTCGTCCCATACTTCGTCGATCCAGGATCCGGGGGCGACAACCATAAACGTCGCCGGCAGTTTTCCATTCTCATCGAGCTTTTTGGCAAGGGCGACGTGTTCGTGGTAGTCGTAAACCGTGCTGCGAGAGTATTCACGATAGACCCGCTGCAGGTCCTTAACCGGGATTGCGGCAAGCTCGTCTTTCGTCATGAGCCTGTTTCCGGAACTGCGCCAGAATCCGTGAGCATCGATCTGCCATTGCGCCCGCGTATATTCCTCTTTGCTTTTGGTGACCGGTACATCTGCATAGGCGCGACTCGTATCACTCGGCAGCTTTCGGAACAGCAGAATGTATTCAGGGCAGCCTACGCCCATCTTCGTGCCGTCTTTGCACTGCTCCGTCCATCCAAGTCGGTATGTCTGGTTGTTTTCGCGCACAACGTCCGTTACGACCGTGATCATGCCGAAGTATTGGAACCCATGCCGCATGTAATGGTCAATGCAGAGTGCATGGAACGGCTCGATCGTCGGCATGCCGGTACCTGTTGCATTTCCGAACAGAACCCGGTCCTTAACGTGGATCGCCGCCACCCGGCCAGGCTTAAGGATCCGGAGGAGCTGTGGGGTCAAGAAGTCCATTTGTTCGAAAAACCGTGCCGTGTCCTCGTTGTGCCCGAAATCGTTATAGCTTGGCGTATACTCATAGTGATTGCTGAACGGTATGGATGTATGGATCAGGTCGACGCTGTTATCCGGCATCTGCTGCGTCTCAAGAACGCAGTCATTGTTCACGGCCGTGTAGTGTTCCGTTTCGATCTTCACGCGCTCCACCCCAATCGTTCTTGCTAGTTTGTCGATGACCGAGGTTCCCGATAGCCCATACTTCCGGATGATCTCGATCATCTTGCTCACGAGGTAATCGTGCTGCCGCCATTTGCGCTGCAGCTCTTCGAGGATTTGCCGCTCGCTTTCCGTGTAAATGATGTCGATGATGACTGGCTTATCCTGCAGGAACCGATATATCCGGTGAATTGCTTGAATGAAGTCGTTGAACTGATAGTCGATCCCAACGAAGATGGCCCTGTGACAGTGGCGCTGGAAGTTACATCCGGATCCGGACAATTCTTTCTTTGTCGCGAACAGGCGTATTTTCCCATCCGCGAAGTCCATTACTCGCTGCTCGCGGATTTCAAGGTCTTGGCTGCCGTAAATGTCCACGACATCCGGAATGGCTTCTTTCAGTGCATGACGCTCGTCCTCGAGATCATGCCAGAGTATGAAATGAGCATCCGGATCCGACTCGACGATCTCTTTCGCCTTTGCCACCCGCGCCTTGATACTTTCCCGTTTTTCCCGGGCCGCATCCTTCAGTCCAACCGCTGCGTCACGGATCATGAGCAGCTGGCCGTCTTGCTCGGCGCCGGCGTTCGCATGATCGACCGGCAACTCATGATAGCGAACCTCAAGCGGGGGAAGATCGTATCCCGTATCGTCATACCCGAGATCAGACGGCTTCGTGATAAACAGCGCCCAGGTTGAAACCCACAGCCAAAATTCCTCTTCCTTGTGCGGGTATAGCGTCAGATTGTTCGCCTTTGTGCTGTCCCGCTGGAAAAACCGAGTAAGCGCTTGTCCGGTGTCCATGACCTCGAGATAGCCGGCATAATGGATCAGCTCTTTATACCGGTTCGGGCTTGGCGTCGCCGTGCAGACCAGCTTGTACGGAACGCCGCGGAACTTGTCCAAGAACGTCTGATAGGTCTTGCTGCCGAAACTCCGGAGTACAGACGCCTCGTCAAGTGACGTGGCCGTGAAGTACGTCGGATCGATGTCGCCGTCTCGCACACGCTCATAGTTTGTCAGCAGAATCCGGCCGGACGCGTCTCGAACCTCGGCCATCGTCCGGACGTACTCGGGTTCATCCATCCCGAGCAGATTGACCGCATCGCGCTTGAACTCTTGCATTACGCCGAGCGGAAGGACGATCAGACCTTTGCCGCCGATCCGATCGAGGATGAGACGCATCCATTCGAGTTGCTGAAGGGTCTTGCCGAGGCCGAAGGCTTCAAACAGCGCCCGGCGGCCGCCGCGTATTGCCCAACGGACTGCATCGCGTTGATGCGGCTTTAATTTGGGGCTAACTGAATCAGGAGAGATATCGAAACCCGTTTCAGGTGCGATGTATATTTTGGATTTTAGGAAGTCGATATACTCTTGCGTATTGTTGTTCATATCCTTACCGACTCCTTCTTGCGCCACAAAGCCTGATAGTGCCGCAGCGTCCTTGGCTTAATCCCGAACTTATCTGCGATCTCATGGTCCGCGAGTCCGTTCCTACGCAGTTCCTTGTATTGCTGCTCGGTAATGGCCTTGCGTCCCCTCGTGCGGTTTTTGTGGCCGCGCCGTACTCTTTCCCGATGTTCCTCACCGCTGGAGATCGGGATAAACGTGGAGATTTGCATATACTTGACCTTCTCAATCCGGTGCGGCGGCCCCAAGTCCATCCCGGGCTTGTAGGCGGCCATTTGCTCGGGTGTGAGGACCCATACTTTTACGTCACCGTGGAGGCTCATTTCGGGTACACCTTCTTTTCCCGGTAGTTGACGATCGGGTATTTCTCGCGATTGCGGCGCTTGATCTCTTCGGCCGCGGCGATTTTATACTTCAGTGGCGCCCCTTCGTCGTTAAAAGCGATCTCGCAGAGTTGTGCGCGAGTTGCTTGCTTCCAGTTCATTCTTCATCGCCATCCGTTTCGACCGGCCCCAGCTCAGGCCACAGGATGATTTGCTCGCCTTGTTCGTTCGATTCGGTCATACTTTCACCTCAACAATCCGAAGGTGCGGGTACTTCCGCTCAAATAGCTTCCGCTTGTTAATGTACTCTCGCGTCCGCCGCCCCTTCACGTCCTCGATCTCCGACTTTCCGTCCGCGTAAACTACGAGGAAGTCAGCCACATATTCAAGCTTTCCGATCCATTCGCCGTTCTTTTCGTAGCCTTCTTGGAGCAGAAAGCGAGGCTGCCTAACGAAAAGTCGGACGATTCCCTTCTCCATGAGCATTTTCAGCTCACAATACCGGTTGGCTTCGGCCCGGCTGTCGAAGGTGATGCCGTCAACAACAGTCCGAATATTTCGCATCTTGCTCGGTTTGGCGTCCGGCTTCTGACCCGTGATTCGTGCGAAATCAGTCTCAGTCAGCCTCATGATACTCGACCTCCATACATATCTGGGATATTCCGGCCGCGGCTCTGCTGTGGCGGTGGAGGCGAGATCGGCTCGTCGTCATGTCCACGGTCCAGGCTGACGAACTTGTTGAAGTTCTTGAGGAATACGAGTTCGACCGTTCCGACCGGGCCGTTCCGCTGCTTGGCGATGATGATTTCGATAATGTTCTTCTTCTCGGTCTCGGCATTGTAATAATCGTCCCGGTAGAGGAAGGCGACGATGTCGGCGTCCTGTTCGATTGCGCCAGACTCCCGAAGATCGGACATCATCGGACGCTTGTCCTGCCGCTGCTCGACGCCCCGGGAGAGTTGCGAGAGCGCGATGACCGGCACTTCCAGTTCCCGCGCGAGCTGCTTGAGTGTCCGGGAGATTTGCGAGACTTCCTCTTGCCGGTTGGCGCCGCGCCGGCCGCTGCCTTGGATAAGCTGGAGGTAGTCGATCAGGATCATGCTGAGCCCTTTGTCTTTCTTAAGCCGCCGACATTTGGAGCGGATTTCGTTAACCGTTATGCCTGGCGTGTCGTCGATGAAAATCCTTGCATCGGACAGCACCCCGACTGCCGCGCTCATCTTCTCCCAATCGTCGCCCTCGAAGAAGCCGGTCCGCATTCGGCTACCGTCAACATTCGCTTCCGCGCATATCATCCTTTCCACCAGCTGGCCGGCCGACATTTCGAGGCTGAATATTGCCACGGTTTCGCCCGCGCGCGCAGCTACGTTTTGGGCGATGTTCAGGGCGAATGCGGTCTTGCCCACCGACGGCCGCGCTGCGACGATGATTAGATCACTGCGCTGGAATCCCGCCGTCATCCTATCGAGATCGGGAAATCCGGATGGGATGCCCGTTACGCCGCCGAAGGAGTTGCGGTTGTTATAGCGCTGCTCGGCGCGCTCCCAAACTTCGATGAGTATATCCTTGATCGGGACGAACTCTTTGGCCGGCGTCGCTTGATCCGATAGCCGGGAGACCGCCGCCTCGGCCATCGAGATAAACCCGTTGATGTCATCCTGACGCGCCGCCTGTCGAAGCATTTCCATGACCGTCTCGATCGCTTGGCGCCGCAGAAACATCTCGGAAACCCGATCGGCGTAGTATCCGACGTTGGCCGTGGACGGGACCGAATTCGCGAGCTTGGTAAGGTACATGACACCTCCGACGTCCTCCAGCTCCTTGCTGTCCTGCAGCTGCGCCGTGATCGAAACAAGGTCAATCGGCTCGTCAGCGTCATGCAATTTGATCATTGCCCGGAAGATACGGGCATGCTGCCTGTCGAAGAACTCGCCGCCTTGCAGCGTTTCGCGGACGACCTCAATCGTCCCGGGGTCGGTCAGGATCGCCCCGAGCACCGCTTGCTCAGCTGCGATGTCGCACGGGGTTTCGATCCCGAGAAATTCTTCAATCGCGTTCATCCTGCATCCCCTTTCAGCTTCGCGCGAACACTGTCCCAGTAACCCGGTGGCGGCTCCGATCCGTCTTTTCGCCATCGCTCAAGCTGTTCGAAGTAGGCGACGGCCTTGTCCTTGCTCCGCTGGCTGTCCATTTGCTCGCCAAGCCGGCCACGGATGTCGGCGATCGTCGGCGGAAACCGTTCGGTCATGATGTGCTGTTCGACGTTCTTCAAGGCGGCCTCGAACGGGAAATCGCGAAGGTATTTATAATGCCGCTCAATGCTCTCGTCGCTTACGTCAAAATTGGGATAGTTCTGCTTGATTTCGATGAGCAGATCAAAAACTTCCGCTCTGTTCACGTAGCCTTGCCTCCTCCCGTTTTCGTCGTAGTTCCTCGAGTTCAATCTGCTGCTTGGTTCGTTTCGGTGATCCAAGGGCGACTGCAGGGACTGGCACCCTGTCAGTTATGGATTCTTTGCCAAGGGCGACCGGGGAGAGTGGCACTCCCTCGGGGACTGGCACCCCATCGGTTATGGCTTTGACCGCTTCCCAAGCTTCCAGAATTGCGTTTTTGTAATAGACAAAGGTGCTGATATGCGTACCGGCCGCCGTTCGTTCCGCGTATACCGTTCGCATGACCTTTATGATCAAGTCCACGTCAATGCCTTGATCAAGCATCCACTGCATCAACACGATGTCATTTCGCTTCACGTGCACATCGAGTTTGCTGTGCAGAGTACAAAACTCGCTGAGCAGTTTTTCGAAAGGTTCCGTATCAGTAGTAGTAATAAAGGTTTTTATAATATCTTTATTAGAGTGGACATTTTTGTCCGAGAGAGTGGACATATCTGTCCGATCTCCGTCTGAGTGTTCGGACATTTTTGTCCGATCTGTCTCGTCAGAACGGACATTTTTGTCCGATCTGTTTTTCTTCTTTTTGGAATTTCTCACTGCAATAATGATTCCGTACGGAGCTCTGGTTACACGAATATATCCGTGTTGTTCGAGTGTATCGATCCAACGGCGGATCGTTTTTTCGTTTGTGCCGAACGGTTCGACCATCTCTGATAGTTTCACAGGTGCTCCCCTATAAACGTGCCCCCAGGTTACCCCTTCCTCATCCACCGATTCTTCGGTGATCGACTTAATGCACCAGAGGAAGAACCATATGGCCGAACCTATTTTTTTGTAGTGTTTTGGTTCTAAAATCCCTGTGTACACCGGAAAGGGGTAGCTGTCCGACATCTCGTCATCCCCTTGCAAATAAGTCCTCTCTCAATGCCGATTTTGTGAAATCGGATAGACGAAACTCCCCGCCGACCACTACGGCCGCAGCGGCGTCGGGATCAGCCCCGCCCGCCACTGCCATATATATTTCCACCATGTCCCGAACGTCGCGCTCTTGAGCGGCGCGAAGGCGCTCTGTCGACGTCATAGCCCGATCACCTTGGTTCTTTCCGTGAAGCGGTTGATAATATGCAGCCGGCCCGGTTCCGTCTTATAAACGAGCCATTCGCTCGGGAGCAGCTTTGCTGCCATGATCGCTCGTTTTTGTTTCAGCGTAGGTCTTTTCCCGTTCTTCACTTCTCTTGTCTCCTTTCTTCCTGCAAGAAAATTGCTGGATACTGCGCGCGGACAACGCGCCATCCGGGATAAGCGAGGGCGAAGTATGCCTTTACCCTCGCCTTGAACTCTTCCGGATCCTTATCCTTGATCCGCCATACATGATCGGCGATTCGCGATTGGAGAAGCGGCCTTCCATATTCGTCCGGGTATTTGACTTCCATGCGTTTCACCGTCCGCAAATGTATACCGGCTTACCTGCAATCGATTGGATCTCCCGTTTAAACAGCGCTTCGTCGCTGTTATTGTCGCTCAGGTGCAGCAGATGAATCTCCTGCAGCTTCGACAGGTCATTTGCCCGGAGAAAGTCCTTGACGTTCTCGAGGCTGAAATGCGACCGGAGCAGCCGTGGCCGCATCGCGGGATGGACGCGGCCGGCGGCGATGTTTGCGTCCAGTATCCGGAGAGAATAGTTGCACTCCACCATCAGGTGCGTAAGCCCGGAAAACGTGTAGCGGCAGTAATAAGTGTCCGTCAAAAACGCCAGCTTATCGCCATCCTGGTTGGCTAACAGGAAGCCCAGCGGCTCGTCCACGTCGTGCTCGACGTCAAAAGGCATGATCGTCCAGGTGTCGATCGTGAACTGCTCTTTGGAACGAATTACGCGCGCGCGGTGGCCGCTGAGCTTGAGGGCGTCGAACGTCCCTTGGGATGCGTAGACCGTCACGCCGGCTTTCATGAGGTCCGCCGCGGCGCGACTGTGATCGCCGTGGTTGTGGCTGATCAGGCAGCCCTCAAGGCGGGAGACGCGGAACTCCAGCGCCTTGCGGATTTCAGCGAACCTAAGACCGGCTTCCAGGAGCAGTTCAGTTCGCCCGTCGCTGACGTGGTAGCAGTTGCCGGCCGAGCTGCTGCCGAATGATTGGATCGTAATCATCTCAGAACCCGGGGCCGTCAGCGGCGGCCGCGCCAGCCTCGCTTTGTTCGAAATCGAGTATGTCTTGTTGGAAATCGTCGAACGGTTCCTGTCCGAATTTTTCCTGCTCCTTGGATTCAGAGGCGGTCTTAGTAGGCGACGGTTCACGTGGCTCGTTCGAAGTATCAGGGGCCAGCTCCGCTCGGATGTCAATCGGCTCCCGATTGGCATGCTCAGCAATTTCGGCCTGGACGGAAGAATACGTGTCGTCCGTCGCCTGAGAGTGAATCAGCTCAACGAATGCGCTGCCGAAGTCTTTCGGGATCTTCTTGACGATGTTGTTCCGCATCTTGCGAATCAGCATCTGTTCACGGCTTTGGTACTCCGTCCATGCCGGACTGATGTATTGTTGAAGTTCGGGATCGTCCAATGCCTTCAAGCCGAGTTCCTTGGCCTTCTTCAAGATTTCAGCTTTCTTTGCAGCAATCTTTAGCTTTTGCTCGGCGGTTGCATTCTTCCGATCCTCACAAATATTGAACGTTTCGTTCATGAGGTTATTATTGATGTGAGCGATGAGGTTTTTCGCCACATCGTCGCGCTCGGCGATGAAATACTGGATGCTGTCGTCCTTGAAGATGATGGGATACACCACCCGGACAACTTCACCGCGGCCGGTAGGCGTCCATTTCGGAGGCGTCATCTCCAATCCGTTGTAAGTGGGGTATTCGAAATGGTCGTGCTCTCGGACAAGCCAGAAGGGGCGAACCTGCTTTACATTTCGGCCGAACCGAGCGAGAATGGCGTCGTTTCCGTCGCCTTCGATACCCATTTCAATCTGTTTCTTCCAGACCGTTTTTTGATCACGACCGAATCCTGTTGTAAAGGCGACGTTTCGAAGCGTAAAATACACTTCCCGCGGGCTTGCCGCGGCATTAAGTTTCAGAGCCGCCACGTTCAGCAAGATTTGCGTAACATTATTCCGGTCGAGCTGGGGATCGTTCCAATCGATCCCCTTGCTGTCCAGAACAGAGTTGATAGCGGAAATTGCATTGATCACACATTGCTTCGAATATTGGTCCATGTTAACGCCGTTGCTGGTAAGCTGCCGTTCGATCATAGGCGCGAATGTGTCCGTTACCTTTACAAGCCCAGTTGCGAATGCGCTCAATTAAACCGCCTCCTTTTGTGTGGTGTTCACCGTCTGAATCATAGATTCGAGCAATGCGTCAAAAGCGTCCGCTTCGTTGAGCGGCGCAACGCGCAGTTGTTTGTCCTCCGCGCTGACGACCAGGCAAATCTTTTGGCCGACCGTATCGATCAGTTCGACGACCGACTCGGCGTTATCGATAAAGATCGGTACCGAAACCCCAAAGTGCTCCGACAGGGTGTTGATGATGTCCAAGCCGACGTTGATCCGCGCCGCGTTATTGAGCCCGGAGCCGTACGGAACGCCTTTGTACGTGGCCTCGCAGCATTCTTCAAGCCCGCCGTTGACCTGCTCTTTGAAGAGTTTGAAGCACGCCAGGCGGAACTTGCTGTTAATGCGAGATTCAAGCATGGCTACCTTCGCGCGGGTGAACTCTTCGGTCAGGTAAAGCTCGTGCTCCAGCCGTTCGAATTCCTCGGCCAATTCCTTCTCCTGCCGCTCGTACTCGGCGATGCGCCGGCGGGTGGATTCGGCGAGGTCGAACTTAGCAAGGTCTTGCCGGAGCAAAGAAGCTTCCGCGTTCAGGGCTTCCACTTCACGGCGGATCGCGGCAACGGCGTCAAAGGCCGACTCCTGGAGGCTCGCGATCTCCCGGCGGACAGCGGCGATCTCCTCGCGCTTCTGGATGTACGCCGGATGAGACTCGACGTCGGTTACGCTTGCCTGCAGAGCGGCAAGTTCGTCGCTCGCGCGTGCCGCTGCTTCGCGGCTAATTTGCCATTGACCGCGGAGTGTTTCGATCCGGGCGGCCGCTTCTTCGTTCTCCTTGGCCAGACGGTCCGCTTCGGCCGTCGCCGCCTTGCCGCGTCTGGAGATGGATTCGAGAGCCTCGGCCTTGGACCGGTTGAATTCCGCTAGCGCCTTGGCAAGTGCTTCGGCGATCTTTTCTGCAGGCAAGGCTTGTCCGCAGGTCGGGCAGTTCTCGTCGTGGGAATGACCGTGGAACTCCTCAGCGTTACGGCTGATCCATTGAGCCCGCAAGCGGTCCGCTTCGGCCCGACGGTCTGCGATGGCCGCCTCGCGGCTCTTGATACGGCGTTCAAGCGTTTCGATTTCAAACCGGATGTCGTCTGCTTCTTGGCGCAAGCGTGCCTCTTCGCGGCGTTTAGCCGCCACCCGGTCGAGCGTGTCACCCTGCAGCTCGTTTTTAAGCTGCTGCAGTTCGCCCTCGAGTTCGCGTAGGCGCCGCTCCTTGACCGCGACCTCGCCGCCGGACTGAATCCGGGTAATTTCGGCGCGCTTCTCGTCCATCTGCACGGTCATCTCTGCGATCCGGGCCTCGATCCATCCTTTGTCGAGCCCGTCCGTCTCCGGCATGCTGCGCATGGCCTCGTCGATCCGGACCGGCAGCTTTTCGAGTTGCTCATTGATCTCCTTGCGGCGGGCGGCGATCACGGCCTTGTGCTTCTCGATCGTGCGGCCCTGCAGGATGGCCGGCAGCGCGGCAAGGGACTTGTTCTCGGCAATGACGTCTTCGTCCGTGATGTCGCCGCAGACGTCGAGCAGAATCGCACGACGCTTGCGCCAATCGAGTTTTTCAGAGAAATAAGTGGGGTCCGTCAGGAGGCGGAAATACTCTTCGTCGACGAGAGCGGCGACTTCGGCGTCGTACTCCTTCTTGGTGACCGGGACACCGTCGATGAAATGGTCCGTCGTGTGACCGTCGAACTCTTGCGATGTGGAGCCCCGCTTGCGGGTGTATTTCTCGCGGTAAACCTTGCGGAATGTCCGACGGTGTCCGTTGACGAGCAGCGACACCTCGGCTTCGTGGTTCAGGTTGTGGAGTGGTTTTCCGGAAGCGTCCAGCGTTTTAATGCCGAAATCCTTTTTATTTTGCGAGTCCTTGTCGAAGAGGACCCAGTAAAATCCGTCCGCGATCGTCGTCTTACCGGCTTCGTTCGTCCCATAGACGCGGACTTCGCGGCCAGCGGCGTCAAGCGTAAAGCTTTTGACGCCCTTGAAATTGCTCAAACTCTCGCGCAGCAGTTGAATCTTTTTCACTTTCCTTCCCCTCCGTTCAAATGGTTCTTTCCTCGGTGCCGGCTTTGACAACAATGGCGCCGGCCGCACCTGCAAAACAGCTCTCGTTGCAGTAAAATTCTCCATTGAAGAAGACCGAACGATCACCAAAGTAGATCGGGCGTTGGCAGAACGGGTCTGCGCAATGGGCAACGAGGTCAAGCGGTGGAGTCGTGCGGGGCTGTACAACAGCGTGTGTGGTATTCATCAGGCACCCCTGCTTTCCGCAATCTCAGATTCGCATGCTCGGCAAATCTGAGTGCCTTTGAAGCTGCGAAGATCAACCAAACTGCCGCATAACTTGCAGCCGGGCGAATACTTTTGCAGGACGATGCGGTTCCCTTCCACAAAGATTTCCAGACCGTCTTTTTCGCCGATACCGAGGGCGGTCCGAAGTTCTTTCGGAATCACAACCCGCCCAAGTTCGTCCACCTTGCGGACAATGCCAGTGGATTTCAACATTTGAATTACCTCCGATTGATTTTGTGTTATAATGAATCCAATGGATTATTTTTTTGTCCCGAAACCTTCCGGCCCCCACCGGAGGGTTTCAGCTTTTTAGCCTTCAGCATCGATGCTCCGCACCACGGGTCGTCATATTTGCGTCCGAATTTCCGGCACCACTGCCGCTTCGCATCGCTGGAATTCTTTGCTTCCACCACCAGCGGACGGTCGTTTGGATTCCAGCAAATGTGCACCAGGTACTGCGCCACTCACGCCACCCCCTTGCGCACCAGTGCGTCTAAGTCGCGCTCGTGCTCAGCAATCGTGCTGTCCAGCCAGTCGATAGCGGCCGGTAGCACTTCCGGATCGGAGACGCCTTTTCCAGCGACGATTCTTTCGCGGAAGGATTTCAGAACGACGATACGACGCATGATTTCTTGCATGCAGTTTCCTCCTTCCTTCTCGTAATGACCATCCCCAATTCCGGCTCGTTAACTACAGTGTGATTGACCACCCGTCCTCCTCTGGTCAACCATTCACCAACCTTCATGTTGACCGCATCGTCATCGTCGCCGATGATGAAATGGGACTGATTTTCCATCCACACCCGAACGATATGGATCATTACAACATCACCTCACTTCAGGTATTTGCTGGACTTGAGTTTTACCCGATGCTCTTTCCATATACCGAACCAACTGAATCCATACGCTTTGCAGAGGACCGCGACATGATGTACAAGTGCTGTGATCGCTTCGACCGATTCGATAATGGCCGCCTTGATGGCCTTCAGATCAGCCTCCGTCATCTGCTCCCGGCGCTTGCTAAGCGGCGCGGCGCCGGTAGCTTCATAGGCTTCCAGCACTTCTTCGCGTGTCTTCCACGCGACGGCTGCTGGATGCAGATCGACGTTGTTGAGCCACGGTATCCATGCCCCACCGGTGACTTCGTTGGCTGCGGCGACGGCCAACTCGGGATCGTCGTAGTGAGCCGTCAGGCTCCGCATGACGTCCTTTGGCGGCTTACGGCTGCCCCGGGTGATTTTGCTGACCATGGATCCACTGATATGAGCCGCAGCTGCTGCCTGACCTTGCGTCTGCTCGTACTCGTCAAGCTTTGCTTGCAGGACTTGTCCAAATCGCATCTCGTTTATCACCTCCTTGTCAAAATCCTCAGATGCTATTGGACAAGGGGTTTTGTTATTCTATGGATGTACCTGGTACCCCGCATCCCTTTGTCCGCCCACCGATCAGGTGGGCTGTTTTTTATGCAGCATCTTTTGGTTTGTTAATTTGCTGCAACTGAGCACCATATTTAAGGTTTAATCTGGCGATGAGTCTGTGGAGGTTTTTCCAAGCTTTTTCGCTAAGGCCAGGATTGTGCGGTTTCAAGGTGTTCGCCTCCTTATGCAGTGCGCTTGTGAAAGAGCAGACGGAATGTCTCGCGGCCTTTGGGCGTGATTAGCGTTTGCACATCGGCCTTTTCGTTCCGGGCCCATTCCTTCAGCTGGAACAGTTCCGGAACGAATTGGGCGTAAGGCTTGATCTTGCCCTTTTGATCGCGGTAGATGAACTTCTTATCCAACAGCCAGTTGATGAAATCCGTCTGCCGGATGCGAAGTTCCTTGGCCGTGTCGCGGAAGTTGGTGAGCAAGTTCCGATCGACCAGCGTATCGAAGTAATCTGCTTTCGGTTTGAGAGCCGCGATCTGCTCGTTCTGCTTTCGTACCAGCGCAAGCGTCGCCCTGAACGTCATTTTGGTTTGATCGTCGGCGTGTGGCAGATATGTTTCGATGAACAGGTCGTCGTTGGCGACATAACCGCCGGTCCGGCGGATGGTTGGGAGTACTTCATCAAAAATCCAGCGCTCAAACTTTTCCGCCTTGGCTTTGATCTCAGGGTTCCGGGACTGATCTGCTGCCTTCACAATCAGGCGCCAAACGTCGCCTTCGGGGATGATGTTGGTCTCCTGGATGCCGCCCGCCGAAGGTATTCCCAACTTGGAAACCCCTTTGCAGTGATCGAGAATCGCCTTGCTTGGGTTGGAGTATTCCAAAGCGCGAGCGACATCGACGCCGACGAAATACGGTTTTCCGTCAAACTCAACTGCCCGTACTTCTCCAAACATCGGATGGTTGAAAATTTGCGGCTTGTTCATTGGTTGGCTCCTTTCACGCAGAATTTTGCTCGCTCATTTTATGAGCGTTATGCGCATCAAAAAGAGTGTCAGTGCTTTCTCCAAGGACACGAGATAACGACTGAGCAACTCTCAAGGAAGGCGGGTAAGCACCACGCTCAATATTAGAGAGATAAGCGCGCGAGATTCCAACAGCACAAGCCAGTTCATCTTGCGTCATGTTTTTTCTTTTTCGAGCATTAATCAAAGCTTCACGTCTCATTGTATTACCACCTCCTACGCTCATTTTGTGAACCTTACGATTTCATTATACGTTCATTTACTGAACGTTGTCAATATCTATGTTGCATATTTTGAACGTTTATTTTATGAACATTGTTGTCTAGAATAGGTAGCATGGGGTGAGCGTTATGAAGTTTAAGGACCGCCTAAAAGAGCTTCGACATAAAAAAGGCTTAACACAAGAGCAATTAGCAAATGCAATTGATATACCTGGAACCACAGTTCGTCGTTGGGAAGCCATCGATTCTCCACCAAAAAGGGAAAGATTAGAGCTGCTAGCTGATTTTTTCGATGTAAACATTGATTATCTTTTAGGCAGGACCGACGACCCTTCGCCGAAAGCTTCCCTCGGAGAAAGGCTGAAAGCATTGAGAAATGACGAACGTTTGTCTCACCAGGAACTCTCAAAAAAAATTGGGGTGCCTGTTGGAAAGTTAATCGCTATTGAGGAAAATAAGGAAGACCCTGGCGATGAGATAATAAAAAAAATATCCGATTACTTCAATGTCCCTCAAAATTGGCTGCTCGGACGTGGTACAAGAACTGTCTACGGAAGCGCAAGTATGGAAGGTGAGGGAAGTCTTGAAGCAAGTTTTGTAAAAGAAACCGGCAGCTATTATGCCGCCGGTGATCATGAATTTATAAAGAAAGCCAAGAAACTTGCCGAAGAACATGGCATGGAGCTAACCGATCCTAAGTTTCTGGATATATTGGAGGCAGCGTTCGACTTCGCTAAGCGGATAACTCAAAACAAGCAAGATTAATTCGTTTGCCAAGATGGAATCATCACCTATAAATCCTTGAACGAATTTCTGGATCTCGTTATCCAAGTCAAGCACCGCCTCTTCGATGTTATTGGTATTACCATTTTGGTAATTATTGTTCTCATTTTAACGGGAACAAATGTTCTTATCAAGGAAAATATAGGATATTAGGAGGTGTTTCGTTGGCTCTCCGAGTTGGGAGGAGCCGAATACCCGAATTACTAGAAAGAAAAGGATGGACTCAAGCAGAATTCGCTCGACGCCTTGATATCTCGGAAGGATTTCTTTCTCAGGTCATATCCGGGAAAAGATACTTTTCGTACCCAACGGCGGCAAAAGCCGCATTCCTCCTGGGATGCTCAATGGAGGAACTGCATGAGATAGAATTCGGGTAATTGGCCGGGCTTCGGCCCCTCCATCTCGGAGAATCTTAGCTTACAGCTAACTTTTAGACGCAACCACCCCTTTTGATTTGTCGAATATTGTAAGATCATTATAGAAAGTTGCATGAAGCATTTACCATGTAATATTTGGATTTGAGCAAAATGTTTAAGCAAGTCCCCGAACCGATCGGGAAAATAATTAGAGGTAGACCATGCGCTTATTGGTAACGATTCTTACCCTTATGCTGATTCTGGTTGGATGTGGCGAATCGAAAGAGGAACAAGCCGAAAAACTAAACAAACAAGCAAGCAATCATTATAAGAATGGAGAATTTGAAAGTGCTGTCGAGGTCTATAAAAAATCGTTGGATTTATATGAGGATTCGGTCATAAGAAAAAGATTATCTGATATTCAAAAAGAAGCTTCTGTTGCTAAGGATGTCTTGATCAAGTTAGACGATCTCAGGGAAGCGAATGAGAATTTGTTTAACGCCCTGACATTTCAGGAAATAGCACGTGCAACCGGAGAGATTGACCGAATTATCAATGATCTTAAAGCATTGGAAGGACCAAGTGACACAGAAATAAAAACCTATTTGCTGAATATAAATTCAGAATTATTTTTTATTCAAAGCCAGAATCTTCTTGTTGATACAGCAGCAAGATTGGGGTCTAGCGATGACCCCGACAAAAAAATTGAACTCTATAAGAAAATTAAACAGTTTTTAACCGAAATGCCAATTCCTAAATTTTATGAAGAACTTAAATATTAAGGAGGTCTCTCCCATGCGCTACCGAATCCAAGTCGATCGCGGCCCGCTGACCAGAATCGTCATCTTTAAGCCGGACGAGGCGCACTTGCCGGACAGCCAGAAAACGTATTTCACCGCATTCTCTATGGGGCTGCTCGGCGATGACAAAACAGATTTCCTTGAACCTGACGATCTTTTTGTTGAGGGCGGCCGTGTCGGTGTTGATCTGGATCGTCTGCAAGCCCGCCTAGGGCACTCCGATCTCGGCCGGCTTATAATGCCGGCAGAAACGTTCAGGCGATTCCTGGAGCAACAGAAGGACAAAAAAGAAGATTAGCCCTTAACCGGGCTTTTCTTTTCTCACCAAAACAGAACATATATTCGTAAAGGAGATCATAACATGAAAGTTGCCATCTATGTGCGCGTTTCAACAGACGAACAAGCAGCTGAAGGTTATTCTATTCGGGCGCAGAAAAATCAACTTGTCGATTATTGTCGCGTAAATGGTTATGAAATTGCGAATATTTATATCGACGATGGATATTCGGCCAAGGATACGAAAAGGCCGCGACTGCAGGCAATGCTTGAAGCGGCTAAAAATGGGGAATTCAACGCAGTCTTGGTCTATAAACTTGATAGATTTACCCGTTCGGTCAGAGATTTATATGAACTATTGGAATATCTGCAAAAGCATGAAGTCGGCTTTATATCCCGTCAAGAAAAATTTGATACCACCACAGCCATTGGACGGGCTCTTATTGGCCTAATTGCGGTGTTCGCACAATTTGAACGGGAGTTGATCGCCGAGCGTGTCCGAATGGGAGTTGAACAAAAAGTCAGAGAGGGCAAACGCCCTGGTGGAAAATACCCATACGGTTATGACAGCAAGGGTAATTTAATTGAATCGGAAGCCGAAATATTGAAATTGGTTAGAGAACTGTATATGAGTGGAATGAGTTATCAGGCCGTGGCCGCTCACTTGTACCGGAATGGGATTGATCGCCGCGGTCATGAATGGACGGCGAGTAATGTAGCTTTGACGTTAGAAAACCCTTTTTATGCCGGCATAATTCGATTAGGATCCAAACTTCCAAATGGAAAGTACCCTCAACGGAAACGAGAGCTCAGGGTTAAAGTCATTGATACTATGGGGGATCATGAGCCAGTTTGGACAGTTGAAGAATATGAGCAACACCTGGCTCGAATGCGCCGCCGTTCAGATGGCGGTTATAGTAAAAAAGCGATCTATTGGTTTAATGGTGTATTACGCTGTGGGCGCTGCGGATCGTCAATGTATGGGCGCTTGGCAAGGAGTCGAATCCGTAAAGACGGAAGTGTTGTACGCACCCCCTATTACTGGTGCAGTAAACGCAAAAACAACAAGGGCTGCGACATGCCGATGTTTAGGCAATCCCAGGTGGAACATCTTATCATGGAACATATCAAAAATATAAAATCAGATCATAAGGCGATTGCTACGGAACAAGAAAAAATCGCAAAGAGTGATTCTGAAAAGAAGAAGGAAATTACAAGACTAAGGAAAGAATTAGAAAAAGTACGTGCTCGTATTAAAAAGTGGCAATATGCTTTTGCAGAAGACCTAATTAACGAAACTGACTTCAAAAAGAGAATGGATGAAGAATATGAAGTCGAGAGTGAGATCCGGAGTAAACTGGAAGCATTCGAAGGAGTAAAAAATCAACCAGGGAACGAAAAGATTTTTGAATTAATCGAGATGTGGCCCGAACTTGATGACCTAGATAAACAGGAGGCAATCGGTACCATTTTTAAAAAGATAACATTAATCACTGATGCACGTAATGTAAAAGGGGTAAAAAATGCATTCTTCCCTGCACGTGCAGAAATCGAATTTCAATAAATGATATGCATTTCATGTATTATGCACTTCCCTCATGTCCGGTATTCATCGCCTGCAGCATGTCGAGCGCTTCCTCGCCGCGAACCTCGCCCACGATGATGCGGTTCGGGCGCATCCCCAGCGAAGCTCGGATCAACTCCCGCATGCTGATCTTTCCTTTGCCTTCGGTATTGGCGTTGCGGGTCTCCAGCGAGACCAGATTGGGCACGCCGCGAATTTGCAGCT
>Ga0310838_1000929_pt1 | contig 19112 bp, 15 predicted proteins | sample SM_ome_6_FD_202241 | JGI IMG/M metagenome (GOLD analysis project Ga0310838, IMG submission 202241) | Sorghum-adapted microbial communities enriched on stacked mutant (SM) sorghum from Joint BioEnergy Institute, Emeryville, California... ...
CCATTGCGATGATCATTGGATTAAGCAGTGCTCAAATGGCGCTTTCAAACACGAAGTTTAACGCTAAAGAGCGCCAATATCAGGCTGTCTATTATATTGCCGAATCGGGAATCACCTATGCCAAAAACGAAATTCAGCATATCGTCAGTCGCTATCAGGATGTTAAAGATAAGACAACTTATTTTCAATCCATTGAATCGGAAGTCATGACTCTTAATGGCAAAGATTATAAGGACTTTGAACCATCATTCGGTGAGAAACCCAAGGCAAAGATAGACATGGTTTTAGTCGATGAAAATGACGATGACAACATGCGGGAATATAAAGTGATATCGACTGGGTATATCGGTGAACATACATATAGGAAAGTTGAACAAACGGTGCGTATTTTTTGGAACGATCAAAGTAAACAAATTCATCTACCACAATCAATGACCGTATTCGCAAATGGAACTATTGATTTAAGTGGTGGCGCCAGTATAAAAGGGGATGCAGGAACAAATTTATCTGGTTCAAAGTCCATCATTTTGGATGGTGGTGCTAGCATCAGCGGCGACATTTATGTCGGAGAAAACGGGGGAAGCTCATCCATTGATGTACCAGACTGGTATAATTTAACGAATAAAATTATACCATTACAGGAAACCGTCATTCTCAATCGCCCTGAATTTCCGAGTTATCCCACGTATGATTTAGCCGAAGATACTAAAATACAAGATGGAAATTATGTCATTAAAAACGGGAATTTGAGTATTGAACAATATTGGGCCGATAACTATACGCTGCAATTAGATCGTGATATGGCTTTTAATTCTATAAGTCTATCAAGTAACTATACCTTATATATTGATGTAGGGAATTCTGACCGAAGTATTGTAGTAAATGATTTGGATATAAAGAACGGCCATATAGTCTTAAAAGGGACAGGGAAATTAACCATCTATATAAGAGATGAGTTTAATATGGGTGCCGGTAGCACGATTAATGATTCTAAATCGGTCGATAAGCTTCAAGTGTACTATAAGGGCGCGTCCCTTAAGCTAGATGGTGCACAAAAGATTTTTGGAACCCTGTTTGCCGAAAATACCGATATCATCATGAGTGGTGGCTCTGGTTTTATTGGCACCATTATTACGCTCGGTGATAACTTTAAAATTAGTGGTGGCAATTCGACCATATCCCAATTGATATATGCCCCTTATGCTGATGTTGAGATGAGCGGAGGGGGCACGATCATAGGGACCATTTTTTGCAAAACATTTAAAGCTACAGGAGGAGCGACAGTTATACACGGAAAAAATGAGTTTCCGAATCTTCCCGGAGGCGATTTACAGGAAAATAATGATAGCGGCACAGATTGGGAGTTTAGTCCAATAAAAGAAATAAAGAACCAATAATAAGCGCGTTCATAAAAGGAGCGCTTTTTTTGTCAGGTAAGAAAGTATAAAATTTTTTCAGTCCAGCATGAAGTGCAACGAAGGCTCCGCCAAGTCTTTTAGGCAAAGGTGGAGCCAAGTTTTCTTTATTTGAAAGAAAACCAATCAACTTATTTATTTCGGATATCGAAATTAGTGTATAATCTTTATAACATCATTTACCCTTAAACGTGCACTCATTTGTCGGACTTTTCTGTTACATCTTAGGGATTCACCGGAGGTTATGTTGATGCTTGTTTTTAAATACTTAAAACCGCTCCGTTGGACGGCGGCCATCGCCTTATGTTTTATGCTGATCGAATTGATGGTCGAGCTCATGCAGCCGCTCCTTATTGCCAAAGTGATTGATACAGGGATTTTGAAAAAAGATCTCGGTCAAATTTTACTTTGGGGGTCGGTGATGCTCGGGATCTCCCTCGTATCATTCATCGGCAGCATCATCGGATCTTTTTATGCGGCGCATACAAGTCAGACCTTTGGTTATTCGTTAAGGGTCGCCGTTTTTAAAAAAATCCAGTCCTTTTCCTTTGCCAACTTTAATCAGTTTCCAACATCTTCGTTGATTACGAGAATGACCAACGATATTACGCAAATTCAAAACACCGTGTTTACGAGTTTGCGCATCATGTTGCGCGCACCATTAACTGTTGTCATCGGAACCGTCATGGCCCTACTTGTTGATGTGAAATTAGGGTTGTTTATTGCCGTAGTCATCCCCTTTCTGATCGCTTTTTTAATCTGGGCGATGAATAAAGGCGGCCGCATGTTCCGGAAGGTTCAGGAAAAACTTGATTTCGTCAACCGTGTGATGAGAGAAAATTTACAAGCGATTCGCCTGATCAAAGCTCTTCTCCGATCCGATTACGAAAACAGGCGGTTTGAAGAAGCAGCGGACGACTTGAAAAAACGAACGGTTTCAACGCTTCGTTTGATGGAGACGACCATGCCGGTGCTGACACTCGTTATGAACCTTAGTATTATCGGCATATTATGGTTCGGTCATGGGCAAATCCAAGCTGGAACGGTCAAAGTCGGGGAAGTTGTCGCGATCATCAACTATGCGACTCGGATTACCGCTGCTTTCTCCCCGTTATCTTGGATTATCATGGCCGTCTCCCGAGCGATGGCTTCAGCTGGACGCATTTCCAAGGTGCTTGCGGCCGAAATTGATCTTAAAGAAGCGGATACAACAATTGCCTCCATTCCAAATTTTAAAGGCAAGGTGTCATTTGAAAATGTTTCGTTCCGTTATCCGGGAACAGAAAAACTGGTGCTGAAAAACGTCTCTTTTACTGTTAACCCCGGTGAGACGGTCGCCGTCATGGGGGCGACGGGTTCCGGGAAATCGTCTTTATTTCAACTCATACCGAGGTTATATGATGTGACCGAAGGCGGTGTATTTTTGGATGATACAGACGTCCGACATTTAACATTCGCCGAAATCCGCAGGCAGATCGGATACGCGCCGCAGGAGGCTTTGCTTTTTACAGGGTCCGTCCGAGAAAACATTGCTTGGGGAAAACCCGACGCCACTTTTGAAGAAATTATCGAAGCCGCTAAAAATGCGCAAATTCACGAAACGATTATCCATTTGCCTGACGGGTATGACACCATCCTAGGGCAAAAAGGCGTCAATTTGTCGGGGGGACAAAAGCAGCGTCTGTCGATTGCCCGCGCCCTCGTCCGCCGGCCGAAAATATTATTGTTAGATGACAGCACAAGCGCCCTTGATTTAAAGACGGAGGCAAAACTGCTTTCCGCTCTCAAAATCTATCAGTGCACCACTTTTATCATTACGCAAAAAGTGACGACGGCGATGGAAGCGGACCGCATTTTGTTAATTGACGATGGGGCGCTCTTGGCCGAAGGGACGCATGGCGAGCTTCTTAAGACTACCCCGCTCTATCAAAAAATCTATGAATCTCAGTTAGGAAAGGGCGTGGCGTCATGATCAAGGCAATCAAAGAACCCTTTCAACATAAACGGCTGACTGCACCTGCTAAGGCATCTGTGGAAACGAAGAAAAAGGCGCCAAAGCCGAAATTTGATACGATTAGACGCATTTGGAAGTATTTAGCCGAAAGTAAACAGCTGCTTTTCATCGTAGTGCTGATGGTGATCGCGAGTTCCGTTTTAGGTCTACTCGGGCCGTTTTTAATCGGGCGGGCCGTCGATCGCTTTATCGTTGCTGGAAAATTTGCCGGCTTCGCTCGCGTTTTAATTGAACTTGCCATCGTCTATTTTTTGTATGCCGCCTTTCAGTGGTCGCAAAACATTCTCATGATCGGCATCGCCCAGAAGACCGTTTATAAAATGCGGATCCAAACTTTCAGCCACTTGCAAAAGCTTGCTCTGCCGTTTTTTGATAAGCGTCAATACGGCGAATTGATGAGCAGGGTAACAAACGATATCGACAATGTGAGTTCGACTTTAAATGATTCCGTCATTCAGATAATCTCAAGTGTCATCATGCTAACGGGTACGATCTGTGTGATGATTTGGCTCAGTCCGATCATGACGATTGTGACGTTATTGATTGTGCCGCTGATGTTTATGGGCATGAAATGGATCACCAATCGCACCGGGCGATATTTTAAAGAACAACAAAGGCGTTTAGGGGATCTCAATGGCTATATTGAGGAAATCGTATCGGGACAGCGCGTTGTCAAAATGTTTTCCCAAGAGGAACGGGCCATCGAAACCTTTACGGAAAAAAGCAAACGGCTGCGCGATGCCGGTTTTTGGGCGCAATGTGTCTCCGGTTTCATCCCCAAGCTGATGAATGGGTTGAATAATTTAGGTTTTACGCTCGTTGCGGCGGTTGGCGGCCTCCTCGCGCTTCATGGCATGGTTTCGATTGGGATTATCGTCACTTTTGCGGAATACACCCGCCAGTTTACGCGGCCGCTTAATGATCTGTCGAACCAATTTAACACGTTGTTATCGGCAGTTGCAGGGGCTGAGCGCGTCTTTGAGATTTTAGATGAAGAGATCGAAACGGCTGATGAAAAAGAGGCGCACGAGTTACCCGAAGAAATTAAAGGCGAAGTGGAATTTCGCCATGTGTCTTTTTCATACGAAGAAGCTTCGAAAACAATCAAAAACGTCAGCTTTAAAGCGGCACCCGGCGAAACCGTTGCCCTCGTCGGTCCGACCGGTGCCGGAAAAACGACGATCATTAATTTATTATCCCGATTTTACAATGTCGACCATGGGGCGATTCTCGTTGATGGCATTGACATCTCAACGGTAAAACGGGCAAGCTTGCGGAAAAAGATGGGCTTTGTCCTTCAGGATTCGTATTTATTTCAGGGAACGGTCATGGAAAACATTCGCTACGGCCGTTTGGATGCGACGGATGAGGAAGTGGTAGAAGCTGCAAAACTCGCGAATGCGTATTCTTTTATTATGAATCTGCCCAATCAGTTTCACACAGTGCTGACTCAAGATGGCGGCGGCATCAGCCAAGGCCAGCGGCAGCTGCTCGCTATTGCTCGGGCCATCTTAGCCCGTCCATCGATTTTAATTCTCGATGAAGCAACGAGCAACATCGATACGGTCACAGAAATCAAAATCCAAGAAGCCTTGGAGCGCTTGATGGCCGGACGGACGAGTTTTGTCATTGCCCACAGGCTGAATACCATTCAACGCGCCGATCAAATCCTCGTCATTAGTGACGGAAAAATTATCGAACAGGGTTCTCATGCCGAACTTTTAGAGAAAAAAGGGGCCTATTATGACCTCTACACGAGTCAGTTCAAAGAGGCGCTAGCCTAAAAAAGGAGTGATGTGGAATGGTTTACATTAGAAGTTTTGCCAGTGACAATCATGCGGGCATTCACCCGGAAGTATTAAAAGCGATTGAGCGCGCCAATGTTGGAGATGCCATCGCCTACGGCGGCGATGTTTATTCGGAAAGAGCCAAGCGGTTGTTTCAAGAGCATTTCGGCGATGATTGCGAGGTGTATTTCGTCTTTAATGGGACAGGGGCCAATATCACCGGTCTAAAGGCTGTGACACAGTCATATCATGCCGTGATTTGCGCAGAAACCGCGCATATTCACAGCGACGAATGCGGGGCGGCCGAAAACGTCATTGGCTGTAAGCTCCTCACCGTTCCATCAGCGGACGGAAAAATCACCGTTGACCAAGTTCAGGGTTTTCTTCATGACATCGGCAATGCCCATCACAGCCAGCCAAAAGTCATCTCCATTTCTCAGGTGACGGAATATGGGACGGTTTATCGGCCGGAAGAAATTCAAGCATTGGCCGATTTCGCCCATGCCAACGGGCTTTACCTTCACATGGACGGCTCGCGTCTTGCCAATGCCGCCGCCTCCTTGGGTGTCGAGTTTAGGGAAATCACGACTGATGTCGGCGTCGATGTTCTTTCGTTCGGTGGTACCAAAAATGGCTTAATGGTCGGTGAAGCGGTCATTTTTCTGAATAAGGCGCTCGGCCAGGATTTTCCGTTTATTCGCAAGCAAAGCTTGCAATTGGCATCGAAAATGCGCTTCATCGCCGCGCAGTTTGAAGCCTTATTGACAGATCGCCTCTGGTATCGCAATGCTTGCCATGCTAACCGAATGGCGAAATTACTTGCGGATGAGCTAGAAAAAATCCCAGCCGTGCAAATCACGCAAAAGGTGGAGGCGAATGCGGTATTTGCCATTATCCCGCCGCCGATTGTCACCAAGCTCCAAGAAAAATATCTAATATCCCTATGGTCCGAGGCACGTTCGGAAGTCCGACTGATGGCGTCCTTTAATACTGAAGATAGGGATATTCATCAGTTGGTGGATGATCTGCGGTCGGCGATAAATGCCACCCATATTTAGTGAGGATTTTGAGAGTGGCGCATTATTGGAGGCATGAGTCATCAAATAATGGGGATCTTGAGATAGACACTTTATTGGGGGTCATGAGTCATTAAAATGGAAAGGAGTTGTCGTTGATGTTTTGGACTGAGCAGAAACTTGCGGCAAGAATTAAAGCATTAGGGCCTTATCGCTATCGTGAGGCACGCGATATTTCCAGTTTTCGCTTTCAGCTTGATGAAGAGGGGGCAGTCGGCGCACGGCCACCAGAAGACGGGTATGGGTCTGTCATTCGGATCGGTGACCGCTGGGAAGGCCGCGACCTTTATGCCTGGCTTGCGGCTGAAGTCCAGATTCCTATCGAATGGCAAAACAAAACCGTCATCGGTTTGTTTGATTTCGGGAAAACGGATGGCGGCACTAATGCTGGTTTTGAGTCTTTATTATATTTAGACGGAAAACCTTATCAAGGCGTGGACGCAAATCATCAGGAAGTGTTTTTCCCTGATCATGTTGCCGGAAAAACGGTCAAGCTTGTCTTCCGGATCTGGTCAGGGCTCGAAGGGGGCGGCGTGCCTGTCATTCAAGAACATAAAATAAAAACCGCCCAAGTGGCTTACCTGGATGAAGCAGCTGATGATCTATATTTTACTGGTAAAGCCATCATTCAGGTGGTGGAGATGTTAGATGACCATCATCCCGTGCGGGAAGATCTGCTCGGGGCGCTTAACCGGGCTTTTAATTTAATCGATTGGCGCCTTCCAGGGTCAGCCGAATTTTATCAATCTATCGAACGCGCTCGCGACACATTAAATAAAGAACTGGAAAAGATCGAGAAACGTCATCCCGTTACGGTTCATGCGGTTGGCCATACTCATATCGATGTCGCTTGGCTTTGGCGATTAAAGCATACTCGTGAAAAAGCGGCGCGGTCGTTTTCAACTGTCCTACGTCTGATGGAGCGTTATCCAGAATACATTTTCCAACAAGGTCAGCCCCAGCTCTATGATTATATTAAAAGAGACTATCCCGAAATCTATGAACAGATAAAAGCAAGAGTCAAAGAAGGCCGCTGGGAAGCAGCGGGTGGTATGTGGCTTGAGCCGGACTGCAATTTACCGTCGGGGGAATCCCTTGTGCGCCAGCTCTTACATGGCAAGCGCTTTTTTAAAAATGAGTTCGGCACAGAATGTACATATCTCTGGCTGCCTGACGTGTTTGGCTACAGCTGGGCATTGCCGCAAATCTTAAAAAAATCCGGAATAAAAACGTTTGCGACAACCAAAATCAGCTGGAATCAGTACAACCGCATGCCTCATGATGTCTTTAAATGGCGCGGCATTGATGGCACGGAAATTTTAACGTATTTCATTGCCACCCCCTATCCCGGAAGAAAAGGGTGGGGTGCCGACTACAATGCACATATCACGGCAGAAACCGTACAAGGTGTTTGGAAAGCTTTTAAAGACAAGGCGTTAACCAAGGATTTATTGATTTCTTATGGCTATGGAGACGGCGGCGGCGGGGTGACTCGCGAGATGTTGGAGATGCGTAGAAGACTGGATCGCCTGCCAGGCATACCTAAAGTCGTGACGGATCGCGCCGATCAATATTTTGAAAAGCTGCACCAAGACATTAAGGAAACCGACCGCTATGTCCACACATGGGACGGGGAGCTTTATTTGGAATACCATCGCGGCACCTATACGAGCCAAGCCTATAATAAAAGAACGAATCGCAAACTCGAACTGCTTTATCGGGAAACGGAATTTTTAAATGTGGTCGCTGCTTTATCGAGTACTTGGGCGGCCTATCCGGCACAAACGCTCAATGAAGGTTGGAAAATTCTTTTGCGCAATCAGTTTCACGACATCTTGCCGGGTTCATCCATCCATGAAGTTTACGAGGACAGCCGAGAAGAATATCGCGGGGCTGAACGGCTAGTTAATAAAGCCCGAGAACGGGCGATTAAGGCGCTTGTTCAAGCAGAATCCCCGCGGTCATTTACGGTTGTCAATGACGCTTCGTGGCAGCGAACGGCGCTTGTCCGGATTCCTGCTGCAGCCGGCTTGAATCGCGGCACTTGGACGGATGAGGCTGGGGAAGTTCTAGACAGTGCCTTGTCCGATAACCATTGGCTAATTAAGGTCAACCGTGTGCCGGCCATGGGGTTTTCTGTGATTCACTTCCATCCGGATGGTCCATCCCCCAAGAAAAAAGAGCCGTTTACAACCACCGAATTTACAGCGGAAACCCCATTTTATTTTCTCGAATGGAATGATAAAGGGCAGCTCATTCGGTTGTATGACCGCCGTGCTGGTCGGGAAGTGCTTGCAGAAAACGAACGCGGCAATGTCCTCCAAGTGTTTGAAGACAAGCCGCTGCGCTTTGATGCTTGGGATATAGACCTTTTTTACCAAGAAAAAATGACTGAAGTGACGGACATTCAAAACATTGAAGTCGTTGAAGTGAATGCCTTAAGAGCGGTCATCCAGATGACGTGGAATTATCAGCATTCACGAATTAAACAAAATATGGTGTTGTATGCGAATAGTCCCCGCATTGATTTTGAAACCGAGGTTGATTGGCATGAACACCATCAGTTGTTAAAAGTGGCATTTCCAGTGGCGATTCGGGCGACGGAGGCGACTTATGATATTCAGTTCGGCAATGTCAAGCGGCCGACACATTGGAACACGAGTTGGGATTACGCGCGTTTTGAGACCGTTGGCCACCAATGGGCGGATCTTTCGGAAACCGGTTATGGTGTCAGCCTGCTCAACGACTGCAAATACGGTTATGATATTAAAGACAACATCATGCGCCTGACATTGATTAAATGCGCTACTTATCCAGACTACGCCCAGGACCAAGGATTGCACCGCTTTACGTATGCGCTTCTTCCGCATGAAGGCGATTGGGTCAACGGACAAACGATTCAAGAGGCATGGGATCTCAACCAGCCGCTTAAGGTCCTTGAAGGCGCTTTAGATTGCGCCCCGCGGTCACTGTTTAGCCTTTCCGCTGACCATGTTGTAATTGATGCGGTGAAAAAAGCTGAAGATGAGGATAAGGTCATTTTACGGCTGCATGAATCCACTGGCCGCCGCGGCCCCGTTGAAATCACCAGTGATTACCGGATACAATCCTGGCAGGAATGCGACTTATTGGAACGGCCGACAGGTAAAAAAACATCATCCTCAACGCTCACTTTTATGATCAAGCCTTATGAAATTAAAACGTTTATCATAGATTTGGCGCGTTAATAGGCGGGAAATCCGTTGGGAGTTCGCTAAATCTTTTCGGTGGAGTTCGCCCCATCAGTGGCAGCGCGCGACCAAGCTTGCGTCTTATAATGGCGTTGTAGTCAAGTTAGAAAAATTGCGTTACATTTTGGCGGCAAATGCGGCTCGAAATGTAACGCTTTTTTGATTTTCGTTTAAAAACCCGCCCATATTTTTCCAAATTTAAAGATTGCGTATCAGTTGTGAGGGTCTCGGGCGGGAAAATAATATGCAATTTTGGATTGCGTATCAAATTGCTGGCCGTTGAGGCGTGAAATAATATGCTTTTTTTGATTTCCGATAAAAAAACTGCCCATGGAAATCGACACCGTATTGGTTGAAATTCATGATGAAGGTATAGGATAGGTTTTTCTATCCCAATAATTAAAGTGTCATAATTTTTATTCGGATGGTGAAGGCGTTTGGTTATGATTAAGTTGTTTACGGATATTGATTTGGACGGGCTTGGCTGCGGGGTTGTGGCAAAAATGGCCTTTGGGGAAGAGGCCAGCGTATCCTATTGTTCATACAGAAACTTAAATCAGAAGGTCGACGCTTTCTTAGACGACCCGGAGGAGAAGAATACATCCCTCTATATCACTGATCTCGCCGTCAATGAGTCGGTGGAAAAAAAGCTTGCGCAAAGATACAACGAAGGACATCCCGTAGCGGTCATTGACCACCATGTAACCGCCTTGCATTTTAATGACTATGAGTGGGGTCTTGTGAAACCTGAAGATGAGGACGGAAAAAAAACGTGTGCGACGTCCCTTTTTTATGATTACCTTGTTGACAAGAAATTGATGCAACCCCATAAAGCGCTGGAAGAGTTTATCGAACTCGTGCGCCAATATGATACGTGGGAGTGGGATGAAAACAATACGCTCGAAGCCAAAAGGCTAAATGATCTGTTTTATATTATGGATCGAACGGAATTCGAAGAGGAAATGCTTTCGCGGCTAAAAGAGAATCCGGATGCTTTTTCGCTGACGGACATGGAAAACACGCTTCTTGACATAGAGGATCAGAAAATCGACCGCTATATTCGTTCGAAAAACCGGCAAATCGTCCAAACATTTATTGAAAACTATTGTGTGGGTATCGTTCATGCCGAGCAATATTTATCAGAGTTAGGAAATGAATTAAACAAACTGAATCCCCATCTGGACATGATTGTACTCGTCAATGCCGGATCAAAGAAAATCGGCTTTCGAACGATTCACGATCATATCAATGTGGCGGAATTTGCCGCCCGTTTCGGCGGTGGCGGGCATCCAAAGGCTTCTGGATGTGATTTGACGGATGAGACATTCCGGCTTTTTGTGGCGAATGTCTTCCCGCTTCAGCCGCTCAAGCCTGATCCAGAGCAAAATAAAATCAATGTGAAGGGTTCGCCTTTTGGCACGTATTACCAAAACCGCAAAGGGCATGTTTCATCGATCTTACCGACGGAAGAGGGGCATTTCGAAGTGCTCCATGAAGGCAAACGGCTGGATAAAACATTTCCGACCTTTGAAGACGCCGAACGGTTTGTCAAAAGAAATTACATGTCTTGGTTGCGATATGATGAAGACTATTTACGGCAACTTGCGGCATGTCTGCCCATCAGCAGGGACACATTGGAGGAAAACTTTGATAAAATCATGGACGCCATTCTCGATGAGGTTGCTGAATCCGAATAACTGGATACCAAATTTTCTTGCTAAGTGCACTTTTTAAATTCAGAAGGGCAATTGTTTTCCGAAGCATGTTTTCTCCGTACGCTAATACCATGTATTAAGGGGGAGATGGACATGGGAAAAGCGAATCGGGGAAAATATTTGCGCCGACTGCCTAACCGTGGCCGAGGGACATGCCCTGTGTGCCATGCAACAGGCATAAAGTTGCTTTATACGCAACATACATCGGACGGCAAGGAGTTGAAAGTCTGTAAGCGTTGTTCCAAAGCATCCCAAGAGCGGATTGATCAAGCCGCAAGCCAGTAATAAAATCGGAAAAGTTCGGGAACTATGCCCGAACTTTTTTTAAAGTCAAAGAAAACATAATAATGTAAAAAACTGGAGCGTATGCGCAAATTGAAGGTAGAACCGACCAGAAAATGAGCAAAAACCGCATTTATGCTCAATTTTCAGCTGGAAGAGCTACGAAAATGAGCATACACTCCAGAAAATGGAAAAACGAGATTAAAAGCAAAAAACCGCATTAAAGTCATTAACGCTGGTCGGTTACGCGGAACCTAAAAATTTATCAGCAGCTGTTAGAAAGAGCATGCCCGCCTTACTTGGCGACATAGCCACCGTCAAGGACGACCGCCTGGCCAGTGACACCCTTGGCTTTATCACTAGCGAGAAAGACGGCATAATCTGCGATCTCTTGTACATCAATCAATCGTTTTTGCGGAATAAGCGAGTACAAGACGTCCTCCAAAACTTTTTCCAGCGGTACACCTCGGGTTTTTGCCAAATCAGCCATTTGGTTTCGAACCAATGGGGTATCGACATAGCCTGGGCATAAGGCATTGACGGTAATGCCGTCAGTGGCACATTCCAAGGCGGCGACTTTCGTCAACCCGATTAAACCGTGCTTGGCGCTGTTGTATCCGGCTTTGCCCGCAAACCCAATCAGCCCGTTAATCGAAGCCATATTAATGATGCGTCCGAATTTTTGCTTTTTCATGATCGGGAATGCTAGTTTCGTGGCAATAAAAGGAGCCGTGAGCATAACTTTCACGAGTTTTTCAAACGTCTCGGTTGGGAATTCCTCAATCGGAGACACGTGTTGGAAACCGGCGTTATTGACAAGGATATCGAGTGACCCATATTTGGTAACAGCGGTCTGAATCGCGTTTTCCATTTGCTTTTCATCAGTGACATCACATGGAACAGCGATTGCGTCATACCCTTTGTCTTTTAATCCAGTAGCAGCTTCCTTAGCACGATCAACATTTAAATCGGCGATCACTACTTTTGCGCCTTCCTTAACAAATGCCTCAGCAATAGCATGGCCGATACCGCTCGCAGCACCGGTAACCAAAGCCGTTCGATTGTCCAACAATTTTCCCATAATGATCCCTCCTCATTTTTTATATTACTCTCAATAGTACAAATAAAAAATATTTAAATTTCCATCGATATAAAGAGGCCGAATCACAACAAGCTACAAGTCATGATGTCTCGCGAACGACCGAGGGGGATTCGAGTTCGAGAGGCATCCATCATAGACGAGAGCCTGTTTGTACTTAGACTACACGTTTACCTTATACAAGTCGGCCAAGATGCCATATAGTAAATTAAGTCCGTTCACGCATTTTCGTAATAAAAAATGGGACAAATACTCCAAAAAAATGATGAGGGAGTGGTTTAAATGTTTGGATTTGGTCCATGGGGCTTTTGGGGGCCAGGTTTTGGGCCAGGTTTTGGTGCGTTTCCAGGAGCCTTTGCCGGCGGATTTGCCGGTGGACTCTTAGGCGGCTTTACGGGTGCCGCTTTAGCCTCCCCATTCTTCTGGTGGTAAGTCATAAATCCTTTTTAAATAAAAGAGAGTGCATTCAACAGCGCGTATCGGCTGAATGCACTCTTTTTTATACTGGAAAGAAATTTGCGACCTAAGTTTAAAAAAGGCATGTACTGGGTGGGAATGTAAATCATTCGAAAGTCCAGCATAAGGGTAACGATCTGCCTTCGTTCACGAACCAGACAAGAGCCATGTTTCCTTTACGTTTTATTGGCGCTTTTTTGTTTTCTTATTATGGATTCTTTCGGCTGTAGACAACGGTTCATTCGCTATTTCGTGATCAATGTCTTTTGACAGTGATTTCCGAACGGCTTGTTCATCATTTACGCCGCCTGTAAACAACTTTTCTTCATTTTTTTCGCTCATGCCCACACCTCCACGAGTATTTTTTCACCTTAGCTGAAGGAATATGTATCGACCCACTCCGCACATTTGAACGTTCCGAGTTTCCCTTATTTCTTGCCAGCCAAGCTTTTTAGGAAAAGCCTCAGTTGCCCTTATGCCTGAAAAAGTTTCACACTTCTTTTACGAGTCAGTGTCTTCCTTCAACCAATTAACTTGACAGAGCCAGGCTTTCTTTAAAATTCGTGCGTGGCGGCTGATCTGATATAATACATGAATGGCAGATCGGAAAAACTAAAATTGGTAAACGAACGAAAAGGAGAAAAAACGTGAGCCATAAAGGTAACCCCAAAAGGTTTCAAAATAAAATTATTGAGTTAGCAGTCGACAAAGATCAAACATTATTGCCTTTTCTTTTGGAAAAATTATCGAACAGAAGTCGTAACTCCATCAAATCGATCTTAACGCGAGGGCAGGCTTCCGTCGGCGGCCATATTCAAACCCGTCACGACTTTCCGCTTCGCCCTGGAGACAAAGTCCAAATCCGCTTCGGGACTCCGGCGGCTGGAACCTATCTGCAGGGACTGACCATCCTCCATGAGGATGATGATTTGATCGTTGTGGAAAAAAGTGCGGGGCTTTTGACCATTGCCACAGACAAAGAAAAAGAAAGGACGGCCTACCACCAGTTAATGGATTATGTCAGAGAAAAACACCCGACACAACGAATTTTTATTGTTCACCGGCTTGACCGTGACACATCCGGTGTGATGCTATTTGCCAAAAAGAAATCAACTCAGCAAAAGCTGCAAAATCATTGGAAGGACATCGTGCTTGAACGTACATATATTGCCCTGGTGGAAGGCGACGTGAAGAAAAAGGCGGGTTCGATTACGTCGTGGTTTAAGGAAAGCACCACCCATCTCGTCTACTCAAACCCAAAGCCGAATGACGGCAAAAAGGCTGTCACGCATTATAAAGTGTTAAAGTCGAACCGAAAGTATTCCTTGCTTGAGGTCAATCTGGAAACGGGGCGAAAAAACCAAATCCGGGTTCATATGAAAGACATCGGCCATCCGGTTGTCGGCGATAAAAAATACGGAACAAACAACCGCGTGATCGGCCGGCTTGGTTTGCATGCTGCCGTCTTATCCTTCAAACATCCGCGAACAGGTGAAGTCTTACGCTTTTTATCAAAAATGCCAAAGGTTTTTTTAAAACCCTTTGCCTAGTTGAAAATCCATTGGAATGAGGGTACCATTTTGAAATCCATTCAACAGATGCTGTCCATACTTGATGACATTTTAAATTGGCTGGATGAGGCGCACATCTCTTACTGTCTGCTCGGCCCCATGGCGTTGAAACTGCAGGGGGTCGATGTCCAAGTGCAGGCTATTCATCTGTCAGTGCAATGGGATGCATTTGAAAGAGCAGCGGAACATTTTGGCGGAATGATCGAAAAGACAGGCGGAAAAGGCTCATTTTCTTGCTTTATAGACAGAACGGAAGTCATTTTCACATGCGAGTATAATACGGTCGTTTTGACAGACCCTGACCGGATTTCGGTGACATACGACCATAGAAATTATTGGGTGAAATCGTGGGATTATTATCTCCGCCGTCTTGACCACGATTCGCCGACGAGAGTGGCGATTAAAAAACATCTCCTTGTTCTTCAATCTGAAAGCACGAAAGCGGCGGATGAAGCATGGAATAGCGGAGCTTACGAAGCGTGGCTGAACCGATTCGGGTTACCGGAAGAGTGGGCGGAGCGCATCAAACGCGACCCACAAACAAGGATCGCTTCACTTCTCTCCTACATAGGTAATGTTGAAGGGAAACGGATTATCAATTTGCTCGGATCCCATGGCACAAAGGCGATCGCCATGGGGCTATTGGGTGCAGATGTCACGGTCGTCGACATTTCGAAGGAAAATGCCCGTTATGCCAAAGAAGTCGCTGGATCCGCTGGTATTTCTTTGCATTATATCATCGCGGATGTTTTAAATATGCCTAAAGAAGTCCTTTCGCGGGACTTTGATCTTGTTTTTATGGAGTTGGGGATCCTCCATTATTTTATTGATCTTGAACCTTTAGCCCATGTTGTGAGCGAGTTGCTGAAACCCGGCGGACATGTCATCGTTCAAGATTTTCATCCTGTATCAACGAAACTTCTGACATCGGCAGGGAAAAAACATAAAGTCACCGGCAATTATTTCGATAAAACACTGACCGCTGTCAACGTCGCTTTTAGCAAGTACGAAACGTCATCATCCGAACAGAAAGTCGTTTACGAAAGAAAGTGGACGCTAGGTGAAATTGTCAATGCCTTTGCTGATGCCGGTTTATTTATTCGCCGCTTGGATGAACATCCGAATATTAAAATAAACGATATCGGCATTCCGAAGACCTTTACCCTGGTGGCTGAAAAATGATCCTCCGCAAGACCGATGTGCTGTGCTTATGGCTAAGTTAAAATTTAGGAAAAATGTATGAAAGGGGTCATAAGCATGGCACAGCTTAAACCAGCGGTATTGGTGCTGGGGACTTATCATATGAGCCGGGGGCAAAGGGATGTCTATCGATTGGATCCCGGAGATGCAAATGCGAGGCAGGAAGAAATCCTTGAGTGTGTCGAGCTTTTAAAAAAGTTTAAGCCAACCAAAATTGCCGTGGAATATGACAAGGTGAGAGAAGATTTATTGCAGGCGGCATATAGAAAGTATCGGAATGGGGACAAGCCGCTTGAAAATGACGAGATTGAGCAATTTGGGTTTCGACTCGCCAAGGCATTGAACCATTCGACTATTTGTGCTGTGGATTGGAACCGCCCAGTGGGAGGCATTCCGGTTAGTTTTATATATGATTTTGCGAAAGACACTCAGCCGGCAGTCTTTGAGGAAATGGTTTAATCAGGAAACGCTTGGCATCAAAGAAATCAGGAAATTTTCAAACAATCAACGGTCAGAGAATACCTATTGTATTTAAATTCAAAAAGCCAAGTGCTGGACGACCATCGAACTTATATTAAATATTTTGCTCGTGTGGCAGAGGACGACTATTATGTTGGCATCGACTGGTTAGCCAACTACTGGTATAGAAGAAACCTCATTATTTATACTAATATTACGAGATTAATTGAAACAAAAGATGAACGGCTATTGGTCATTTACGGAAGAGGCCATAAATATCTATTGGACCAATTCCTTAAGGAAAGCGGTCTGTTTCAAGTGGAGAAAGTGGAAGATTATTTAGGAACAATATAGAGGTGTTCATGATGATGCGCGGGCGTTTTGCACCGAGTCCATCAGGAAAAATGCATATTGGCAATGCCGGTTGCGCGCTTCTTTCGTGGCTTCAAGTCCGAAAAGCCGGCGGTTCTTTTATTTTAAGGATTGAGGACATTGACCGCGGACGTTCGCGCGTTGAATATATTAAGCAGTTGATAGAGGACCTCAAGTGGCTTGGGTTCGATTGGGATGAAGGCCCAGATTGCGGGGGCCCTTTTGGCCCATATATTCAAAGCGCTCGTACGGAATTGTATGAAGCAGCATTTGAGCAGTTGAAAGAGAAAGGACATCTTTTCCCGTGCTTTTGCAGTCGCAAAGATTTGAAAATGCTGGCGAGCGCCCCTCATGGCAGGGATTCTGAAGGCCCGGTTTATCCAGGCATTTGCCGACATCTACCCGAAGAAGAGCAGGCGGTCAAAACACGGATCAAAACACCATCGTGGCGATATAACACGGAAAGTGTCCGTGCGGTGCAGTTTACCGACCTCGTTCTCGGTGACCAATATTTCCCTGCCGGCTTCGGTGGCGATTTTGTCGTCAAGCGGGCTGACGGGCTTTTTAGCTACCAGCTCGCCGTTGTGGTGGATGATGCGTTAATGGGGATTACCCATGTCACGCGGGGCATGGATTTGTTAGATTCAACGCCAAGGCAAATTTGGCTGTACGAAGCGCTCGGTCATGCTGCGCCGTGCTTTAGTCATATTCCCTTGTTATTTGGCCCCGACGGCACGCGCCTATCGAAACGGCATGGTGCCGATATCACCATTGAGGCACTGCGGAAAGCTGGGGCGAGACCGGAAGCTGTTATTGGTTATTTAGCCTTTTTATATCGTATCATTGATCGTTTTGAACCTCTAAAGCCGACTGAACTCATCCCGCTTTTTCATCTAACAAAAATCCCTAAAACTCATCTCGTAGTCGAAGATCTCAAGCAAATTGTTTCCTTAAAACCCTCATGATAGAATCATGACAGGAGGAGGTGAAAACGGTGACGAATGATCAAAAATTGGATCTGATTTTGCAAAAACTTGACGACCATAGTCAGCAATTCGCTGCCATTGATAAGCGCTTTGAGGCGATTGATCGACACTTTGAAGCGATTGATCGACACTTTGAAGCGATCGATCAACGTTTTGAGGCAATTGATCGACGCTTTGAAGCTATTGATCAACGTTTTGAGGCTATCGATCGGCGATTTGCAGCTATCGATCGGCGCTTTGAGGCAAATGAGCAAAGAATGGAAAACATGGAGAAGAAATTGGATCATCACGGTGAAATGATCAAGGCGCTTATGGATGGCCAAATGAAGTTAGCGGCCAGTCTGGAAGGATTTATAAAAGAAACTGAAAAAAACTTTCAAGATATTCATGCCACCCTCAAAAAAATGGAAGCCACCGATGATCTGCTTGCTCATAAAGTATGGACCACTGAAAAAGAACTTTACTGCCTGAAAAAACTAGTCCATGTCGAATAACCTTCCCACTTATCATCCCCACACAAAATCCCATAATTGCTAAAAGCCGTGCATTTGCGGCGGATGAGTGATTCCCGCCAATAATGGACGGCATTTTTATGTTAAATTGCCAGAAAACCTATTATACTATTATAAAAGAACGTATTTATCATTGCGGGTGAGTGGCTATGGCTGAGACGATTTTACAATTTAATCATGGCATCGCCAAAACGAAACCGAACAGTTTTCGCCGCCAGATCGCTTGTCCATTTTGTAATCGGGAGTCTCTGACGGATATTTTAGATACAAAGGGCCCCATGATTTGGTTGAAAAATAAATATCCCGTTTTAAAAGATGCTTTTCAAACCGTGTTGATTGAAACCGACAAGTGTGATTCGGAATTGTCGGAATATGCGTTGCCATATCTGACGGAATTGCTTCACTTTGCGGTTGAAAAGTGGTTGGCTTTGGAAGCCAGCGGCCGATATCAATCGGTTCTCTTTTTTAAAAATCACGGTCCGTTATCAGGTGGGTCGATCCGTCACCCGCATATGCAAATTGTAGGCTTGGAAAACGTTGATTACCGCGATCGTTTGCGTGAGGAATATTTTGACGGCACATTGATTGACACTTCACGGGATGTCGTTTTCAATCTATCCACAAGGCCTATGATCGGCTTTACCGAATTCAATGTCGTCATGAGTGATGACGGACAGCTGGAACAAGCCGCCGAATATATTCATATCACCAGCCACTATATCTTGAATCATTTTAATAATAAGGGTTGCAATAGCTATAATCTCTTTTTTTATCATTGGAAAAATAGAATCTTAACAAAAATTGTTCCGAGATACCCGACGACTCCGCTTTTTATCGGCTATGGCCTTCGCCAAGTCGCCACGAATGCGGAATCGGTGATTGATGATATCAAAAAATTATATTTCAATGAAAGCTAAGAGGCTGACTCATAAGGGGGC
>Ga0310838_1000934_pt1 | contig 18997 bp, 21 predicted proteins | sample SM_ome_6_FD_202241 | JGI IMG/M metagenome (GOLD analysis project Ga0310838, IMG submission 202241) | Sorghum-adapted microbial communities enriched on stacked mutant (SM) sorghum from Joint BioEnergy Institute, Emeryville, California... ...
TGGCAAATAAAAAAGGATTAACGGGCAAAGAAAAAGCGGCCATCCTCCTGATCTCCCTAGGCGCGGAGGTTTCCGCCCAAGTGTTTAAACATTTAAGCGAACAAGAAATCGAACAGCTTACGCTTGAGATTGCCAATGTTCGCCGAGTCGGTCAAGATGAGATCGATGAAGTGATCGAACAATTTCATCAAATTGCTCTTGCCCAGAAGTATATCAGCCAAGGCGGCATCGGTTATGCGAAACAAATATTGGAAAAGGCGCTTGGCAAAACCGCAGCCACAGATATTATCAATCGTCTGACGTCGGCATTACAAGTGAAACCGTTCGATTTTATGAGAAAAGCGGACCCACAACAAATTTTGAATTTTTTACAGCACGAACATCCGCAAACGATCGCATTGGTATTATCTTATCTTAATCCCGCGCAATCCGGTCAGATATTATCCTCATTAGCGCCCGAATTGCAAGCGGAAGTGGCGCGGCGCATCGCTTTGATGGATCGCACCTCACCGGAAATCATCAATGAAGTGGAAATGGTGCTCGAGAAAAAGTTTTCATCTACGGTCTCCCAAGACTTCACGAAAGCGGGCGGCATTGAAGCTGTCGTCGACGTCTTGAATGGGGTGGACCGAACGACGGAACGAACGATACTCGACGCTTTAAGTATTCAAGATCCGGACCTTGCAGAAGAAATCAAGAAGCGCATGTTCGTCTTTGAGGATATTGTCGGTCTTGATAACCGGGCCATTCAGCGCATCATTCGCGATGTGTCAAATGATGATTTACTGCTCGCCCTTAAAACGGCTAGCGAAGAAGTGAAGAATGTGATCTTTCAAAACATGTCCGCACGGCGCGTTGAAACATTTAAAGAAGAACTGGAATATCTCGGTCCCGTTCGTCTCCGCGATGTGGAAGAAGCCCAAACAAGGATTGTCACTGTTATCCGGCGGTTAGAAGATACGGGTGAGATTGTGATCGCCCGCGGAGGCGGTGATGATGTCATTGTCTAATATATACAAATCCGTTTCATACGGTGAGGTGCGTCCCATTCAAGTGACGTTACCTCAACCAAAACGGATCATAGCAGAACACCCACCCGAAAACACGGCACAAGACATCATCCAACAAGCGGTGAGAGAAGCAGAAGCCATCCGTAGCGAGGCGGAACGCGAACGCGTGCGAGTGTTAGAACAACTCCAACGAGATCAAGAAGCTTGGCAATCGCAAAAAGAGAGTGAAAGAGAAAAGGCGCGTCAAGAAGGTTATGAAGAGGGGTTTCGTCAAGGTATAGAGAAGGCGGAAGCCGAATGGGTCCACCGCCTTGAAGAAGCGAAAAGATTGATACAGCTCGCAGAGGAAGATTACAAAAAACATCTGGATGAATCGGAAAGAGTGCTCCTCGATTTAGCCATCGCGATTAGCGGCCGGATTGTTACACAGGTATTGGCAAGTGACCCGGAAGCTTGGATCGATTTAGTCAAACGTGCCATACGGGACGTTAAGGATCAGACGGTGATCCAAGTTCACGTTTCACCCGTTCGTTACGAAGCAACCTTGGCTTTTAGTGAGACGTTGCAAGCGGCTTCTCATGATGCCCGAATCCAAATTTTCCCCGATGAATCACTAAGGGAGAATGATTGTTATATCGAAACGCCGTACGGACGCGTGGATGCTTCCGTCGATCGACAGCTTTCCATTATTAAGCAAAAGCTCAAAGAATTTCTGGAGGCGGATTTGAATGGGAATTGACGCCCTTATTTCTCGGGTGACTGACATCGATTCGTATTACCGATTGGGGCGTGTCTCCCGGGTGGTTGGTTTGATGATTGAATCGAAGGGCCCAAAGGCATCCATCGGGGATCTTTGCAAAATTCTCATCGACCGCGATCATCCTCCAGTGTACGCTGAAGTCGTTGGTTTTAACGATGAACATGTGCTGCTGATGCCCTATACAAATATCCATCGGATTGCACCAGGGTGTTTAGTAGAGTCAACGGGAAGACCGCTTGCTATCAAAGTTGGTGACGCTTTAAAAGGCCGTGTCTTGAATGGTCTCGGCATGCCGATGGATGGGGGAGAGCTACCGGCAGATTTGCGCGAATATTCAACCCATCAACCGCCGCCAAACCCATTGGACCGCCCGAGGATCCAATCCCCTTTGACCGTCGGTATACGCTCGATTGATGCGCTTTTGACGGTTGGCAAAGGGCAACGCATGGGCATTTTTGCAGGCAGCGGGGTCGGCAAAAGCACGACCTTGGGGATAATTGCCAGGAATACATCAGCAGATTTAAACGTAATTGCATTAATCGGCGAACGGGGGCGAGAAGTATTAGAGTTTATTGAAAATGATCTTGGCGAGGAGGGGTTGAGGCGTTCCGTTTTGGTTGTGGCAACCTCTGATCAGCCAGCTCTCATGCGAATTAAAGGAGCTCTAACAGCAACAGCGATTGCTGAATATTTTCGCGCGCAAGGTCAAGATGTCCTTTTGATGATGGATTCTTTGACAAGGGTGGCCATGGCGCAAAGAGAAATTGGACTAGCCATTGGTGAACCGCCAACGACAAAAGGCTATACCCCCTCTGTTTTCGCCTTGTTACCACAGCTTCTGGAGCGAGCCGGAACGAGCCGTGACGGTTCTGTCACCGCTTTCTATACCGTTTTGGTTGATGGCGATGATCTCGATGAACCGATTAGCGATGCCGCTAGAGGAATCTTGGACGGCCACATCGTTTTAGACAGGCGGTTAGCAGAAAAAGGCCAATATCCCGCTGTCAATATTTTGAAAAGCATCAGCCGTGTCATGACATCAATTGTATCGAAAGAAGAACGGGAAGCGGCTAACCGATTCAGAAACTTGCTCGCTCAGTATGAGGAGGCGAGCGACTTGATTCAAATCGGCGCCTATAAAGCCGGGAGTTCTGAGGAGATTGATGAAGCGATCCGCTTTTATCCATCCATCATACGCTTTTTAAAACAAGACGTCACAGAAAACGTCACCCGTGATGCAGCTGTTCAGCAATTACTCTCGGAATTCGGAAGAGGGGAATAAAATGGCGTTTCAATATCGATTTGAAAGACTTTTAAAGGTGAATGAAAGCGAGAAAAGACAATTGGAACAAATCTATCAAGACCTCTTTCGTTTGCTCGAAGAACAAGGCAAAAAACTCGTCGACTTAATGAAACGAAAAGAAATGCTGATCAAGCGGTTTGAAGGCGAAAAGAAAAAGAAAATGTCCATCATGGGTGTGCGCGAACATATTCACGCGCTTGAAAACATTGGTCACAAAATCCATGCGGAACAATGTCAATACGAAGCGCTCCGCACCCGCCTTGAACGCTTAAAGGCGGAGTTAACCGATAAGGCGATCGAAATTAAGAAATATGAAAAGTTGAAGGATGTACATTTCGCTCATTATGAAGAAGAACGGAAACGCAGTGAAGCAAAGCAAATGGATGAAGCGGCTCAGCGTGCCGTTCTTAAACAGTAAGGGGATAGATAGATGACCGATTCCATTGGATTAAAGATCATTAAAGGCGTCATGGTCGTCATGATACCCATCCTTTTTATTCTCACTTTTGCCATTTTATTTTTAAAAATTGCTGGCTTTGATGTCAAAGAGGAAGCCCACCAGCTTATGAAGCATCTTCCTTTACTTTCTCATACCGCAGAGAAAAAAGAGGCATCTTCATCAGCTACCAATGCTGCACTGAAAAGCCAAGTTCAGCAATTACAAAAGGACTTAGAGGCGAAAAATCAGCAAATTGCAAGTCTTACCGGCCAAATTAAGGATTTAGAGACAAAGGACAACGCCGCATCAACTGAGCAAACGCCAAATCAGGAAACGCAAGCAAAATCCGAAACGATCGCCCAAGTCTATCAATCAATGGATCCGGCAAAGGCCGCAGCCATTCTATCTGCAATGAAAACGAGTGAGGCAGCCAAATATCTAAACATGATGAACAATTTAACGAAAGCAAAGATATTGGAGCAAATGCCCGCTGATCAAGCGGCAAAAGTGACGCCTCTCTTAAACGGGTCGACTCAGAAAGCGGGATCAGCTAACGGTGGAGCTTCAGGCAATTAAACATGCGCCGTGAAAGGAGGTGAAAATATGACGAACGGAATGGCCATCTATCCTAAACCGCCTCAATTTCTGCCAAGAAGCGGACCGCTTTCCAAGACATCTGGAACTTTTGATGCGCAAACATCGTTTAAAGCCACCCTCGTTGGTGCTGATGATAAGCAAAAAGGTTCAGCAAATCTTCTTATGGCAATGAAAGATCTTGTACAAGCGGTGCAAGCATTTGGTGATCAATTGAAAAATACGGATCTTCCGGCGAACGTGAAAAACGATTTTCAACAATGGCTGGGTAAACTGCAAAAAATGACGGAAGAGGCTGTTAAGGCACCAACTTCATTTGCTCTCATGTCGGGCAAAGGTCTATACGAATTAAAACAGGCTTTGACGGAGTGGGGATTTGCGATTAAAGAGTCTGGAGAAGTTAACCCTTCGATAAAGCAGGCGGATTGGGAAAATTTATTGGAAAAATTCGAGGCACTACTTGAAAACTTTTTTTGGTTACCGATCAATGGTAATAACCCGCCTCTTATGATGGCTTTCGGAACGCCAATCTCATCGGATGCTGAAGACGTCACAAATGGGTTCACACGAAACATGACTTACCGAATTCTTGCTAAACCGATAGCAACGGTTTCATCCGCAAACGTCCCAGATGGGCAAAGGCTAAAAGCTACTATAAATGTGAGCTTCGATCGCTCGCTACATGTACTAAGAAACGGACAAAACGGTACTGAGGCAAAAGAAACTTATCGCCTTCTCAGCCATGATCCAAGTGAGCAAGCACTTTGGTTTAGCGGTCCTATGAATGAAGTGCATCAGTGGGCCGTTCATACAAACGGGAAGCCGCCTGCTATCGATACACAAATCATCGATGCCGTCAAAGCATTGATGGCAAAAGGCATGCTGAAACCGTTACCTCAAGGTGGTTTGCAATTATCCATTCAGCTAAAACCAGAGCATCTTGGTACGATCAATCTGGTTTTGACGGAAAAGGATGGCGGACTGACAGCGGTTTTAACGGCTCACAATGAAGTAACGAAAGATCTCATCGAATCACAGCTTTCGCAATTAAAACAATCATTAGCAACACTTGGTATTCAAATCCAAAAAGTGGATGTTTTGAATGCGTATGCCTTGCCATCAAATGCCTATACGTCGAATGGGTATCCTGGCGAGCATCCCGGCTCCGGCCGGAATCATCAAGAATATAAAAACCAGGAGCAAAATCAGGATTCTGAGGATACAAAGCCTTTTGATGATTGGTTAACCGAAAGGGGGATCCGCTTATGAATATCGATCCAACGCTGTTATGGGGATCATCGACGCCCCAACGGCAAACCGGTTCACAGATTCTTGGCAAAGACGACTTTCTTAAACTTTTAATCACGCAACTGCAAATGCAAGACCCTTTACAACCTATGCAAGATAAAGAGTTTATTTCACAAATGGCAACATTTACCTCATTGGAGCAAACCAATAACATGACGAATTTGCTCACCCAATTTGTGCAAAGTCAAACGCAAAATTTGCTCAGTTCGCAGGCAGAAGTGATTGGCAAAACGATTACTTGGACGGATCTAACGGATGATACGAATGATGAACAAACCCTTTCTGGCATCGTCCAAGCAGTGACACTTAAAGATGGCAAGCTTTTATATGTCACTCAGGATGGTCAAGAAGTTGACCCACAAGCGGTGATACGCATTGAAGTGACGCAACAACCCGTTCCAGCTACATCGGGAACGGAAGGGGCATAAGTGATGGCGGTCGGGCCGATTCACCCATATGTCAGCTATCCGAGGATCAAAGCGCCGGCTGCACAACCGTCAAAACCAACGACGCAATCATTTCATCAAGTTTTTAACGAAGCGGTTACCCAGCGTGAAACCACTTTAAAAATAAGCAAGCATGCCGCACAACGCATGGCCGAGCGACAGATCACGTTTACACCGAAGGAATGGGAAGAAATTTGCCAAAAAGTCCGTGAAGCGAAATCCATGGGCATTAAAGAATCGCTTGTCGTCACGAAAAAAGAAGCGCTCGTTGTCAGTCCGCAAAACGAGACCGTTATTACGGTGCTTCATCGACATGAAGCTTCAAAACAAATTTTTTCAAATATTGATGGGGCGATCCTTTTAGATTCTTAAAGGCTGGACCATCTGGGAGCCTTTGGCACATGCTGAAGGACAGAGGCTGTGCCCGAAGATCGTCTCAAAACAGGGGGTATCATAATGCTTCGATCCATGTATGCCGCAATCAGTGGTTTGAAAAATTTCCAAACAAAACTGGATGTTATTGGGAATAACATTTCTAATGTCAGCACCTATGGTTTTAAGAAAGGGCGCGTGACGTTTCAAGATCTTTTAAGTCAGCAAGTCTCCGGTGCAAGTGCCCCGTCCTTTAATCGCGGTGGTGTCAATCCGCAACAAGTCGGCCTCGGGTCTAAGATCGCAAGCATTGACACGATTACGGAGCAAGGCAACTTGCAGACGACAGGCCGTTCCTTGGACCTTGCGATCTCAGGTGATGGGTATTTCGTCGTTCAAGATGGTTTTAATCAATATTTTACCCGTGCCGGCAATTTTTATCTTGACCGGGACGGCAGCCTCGTGAATGCCGATGGCTTGAGGTTAATGGGGTACGGTTTAGACGCCAACGGGGCTTTAGATAAGACTCGGTTGCAAAAACTTACCATCAATGAACAAGCCATTCATCAACCGATGACGAAATTCATCACGTTGACAGGGAATTTAAAACCCGATGATTTTATTGACCTTGCAACAGGTACGGCAAAGGCCGGTAATTTTACCACAGATTTCAAAATTTTTGATGCGAACGGCAAAGGTCATGACGCAACAATTGCCTTGGATACGCCAACATCTTCTCAAATTGACCCAGCCGATCCGTCAAAAGGGTATTATGTCAAGTCTTTGAAATTTACCATTACCGCTGCCGGTGATGGGACGCCACATACAGGTACGATCAACTTTAAACCGGACGGGACCGTCGAATCCATTACGCCGACGTCAGATACATTTAATTTCGGGGCTGATGGGGTCGTAAATATTCAAAACTTAGACTTCGATACACTTACCTTGTTGAGTAATATGCCTGAGAATGCGGATATTGTCGGCGATGTCGCCACGTTGGACAGCTTTAGCATCGGTTCATCCGGCGAAATCTACGGCGTCTTATCCGATGGCTCTGTGCAATTGTTGGGGCAAATCGTTCTTAGCCAATTCAATAATCCCGGTGGCTTGACGAAAGCCGGCAGCAATCTCTTTAAAGCGTCCGCAAACTCAGGTGAGCCAATGATTGGCACGGCCATCGATGCGGGATCAACCATTCAACCTGGGGCGCTTGAGATGAGCAATGTCGATCTATCGGAAGAATTCACCGGAATGATTGAAGCCCAACGCGGATTTCAAGCGAATGCCCGCGTTATCACGACTTCAGATCAAATTTTACAAGAATTAGTCGATTTGAAACGATAAAAGGAGGGAGGCCGGTTTGGGAAGGGGGTAAGCCTTTATGAAATCCCCCTCCCGGCCATGACAAACATGATCGTGTTAACGCGGCTGAATGGTAAACCTTTTTCCTTGAATGCGTTTTTAATTGAACAAATCGAGGCATTGCCGGATACGACGATTACTCTAGTCACGGGTAAAAAGATTATCGTTAAAGAATCAGAAGAAGAAGTCCGAGAAAAAATCGTTGCGCTATATCGCACGATCGGTTTAGTTTTCGCCCCGCAGATGCACAAGGAGGATGACGCGTGTTCAAAAGCAAAATCGTGAACTTCTTAATTTTATTCATGGCTTTTGCCATTATCGTAGCTATGGGTGTATTTTATTATCTTAACAATAAAGAAGCAGCCGCCGCGAAACCTCCCGCCATCAATGATATTGTGGATCACTTGTCGGTAGAAACGGAAGAGATGACAACGAATCTGAAGGATGATAAATTTATCCGGATTAAATTCATGATGCAAGTCTCAAGCAAAAAGGCGAAAGAAGAATTGGAAAACCGCCAATTCCAAGTGAAAAATACGATTTTGTATCTTTTAGCCAATATGACCGAGAAGGATTTGAATGGTCAGGAAGGTTTAAAGAAATTGGAAAGTGAATTGGAGACGAAGCTGAATGCCTTGATGGAATCCGGAAAAATCGTCCATGTCTATACAACCGAGAAAATCATTCAATAACGGGTGAATCACCGGCTTATGTACATAAGGGGGGGTGAATCCTATGGCCGAAATTTTATCACAATCCGAAATTGATGCTCTGCTCTCCGCCATTTCGACCGGAGAAATGGATGCGGAAGAACTAAAGAAAGAAGAGTTGAAGAGGAAAGAGAAAATTTATGACTTTAAACGGGCCTTGCGCTTTTCAAAGGATCAATTTCGTAGTTTAACGCGCATACATGAAAATTTTGCCCGACTGTTAACCACCTACTATGCTTCACAGTTGAGATGTTATGTACATATTACGGTTGCATCCGTCGAGCAACTCCCTTATGAAGAATTTGTTCGTTCCGTTCCTTCGCTCACCATTTTAAACGTTTTCGAAGCGCCGCCGTTAGAAGGACGCATGTTGATTGAAGTGAACCCGAACATTGCTTATGCGATGCTCGACCGTCAACTCGGCGGAATCGGTTCGAGCTATAATAAAATCGATAATCTCACCGAAATTGAAACAAAACTGATCTCGCAAATTTTTGAGAAAAGCTTGGAACCTTTTAAAGAAGCTTGGTCATCGGTGATTGAACTAGAGCCGACCATGCAGGCGTTTGAGGTGAATACGCAGTTTTTGCAAATGGTTTCACCAAATGAGACCGTTGTCGTCATCTCCCTTTCTGTGACGATCGGTGAGGCGAGCGGCATGATGAATATATGTATTCCTCATGTGGTACTTGAGCCCATCATTCAGAAACTATCACTCCATCAATGGATGACTGAGAAAAAGAAGCAACCGACATCAGCAGATACCGCCCAATTGACCCGGCATATCAAAGAAGCAGCCGTCGATGTTCAAGCGATCCTCGGTACCACTGTTTTAAAGATACAAGATTTAATAGCATTAGATGTTGGGGATGTCATCCCTCTTAATCGCCGGATTAACGAGCCGCTGATCTTAAAGGTCGGCGAGATGCCGAAGTTTTACGTTCAACCCGGCAAATTCAAAAATAAATTAGCTGTTCAAGTTATGGATATCTATGAGGAAGGGATTGAAACGGATGAGCCACAATGATGGGATGCTCTCACAGGAAGAAATTGATGCCCTCTTGGGAGGAGCGAGTTTGGCTAATACCGCCGATGATGGATCTGAAGAAGCCTATTTAACTCACATGGAAATGGATGCGATTGGTGAAATCGGCAACATTTCCTTTGGCAGTGCATCGACCGCTTTATCGACGTTACTGAATCAGAAAGTGGAAATTACGACGCCGACCGTCTCCATTATTAAAAAGGAGAATTTTAAAGAGGAATTCCCGTACCCGCATGTTTCCGTTAGGGTGGAATACACCGAGGGCTTTAAAGGTGAAAATGTCTTACTCATTAAGGAACAAGATGCCGGTATTATCGCCGATCTCATGCTTGGCGGAAACGGAACTCCAGCAGCGGAAATCAATGAGATACACCTTAGCGCCGTCCAAGAGGCGATGAACCAAATGATGGGCTCATCCGCAACATCCATGTCCATGATGTTGGATAAAAAGATCGATATTTCACCACCACAAATTGAAATTTTAAATGTACAGGAAGATAAGGGAACCGAACAAATCCCTGATGAAGATGTATTCGTTAAAGTCTCTTTCAAACTGAAAGTCGGCGATTTGATTGATTCGAACATCATGCAGCTTATGCCGATTGACTTCTGTAAAGAGCTCGTCAATACCATGGTGATAAATGACTCGGATATCAACCATGACCCGTCCGCAACAGAACATGAAAAGGCTTCGTCCCCTGAAACCCATTCGCAGGCTGTTGAAGGTCAAAGCGAACCGGTTTCTGAAGCGTCGATCGTGCCAGATGCTCAAGCATCTTCGAAAGGAACCAATCGACTGACGCAGTCATCGTCCGTACGTGTGCAACCAGCAGCTTTCAGTGAATTCCAAACGCTGGATACAAGCTTTACGGCGTCAAATAATATCGATTTGCTGCTCGACATTCCGCTTACCGTAACGGTCGAATTAGGACGAACAAAAAAGACCATCAAAGATATTTTGGACTTGAGTCCTGGAGCTGTCGTGGAATTAGATAAATTGGCCGGCGAACCGGTTGACGTGCTCATCAATCATAAACCGATTGCAAAAGGTGAAGTGGTCGTCATTGATGAAAATTTCGGCGTGCGCATTACAGAAATCATCAATAAGCGCGACCGGCTGGAAAAATTAAATTAGAAAGACATGTTTTGGGGAGGACCTTACAATGGGAAAACGCATTCTTATCGTAGATGACGCTGCATTTATGCGGATGATGATTAAAGATATTTTGGTTAAAAACGGGTTTGAGGTTGTCGCTGAAGCGAGCGATGGCCGGGAAGCGATTGAAAAGTATCAAGAATATAAACCCGACCTCGTAACGATGGACATTACCATGCCGGAGATGGACGGCATTACGAGCTTGAAGAAGATTCGGGAGTTGGACCCGCAAGCCAAAGTGATCATGTGCTCGGCGATGGGGCAACAAGCCATGGTTATTGATGCGATTCAAGCCGGTGCTAAAGATTTTATTGTTAAACCGTTCCAAAATGATCGCGTGATCGAAGCGATCAATAAAACCCTTGGGTAGTGTAAGGCGATGGCAGAAAGTTTTAGACGGCTTATATTGGGCATTTGCTTAGCTATAGCAGTTCTCTTCCTTGTTCCTGAAGCATCGATTCATGCCGAAAGTCATCAATGTGAAACCGTTAGCGATTGCTTGCAAAAGTCATCGGATCAAAAAAGCGAGCCGGCATCCGATCAAAATAAAAAGCAAGTCACAACGGATCAGGCGGAGACGAATACCAGTAGCTCTCCGTCAACATTTATGACGTTGATTAAATTAATCGCCTCCTTAGCGATCATTTTAGGCTTAATTTATGGATTATATCGCCTGCTTGCCAAACGAGCCAAAGTCTTTAAACAAACCGGCCCGATTAAAACTATCGGCGGCGTATCCGTCGGACCGAATCGCTCCGTTCAATTGATTCGTATTGGCGAGGAAATTTTAGTGGTTGGTGTCGGCGAGTCCGTCCAGCTTTTAAAAGAAATAAATGACCCTATAGTGGTCGCAGGATTATTGGAAGAAGAACATGAAGTAGCGACTAGCATGCCCAAGAATGTCTCAAAAGTGCTTCATTGGGTAAAGGAACAAACTGGCCTATCAAAATCAGAGGGGCAAAAAGAGGGCAGTATCACACAAAGCTTCAGCGATGAATTACAACGATTGTTGAGAACGCGCACCAATGAGATCGAGAAAAGAGTCAAGAAAGGACATAAACCATGATACCGGGCATTGACACGGATTTTCTGTCTCAGCAACCACATGATGTCACTTCAACAATGGGCTTGCTTATTTTGCTGACCGTGTTGACGCTGTCTCCGTCTATTCTTATTTTGATGACTTCTTTTACCCGAATTGTCATTGTTTTATCATTTGTCCGGACGTCACTGTCTACGCAAAACATGCCGCCGAACCAGGTGATTATCGGACTGGCCTTATTTTTAACCTTTTTTATTATGGCGCCGGTAATCGGCGATGTGAACAAAAACGCCGTTCAACCGTACTTGGATCATAAAATTACCCAAAAAGAAGCGATCAAAAGGGCAGAAGCGCCACTGAAAAGTTTTATGGCTAAGGAAACTCGACAAAAAGATTTGCAACTGTTTTTGGATTACGGGAAATACAAACAGCCAAAGACTATTCAAGACATTCCCCTGACCGCGCTCATCCCGGCGTTTACAATCAGTGAGTTAAAAACCGCCTTCCAAATGGGGTTTATGATCTTTATTCCGTTTTTAATCATTGATATGGTGGTAGCCAGCGTCATGATGGCGATGGGGATGATGATGGTGCCGCCGGTCATGATTTCTCTGCCTTTTAAAATTTTATTATTCGTCATGGTCGATGGATGGTATTTAATCGTAAAGTCGCTTTTGGTTTCTTATTCTTAGAAATGTTCGCATCATGTCGACCTTCGAAGCCGCAAAGGTTGTGAATGTTCGATGAGCATGGAATTTGTCATTAATATTGCCGAGCGTGCCGTCATGACGACGCTCTTTATCGCTGGTCCTCTTTTGATTATTGCGCTCGTCGTTGGTTTAGTCATTAGCATCTTCCAAGCGACGACGCAAATTCAAGAGCAGACGCTCGCTTTTATCCCGAAAATTATCGCCGTCCTCGTCGGGCTCGTCATTTTCGGACCTTGGATGCTTTCGCAAATCTTATCCTATACCGAAAATATCTTTCTAAATTTGTACAAATTCGTAGGTTGATATGGAAATCATACAAGCACTACCGGCATTTTTGCTCGTACTCGTCCGTTTAACATGTTTCTTTCTGACCGCGCCTGTTTTTTCATATCGAACCATTCCAGCCCCATTTAAAATCGGACTGGCTGGAGTTTTTGCCTATCTGATTACTTTAACAATTGACCCCGGTCAGCTCATGATCAACAGCCATTACGCTTTATTAGTGTTGAAAGAAGCCACCGTTGGATTGACGTTGGGGTTTATGGCTGGTTTGCTTTTTTACGCGGTCTACACGGCTGGGGCGTTTATCGATTTACAAATGGGCCTTTCCATAGCGAATTTAATTGATCCAAACAGCGGTGTCGCCACACCCCTGACAGGACAATTTTTATACATTATCATGATGGTTTTTCTATTTACAGTCGATGCCCATCACATGCTTCTTAATGGAATATTTTACAGCTTTCAAATGCTTCCACTCGATCAACTTTCACTGCGATTTGATGGAGGCGTCGTCCATGAGATGGTACTTGTTTTTGTGAAAATGTTTGCCATCAGTTTTCAAATGGCATTGCCGATTGTCGGATCGCTCTTTCTCGTTGATCTAGCCGTTGGGATCATGAGCCGGGCTGTCCCGCAGCTTAATGTTTTTGTCGTCGGTTTGCCGCTGAAAATTGGCGTCGGTTTAGTCATATTGTTCATCCTTATGCCGCTTTATGTGATCATCTTCCGGGAGATCTTTCAATTATCGACCGATCTATTGCATGAGTTGATGACACTTTTGGGGAGTTCGCCATGATGCGTTTAAACATTCAATTTTTTGCCGAGGAAAAAACCGAAAAGGCGACGCCGCGAAAACGGAGCGAAACGCGGAAAAAAGGCCAGGTGTCCAAGAGTAACGACCTTGTCGGGGCCGTCACATTATTTACATTGTTTCTGACTTTTCTCTTTGCCATTCCTTGGATGGGCAAACAGCTGGCCACGATGATGACGGATACCTTTTCAAAAGGGCTTCTCGAGCCGCTTTCTGAAGAAGGAATTCACCAGTTATTTACCGAACTCGCGTTACAATCCGGAAAAATCGTTGCACCGATTTTATTGGTAAGTTTCGTTACCGCGATTTTCGCCAATCTCATGCAAATTGGTTTTATTTTTTCAGGTGAAGCCATCAAGTTTAAATTCAACCGCATCGACCCGGTTAGCGGTTTTAAACGCATCTATTCCATAAGAGCCATCGTGGAACTGCTCAAATCGCTCCTAAAAATAGCAGCAGTCGGATTCTGCACATTTTTCATCATTTGGATGCATGTCGATGACATTATGAGTCTGGCGCGGAAACCTCTTGCGGAATCACTCGGCATAATCGGTCAAATCACCTTTCAAATGGGACTTTCAGCAGCCATTGTTTTATTGTGTTTAGCGCTTTTGGATTTTATCTATCAACGATTTGACTACGAAAAAAATATCCGCATGACCAAGAAAGAGGTTAAGGATGAATATAAAAAAACTGAGGGGGATCCGCTCGTCAAATCCAAGATTCGGGAAAGGCAGCGGCAAATGGCAATGCGCCGGATGATGCAAGAGGTGCCGAAAGCCGATGTCATCATAACGAACCCGACACACTTAGCCATTGCCCTCGTTTACAAAGACGGCGAAATGGATGCACCGACGATTGTGGCCAAAGGCGCCGATTTTGTCGCTTTAAAAATTAGAGAAATTGCAAAAGAAAATGGTGTGCCGATAGTGGAGAAGAAAGAATTGGCGAGAGCATTGTACCCGCTTGAAATCGGCATGCAAATACCGGAAACGTTTTTCCGGGCCGTCGCTGAAATTTTGGCTTATGTCTATCAGCTTAAAGGAAAAAGAGTCGAGTGAAAGGGGTGAGGTGAGATGAAACCAAGAGAATTGATTGTGCTATTCGGTGTTATTTTAATTGTTCTCATGTTAATAATTCCTCTCCCAAATGTATTGCTCAGTTTCTTAATTATTGTCAATATTTCTCTCGCCCTCATCGTCATCCTTGTCTCTATGAATATGAAGGAACCTTTGGAATTCTCCATTTTTCCTTCATTATTGTTATTGCTCACTTTGTTTCGTTTAGGGCTCAACGTTTCAACCACTCGGGCGATCCTTGGAAAGGGCGATGCCGGCGTGGTCATTGAAACGTTCGGAAATTTTGTTATCGGCGGAAACGCACTTGTCGGGTTCGTCGTGTTTTTGATCCTCGTTATCATCCAATTTATTGTGATCACAAAAGGGGCCGAACGGGTATCCGAGGTGGCCGCACGCTTTACATTGGATGCGATGCCTGGGAAGCAAATGGCCATTGATGCCGACCTCAATGCGGGCCTTATCAATGAACAGGTGGCCAGGGAAAGACGGGATAAAATCGAACGAGAAGCTGATTTCTACGGAGCAATGGATGGGGCAAGTAAATTCGTTAAAGGTGATGCGATTGCAAGCATCATCATCGTGACGATCAATCTCATCGTCGGCATGATTATCGGTATGGTTCAACAAGGCATGTCACTCAATGATAGCGTTCATCATTTTACTTTGTTATCCGTCGGCGATGGTTTAGTGAGCCAAATTCCGGCACTATTAATATCAACCGCAACCGGCATTGTCGTGACCCGCGCGGCTTCCGACGGCAACTTGGGGCAAGACATCAGCCGTCAAATGTTGGCCTATCCGACGATGTTGTTTGTCGCAGGTGGTGTCATTCTGTTGTTGGGACTGACGCCCATTGGTTTTATGGTCACGGCACCCGTCGCCCTTTTACTATTTATTGGTGGCTATCTATTACGAAGAAACATGGCCAATGCCCCGATGGCAGAGCAAGAAGCGGCCATCGGACTGGAAGAAGAGCATTTTAAAAATCCGGAAAATGTCGTCGACCTTCTGCAAAACGATCCGATTGAATTTGAGTTTGGTTATGCCCTGGTGCCCTTGGCTGACGCCAATCAGGGTGGGGATCTCCTCGACCGCATCGTGATGATTCGTCGGCAAATCGCCTCAGAGCTAGGCTTAGTCATTCCGGTTGTCCGCATTCGGGATAATATTCAACTTGAGCCGAATGCCTATCGATTAAAGATAAAAGGGTCGGAAATTGCCCGTGGCACGCTTTTCTTAGATCATTACCTCGCGATGAGTCCTGGTGAAGATGATCCGACGATCACAGGGATTGATACGACAGAACCGGCTTTCGGGCTTCCAGCAAAATGGATTCCAGAGGGTATGAAAGATCAGGCGGAGCTCGCCGGCTATACGGTTGTCGATCCGCCATCCGTCGTTTCGACCCATCTAACGGAGGTCTTTAAGCAATATGCCCACGAATTATTAGGCAGAAAGGAAACGACACAGCTCATCAACCATTTACGGGAATCAGATGCAACATTAGTCGAGGAAGTGACTCCCGACTTATTATCCGTCGGCGAAATACAGAAGGTGCTTGCTAATTTGCTGCGAGAACATGTGTCTATACGAAATTTGCCCGTCATTTTTGAAACGCTAGCAGATTATGCGCGGCTGACAAAAGATACGGATTTACTGACGGAATATGTCCGCCAAGCGTTAAGCCGACAAATCACACAGCAATATGTCAGAGGCGACGTTTTAAAAGTCATTACCTTGACACCCAACTTAGAGGAAAAGATTGCTCAATCCATACAGAAAACCGAGCATGGCAATTATCTTGCGCTTGAGCCGGATGTAACGCAAACGATTTTAAATGAAGTGGCTCAACAAATACAAATGCAAAAAGATTTGGATCAGGAACCTATTTTACTTTGTTCACCCGTCATCCGTCCGTATGTAAAACAGCTCATCTCGCGCGTTTTGCCGCAGGTCGTTGTTCTTTCCTACAACGAATTGGAGCCGACGGTTGAGATCCAAAGCATTGGAGTGGTGAATGCGGCATGAAGATTACCAAAATAACCGCCCCAACAATGCCGGAAGCGATGGCGAAGTTAAAGAAAGCTTACGGCAGTGAGGCTGTCATTTTATATACGCGAAATGTTAAAAAAAAGCAATGGTTCGGCATGCGCCAAAAAAATGCCGTCGAAGTTGTCGCAGGTATCGAGCAAGGTTTGAATGCTCAAGCCGTAAACATGTTACGTGAAAAGAGTGAGCCGATCGACGTGAAACCCTTTCAAACAGAGAGGCAGCTGGATTCGGCAACCCCTGAGCCATCTAGGTGGAAGATACCGGAACCCGAACCGATTCAAAAACTCTGTCAAACCCTCAGCGAACAAGGGGTTGGGTCACGTCATGTCGAAGCAATTGGTAAAGAATTATTAAAATATTGGTATTCGTCAAGTCAAGAACCAACCGAAGCATTGATTTTGCAAAAGCTTAATGATTTGCTAGCGGAAAGGCTTTCCTCCATTGACTTTTCGGGGCTCCGCTACAACCGAAAAGGTTTGATTCTCGTTGGTCCAACCGGTGTCGGGAAAACGACAACAGCTGCCAAATTAGCCTCAAAGGCGGTTCTTGATGACGGTAAAACGGTGGGGTTTATCACGACGGATACCTATCGGATTGCCGCCGTAGAACAATTAAAAACGTATGCCAAAATTTTAAATGTGCCGGTCGTTGTCGCTTATAACATGGATGATTTTAAAAAGGCGCTTACGGACATGAAGGATAAAGATTTTATCATCGTCGACTCAGCGGGTCGAAATTATCAACAATCCCGATTTGTAATGGAACTCAAAACGTTGATTCCTTTTGATAACAGGATGGAAACACATTTGGTATTATCGGCTACTGCTAAACCGTCTGACCTTTCCAGAATCATTCGCCAGTTTCAGGATATTCCGATCGATAAATGTCTATTTACGAAGGTCGATGAAACAGCCGAGGTCGGCTCTCTTCTTCATGTGCTGCTTGAACATGGGATCGGTGTCTCCTATTTTACGAATGGCCAAAACGTTCCTGACGATTTAATGGAAGCAGAAAAAGACGCCTTTATCCGCCGAGTGATCGAAGGTGTGACGAATGGTTGACCAGGCAGAAGCGCTTAGAAATAAAGTCCGCAAGCTGCAAGAAAGTAGCACACGGGTCATTGGCATCTTAAGCGGAAAAGGAGGCGTTGGGAAATCGGTTTTTGCCGTTAACTTTGCTTTAGCGCTTCATCGGCATGGAAAAAAAACATTGTTGATTGATTTAGATATTGGGATGGCGAATGTCGATATTCTATTAAACCTTTATACGGCTTACCATTTTGTCGATATGATAGACAAAAGGCTACCCATCGAATCCGTCATTGCTCAACATCCGAGCGGTTTGTCTATCATATCCGGCGGGAGTGGATTGAGTCATCTCTTTAATCTGGATGAAGAAAGTTTCCGCTTCTTTCTCGAGCAATTTGCTCATTTAAAAAGAATGTATGAATACGTCATCTTTGACCTACCGGCAGGGTTTAATGCGGACACCCATCGTTTTTTAAGCGCGGTTCATGAAGTGATCCTCGTCACCACAACTGAACCGACTTCGCTCGCTGATGGTTATGCCGCTATTAAACTCATGACAAAAAATCATATTGATGTACCCATTTTCTGTGTCATTAATCGCTACGATAGTCTCCAGGAAGCCAAAAGGATTTGGTTCAACCTTGAACAGACAACAGCTCGATTTCTTGGAAAAACGTTAACTTTGCTTGGCACTTTGCCAAGAGATCGGGCAGTCGTTCAAGCCGTTAAAAATCAAAAGCCGTTTCTCACCGGTGACCCAAAAGCCAAGGTGAGTATCGGACTAGAGGCATTGACAAAAAAGTACTTACAGCAGGAAGCTTATCAAGCACCGCCGTCTTTCGATAGTTTTATTCATCGTTTGAAGTCCCTTTTTAGATCTAAAGGATGATGTACATGGACCCGATCAACGTTTTAATCGTCGATGATTCAGCCTTTATGAGAAAACTGTTATCGGAATTTCTCTCGGAAGATCCAGCCATTCGCGTCGTCGGCAGCGCCCGCAATGGGCGGGATGCGCTCAGGAAAGTAAAAATGCTTGCCCCCGATGTCGTTACTTTGGATGTGGAATTACCCGATATTAACGGCATTGACGTTCTGCGCTCAATTATGAAAGAGGAGCCCTTGCCCGTCGTGATGGTTAGTAACTTTACTCAAAGAGGGGCAAAGACGACCTTGGATGCGATGGCGATCGGGGCTGTGGATGTTGTGGCCAAGCCATCAGGGGTGATTTCACCGGATCTTCATCTTGTGAAAGAGGAATTGCTTGTAAAGGTGAAAACAGCGGCTTCGGCCAATATCAAGGGACAGGTGGCTACGATTCAAGCTTCAGGGAAGACCACTTCGAAACCTGTTTTTCAGGCAAAAGATGGCATGCGTCTTATCGCGATCGGCGCCTCTACCGGAGGACCGCGGGCGCTTCAAACCGTAATCGGCGGATTGCCGGATAACCTACCAGCACCAGTGGTCGTCGTTCAGCATCTTCCA
>Ga0310838_1000941_pt1 | contig 18917 bp, 17 predicted proteins | sample SM_ome_6_FD_202241 | JGI IMG/M metagenome (GOLD analysis project Ga0310838, IMG submission 202241) | Sorghum-adapted microbial communities enriched on stacked mutant (SM) sorghum from Joint BioEnergy Institute, Emeryville, California... ...
CCCCATCTGCGTACGTCGCGCCCTCTGATCATCGGATGGAGCAACTCGTGCTCAATACGCGCATAGCGCTTGGGTATAGCCTTCTTGCCAGCCTCGTGCAGGTTGACAATGGGCACCAGGCCATCCCGATCCGGCTCTCCCTCCACACGGACCCAGTAGACGCCGTTCGACCCACCGTTGTAGACGCCTGCGTGCGCGACATAGGCGGGTGTGCCTGTCTCGCGGATCGTGTGCAGCACCTCTAGGACCTCAGGCGACGCCGTCATCCAAGGGGATGTGGGATCCGCGACGCTTACGGGTTCGGCGGCCCATTGTCGGCGGACGGTCTGGGCTCTCGCTTCGGCGAGGGATGCGTCCTGCCGGACAGTCCGAGGGTGCTTGCGTTGCCAGACCGTGTAGCTGACCGGGTAGTCGGTCGGCTCGCCGCGGCGCCAGACGAAGACCGCCGTCCTGTTGGTCGCTCCAGCGAACGGCTTGACATCAACGAGGTCGTCGACGGATTCGACGCGGAACTCCGGCCCGAAGTCCCCCCAACGAAAGCGGCGGAAACCCTGTCCCGCCCCCGCGGTCTTGAAGACCGTCTCGGTGATCACGAACGCGAGGCGCCCACCCGACTTCAGGAGCTTCTCGCTGACCACGTAGCTCATCAGCATCGAGATGTCCTTCTTGCCCTTGCCGAGCACCGTGTCCATCCCGCCGTGCACGAACAGGCCAGACTTCCGCCACAGAGGCACCGTGCGCTCGCGGTAGGCGGCGGGGAGGCTCTCCCAGTTGACCCATGGGGGATTACCGACGATGAGGTCGAAGCGGCCAATGAAGGCTGGCATGAATGCGTTGCGGACGACTCGCGTCCAGATCCCGTCCAGCTCCGAGGTATGGAGATCAGCACAGCGCTCGAAGAAGTCGGCAAGCACTTTCTGCTCATCGGCATCCGCCTTGCAGACCTTGGCCGCCGCGCTTGCGAACCTCTCGGCCGACCAGCCTCCGTCGAGACCCTCGGTGGCGAGGTCGCAAATCTTGCGCAACTTATCCGCCGAACCGACGCAGCGGGGCAGCGAGAAGGTGCCCGCTGACGTCTCCAGTGTGAGGCGATCTCCCTCCCCCAAGAGCTCCTCCAGCTCCGGCGTGACCACCGAGTCGGCGCGATATACGGGGAGCTCGATCGGGCCATCGACGGCCTCGTCGATCAGATCCCCCAACGCGAGCACGTAGTTGGTCCGAGCGGCGACGACCGCGAGCGGATCGATGTCGAAGCCGACGACGTTCTCCAGCACGACATCGAGGCGCTCCCGGGCGGGCAGCCTCTCCCGTTCAAGCCGGCCCAGGAGGAGGTGGATCGCAACTACAAGGAACGTGCCCGTCCCGCAAGCCGGGTCCAACGTCCGCTTGATCCTGCCGCTGCTGAATCCCGCCCTCGTCAGAGTGTGATGCGCAAGCCAGTCTGGCGTGAAGTACTGGCCGAGGGAGTGGCGGACCCGCTTCGGCAGCAGCCCCTCGTAGAGGTCTTTGAGGAGGTCGCGAGCGTGATCGGGCTCAGCTGCAGGGTCGCGGGATCGTACTCCGCGAGCGTGGTCGCGGCCTCTCGGAGCTGGGCCAGAACCTCATCGCTCATGTTGGCAACGAACCACGAGAAGACGTCGGACTCGACCACGTTCGTGAGGCCCACCCGCTTGAACGGCTCTCCTCGCATCAGCTCCTGCATCTCGCGACGAAGGTCGCCGTCGTCGGCTTCCGTCAAGCGAGCGAGGTCCCAATCGGCCCCCTCGACCCAGAGATCGATCGAGAGGCTGGCGATGAGTTTCGTGATCGTCGCGAAGTAGGTTTGCAGCGAGAACAGCGCCCGCTCTGCATCGAGCGATGCGGGATCGCGCCCGAAGAGCTCGGCCAGGGCATCAACGGCCTTCCGGTCGAGGCTCGACGCATCGCCAGTGACTCCTGTCGCGACGGCGAAGACCTGGACCCACTGACGGAACAGGCGATGGGCGAGGCCGTCAGGATCGTGGCCGATCTGGGCGTCGAGCTGGTCCAGCAGGGCCGTCGCGAAGCGACGCGCGCGGATCGAGCCCTGGCCGAAGTCATGGAGCAGGTTCTCAGCTATAAGGGCCTTTCCGCTCTGAGCGGAGACCAGGGACTGAAGCAGCAGCTTCGCGGTGCGCGGCTCGACAGGCTCAGGCGGCTGGACGGTCCAGTCGCCATCCAGGTAGCGAGCGAAGATCAGGACGTGGCCGTCGCACGCCACGCCCATGAGGCGCGAGTTCTCGCGACGCTCCTTCTCCGCCAAGCCGTCCACGTAGTCCCTCACCTGTCCGACGGCGTGGCGGTTGTGCGCGTGCATCTCGTTGAGCGACATCGAGCCCGGTGGCTCCCACTCAACGACCAGCCTGTTGAAGACGGCATCGGCTCGACCGGTAGCGAGGGTCATCTCGACCCGCTTTGTCCGGTCGAGGTCCGCCACGCCGAGGGGCTTGGCTATGCGCGCCAGCTCGCGTTCCGCCTCATCACGGAACGCCGCCTCGTTGCCGGGGTGACGACGGGCCGCCTCGACCAGCGCCTTCGCCAGCTCCTCAGCCTGCTTGTCGAGGTTCGCCCGTGGGCTCAAGCCGCCTGTTTGAGCTCCCCGAGAAGCCAGAGCTTGTGAAGCTCTCTCGCCGCGGCCTCCTCTGAACCGTAGACGATCACGGCATCGACGGCCTCCTCCTCGCTGATTCGGAAGCGCTCAGCAAGGCGCCGGCCCGCGATCTTGGCCTCGGCGTAGGGATCCTTGCCGCGGTCCACGATCGGCGTCCTGTCGAAGAGGCTTCGCTGCACGGGGTGGAAGCTAGCGGCGCCTGCGGACGCACTCGCCGCCGGATCCGGCAATTACCGAGTTTTGTCACAGCCGCGCGCGCGCCTCGGCACGCGCCGCGCAGCTCGAGTGACCGCTCGGCGCTGAGCCGGGGCGCGCATGTGCCTCCTGCGCGGCTCAGGCCATCGCCGCGCGCAGGTTCTCGTCGATCGCGTCGAGGAACTCCTGCGTGGTGAGCCACTTCTGGTCGCCACCGACGAGCAGCGCCAGGTCCTTGGTCATCTTGCCGCTCTCGACGGTCTCGATGCAGACCCGCTCCAGCGTCTCCGCGAACTCGACCACCTCGGGCGTGCCATCCATCCGGCCCCGCGCCGCAAGCCCGCGCGTCCAGGCGAAGATCGAGGCGATCGGGTTGGTCGAGGTGGGCTTGCCCTGCTGGTGCAGGCGGTAGTGGCGGGTGACGGTCCCGTGCGCCGCCTCGGCCTCCACCGTCTTGCCGTCGGGCGTCATCAGCACGCTGGTCATCAGGCCGAGCGAGCCGAACCCCTGGGCGACCGTGTCGGACTGCACATCGCCGTCGTAGTTCTTGCAGGCCCACACGTAGCCGCCCTCCCACTTGAGCGCGGCCGCGACCATGTCGTCGATCAGCCGGTGCTCGTAGGTGAGCCCGCGGCTCTCGAACTCCTCCTTGAACTCCTCCTCGTAGACCTGCTGGAAGATGTCCTTGAAGCGGCCGTCGTAGGTCTTGAGGATCGTGTTCTTGGTCGACAGGTAGACGGGGTAGTTGCGCTCCAGCCCGTAGCGGAACGAGGCGCGCGCGAAGTCGCGGATCGAGTCGTCCAGGTTGTACATCGCGAGCGCCACGCCGCCCGAGGGAAAGTCGAACACGTCGACCTCGATCGGCTCACCGCCGCCCTCGGGCGTCCAGGTGAGGGTGAGCTTGCCCGGGCCGGGGACCTTGATGTCCTCGGCGCGGTACTGATCGCCGAAGGCGTGGCGGCCGATCACGATCGGCTTCTTCCAGTTGGGCACGAGTCGCGGGATGTTCGAGATCACGATCGGCTCGCGGAAGATCACCCCGCCGAGGATGTTGCGGATCGTGCCGTTGGGCGAGCGGTACATGCGCTTGAGGCCGAACTCCTCGACGCGGGCCTCGTCGGGGGTGATCGTCGCGCACTTCACCCCCACGCCGTACTGCTTGATCGCGTGGGCGGCGTCGACGGTCACCTGGTCGTCGGTCGCGTCGCGGTTCTCGACGCCGAGGTCGTAGTACTTCAGCTCGACGTCGAGATAGGGCAGGATCAGCTGCTCCTTGATGAACGCCCAGATGATCCGGGTCATCTCGTCGCCGTCGAGCTCGACGATCGGGTTGCGGACTTTGATCTTCGCCATCTACCTGGGTCTTTCTCTCGGGGGCCTTGCAGCGGCGGCGATGCTATCGGCCGCGAGTGCGGGCCGGGCGGAAGGCGTGGGGCGCCGGCCGACGCGCGCCCTCAGCGCTCCTGGGGCGTGGTGAGCGGCGCCTCCTCGCGGCGCGCCAGCTCGAGCATCTCCTCGAGGTTGCGGCGGGTGACCCGCTCCACCAGCGGCTGCATCAGCTCCCGCAGGGGCAGCACGACGGCAACCCAGCGCGGCGCGACGATCCGGCGCGAGCGGCGCGCGATCCCGCGCTCGAGCGCGTCGATCGCCCGCTCGACCGGCGTCACCCGCCGCCAGCCGTGCCCGCCCAGCGGGCCGCGCGCCGCGGCCTGCGTGGCGAAGCCGCGGCGGGTCATGTCCGTGTCCAGCTCGGCGTAGTAGGCGACCCCCACGCGCGCGCCGCTCGGCGCGAGCTCCGCGCGCAGCGCGTTACCGAGCGCCTCCACAGCGGCCTTGGAGGCGCTGTAGGCGCCCATCAGGGGCGGGTGCACCGCAGCCGCCAGCGACGCGGTCACGAGCACGTAACCGTCCGGGTGGCTGACGTGCGGCCCGACCGCCCGCACGAAGTAGTAGGTGCCGAGCGTGTTGATCGCGAGGGTGCGCTCGAAGATCTCGGGGTCGCCGCCGACCAGCGGCAGCTGTGCCGCAACGCCGGCGTTGGCGATCGCGACGTCGAGCCCGCCCAGCCGCGAGACCGCCTCGGCTACCGCCCGCTCCACCTGCTCGCGATCCGAGACGTCGCAGTGAAACCAGGCAGCGCCGCCACAGCGCTCGGCGACCGCCGCGAGCAGCTCGGGCTCGATCCCTAGGAGCGCCACCCGGGCCCCGCGCCGGTGAAGCTGCTCGGCCGTGAGCGCGCCGATCCCGCGCGCCGCGCCGGTGATCAGCACCCGCCGGCCCGCGAGCGCCCGCCCGCCGCTCACGGCAGCCCCCTTACGCCGCGTGAGGACAGGCGCGTGGCGAGCCGGGCCAGCGCCGTGCGCCGGGCGGGCGGGTCGGGTTGCACGCGCAGCGCGTTCAGAGTCATCGCGAGCATCTCGTAGTGCCCGACGAGCATGCAGAGCTCGATCAGGTCGCGCTCGTCCAGCTCATCGCGCAGCGCCTCCCAGAGATCGTCCGAGATCGTGCGCGTCTCGTGCAGCTCGTCCGCGGCCCGCAGCAGGAGCTCCTGGCGCGGCGGCCAGCCCGCCCCTGGCCCCTTGCGCACGCGCTCCATCGCCGCTGCCGAGAGCCCGGCCTGCACCCCGAGGCGCTCGTGGTGGGCCCACTCGTACTCGCAGCCGCAGTTGTGCGCGACGCGGAGGATCACGAGCTCGGAGTCGGCGCGCGGGAGCGTGCCGCCCGGCATCAGCCGGCCCGCGAAGCGCAGCCACGGGCGAAAGAGGCGCCGGTGACGGCCGAGCGTGGTGAAGACGTTGGGCGGCCGGCCTCCCGTCGCCGCGCCCAGCGCCCGCGCGAGCGCGTGATTGAGGAGGCCGAGCTCGGAGCGGCCGCCGGGGCGGATCCTCGGTTCGCGTGTCACCCAGCCGCCACCGTAGCGGCGGGCGCGGGCGGCCGCCACAGATAAAGCGGCCCCCACGACGGGCCCACGGACCGCGCCTTCCCCGGGTTCGCGCGCGGCGCGCGTTCCGGACGACGGTCCGGCGCCTGCGTGCCGTGCTTGCAACGAGGCCGCGGCGCGCTTTAGCGTGGCTGCGCCCAGACCAATCGAGACCACGAGGGGAGACGATGCGGATCCGCCCACCCCACCACGGCACGGTCGTGGCCTATCTCGCGCTCTTCGTCGCGCTCGGGAGCGCCGGCGCCTACGCCGCCGCCACGATCGGCTCAGCCGACATCAAGCGCAACGCCGTCAAGGCCAGGCACGTGGCGCCCGGCCAGATCAAGGCGCGGCACGTGGCGCCCGGTGCGGTCAAGCAGCGACAGCTCGCGGCGAACGCGGTGCGCAGTGCGGCGATCGCGCGCGAGCAGGTGCAGCGCAGGCACATCGCGCCCGGCGCCGTCGGCCCAAGCGAGCTCGACCAGCGAGCGCGCGAGGGCGGCGGGTTCATGACGGCCAACGCCGCTGTGCCGCCCTTCCGATGGGGGAGGTGGTGTTCGTCGGCTTCCTCAGCGCGAGCCAGGCAAACCCGGACGAGGCGGCCGTCCAGACGCTGACGCCGAACAGGGACCTCGTGCTGCGCGCCTTCAGGCTCCGGTGGATCCCGAGCGGGGTGAGCCAGCCTTTCGAGGATCTGGTCGTCACCGTCAGGATCGACGGCGAGAACACGCAGATCGAGTGTGGGCTTGTGAGCACCCAGGAGCAGTCATGCACCCCCGACGAGGAGGTCCCGGTGCCCGCCGGCAGCCTGCTCTCCCTGAGCGTCTGGAACTTCAACAGCCTCATCGTGACTTCGCCCGGCAGGCTGCTCGCGGCGGTCGTCTTGGACCCTGCATAGCGGCCGCGCTGCGCCAAGCTGCGAGAATGGACCCGTGGCAACCGCAGCGGGAGCGCCTATCGGGCACGCGACCCACGAGGTCCTGAACCAGCCCTCTCCGCTCGAGCCCTACAACGTCTTCACCGCCGACCGGGTGCTCAACGAGGCCCTCGTCCGCGAGGGCGCGGAGTGGGCGCTCGAGCGGGCGCGCGAGGTCGGCGAGTTCGCGGGCTCGGAGCGCGCGCAGCGCTGGGGGCGCGAGGCGAACGAGTTCCCGCCCCGCCTGCGCACCCACGACCGCTACGGACACCGCATCGACGAGGTCGAGTTCCACCCCGCCTGGCACGAGCTGATCTCACGGGCTGTGGGGTTCGGCCTGCACGCGCTTCCCTGGCGCGAGCCCAAGCCGGGGGCGCACGTCGCGCGGGCCGCGATGTTCATGGCCTTCTCGCAGGCCGAGGCCGGCGTCGGCTGCCCGATCTCGATGACCTACTCAGTCGTGCCGGCGCTGCGCGCGCAGCCCGAGCTCGCGGCCGAGTGGGAGCCGCGTTTCACCTCGCTCACCTACGACGGCGAGCGCCTGCGCCCCGCCCCGGAGAAGGCGGGCGCGCTCGCGGGGATGGCGATGACGGAGAAGCAGGGCGGCTCGGACGTGCGCGCCAACACCACGGTGGCGCGCCCGCTGGGGGAAGGCGGACCGGGCGGCGAGTACGAGCTCACCGGCCACAAGTGGTTCTGCTCGGCGCCGATGTGCGACGCCTTCCTCGTCCTCGCGCAGGCGCCCGGCGGCCTCTCCTGCTTCTTGCTGCCGCGGTTTACGCCCGACGGCGAGCGCAACCGCATGCACCTGCAGCGGCTCAAGGACAAGCTGGGCAACCGCTCCAACGCCTCCTCGGAGATAGAGCTGCACGGCGCCTGGGCGCGGATGGTCGGCGAGGAGGGGCGCGGGGTGCCGACGATCATCGAGATGGTCAACCACACGCGCCTGGACTGCACGCTCGGCGCCGCCGCCGGCATGCGCTTCGGCACCGCCCAGGCGATCCACCACTGCCAGGGGCGCGCCGCCTTCGGCAAGCTGCTCGTGGACCAGCCGCTGATGCGCAACGTGCTGGCCGACCTGGCTGTGGAGTCGGAGGCGGCGACGGTCGCCGCCATGCGTCTCGCCCGCGCCTACGACGAGGCGGCGGCGGGCGATGAGCAGGCGCAGGCGCTGCGCCGGCTCGCCACCTCCGTGCTCAAGTACTGGACCTGCAAGCGGGCGCCGATGCACGCCGCCGAGGCGCTCGAGTGCCTGGGCGGCAACGGCTACGTCGAGGAGTCGCACATGCCGCGCCTCTTCCGCGAGTCCCCGCTGAACGGGATCTGGGAGGGCTCGGGCAACGTGCAGTGCCTCGACGTGCTGCGCGGGATGGCGCGCAACCCCGAGTCGCTGGAGGCGTTCCTGGCGGAGGTGGACCAGGGGCGCGGCGCCGACGCGCGCTTGGACGCGGCGGCGGCCGCGCTGCGCAAAGAGCTCGCGGACCCCGACGGGCTCGAGGCCCGCGCGCGGCGCCTGGTCGAGCGGATGGCGCTCGTGCTGCAGGGCTCGCTGCTCGCGCGCTTCGGCGACGAGGCGGTGGCGGACGCCTTCTGCGCTTCGCGGCTTGAGGGCGACGCGGGCCGTGCCTTCGGGACCCTGCCGGCCGACACCGACTTCGGCCGGATCATCGAACGACACGCACCAACCTCAGCGAGCTGATGGCCGGCCCCAACCCAGAGCGCGTCCGCATCGACTACGACGAGCACGTCGCCACGGTGCGGCTCGTGCGGGCGGGCAAGCACAACGCGCTCGACTGGGAGATGTTCGCCTCGCTGAACGCCGCGCTCGACGAGCTTTCCGGCCGCCCGGGCCTGCGCGCCGTCGTGCTCGCCGGCGAGGGGCCCAGCTTCTGCTCGGGCCTCGACTTCCCCAGCTTCCTCTCCGGGGACGTGAACATCGATGAGCTCTTCTCCCGGCGGGACGGGGAGACCGCGAACCAGGCGCAGCGCATCACCTACGGCTGGCAGCGGCTCGAGGTGCCGGTGATCGCGGCGCTGCACGGCCACTGCCTGGGCGGCGGGGCGCAGCTCGCGCTCGGCGCCGACGTCCGCATCGCCGGGCCGGACCTGCGCTTCTCGGTGATGGAGGTCCGCTACGGGCTGATCCCCGACATGGGGATCACCCAGACCCTTCCCACCCTGACCGGCCTCGACGTCGCCAAGGAGCTCACCTTCACCGGCCGGATCGTCGAGGCGGAGGAGGCGCTGCGGTTGGGGCTCGTGACCCGGCTCGCCGACGATCCGCAGGCCTCCGCGCACGAGCTGGCGCGCGAGATCGCCGCCCGCTCACCCGACGCGATCCGCCGCGCCAAGCGCCTGTGGAACGAGGCGGGCGCCCGCGACGAACGGGCGCTCGAGCTCGAGGCCGCGCTGCAGCGCGAGCTGCTGGGCACGCCCAACCAGATCGCCGCCGTGCAGGCGGCGCTCGCGAACGAGCCGGCGCGCTTCAGCGACCCGGCGTGAGCGACGTGCCCCGGTCAAGCGGCGGATACCGGTTGCCGATACGGCGTTCATGAAAGCCCACGCGGAGTACGGGGCACTCAACGCGTCGCGCTCGATGGGCGCGATGCTGCTGGCCGGCGCGTTCCTGGCCGTGATCACCGCGGCGCTGCCGCCGCGCGCGGTCGGCTCCGACGCGGCGGTGCTGGCGGTCGGCGCCCTCGCCGGGCTGTTGGGCGCGTACTTCCTGCGCTCGGGAGCTCGCCCCTCCGACCTCACGCTCGGCATCGCCGCGGCGGTCGGAACGATCCTGATCGCCGTCGCGACGCGCGAGGGCGGGCCGGGGACGGGCACGGCCGACAACGAGATCCTCTTCGTCTGGGTCGTCCTCTTCGCCTTCAACTTCCTGCCCTTCCGGCACGCGCTCGCCCAGCTGGCGCTGATCGGCGCGACCTACGCCTGGACGCTCGTCGGCGAGTCGGCCGACATCGCCCTCACGCGTTGGCTGGTCGCGATGGTGACTCTCGCGGTCAGCGGGCTGCTCGTGATGTATCTGCGGGTGAGCCGCGACCGGCTCATGCACGAGCTGGCCGAGCACGCGCGCAGCGACGCGCTCACCGGCATCCTCAACCGCCGCTCCTTCGAGGAGCGGGCGAACATAGAGTTGGCGCGCGCCAACCGCGACGGCGTGCCCGTCGCGCTGCTCGCGATCGACATCGACGGCTTCAAGCGCCTCAACGACGAGTTCGGCCACCCGGCGGGCGATGCCGTGCTGCGCGACCTCGCGGCCGCGATGGGCCGCTACACGCGCCAGATCGATGCTGTAGCCCGGCTGGGCGGCGACGAGTTCGTGGTGCTGCTCCCCGGCTCGGACACTATGAACGCCCAGGCCGTCGCCGAGCGACTGCTGAGCGCGGCGCTGGAGGCCGGCAACGCCGGGACCACGCTCTCGATCGGGATCGCGGTGGGCCGGCCGGGCGAGCGCGGGTTCGCGGCGCTGTGGGAGCGCGCGGACGCGGCGATGTACGAGGCGAAGCGCTCCGGCGGCAACGCGATCCGCATCAGCGAAGCGGAGCCCGAGACGGTCCCGGCCTGAGCGCGGCGCGCGAGGGCCGCTGGGGCGCGCCTTACGATCAGCACGGGATGTCAGCCCGCAACTCCGTGACCCTCTTCCGCCTGCGCGGCATCCGCGTCGGGGTCGACTACTCGTGGTTCCTCGTCCTCTTCCTGGTCATCATCTGGCTCTCCAACCTCTATGGGTCGGCGCTGGGCGTAAGCGAGACGGAGACCTACGCGCTCGCGGTCGCAAGCGCGCTCGCCTTCTTCGGCTCGATCCTCCTGCACGAGCTCGGCCACGCGCTGGTCGCGCTGCGGCGCGGCGTCGGGATCTCCGAGATCACGCTCTGGCTCTTCGGCGGTCTCGCCCACATGACGCGCGACAGCGATTCTCCCGGGACGGAGCTGCGGATCGCGCTCGCGGGGCCGCTGGTCACGCTGGTGATCGCCGCACTCTGCACCGCCGCGGGCTTGGCGCTCGCCGGCTCACGCGAGGCCTTCGCCGACGCGTTGCTCTTGCGTCGCGGGGCTGATGTCTCCGGGCCCGCGGCCGCGTTCGCCTGGCTTGGCAGCGTCAACGCGCTCGTGCTCGCCTTCAACCTGGTCCCCGCCTTCCCGCTCGACGGCGGGCGCGTCGCCCGCGCGATCGCCTGGAAGGTGACCGGCAACCGGCTCAGCGCCACCCGCTTCGCCGCCGCGCTCGGCCAGGGCTTCGCCTATGTGTTCATCGCGCTCGGGATCGTGATGGCCGTGAACGGCGCGCTGCTCGGCGGCGTCTGGCTCGGGCTGATCGGCTTCGTGCTCGCCTCCTCCGCCCGCAGGGCGGCCGTCGAGACCGCGTTCTCCGAGCGCCTGTCGGGCCTCCGCGTGGCCGACGCCATGGACCCCGAACCGATCGCGATCCCCGCCGACGCCACCGTGCAGCGGGCGCTCGACGAGTACTTCCTGCGTTACCGCTGGCCCTGGTTCCCCGTCACCGACGCGGCCATGCGCTTCCGCGGCCTCCTCGTCCGCGACGCCGCCGACGCGGTGCCCGCCGAGGCCCGCGCCATCCGCCGCGTCGACGAGGTCTTCCAGCCCGACACCTCCGGCGCCCTGCAGGTGCGCGCCGACGCCCCACTCGAAGCGCTCCTCAGCAACGACACCCTCCGCCGCCTAGGCGCCCTCGCCGCCGTCGACGACGACGGACGCCTCCTCGGCGTGGTCACCATCGGCCGCGTGGGACGCGTCCTACGCGATGCGGCGGGCCGGCGGAATCGTGTTGGGTGAGAGCTTGGTGGGGGCCGAGAAAGCGCTTGGTTAAACCGTTTTCCGGGAACTATCTCAACCTTAACCTAAGGGTTAGATTCGGGCGTAGGAGCGGTGCAAACCGCCTATTTGTCGGCGGAGGGGGGGCGAGAACCGGCGTTGGTGGGGGATCCAGGCGCGTCGGCGGCCGAGAAGCTGCAGTTGTGCGGCCCGCCAGCCGCACCCGCCGGGCGCCCGCCCGCGGCGCGACGCCACCCAGAAACCTCCCTCTACCCAGCCCAAGAACGGCCTGCACACACCCACCGCCCGGCGCCAGCCAACAACGCCACGGCCCCCAGCGAACCCGCCCCCTACCCGCCAATCAGCAGCCCCGGCATCAAGGCCGAGCCTCACCACCACCCCTCACGTCTCCTCCAACCCAAACCGCGCGTGCAGCCGCCGCAGTGGGGCCGGTGCCCACCAGTTCCAGCGGCCGAGGAGCGCCATCAGGGAGGGGACGAGGAGGGCGCGGATGATGGTGGCGTCGATCATCACGGCGAGGGCGGTGCCGAGGCCGAGTTGCTTGACGAAGATGATCTCCGAGGTCACGAACGCGCCGATCGCGATGCAGAAGAGAAGTGCGGCGGCGGTGACGATGCGGCCGGTGCGCTCGAGGCCGATCGCCACGGCCTCCGAGTTGGAGGCGCCGCCGTCGTAGGCCTCCTTGATGCGTGAGAGCAGGAACACGCCGTAGTCGGTGGAGAGGCCGAAGGCGACCGCGAACAGCAGGAGCGGCTGGGTCGACTCGAGGCCGCCCTGGCTGCGGTAGGCGAGCAGGCCCTCCAAGCGGCCGTCTTGGAAGATCAGCACCAGGATCCCGAAGACGGCGCTGAGCCCCAGGAAGTTCATGACGAGCTGCTTGAGCGGGAGCACGAGCGAGCCGGTCATCGCGAAGAGGACGACGAGCGTGACGACGCAGATCAGCGCCAGCACCAGCGGCAGGTGGTCGAGCAGGCTGGCGTGGAGGTCCTCGTAGAAGGCGGTGAAGCCGGTCACGAGCGCATCGCCCGGCAGGTCGCGCAGCTCGCGCACGAGCTCCTGGCTGGGCCCCTCCAGCGGGTCGGCCGCCGAGATCACCTCGATCAGGTGGCCGCCGCGCGGGAGGGCGACCGGCCGCCCGACCGTTGCGGCGCCCGGCAGCTCGCGCGCCGCGGCGGCCACCCGCGTCGCCTCGCCGCGGTCTCCCTCGACGTAGAGGAGGATCGGCGTCGTGCGGTAGGCGGGGAAGTCGGCGCGCAGGCGGCTGTCGACCTCGCGCGCGCTCGCGGACTCGGGCAGCGTGCGCGCGTCGACGGTCGTGAACTTGATGCTGAGGAAGGGGAGCCCGAGCGCCACCAGGAGGGCCGCGCTCGCCACCGCGACCCGGCCCGGGCGGCGCATGACGAGGCGCGAGAGCCGGTACCAGAAGCCGCCCTCGAGCGTGGCGGCGTCGCGCTCGGCGAGTCGCTGTAGGAACCGCGGCGCGAGCGCGTTCACGCGCGGGCCGAGGAGCGCCAGCACCGCCGGCAGCACGACGAGCGCGATCGCTGCCGCGATCAGCGCCACGCCCAGCCCGCCGATCCCCATCGAGTAGAGGAACTGCTGCGGGAACACCATGAGCGAGGCGAGCGCGCCCGCGACCGTGAGCGACGAGTAGAGCACGGTCCGCCCGGCCGTCGCCAGCGTCCGTTGCACGGCCCGCGCGCCCGGGCCGTGGCGCGCCAGCTCCTCGCGATAGCGCGAGACGATGAAGAGGCTGTAATCGATCGCCAGCCCCAGCCCCAGGCCGGTCACCAGGTTGAGCGCGAAGATCGAGACCGACGTGAGCTCGCTCGCCACCCGCAGCATCGCGAAGGTGCCGACGATCGCCAGCGCGCCCACCAGCAGCGGTAGCAGCGCCGCGACGAGGCTGCGGAAGAAGAGCAGCGAGAGCAGGAAGAGGATCGGGAAGGCGATCACCTCGGCGCGCCGCAGGTCCGACTCGACCTTCTCGTTCATCTGCGCCTGCGCGATCGCCCAGCCGCCGATGCTCACGTTCTCGCGATCCGAGAGCGCCTGCGCGATCTCCTCAGCGAGCTCCTGCTGGCGCTCCTCGTCGGTCGCATGCAGGCGCACCGCGAGATAGGTCGCATCGCCCCCGCGGGAGAGGAAGGCCGGCGACCCGGTCTCGGCGTAGCCACTCACCTCGGCCACCTCCGGCATCGAGCGCACCTGCTCGGCGATCTCGGCGACCTCGCGCGCGCCCTCCCGCGAGCGCACGTCGACGCCCTCGATCAGCACGAGCACGCTCACGTCGCGGTAGCCGGCGCGCTCGAGCCGCTCGCTGGCGATCACGCTCTCGGTGTCGGGATCCTCCGCCTCGTAGGGGTGCAGCCGCTCGGCCACGCCGGCGCCCGCAATCCCGGCGACGACGAAGACCAACACGGCGAGGATCAGCACCCGCTTCGGGTGGGCGGCAGCGATCCGGGCTAAGGCGTTCAGCATCGGGTCTCCTCCGGGAGCCGGTCGAGGGTATCGGGCGCGGGGCGGCGCCGGCATCCCTTCGCAGGGCGACTCGAGGCCTCCCGCGCCGGCTTGGACGCGCCGCGACGCCCTCCCGCTCTATCCTCGCTTGCCGATGCCTGAGACCGTCGTCATGAAGTTCGGCGGCACCTCGGTCGCCGGACCCGAGGATCTGAAGCGCGCGGCGCGGCGCATCGTCGCCGCCCGCGAGGCCGGCAACGACGTGGTCGCCGTGCTCTCCGCGCGGGGCAAGACGACCGATGAGCTGATCTCGATGGCCTACGAGATCTCGGAGCGACCCCACGAGCGCGAGCTCGACATGCTGCTTTCGGTCGGGGAGCGGATCTCCTGCGCGCTCTGCGCGATGGCGATCCACGACATGGGCCACGCGGCGCTCTCGCTCACCGGCTCGCAGGCCGGGATCGTGACCGACTCGGTCCACACCAAGGCACGGATCCTCGAGGTGCGCGCCGACCGCATCCGCAACGCCCTCGACGAGGGCAAGATCGTGCTCGTGGCCGGCTTCCAGGGCGTCTCGGGCGACAGCCGCGACGTCACCACCCTCGGCCGCGGCGGCTCCGACACCACCGCCGTGGCGCTCGCCGCGGAGCTCGGCGCCTCCGTCTGCGAGATCTACACCGACGTCGCCGGCGTCTTCAGCGCCGACCCGCGCATCTGCCCGGACGCGCGCAAGCTCGACACGGTCTCCTTCGACGAGATGCTCGAGATGTCGGCCTCCGGCGCCGGCGTGCTGCAACTGCGCTCGGTCGAGTACGCCCGCAACCACGGCGTACGGATCCACTGCCGGAGCTCCTTCGACGACGGCCCCGGTACCCTCGTCCTCGCCGAGGAAGACACGATGGAACGACCGATGGTTACAGCGGTCACCCACACGACCAACGAGGCGCGGGTGACCATCACGGGTGTGCCCGACGAGCCCGGCATCGCCGGCCGGATCTTCGGGGCGTTGGCCGACGCCAACGTGAACGTCGACATGATCATCCAGAACGAGCCGGTCTCGGAGGACTCCAAGGCCGACCTCTCCTTCACCGTCTCGCGCGACGAGCTGCGCACGGCGAAGGAGGTGATCGAGGGGCTCGGCGTCGGCGATTCGGTCACCGCCGACGAGGACATCGGCAAGGTCTCGCTCGTGGGTGCCGGCATGCGCACCCACCCCGGCGTCGCCGCCAAGGCCTTCCGGGTGCTCGGCGAGCAGGGCATCAACATCGAGATGATCTCCACCTCGCCGATCAAGATCTCCTGCGTGATCGACTCGGCTCGCATCCCCGAGGCGGTGCAGGCGCTGCACGAGGCGTTCGAGCTGGGCGCGGACGCGGTCAAGCCCGAGGATCCGACCGGCGTCCACCGCCCGACGGTGAACTCGTGAGCGAGGGCCTGCGGGTCGGCGTCCTCGGCGCCACCGGCGCCGTCGGCACGACGATCCTCTCCGTCCTGGCCGAACGAGACTTCCCCGCGGCCGAGGTGGTGCCGCTCGCCTCCGAGCGCTCCGCCGGCAAGCGGGTCCCCTACGGCGACGCCGAGCTCGAGGTGCGGGCGCTCAGCGACGAGGCGATCGCCGGCCTTGACCTCGTGCTCTCCTCGGCGGGCGGCGCGGTCAGCGCCGAGTGGGCGCCGCGCATCGTCGCCGCCGGCGCGGTAGTCGTCGACAACACGAGCTACTGGCGCATGCACGACGACGTGCCGCTCGTCGTCGCCGAGGTCAACCCCGACGCGATCGAGTCGCACCGCGGGATCGTCGCCAACCCCAACTGCACGACGATGGTGATGATGGTCGCGCTGGCGCCGATCCACCGCGCCGTCGGCATCGAGCGCATCGTCGTCTCCACCTACCAGGCGGTCTCCGGCACCGGCCAGAAGGCGATCGAGGAGCTGCTCGCCCAGACCCGGGCGATCCTCGAGGGGCGCGCGCCCGAGGCGAACGTCTACCCCCACCAGATCGCCTTCAACATCATGCCTCAGGTCGAGAGCTTCAAGGACGGTGACGACTACACGACCGAGGAGCGCAAGGTGATGGCCGAGACGCGCAAGATCCTCGGCGAGAGCGAGGAGTCGCTGCGCATCTCGGCAACCTGCACGCGCGTGCCGGTGATCGCCGGCCACTCGGAGTCGATCAACATCCAGACGCGCGAGCCGCTCTCCCCCGAGGAGTGCCGGGAGATCCTCGCCGACGCTCCAGGCGTCGTCGTCATGGACTCCCCGGGCGAGGGCATCTACCCGCTCGCCGCCGACGTGGCCGGACGCGACGAGGTCGTGGTGGGGCGCGTGCGCCACGACCCCTCGCACGAGCGCTGCCTCAACCTCTGGGTCGTGGGCGACAACCTGCGCAAGGGCGCCGCCACGAACGCGGTCCAGCTCGCCGAGCTCCTGCTCGAGCGCGATCTCGTGCGCGTCCCCTCCCCCGCGCTGGGCGCTTGACGGTCGCGCCGGGCTCGCGACGGCGGGGTCAGGGCCGGCCGCGTTCCGAAGCGACGCCGACCCCGGACCACTAGGGGTCCGACGGCGTTCCCGGGTAGCGTCCCCTGCAAACGAACCGAAAGGAAGCCATGTCCCACAAGCTCCACCGCCCGCTCGCGCTCGCGCTCACCGCGGTCGCGGGGCTGGCGGTCGCCGCCTGCGGCGGCAAGACGGTCAACTCGGAGGAGCTCGCGGATCAGATCCGCGAGCAGATGTCCGCGCAGGCGGGCGTGGACCCCGACCAGGTCAAGGTCGAGTGCCCCGACGACATCGAGGTCGAGGAGGGCCGCAAGTTCGAGTGCGACCTGACCGCGCCGAACGGCGATCCCGTGATCGTCGAGGTCACGCTGGTCGACGAAGAGGGCACCTACGAGGCGGTGGTGCCGCCCGAGCAGTTCGAGAAGTAGTCGCAGCCGGCGACTACTCCCCCGCCGCCACGAAGCGCTCCGCGAAGACGCGGAAGAAGTCGCTGCGCGTGATCACCCCGTACACCTCGCCGTTGCGGGCGACGGGGACGATCAGGACGCGGTGGTGGAGGAAGATCTCGGCGATGTGCGCGTCGGCGAAATCCTCGTCGACCAGCACGTGATCGCGCGTGAGATAGCGATCGATCGCCTCGGTGCGGCACTCCTCCCGCTGCTGGATCACATCGTCCAGCGAGCGAGTCAGCATCGCGCTCCAGCCCACCGTCCGGATCCAGCCCGGGAAGAGCGCGGTCATGAACTCTCGCTCCCCGAAGATCCCGGCGAAGCGGCCACGCTCGTCGACCACCGGAAGGGCCGGCAGGCCGGCCTCGAGTACGCGCTTGGTCGCGTCCTCGACGGTGTCGCTCTCGCGCAGAGGCTCCACCTCCCGGATCGTGCTCTCGACGATCGCCCGCGGCATGTCTCCTCCTCTCGGCTGGTCCGCTCTCGCCGACGACGCGGCGCCCCCGGCGCCGCCGGGCGGAGCCGCTACAGGACTATGTACCGCACCGCAATGTACGCGGTCGCGATCACGAGGCTCGCCAGGGTCACCGGGACGCCCACCGCGAGGAACCGTATGAACCCGATCGGGCGCCCCGCGCGCTCGGCGAGCCCGGCCGCCGCCACGTTGGCCGCCGCGGCGATGATCGTCGCGTTGCCACCGAAGCAGGCGCCGAGCGCCAGCGCCCACCAGTAGGCGTCATCGCCGCCGTTTCCTTGCTGCAGCTCGGCGACGACGGGGATCATCGCGGTCGTGAAGGGGATGTTGTCGACAATCGCGGAGCCGATACCCGCGATCCAGATCGTCCCCATCAGCTCAGCCGTGCGATCCCCACCCGTCAGGTCTTCCGCCGCCTGCGCCACCTCGCCGATCGCGCCCGTCGCCTCCAAAGCGCCGACCATCACGAACAACCCCAGGAAGAAGAACAGCGTGGGCCACTCGATCCCGGACAGCACCTCCTCGAGGTCCAGCCGGGTCACGAGCAACGCGATCGCCGCACCGGTCAGGCCGACCGTGGCGGGCTCGATGTGGAGCGTCTGGTGGGCGAAGAAGGCGATGATCGTGCCCAGCAACACGGGGACGGTGCGGCGCAGCTCGTCCCAGTCGCGGATCGAGGCCCGCGCGTCCAGCTGCATCACCGCCTCGCGGTTGCGCTCCTCGACTCGCAGGCGCGAGCGGAACACGAGGTAGAGGCAGCCGATCACGACCGCGAGCGTGATCACCACCGCGGGGGCGAGATTGACGATGAAGGCGTTGAAGGACAGATCGGTGGCGCCAGCGATGATGATGTTCGGCGGGTCGCCGATCAGCGTGGCCGTGCCGCCGATGTTCGACGCGATCACCTCGATGATCACCAGCGGGATCGGGTCGATGTCCAGGGCGTCCGCGAGCAGGAAGGTGACCGGGACGACCAAGAGGATCGTCGTCAGGTTGTCGAGGAAGGCCGAGAGCAGCGCCGTCGTGCCCGCCATGTAGAGGACGACGAGGAAGGGACGGCCGCGCGAGAGCTGCCCCGCGCGCACCGCGATGTAGTCGTAGATCCCGGTCTGCTGGGTGATGTAGACCAGGATCATCATCCCGGCGAGGAGGCCGATCGTGTTGAAGTCGATCGCCTCGATCGCGTGCTCCTGGTCGAAGCTCTCGCCCACGAGGAGCACGACGATCGCCGCGCCGAGCATCGCCACCTTCGTGCGATGCACGCGTTCGCTCGCGATCACCGCGAGCGCGATCAGGAACGTTGCGACGGCGACGGCCACGAGTCAGCAGCAGCCTACGGGGCAGCTGCAGGGGCGGTCGGCACGGGCGACGGAAATCGGTTCAGTTCGAGGAGGCCAGCTCGTCGACCACGCGGCGGGCGGTCTCCTCGTCGACCTCCGCCTGCTTGGCGTAGAGCGCGATCGCCTCGTCGAGCCGTCCGAAGAGGACGAGCTGCTCGATCTCCGGCGAGGGCTTGGGGTAGTCCGCGATCTCGCTCATCGGCCGGGCAGGTTAGCAAGCGGCCGCCCTCATCACGG
>Ga0310838_1000945_pt1 | contig 18828 bp, 14 predicted proteins | sample SM_ome_6_FD_202241 | JGI IMG/M metagenome (GOLD analysis project Ga0310838, IMG submission 202241) | Sorghum-adapted microbial communities enriched on stacked mutant (SM) sorghum from Joint BioEnergy Institute, Emeryville, California... ...
ATGGCGGTGGTATCTGTCATCAGAAGATTAGGGGGATTTGAAGGAACGGTGATACCGATTGTGATGGTCGGAAGTGTCGTCCAAAAGGGGCGAAGTCCTCATTTAATTAACGCCACAAAAGCTGTTATTGAAAAAGAGGGATATGCCATTAAACTCCGCATCCCCAAAATGGCGCCTGTATATGGGGCGGTCTTACTTGGCATGGATCAATTAGGGATTGAGGTATCTCAAGAGGTGGAAGAAAAGTTTATTCAATACGGAGGATATCAAGATGAAAAAGAATGAGCTTAAAGTAGCCGTTATTGGTGGTGGTTCTTCCTATACACCTGAATTGATTGAAGGATTCATTAATCATTATCATGAACTTCCGGTTAAAGATCTTTACCTTGTGGATATTGAAAAAGGCCGAAAAAAACTTGAAATTGTCGGTGGGTTAGCGAAAAGGATGGTTGAAAAAGCCCGTGTGCCTATAAATATTCATCTCACTTTTGACCGGCAGGAAGCGATAAAAGATGCAGATTTTGTTACCACGCAAATTCGTGTAGGCTTACTTGACGCAAGGGCTCGAGATGAGCGCATTCCGCTTCGTTATAACCGGATCGGGCAGGAAACCACAGGTGCGGGAGGGTTTGCCAAAGCCCTTAGAACGATTCCGGTCATTTTAGATATTTGTAAGGATATTGAAGCGTTAGCCCCGAATGCTTTTCTCTTAAACTTTACGAATCCAGCAGGGATTGTGACAGAGGCAGTGATAAAATATTCAAATGTTCGTTCGATCGGTTTATGTAACTTACCCATTGGTACACGTAAACAGATCGCAAGGCTTTGCGATGTGGACGTATCAAAAGTGGAGATTGAAATGGTCGGCATCAATCACTTAAACTGGACAACTAAAATCCTAGTGGACGGAGTGGATATTACCGAAAGCATTTTACATAAAGCAGCTGAAGCAAGTGGTTTGACGATGAAAAATATTCCCGACTTTGGTTGGGATAAAGCGTTTTTATTGTCACTAGGTGCCCTGCCATGTTCCTATCATCGCTATTATTATATGAAGGACAAAATGTTAGAACAGCAGTTAGAGGACTTAAAGACGAAAGGGACTCGGGCAGATGTTGTGAAAAAAGTGGAAGAAGAGTTATTCGAACTTTATAAGGATCCGAATCTCGCTGTTAAACCGCCACAACTTGAACAACGGGGCGGAGCTTATTATTCGGAGGCGGCTATCAATCTGATTTCATCCATTTACAATAATAAAAAAGATATTCAAACGGTAAATGTAAGAAACAATGGCACAATCCCATGTCTGCCGGATGACGCCTCGATCGAAGTCAATTGTGTCATCGATTCTCAGGGTGCCCGGCCGGTTCAAATCACTACCGAGATGACTCCAAAAATAAGAGGGCTTTTACAAATTGTCAAAGCCTACGAGGAATTGACCGTTGAAGCCGCTGTCCATGGTGATTATAACGCGGGACTTCAAGCCCTAACGATCCACCCGTTAGTCGGATCGATTGATGTCGCAAAGAAAATTTTAGATGACATCCTTGAAGAAAACCGCGAGTATCTGCCGCAATTTTTTAGTAACTGAAGGCTTTAAAGCGGTGGCCTGAGTAAAAAGTTCATTTTTGGCAGAGGAATCTTATGCTTACTGGACTCGATACAGAGCATTGGATAAGTGATACAGATGGGGTTTCCCAATATCTGTAACCAAAATACCATTTTGGAGCAGGAAGCGATCCAAAATGGCATTTAGCGCGGCTTTATCAGCCATTTTGGTCTGAAAAATTTTATGAAATGGCCTTTAGCTTGAATTTACTGGAAAAACGTGACCGTTTCGAGGATAGTTTTTCCAATACCTGTATTCAAAAGACCATTTTGGAGTAGGAAGCCGACCAAAATGACATTTAGCGCGGCTCTATCTGCCATTTCGGGTTGAAAAATTTTTTGAAAAAGGTCTTTAGCTTGAATTTACTGGAAAAACGAGAGCAAAACAGGTATCGTTCTACTAATATTTGTATCCTTAATTTGGGTATAAGTGCCAAATCCAAGAAAAAAACGATTTCGGCTGACCCCCAGAAAGTAGAAAAACGCCCGCGGCTTTCCGGGCGTTTTCCAATAGGTAGAGCTTTTAACCTTTTACAGAACCAGCGAGCATGCCGCGGACGAAAAATTTTCCGAGGAAGATGTACACGAGCAAGGTCGGTAGGGCAGCGATAATCGCACCGGCCATTTGCACGTTCCACTGGACGATTTGGCTTCCCGAGAGGTTTTGCAAGGCAACCATGATGGGATGTTGGTCAGTTGTTGTAATGGTGACCGCAAAAAGGAACTCGTTCCAAATGTTTGTGAACTGCCAAATGCCAACGACCACAAGGCCCAATAGCGAGAGCGGAATCATAATATGGCGGTAAATTTTAAATATACCGGCGCCATCAATTTGCGCGGATTCAATCATTTCCATCGGTATGCTCGCATAAAAGTTGCGGAACATGAGTGTCGTAATCGGAATGCCGTAGACCACGTGGACCAAAATAAGTCCGGGGATCGTGTTGTAAAGACCAATATCACTTAAAAAGCGGATGAGTGGAATTAAGATGCTTTGATATGGAATAAACATCCCGAACAAAACAGCGGTAAAAATCCAATCCGCCCCTTTAAAGCGCCATTTCGAGAGCACGTATCCGTTCAAGGAGCCGAGAAAGGCTGAAAGTATGGTTGCTGGTATGACGAGATACACAGAATTCCAAAAGTTGGGCGCTAGTTTTGAAAAAGCTTCGGCATAACTGCTAAAGTCGATGTGAGTCGGCAATGCCCACATCTTCGCCAGAGTGACTTCATCAAGCGGCTTCAGACTTGTTACGATCACGACATAGACCGGTATCAAAAAAAGAATGCTTAATAAAGCCAAGATCAGATACATCAAAGGGCGAGTAAATGCTTTGGCTGTCATGATTCTCCCCCTTTGCGGCTGGAAATAAGATATGGAACGATGAAGATGGCGACAAACAATAGCATGATGATCGCAATGGCTGCACCGTTTCCGTAGAAGTTGCCGCGGAATGTCGTTTCATACATATAAACACCGGGAACGTCGGTCACGAAGTTGGCGCCGGGGCCGGTCATAGCGTAAATCAAGTCAAAGATTTTCAAGGAAATATGGGCCATGATGATGATGACGCTGACGGTGATCGGCATAAGTTGCGGGAAAATCACCTTCGTAAACACTTGAAATTCGTTTGCGCCATCAATCCGGGCGGCTTCCCGTAGTTCTTCCGGAATGGCGCGGAGTCCTGCGAGATACATCGCCAAGGAAAAACCCGTCATTTGCCAGACGGCAGCAATCACCACGGCGATAATGGCCACTGGAATCCCGAATTGGATTTTTCCCCATTCCACACCCGGGATCACGGTAACGCTCGTATACCACATCGGTTTGAGGCCAAGCTTTTGAAGCAATAAGTTCACCCCGGTTGACGGGTTCAAAATCCACTGCCAGACGACACCGGTAACGATGAACGATAAAGCCATCGGGAAAAGGAAAATATTGCGAAAGACCGATTCGCCGCGGATTTTCCTATCCAATAAGACGGCTAAAAACAATCCTAAAATGAGTACGCACAAGATAAATAAAATCGTAAAAAAGAGGGTATTGCGCAAGTCCGCTTGGAAACGGAAATCATGAAATAAAAATAAGTAGTTTTTTAGTCCAACAAAGGATAAATCAGGGACAAGCGAATTCCAATTACTTAGGGAAACATAACCCGTCCAGGCAATGAAGCCGTAGACGAAAATAGCAATAAGAATAATAGACGGTAATATAAAGAGAAATGCGAGCCATCGATCTTTCGAAAGCCGTTTCTTTGTTTTCGGTTTTATGGTAGGGTGAGTTTTCGTCTCAGGTTGTAACGTCACGTTGGATATCCCTCCGTTCTAGAGGCGCCCTAAAGGCAACATCAATAAAAGGTTCAATTGTATAGTCTTTTTATGAAGGGTAAAACGTTGTTTACGATAGTACCCTTTAAAACAAAGTTCAATTGTACTGGTCTTTTCGTGAAAGGCTAAACGGGGAAGAACACATCCTTCCCCGATGAATTCGTTATTTCAAGTCACTCGAAGCACTGATAAGCGTGTTAATAAAGTTGTCAACGTTTTGTTGCGTGACGAAAATGTTCATGGCATTGTTGACTTTTGTGAGGAAGCCCTCAGGTGCAGCAGAACCATGGGCTAAGCTTGGCGTGATATGTGCCGTTTTGAAATCTTCCATGGTTTGTTTGCCATATTCGTCATATTTTGATGGATCGGCATCGACGCGAGCCGGAATGGAACCTTTTAATGGGTTAAAAATGTCTTGTGCTTCAGTTGAGCCGAGATAACTCAAGAAGGTTTTTACTTGATCTGGGTTATCGATGCCCTTCGGTAGACCAAAGGTATCAGTAATAACCATGAAGTCGTCGCTTGTATTCGGGGTTGTTGTCCAACCGAAGTCGACATTGGTTTTCAGTTTCAAGTCATTGGTAAAATAACCTTTCGCCCAGTCACCCATGATATTCATGGCAGCCTTGCCCTCACCGACGAGTTGGGCGGCATCTTGCCAGTTCCGTGAGCTGTGGTCTTTGTTGAAATAAGGAATCCAACTTTTGAAGGTTTCCGCGGCATCTTTGACACGCGGATCATCGAAGCCGACTTTTCCGGTCCACAAGCCTCGATAATCATCGGGTCCGAGTTTTCCTAACAAAATATCCTCGAAGACCATGGTTGCTGCCCACGGTTCTTTATCACCCAGAGCAAGCGGGGTAATGCCTTTTTTCAAAAGCTTGTCGGCAACGGCCTTAAAGTCATCAAAGGTTTTCGGCGGTTGGAGGCCGTTTTCTTCAAAAATCTTTTTGTTGTAGAAGATCACGTTACCGCGGTGAATATCGACTGGCACGGAATAAATTTTTCCGTCTTTGCTGACGAGGTCAATCAAATCTTTCGGGAATTTATCCCGCCAGCCTTCTTTATCATACAGCTCATCCAGTGGCTCCATTTTCCCGGCGGCTACCCAGCCGTCATTCAACTCAGCCCCACCGTGGACTTGGAAGGTAGATGGCGGGTCACCGGCTTGCATCCGGTTGGCTAGAACGGCTTTCGCATTGGTTCCCGCACCACCTGCGACGGCCGCATTGACAACATTAATATCAGGGTGTTTCTTTTTAAAGTCGGCAAGAATCGCATTTAAGCCGTCTTCTTCACCGGCACCCGTCCACCAACTGAAGATTTCAAGTTTGGTGCCTTTTCCGTTTTTTCCTCCACTTTTCCCGCCTGTTTTCGAGTCGGAATTACAGCCGAGAAGGGCCAAAGAAAAGGTCAAAATGAGAGCGGTGAATGCCATCAGCCATTTTCTTTTCATTTGAATCCCCCTTAATCAGTATTGTAAGCCCTTACAAGACTATCGTACCATGTCGTGGATGGCAGGGGAGGGGAACCATCTTCACTCTTTTGCGATGACCTTCACTTTTTTGTGATGAGGCTTTTTCGGTACTCACTCGGTGAGATCCCGACGACTTTTTTAAATACCCGGCTAAAGTAATTAGGATCCCGGTAACCGACGTCAAAGCATATCTCTTTCAAACTATTTTCCGGATTTCTGATCAGCTCTTTGGCTTTTTCAATGCGCAGGTGTGTCAAGTAGTCAATGTAATTCATATGGAAAGTTTCTTTAAAAAGCTTGCTGAAGTAAAAGGGAGAAAGGCCGACATGTTCGGCGGTTTCTTCCAGTGAGAGATTTTTCATATAATAATGGTCATCGATATGCTGTTTCGCCCGCACCATAGTCTCTCTGACATCGAGCTGAAGTGGATCATCGAAATGCGCGGCAATAAAAGCGATTTGCTTTAAGGCAAGTCTTCGCCATTGATCGATGGACTGCGCTGAGCGGTACGCCTCGTCATTTTTCATTTCTATCCCCATATCGGTCGCTACATGTTTTATAAGGACGAGCAGCTCTTCTGTCGCTCTTTTGATTTTGTTTTCTTGACCTAGCTGCTGTTGAGCTTGGTGGTAAAAGTCTTCAAAGCATTGAATCAGCTGTCCGCTGTGACCGAGGCGCATGGCGTCAATGATTTGTTGGCTGCATTGGAAAATAAAGTCTATTTCCCGATCGGTAAAAAATTCATCACTGTAGCAGTTAATGAGAGCATCCGGCTTTGTATGTTCAAGAGCAATCAATGCTTGGCGATAGGAGAGGGCGATTTTATTCATATGCCATTGTTGAGTCCCTACACCGATCCTTAAAGGCACATCTGGATGCCTCGCTCGAAAATGACTCAGTATGCTTGTGGCGACTGCTTTAGGCGGAGCCGACGGGTTCATGACTAAAGACGGCATATTGAATCGAGACATCGGACTGATTAAAATCTGTTCATCAGCATTTTTTAAAACAGCTTCAAGCGCTGCGTAACTGGACTTATTGGTTGACTCCGGAAGCGAAAACACCATAACAAAAGCAGAACGCATGGTGAGGTCGAATACTTCTCCCCATTCTTTGAGGTTTTCTTCACTCAAATGATTCATTAATAGGGAAACAACCCATTCGGATTGGGCAAAATCGAGCGCTTTCTGCAACTTTGTTCGCAATTGATGTTGTTCTTCTTTAACTCGCCGCTCGTCTTCAATCTCTTTTAGAACGCGATGGATGGCGTTAATGATTTCCTTTTTCGGTGACGGCTTAAGCAAGTATTCTTTGACGCCTTGTTGCATGACTTGGCGGGCATATTCAAAGGTGTCAAAGGCGGAAATCATAATGAATTTCGTGTCTGGAAGCCGTTTTTTTATTGTTCGTACCGCTTCCACGCCATCGATGCCGGGCATTTTGATATCCATGAGAATCAGATCGGGATGCTCGCGTTCAGCAAGTTCAATCGCGCGCCGGCCGTTTTCAGCTTCCCCGATAATTTGGGCGTTCTCAATGGATTGACGGATAATCATTCTTAACGCTTGTCGTTCAACCGCTTCGTCATCCACGATTAAGAGCTTATACATGTTGAACCTCCTTTGCGATGTTCGCCGGAAGCAGCAGTTTGACAATCGTGCCCTCACCCGGGCGGGATTGGATGTCAATCACGTTTTTCTTTTCATAGAAAAGCTGTAAGCGTTTGATGACATTTTCCATACCAAGCCCGGTCGAATGGCCTTTGTGACCTGAAAAAAGGGGGACTTCTTCGTGTTGTTTTTGCAACAGTTTCCGTACCGTCTCTTGATCCATTCCCACGCCACTGTCTTCAACTTCCACGATGATGAGCTCCTCTTTGCGATACACCCGAAGCGTGAGGCTCGCTTTCTCTTCAATGGATTCGATGCCGTGGATGAAGGCATTTTCCACAATGGGTTGCAGCGTTAAAACGGGAACCGGAAGATGTAAGCAATCCGGCTCGATTTCACTTGTAAAATTGACGCGGTCCCCGAAACGCGTTCGTTGAATGAAAAAGTATTCTTTAACCACATTGACCTCGTCTTTCAACGTGACAGGTTTATCTAAATTGCCGAGATTATAGCGCAAAAGCGTGCCAATCGAGATAATTAAATCGCTTGTTTTTTCGGCGCCTTCGATATAGGCCATCTTGGAAACGACATTGAGTGTATTAAAAAGGAAATGCGGGTTGATTTGATTTTGCAGGCTTTTTAATTCCATTTCTTTTAAAAGCTGGTCCAGCTCGGACTTCTTTTTCATTTCTTTGACCAGTTCGCGAATGCTTTGGCGCATATGGTTAAACGTCTGGGTTAATAAACGCAGTTCATCATTGGTTGTGACCGGAACATCTTTGCCGTTAAAGTTTCCTTGTGAAATTTCTTTGGCGGCAAGGGACAGATGCGTGATCGGCCGCGTCATGCCTTTTGAAAACCAAAGAGCAAAAAGCAGTCCGAATAATAAGGACGCGATAAAAATGGAAAGGCTCATGGACCGAAAATATTGATGTTTTTCTTCCATCTCATGATAGAAAGTTTGATAGTTTGTTAGTTCTTTCTGGATGAGTTTTAGAGTCGTTTCCTGAATATAACCGGAAATCTTTTCAGCCTCGATTAAATGAGAGGAATACACATCCAAATCTTGCTCTTGATAGGCTCTCATGACGATAGAACATGCTTCTCGAAAACTTTCAATGAGATGTTCGTAATTTTGCACGGTTAGGTCGGCCTGATTGATTTTTTCTTTGAGAAGGGGCATTTCCGCATTTAAATCACGAAGCGCCTTTTCATAGCGCTCCAGGTCTTTTTTATCCCGTTCAATCAGATAGGCATTTAAGCCTTTATATGCTTCATCGGTGCTCTGTGAGACTTCGTTTAGCAAGAAAAAGCGTTGCAAAATCACATTATATTGATTAACGGCTTTTTGACTGCTTTGGTAAAGAAAAAAGGAAATACCGTTCAGAAGTAAGATGAGAATGCCTGAATAAATAATGATTTTCATTCGAATCGAGATCATGGCTGGGGTGCATCCCCTTTATGTAAAAGGTCTTGAAGATGAATCACGCGCGTTTCGGTGTTGGTGATTTCGGGCACTTTTTTCTTTTTGACGATATCGAGCATGAGTTCCACAGACTTGTATCCCATTTCATAAGGCTGTTGGGTGACGGTCGCATCGATTTTTCTTGTGCGGATGAGATTGAGCGTTTCCGGAAGCGTGTCAAACCCAATGATATAAAGGGAGCCGGTTAAATGTCGTTTCTCGGCAACTTGGGAAATGCCAATGGCATCTAGGGCGCTTGTACCGTAGAAAGCTGTGACATCCGGGTGTTCATCAAGGATCTTGCTCGCTTTTTCCGCGGCACCGATCCGGGTAATTTTGGATTCCTCGATCGCCACAATCTTGATTCCTGGCACGTTTTTGACCGCATCGCGAAACCCTTGAACGCGGAGACGTTGGTGGGCGGCGTCAAAACGCCCGGTAATAATCCCAACGACAGCTTTTCCTTTCGTATCATGAATGAGGGCTTTGCCTGCAAGGACGCCCGCGTAATAGTTATCAGTGCCGACATAGGCGATTCTTTCACTTGTCGGAGAATCGGTATCGACCGTAACAACGGGGATACCTTTTTGCATCGCTTTATTAATGATCGGGTCAAAAGCTTTTTCATTTAAACCTTGTGTGATGATGCCGTCTGCTTTGGAGGCGATCGCCATGTCAATGGTTTTGATATGCTGTTCGGTATCCGCTTTTTCCGGCCCTGTATACTCGACGGTTACCCCGAAATCTTTTTCCGCCGCTCGGGCACCTTTTTCGACAAGCCGCCAATAATCATTGTCCATTTCTTCAGGGACGAGGACGAAATGATAGGTTCGCTTCGCTTTTGCCTCCGTCTTCATCACCGTATCACCAAATTGTAGCGCTTTCATTCCGAAGTAAACGGAAAAAAAGACGGCCGCAATGAAACCCAGACATAATACAGTTGTTAATAAACGTCGCAAAAACCCCATTGCTGTTTCCTGCCTTTTTAAACCATTTATCTGAAAAATCGTCTGACTTTATTAAAGGGCTGTTTCCTACCTTTTAAAAAATTTATCTGAAAGTAAAAGTCCGTGGCAGGCCGCGCGCCTGACATCTTTGTTGATCCTTATGACGACGGGGGCCGCCTGATGCCCATCCTCCGCCAGAAGGCCGAAAAGCGGCTATCTCTAAGAGAAGCCTCGCTTTCGGGAATCTGTCATACTTATTTTAATTTTAAGAGGTTCGCGATGTCCCGTCAAAGCTCAATGCGGCACTGACTCTTTTATCTATTAAAAAACATATACGCAAGATTTGGTAAGGCGATTGGCGTTCACCCTAGGGCTATGGCAAAAAGGTTTTACTATAAAATAATATCCGGGCATATGCCCGGTTTTCCTTATATCGGTAAGTATGTCTATCCTTTTTAGGCTAGCATATGGGTAACGAAAAAGCTGACTCAATAGTCCGGGGTCCGACCCCTTATGAGTCAGCTTCAAGTTTTCTTTATTATTATCCTAAGCGATCGGCCATTTTCTTTTTACTATGCGACTAATTCTTTTTGAGCGGCTTTTTTCTTAGTAAAGGCGCTGACAACAAAGGTAACTATTAGGTTGAGAATCATGGCAACGATGCCGACGTTTAAGTCCTGCACGGCTTGCGGCATAAACGGCAGAAGGGTGGCGACGGTTTGATTGGTCACCGTGGTGTAGGCGACGACCAATTCACCGACAACAATTCCCGCGAAGGCACCGACCTTCGTAATCGGATTGCGTTTCAGGAAGCTAAAGACAATAGCCGGGAAAAACTGCGTGACCATGCTGTAGCCCATCAAAAGCAAGGCAACAATCGTCTGTCCGCCTTTAAATGTAAAATATAAGGAGATTAAAGCGACAATTGGTACCAAGTATTTAGCCAAGTTGGAGACTTGAGCATCGCTTGCCGACGGTTTGAACACCTTATAGAGGTTTTTGGAAATCATCGTTGAAGATGTCATTAAAAGCATTGAACCTGGAACGAGCGCGCATAACAAGCCGGCTGCTCCGATGACACCGACAAACCAATGCGGAAAACTTTGCACGGAAAGTTCCAGAAGCGCATTATCCACCTCTGCGCCTTCAAGGGCTGGTTTCACTGTAAGAATCGCAGCAAAGCCGACAAAAAAGACGAATAACAGTATCAATTGATAGAGCGGAAACACAACCGCGTTGCGGCGGAAGACTTTTTCGTTTTTCGCCGTTAAAATGGCGCCAAATGTATGGGGCCATGTGTAAAAACCAAGGGCCGTAAGCAAAACCGTCGAAATGAACCAGTACACACTCATGCCTTGATCCGGTAATGCTAAAAATCCAGGCTTCGCTTGGTCGATGGCGTGGAACATATCGGAAAAACCACCGAAGTAATGGATCGGAAAATAGATGCCAAGAAAAATAACAACCAATAACACTAGCGTATCTTTAATCACTGAAGTCCATGCTACGCCATGTACACCGGAGATGGTCGTGTAGACAGCGACAGCGATCACACCGATCCAAATTGCGGTTCCGGATGAAATCGACCCGTAGGAAGCAATGTTGACGATGCTACCGAGCCCTTTTAATTGGAGGACGAGATACGGGACCATCGCCACGATGCCAATGATGGATACCAAGACACCGAGTGCGGGGCTGTTATATTTTTTTGTGAAAAAGTCCGACTGTGACAAAAGCTGATGTTTTTTAGCATACCGCCAGACCGCGGGGAGCAGCCAGTAGGAAAGGGCGTATGCGAGTGACCCGTACCATAAAATATATAACGCCGGTCCGCCTTTACCGTAAGCCCAACCGCTACCACCAAGAAAAGTGAACGTCGTGTAAATTTCTCCGGCGCTAAGGATGAAGACAAACAACGTCCCGAAGCTCCTCCCGCCAATCGTCCACTGTTCAAGGTTCATTTGTTTGCCTTGCCGGGCGCGTATGCCAAAATAAAGCGAGATGAGGAGAAACGCCAGAATGACGATCAAAGCGCTATTCACTCAGCATTACCCTCCTTGTTTGCGGGATCGGTTTTAAAAACAATAAACATAATCACAGAGGTCAGTACGACCCATAAGACCGTCCAAAACATGATAAAAGGCATGCCGAGAACATAAGGCTCTGTTCGATTGGCAAAGAACATGCCGATGATTAAGGCAAGAAAGGGTAACGCAGCGAGCACGAAACGCATGTTGATAACCTCCCGGCGGGTCGGGTACCGTTTGTACAAAAGCGGTGCCCAGCCCGTTTTTAATGATCGAACGCGAGATGAGCGCATGACTTTAAAGGTTCCGTGTGTAAAAGATTTTGGCAAATGCTCTTTATACCAACTTTAATGCGCAAGTGACAAAGGCTTTGACCCCAATCGGAAGGGCCGCCTCATCTACAGTAAATTTCGGGTGGTGGTGCGGATGGATGATGCCTTTCTCGGTGTTTCCAGCCCCGATTAAAAAGAAGCAGCCAGGCGCTTTTTGTTGGTATGCAGAAAAATCTTCGCCGCCCATGGTTGGCTGGCCGTCTTGAATAAAATCTTCGCCGAATGCTTCGGTCAGAACTTCACGCAAGTTAGCGGTCACTGCCTCGTCATTGATGACCGGGCGGTACCCATATTCATATTTAAATTTATAGGTGGCACCATGGGCGTCCGTGATGCCTTTAACGATCCGTTCTATAAGAGTAGGTACTTCTTCTCTTAACTCAGGTTTGAATGTCCGCACGGTTCCATTCAAATAGACGGAACCAGGAGTGACGTTATGGGTTGTCCCGGCGATGAATTGGGTAACGGAGACGACGAGTGGGACTAATGGATTCACATTTCTTGAGACAATATGCTGGAGGTTCGTGACAACTTGTGCGGCAATTGCGATGCTGTCCGTTGTCAAATGGGGTTGGGCTGCGTGGCCGCCTTTACCTATGATTGTGATATGGAAGGCGTCTGGAGCTGCCATCATCGGTCCAGGGATAAGAGCAATTTTACCGAATTCAAGGGGTGCCCAGAGATGAGCGCCGATGACTTGGTCGACACCGTCCATAACTCCTGCTTGTACCATTTCTTCAGCACCGCCAGGATAGAGTTCCTCGGCATGTTGGAATAGAAAGCGGATTTCGCCGGGGATGTCTTCTTTTACGCGAGAAAGGATTTTGGCCGCACCGAGCAACATGGCGGTATGACCGTCATGGCCGCAGGCGTGCATGACGCCTTCATTTTGTGAAACGAATTCGAAATCGTTTTCTTCTTTAATAGGAAGGGCGTCCATGTCCGCCCGGATGGCCAACACCCGCCCCGGTCTTCCGCCTTTAAGTCTTGCAACGACACTTGTTTTCGTCGGACGCGATAATTCCAGACCACCGAACGACGTTAAGGTGTCATAAACAAATTGCGAGGTTTTTTCTTCATGAAAAGACAATTCCGGATGGCGATGTAAATACCTTCGCCAGTTCACAACATCCTCTTCGACACTTTCGACCCATTCATCGATTTTACGAATGTCCAATCCTACAGACATACAAACGCTCCTTTCTAAAATGTATTTTTCATCGTTGGGGGGCTATTGCCGTCCCTAGGGCGTTGTGACCATTGCGGGCGATAAAACCTTTTCATATCGTGTTAATTGGAATAAAAGAGTAGATGCCCCAAAAGAATCTTAAAATTTAAACATGGGGATATTATAACATTTACCCCAAAAATGAAAATAGTCCGAAAGATATAGTTTCATTAAAGATTCTGATGGATCAGGCTATATTTGAAGAATAACCCACACTTTTTCCGCCCCCCTTTGCGTAAACGATATTCTTTTTCTGATTGTGACTCATTTCAGGAAGGCGACGATAAGGAAATGATACGCTTTTTCCGATTGCATATCAAAACGCCGGGTTGGAAGGGTCAAAATAATACGCTTTTGGCGAAAAGGGCCAAAAGCGTCACCTAAAAAGATTTCATTCAATCAACAATCAGCCTTGCATGACTCCAGTAAAAATCATGATTCTGTCGTAGGCAACTGGGTCTGCCCAACAGTCACCTTCCAAAAAAAGCATTCATCTCCCAGCCCATAGTCATCATCCAAAAAAAGGCATTCATGCCTATCCTACAGTCACCATCCAAAAAAAGGGCATTCATCGCTCATCTCATAATCACAATATAAAAATGGGCAGTCATCGGTTTCCCGTAGTTCCTATTTAAAAAAGGGCAGACGGCACTTGCCTTAGTATTTCTTGGGTAAAATGTGCTCAGACAAGGTTGTCGGATCGTCTCATCATCGCAATCCAAAAACGGGCCCTAACGCCCGCCCAAAGTGCCTAACCAACAATGCCACTGGACAAGGGTTTCGGGTAGTGGTTACCGTTCTTGTTCGCGATTAACGAAATCGAAAATCGCTTTATTTTCGAAGGTAGAGATGAGTTTTTCTAGCCAGCGATAATACGCGTCTGTATAACGAAGTTTTTCAATGTCGAGTTGGATTTGAGCTCTTTGTTCGTCTGTCAACCCATTTTCGTTACTTAAGAGGTCTTCAAGTTCTTTCATGGATTGATGAATCGCTTTGGTATTGATTTGGATCACTTTCGCCCATTGATTGGTGAAGAAATCAAAAAAGATTTGGTACCAGTCTTTTTTGGCTGCGTACAGATCTTTGCGGACTCCTTTTACCCAAACTTTTTCGACCATATTTAAATCCATCAACGTGCGTACAGAAGTGCTCATACTGGTTTTGCTCATCTGCAAGGCTTCTTTCATTTCATCAAGCGTCATCGGCTCATCATTAAAAAAGAGAGTACCGTACAGACGACCGATTGAAGGGGTCACCCCATAAAGATGCATATTCTGGGAGATGGTTTCAATAACCCTCTCGCGGGCACGTTCAATGATGGCTTGGTTGTTTTCCACGATGTTATAAGACAATGCCAACACCTATCCTGTTAAAAGATTCTTCGTTACTTCCATCATAGCGCAAATTTTAAAGAATAACACCCATAACTTTGGGCGGAATCGGGAGCATTTGAGAGTATTTTTACATATTCATAGAATATGTTTGTACAGTATAAACTGTACGTAAAATATAGTCGGATATAACAGGATATACAGTTTGTTTTATTTATCCATGTTATGTAAGCTTAATAAGGTCAGATCTTTTGGGGTCAGGGCAAGCGGTTTTCAAGAGAATTGAGGTGAAGATATGGAAAAAATGAAAGTGCGCGGGGTCACCAAGATTTTTGGGAAAAATCCTAAGCGGGCCATTGAGTTGCTTGAACGCGGCCGAAGTAAAGCAGAAATCCTATCGCAAACGGGCATGACGGTTGGCGTCAATCAAGCCTCTTTTGATGTCCAAGCCGGCGAAATTTTTGTCATCATGGGCCTTTCAGGAAGCGGAAAATCCACGCTTGTACGCATGTTAAATCGGCTGATTGAACCGACCGCTGGTGAAATCTGGATTGATGGCGAAAATGTCACGACAATGGATAAGAACCAACTTCGCAACTTGCGCCGAAAAAAAATCAGCATGGTTTTTCAAAACTTTGCTTTACTCCCGCATAAAACAATTTTACAAAATGCGGAATTCGGCTTGGAAATCCAAGGTGTCTCCAAAAGTAAAAGGAAAGAAAAAGCAGCAGAAGCCCTACAATTGGTAGGTCTTGGTGACTATCTGGATAAATATCCAAATGAACTTTCCGGTGGGATGCAGCAACGCGTTGGCTTAGCGAGAGGCTTGGCCAATAACCCTGACATTTTGCTGATGGACGAAGCTTTTAGTGCGTTGGATCCTTTAATTCGGAAAGACATGCAAGATGAACTACTAGAATTACAGCAATCCATGCAGAAAACCATCATATTTATTACCCATGACCTCGATGAAGCGTTGCGGATTGGCGACCGGATTGCTTTAATGAAGGACGGTTCAATCGTACAAATTGGAACGGCCGAAGAGATTTTAATGAATCCGGCCAATGACTATGTTGAACGTTTTGTGGAAGATGTAGATGTTTCCAAAGTACTAACCGCGTCTCATGTCATGAAGCGGGCAGAAACGATCACGGTCGATAAAGGGTTACGCGTCGCTTTACAACTCATGCGGGACCGCGGTGTGTCGATGCTTTATGTGATCGATAAGACTCAAAAACTATTAGGTTATATCACGGCTGATCGGGCCTCAGAAGCTATTAAAGAAAAAAAGTCTCTAAAAGAAACACTCATGACAGATTATATAGGCATCAACCCGGATACCTTGTTAGCCGATTTATTTGAACCGATGGCCAATACCGCTGTTCCTCTTGCGGTTATTGATCAAAATGGCCGTTTAAAAGGGATTGTGATACGGGGGGCGGTCATTGGAGCGCTGGCTGGAATTGAAGAAGCGCTGAATGGAAATGGGGTGAACCCGAAATGATTGATCAACTTCCAAAACTCCCATTAGCCCATTGGGTTCGAGCCTTCGTGGACTTTTTAACGGATCATTTACAAGGTTTTTTTGGTGGACTATCCCATTTTATTTCAATGATTGCTGATAGTGTGAATGCATTTCTTAATTTTTTACCGCCAATTGTGCTCATTCTTATTTTTCTCGTCCTGGCTTGGTATCGCACCGGTTGGCGTTTTGCCCTTTTTACATTGATTGGGCTTGGGTTGATTGCTGACCTAGGTTATTGGGAAGAAACCGTTCAAACATTAACATTAATTCTAATATCGGTCATCATTGCCATCATCATTGGTATCCCCTTTGGTATTTGGATGTCGCAAAATCATTGGGTGCGTTCGATCGTCACCCCGATTCTTGATTTTATGCAAACAATGCCTGCCTTCGTCTATTTAATCCCTTCAGTTATTTTCTTTGACCTTGGTGTTGTTCCTGGGATTATCGCAACCGTCGTGTTTTCGATGCCGCCAGTTGTACGGTTAACGAATTTAGGAATCCGTCAAGTTCCAATGGATCTTGTAGAGGCGTCGAATGCTTTCGGTGCGACGACCTGGCAAAGACTAACTAAGGTTCAGATTCCTTTAGCGGTTCCAACAATTATGGCAGGCGTCAACCAAAGCATTATGTTGTCGCTTTCGATGGTGGTCATTGCCTCTATGGTCGGTGCGCCTGGTCTCGGGGCTGTTGTCTATCAATCTGTCACAACCATTGATGTTGGTGTTGGTTTTGAAGGTGGCCTTTCCCTTGTTATTATCGCTGTTATTCTCGACCGCATTTCACAAGGCCGTGAGCGTAAGAAAAATAAGGCTTGATAGCCAAATAGGGTTCGGCTGGCTAAGTTAAGCATGCAGAGGCTTTCCCAATGTCAGCCGAGGCCCTTCCCCCAAGGCTTTAATATTAAAAGAATCATTGAAAAGGAGGAAACTTCAAAAGTGAGAATAACGAATGTGTGGCGAAAAATAGGCTTATTAGGATTTATTGTCGTCTTAGTTCTGTCGGTCGTTTTAGCAGGGTGTGGAAATAATGATTCGGGAAGTAAAGACGGTGATAAAGCATCTGGAACACTTGGGAAAAAAGACATTACCTTGCCTTATGTCTCTTGGGCGGGTGTTGTGGCGAGAACGTATTTGGCTCAGGCTGTTCTTGAAGATGTCGGCTATAATGTGAATGTGAAACAAGTCGAAGCGGGTCCTGCGTTTGCCGGTCTTGCAGGCGGCTCAGCAGATGCCTACTTAGGCGCATGGCTCCCCGTTACACATGAAAGTTACTGGGGAAAATATAAAGACAAACTCGTGAAAATCGGTAAAGTCATTGATGAAGCTCCGCTTGGCTTAACCGTTCCTACTTATATGAAAGATGTCAACTCCATAGAAGATTTAAAAGGAAATACGAAACTCGGTGAAGCGACCAATTGGACCATTACGGGTATTGACCCCGGTGCGGGTGAGATGAAGGCAACTCAAGAGGCGATTAAAAAATACGGATTAGATCAATGGAAACTGCAATCCAGCTCTGAAGCCGGCATGCTTTCTGCTTTAAAGAAAGCTGAAAAAGAAAAAGCACCGATTGTTGTCACTCTTTGGAAACCGCATTGGGCTTTCGGTCAATGGGATTTAAAAATCTTGAAAGATCCTAAAAAAGTTTACGGAACGGCCGACAAAATCTATATTGTTGCCCGTAAAGGTTTTAAAGAAGACTCCCCGGCTGCTTATAAAGTTTTAAAACAAATGGCCGAAAATTATGATCCGGAAAAAGAAAATCAACTCATGGTTGACATTCAAAAAGGAATGGAACCTGAAGAAGCGGCGAAGAAGTTTATAAAAGACAATCCCGATTTGATTAAAAAATGGGAAGCCGGCGTGAAATAACCCCTTTCATTTAATAAAAAGTGACGTTTCATCGTTTTTTAAAAAAGGTTTCGATGGTTCGCTTAATCATCGGAGCCTTTTTTTAGTATTAGAAAGCTCAAAAGCTTCATTTACTGGAAAAGCCGGGCTGATTCGGAGGTTGTTTTTCCAACATTTGTATCCTAAAGACCATTTTGAGGCGGAAAGCAAACGAAAATGGCCGTTAGCGCGGGTCTAAAGACCATTTCGGGCAGAAGAAATTTTTGAAATGGTCAATAGCTTGAATTTGTTGGAAAAACCGAGATAAATCGGAGGTTATTTTTCCAGTATTTGTATCCTAAAGACCATTTTGAAGCTTCAGATGCGGGATATCGTTGCGCAAAAGGAGCTTTAGAAGATTCGACACCAAAAAGCTTGGGCTTATGTCTGTTTTTTTAAAAGGGGAAACGGATGAGTGGTGATCAAAATGACTATTTGGACACGACATCGGAGGTGCATAGGTCCTCTCGCGTGGTACGCCATTCGCGTTGACATCGCATAGTTTCATAAAATTGATGTCGTTACAGTCGATCTGTACGGGAACACCATGTAACGCTCACGGGCATTGTCTTTGCCATGTACGATATAAGATCGGATTATTCTTCAAAAATAAGTCCTTTAAAAAACCCCGTACCACATAAGCATGATCCGGGGTTATTTTTGCAAAGCGGTTTAGTCCCAAGTTCTGAAAAAAAGACTGACGTGTGTATCCTTGAATTAAAACTCTTTAATTGTATCTAAAGCGATTTCCATCATGTCGTTGAAAGTCGTTTGTCTTTCTTCGGCGGTCGTCACTTCACCCGTGAGCAGGTGGTCACTGACCGTCAGGACGGTGAGGGCTTTGACGCCGTATTTGGCGGCTAGCGTATAGAGTGCCGCGGTTTCCATTTCGACGGCGAGAACACCATGATCCATCAGTTTTTGAACATACGTATTGTCATCGCGGTAGAACATGTCCGAGCTGAAGATATTGCCGACATGAAGGTTGAGGCCCTTTTCGGTTCCTTTTTCATAAGCTTTTTTCAACAACGCAAAATCAGCTACCGGGGCAAAGTCAA
>Ga0310838_1000958_pt1 | contig 18671 bp, 16 predicted proteins | sample SM_ome_6_FD_202241 | JGI IMG/M metagenome (GOLD analysis project Ga0310838, IMG submission 202241) | Sorghum-adapted microbial communities enriched on stacked mutant (SM) sorghum from Joint BioEnergy Institute, Emeryville, California... ...
TAATACCAATGCGATCGTTTGCGGATGTTCGTGCTGTAAAAAATTCAAAATTTGTTGTGGGTCCGCTTTTCTCATAAAATCGAACGGTTTCACCTGTAATGCCGACGTCAGACGATTGATAATATCGGTGGCTGCGGTTTTGCCAAGCGCCTTTTCCAATATTTGTTTCGCATAACCGATGCCGCCTTGGCTGATATACTTCTGGGCAAGAGCAATTTGGTGAAATTGTTCGATTACTTCATCGATTTCATCCTGGTTGACACGGCGGACATTGGCGATCTCAAGTGTCAGTTGTTCGATTTCTTGTTCGCTTAAATGTTTAAGTACTTGGGCGGAAACCTCCGCACCTAGGGAGATCAGGAGGATGGCCGCTTTTTCTTTGCCCGTTAATCCTTTTTTAATCGCCAAGACAAAGCCTCCAATCAATCAATAAGAAAAATAGATAAATAGAGTGACAGCAAAGTATGTCAACTTTCTGAAATCCACGTTCGCAGCAGTTTGGCAAACTCCTCAGGATGTTTTCGTGCCAAATCCTCCAACTGCTTCTTTTTCTCATCTTCGGATTTGATTTCAGTACTTGCAGCGATGAGATCTTTTGTTTCCTGCACATCAAATGGGATGACAGTACCAGGTGCCTCATCCTCACGCGCTTTTCTTCTTTTAAGAAATAGCCATATGATGAATCCTACCAATACGACAGCCATAGCGAGACCTGCTATTTTCACCCAGAGCGGTAGTCCTGTTTTAACAGGTTGCTCTTCGGGAGCTTTACCGTTGAATTTCTCTACGGTCACAACGGTTTTCGCGTCGATTTGCTCTTGGGTTAGTCCGTTTTCGCCATTTTCGCTAAGTGTCGTTTGCACAATGGCGTTTAGAATCTGTTTGATGTCTTGGACGCGCTGAGCCGGTAGCGATGCTGGATCATTCGGGTTCGGCGGCTCGACCATAACTTGAATGCCCATATCCTTAATCTTGTAGGGGCTATCTTCAATGTCGTTATGGATTTTATTGAAAACATTGTTCACGCGGTCTTCGACATGTGAATAATCACCGTTACCGTTCGTTGAAGATGGGTAGTTCGGGACTTGGTTATCACCAGTGCCAACGACGCCTTGTGCACCTTGACCTTTGTACGTTTCCGTAATATGTTCTGTTGAAACTTGCAAACCTTGCATCGTATTGGGGTCAACAGGTTCAACAAGGTCCTCTGAAGTCTTCTTTTTCGTAAAATCAATGTCTGTCGTGACGTTGACCATCACTTTGTCGCTACCCATCATCATCCCAAGCATTTGCTGCACGCGATTCCGAATCCCTTTTTCAATATCATTTTTTACTTGTTGTTGTTGCTGATAGACCGACAAAGTCGAATCGGCATCATTAGAAGAATTCTTATCATAATAGTTAAAATACTGGTCCATGATGACGATATTATCTTCAGGGAGATTCGGAACGCTTTTCGAAACAAGGTGGAATAATCCTTCCACTTGGTCTTGTTTCAACGTATAGCCGGGTTTCAACTTTAAAACGATGGATGCCGAAGCTTGGTCAGGCTTATCGGTTACCCAGACGCTTTTTTCAGGCATGTTGATCATGACTTTGGCGGATTGTACGCCAGAAATCCCCGAAATTAAATTGGATAATTCCGTTTGCACAGCCGCTCGTTCCAAGACGTCAAATTGTTTATCGGTCATTCCAAAGTTCGCATTTTTTCCAAAGAAGGAATAATCAATTTGACCAGTTTTCGGAAGACCTTCAGCGGCTAAATCTACTTTTAAATTATTGACTTGATCGTCAGGAACGCTGATCGTTGTCCCATCCGAACTAATTTTATAAGGGATACCCTTACTATCCAGAACGTCCTTAATTTGGCCTGTTTCTTCGGGTGACAGATCACTGTATAACGGCACGTAATGTTTATAGTTGGATAATGCCACGGCGACCGCGATGACCGCTATGACAAAAATCACCCCAGCCAAAAGCCAGATTTTTTGTTTCTTTGTGACCTTTTCCCACCGGAGCTTCATACTCCTTAGGAGGGTCGTCATTCTCTCTCTCATAACGGTTCCTCCAAATGTGGCTTAAACTTGCATTCTCATCACTTCTTGATAGGCACTAACTGCCTTATCGCGAACTTGAACTGCAAGTCGGAGCATGATCTCAGCTTTTTCCACGGCGATCATCACATTATGTAAATCATTAACGTTTCCGTTTACCATTTGTGTCACTAATTGATCGGCCTCGTTTTGGGACTGATTGATTTGATTAAACGCCTGGCTCAACATTTTCGAAAAAGTGTTTTGAACATCGCTTGCGCTCGTCTTATTCGTAGAAGGCGACGTAAACGAAGTCGGTGTAAGCGATGAGACTTGAATGGGGAACGTCATTTCTCTTTCTCCTTCCAAAATAGCTGCGAGGGTTCGTTATCGATCATTAACTGCCGATTTGCAGTGCTTTCATAAGCATATTTTTATTAGCGTTTAAAACTGTGACATTGGCTTCATAAGAACGCGTGGCACTCATGAGGTCCACCATCTCACGCAGCGGGTCAACATTGGGCATTTTGACATATCCGTCAGGACCCGCATCAGGGTTCGATGGATCGTAAACTAATTTAAAAGGGGTAGGGTCTTCGTTAATTTGATTGACGCGCACACCACCGGATAGTCCGGCACGCTCTTTAAAAGCGATGTTTAAATGGTCACTAAAAGCGAGGGGTTCTGCTTGGAATGAAACCATTTTACGTCTGTAAGGCTCCCATTCACCATTGACCTGCCGTGCTCTCGTCGTATCGGCATTGGCCATATTCGATGAGATGACATCCATTCGTAAACGTTGAGCGGTCAGCGCCGAACCAGAAATGTTGATGCCGTCAAACATACCCATTACCCTTGACCTCCTTGTAAAACAATTTTCCACTCATTAAACTTACGGCTGATAGCTTCCGAATAAGCTTGATAGGCAATTTGATTTTTGGCTAGATTTATCATTTCGGAATCCATGTCGACATTATTGCCGTTATTCTGTACTGTACTGCTATTATCTGTTTCAATTCGGCCAATGCTTGTGTCACCTTTAAAACTGAAGTGGCGCGGATCGGTGCGCAGAGCCCGAATCGCCATCTCCAAATGATCGTTGAACACAACCCGTTTGGCTTTATAGTTCGGTGTATCGACATTGGCAATGTTTTGGGAAATGACGCGCTGCGTTAAACTTGAACGGTTTAAAGCCGTCTCTAACAACGGAATGGTTGTTTGGTAAAAAAGGTCCATGGCAAGCCCTCACTTTCATCCCCTACTGTTTATCTATCAATATTGTAACAAGATTTGACATTTTGTCATTAAAATATTTCTTAATCTACAATATTCGATACAATAGTCCCGGACACCTTTGGGTCTTAATTACTATTTTCATTCCTTTTTTTGTTTAATTTATGAAGTAAATGTCATATCGTGTCGAAATCGCAGATATTCACAGAAGTGTGTTTGTGGAAAACCGAGGGTCGCGATTACCTTCAACGCAATAAGGAGGGAGATTCTTGGGAATACTCTGGCTACGAGGGTGACGGGTCGAGCTATTTCCCGTCAGTCCCAAGGTTTGGGACGCCTAACATATGCGTGAGGAAATGGAGGATAAATTAAAGTAACTGACTTTGCCAAGCCTTAACTTGGGGCAGTGCCAGCGGCTTAGCCATAAATCGATCCACTTTCTTACCAGTATAAAAAAAGAAATTGACGCCATATGAGGTTTCATAGCGAAACGCTCACGCGCGTCAATTTCTTTGTCAAGCTTATTTATTCTCCACGAATTTTATCCAATTCCACTAAGAATTTGTCGTTCAATACTTTGATGTAAGTACCTTTCATGCCAAGGGAACGCGATTCAATAACCCCAGCACTTTCTAATTTACGCAAAGCATTGACGATGACCGAACGGGTAATGCCGACGCGGTCAGCAATTTTACTTGCGACAAGTAAGCCTTCTTTACCATCAAGTTCATTAAAGATATGCTCGATGGCTTCCAATTCACTGTAGGATAAGCTGCTAATGGCCATTTGAACAACGGCTTTTTCACGAGCTTCTTCTTCGATTTCTTCGGTTTTCTCGCGCAAAATTTCCATGCCAACAACCGTCGCACCGTATTCTGCCAAGATCAAATCTTCTTCTGTGAAAGATTCCTTCAGGCGGGAGAGAATCAGCGTGCCCAAACGTTCGCCACCGCCGACAATCGGTACGATGGTCGTCAACCCAGATTGGAACAATTCTTTATTTTCCACTGGGAATGCCGTGTACGGGCTGTTAATATCCAAATTCGAGGAAGTTTCCGTGATTGAGAATAGGCTTTCCGTATACTCCGTCGGGAATTGACGTTTTTCAAACATTTCTTGCATGCGCGGGTTGTCGATTTCCAATTTTAGCGCCATGCCGAGTAATTTTCCGCGGCGGCTCAAAACAAAGATGTTGGAATCGATCACATCGCGCAGCGTTTCCGCCATTTCATTGAAGTTCACGGGTGTTGTGGTTTTCTGCAACATATTGTTGATTTTACGTGTTTTTTCTAAAAGACTCATTTTTCAAATCCTCCTAGTATGTAATTACAAAATATATTGGCTTAAATCGCGGTTTTTTGCGATTGTTCCAAGCTTTTCATCAACGTATTCTGGCGTAATCGTGATGTGGGAGAGATGAATGTCAGGCGCCTCAAACAACAAATCTTCCAGTAATTTCTCAAGGATCGTATGCAGCCGGCGCGCACCTATGTCGTCGGTTTCTTTGTTCACATCATAGGCAATGGATGCAATCTTATGAATAGCATCGTCAGAAAATTCAACATCTATACCTTCTGTTTTTAACAATGCTTTATATTGCTTCAATAAAGCGTTATTCGGCTTGACCAATATATTCACAAAATCATCAACGGTAAGGCTGTTTAATTCGACGCGAATCGGAAAACGACCTTGTAGTTCCGGAATGAGATCCGATGGTTTGGCCATATGGAAGGCTCCTGCTGCAATAAAAAGAATATGGTCGGTTTTGACGGTACCATATTTGGTCATGACGGTTGAACCTTCGACGATCGGTAAAATGTCGCGCTGGACCCCTTCCCGAGATACATCCCCGGATTGATGATTTTTGCCGACGATTTTGTCGATCTCGTCAATAAAGATAATCCCCGATTGCTCCGCCCGTGAAACGGCCTCTTGCGTGACCTCGTCCATGTCGATCAATTTTTGCGCTTCATCCTGTGTCAAGACTTTTCTGGCCTCACGAACAGTTAGTTTACGCCTTTTTTTTCGTTTAGGCAAGACATTTCCTAACACATCTTGCATATTAAACCCTAATTGCTCCATTCCGGCCCCTTGGAAGAGGTCAAACATACCTTGTTGTTGTTCTTCGATTTCAATTGTTACAAGCTGATCCTCAAGTTCGCCGCGCGCAAGCTTTTGGCGAATTTCCTTCCGCCTTTCTCTCACACTTGCTTTTTCTTCATCGTCATCCGTAGACGCCGAATTAGTGGCACCACCGAAAATCATTTCAAAAGGATTTTTTGGTGATGTGGCCTTTTTGGCAGAAGGGACTAAAAGCTCCACTAACCTTTCATTGGCTAACTCCTCAGCTTTTTCCTTGACGCCAGCCATTTTTTCTTCTTTAACAAGGCGCACGGACGTCTCCACCAAGTCGCGGACCATGGATTCAACATCTCGACCGACATAGCCGACTTCCGTAAATTTGGTGGCTTCCAATTTGACAAAAGGCGCGTTGACGAGTCGCGCAAGCCTTCTGGCTATTTCGGTTTTACCGACGCCGGTCGGCCCGATCATCAAAATGTTTTTGGGCATAATCTCATCCCGCATTTTCTCATCCAATAATTGCCGGCGATAACGATTTCTCAGGGCAATGGCCACAGCCTTTTTAGCCTTATCCTGACCAATAATGTATTGGTCGAGCTTTTCAACAATCTGTCTCGGGGTTAAAGCCTTTGACATAAGAAAAGCGCCTCCTTAAGGATTTAGAGCTCTTCCACAACGATATTGTTGTTTGTAAAAACGCAGATTTCACCGGCTATTTCAAGCGCATGGCGGGCGATTTCACCGGCTGATAAATCACTGCTGAAGCGTTTTAAGGCTCTCCCAGCAGCTAGCGCGTAATGGCCGCCAGAGCCAATGGCCAAAATCCCATCATCCGGTTCGATGACTTCACCGGTTCCAGAGATGAGTAACATGCCATCCCTGCTCATGACGATCAGCATCGCTTCCAGCTGCCTCAGTATCTTATCACCGCGCCATTCTTTGGCCAGTTCAACAGCGGACCGGCGCAAATTCCCACCGTACTTCTCAAGATTCGCTTCGAATTTTTCATAAAGCGTAAACGCATCGGCAACGGAACCGGCAAAACCGGCGACTACTTTCCCGCCATATAAACGACGGACTTTACGGGCGGAATGTTTCATGACCACCTTTTCCCCTAATGTAACTTGACCGTCTCCAGCCATGGCAAATTGCCCATTATGCTCAATCGCAAATATGGTGGTGGCATGAAAGGTCATGGATTCCTTCAAAGATTGTCCTCCCTTCATCTGAAAGTATTTATGTAAGGCCCAAAAACGTGCGGCTTGCGCGGTGACACTAAAAAGACTCCTAAATATTATCATAATATTAGGAGTCTATGCAAGGATTTTACACGCTTTTGACAAAATTTTGAATTGTATTTGAATCTGAGCCTCTCTTATTTTACCAAACCATCCGGATGGAACGAAGATTTTGTAAAAATTTTTATTTGATTTGTGAATGCTTGAATCAGGCCTCTGTGTAATCACAAGCTGGGCACTGAACAGCCACACCTTTTTTCCCCTTTTTTTCAATGAGGTGATGGCCGCATTTCGGACACTGTCTTGCCAGCGGTTTATCCCACGATACATAGTCGCATTCAGGATAGCGGTTACAGCCGTAAAAAATTCTTCGCTTTTTGCTGCGCCTTTCGACGATTTCGCCTTTATGACACGCTGGGCAGGTCACGCCAATCGTCTTTAAAATCGGTTTCGTGTTTCGGCATTCCGGAAAGTTGGAACAGGCGAGAAATTTTCCGTAACGGCCCATTTTATAGACCATCTCGTGCCCGCATCGCTCACACTTTTCCCCCGCCGGCTCATCTTTAATTTCCACCTTTTTCATTTCCTGCTCGGCAATTTTTAAACGCTTTTCAAATTCTTTATAGAATCGGTCAATGATGGTAATCCATTCCACTTTTCCTTCTTCAATGGCGTCCAATTCCGCTTCCATTTTGGCGGTAAAATGGACATCAATGATCTTTGGAAAAAACTCTAAGATGAGTTCCAACACGACTTCCCCGAGTTCTGTTGGCACGAATTTTTTGTCTTCTAAAACGACATAATGACGCCGTTGAATCGTATCTATGGTCGGAGCATACGTTGACGGCCGGCCGATACCGAGCTCTTCCATGGTTTTTACAAGCCGCGCTTCGGTATACCGCGGGGGCGGCTGAGTAAAATGCTGCTTCGGTTCAATTTTTTCACTTTTGACGGTGCTTCCTTCTTCCAAATCAGGAAGGAAGGTTTCTTCTTCTTCCCGGTTATCGTCCGTTCCTTCAATATAAACCTTCATAAACCCCGGAAATTTGATTTTTGAACCCGTGGCGCGAAATAGAACGGGACCGTTTTGCAGATCAACCCTGACCGTATCAAGGACGGCCGGCGTCATTTGGCTCGCCAAAAAGCGCTCCCAAATCAATTTATACAAGCGGTATTGATCCGGTGATAAATAGGGTTTTAAATCTTCTGGCGTATTTCGCACAGAGGTCGGGCGAATCGCTTCATGGGCATCTTGGGCGTTCTCCGCTTTTTTCTTTTTGTTTACGGAGCGATTGACATAAGCCTCACCGAATTTTTCTTGGATGTACTCGGCGCTTTCAGCGCGTGCCACCTCTGAAATGCGGGTGGAGTCGGTTCGCATATACGTAATTAAACCCGTCGCTCCGCGTTGACCGATATCGACCCCTTCATAGAGCTGTTGGGCCACCATCATCGTTTTTCTCGCTCGAAAATTAAGCTTTCTCGCCGCTTCTTGTTGAAGCGTCGATGTAATAAACGGCGGAACCGGATTCCGGTAGCGTTCCTTCTTGTTGACGGATGCGACTTTAAAGTTTTCTCCCGAAAGCGCCTCTAAGACCCGGTTCACGTCATCCTGGGATTCTAATTCCGTTTTTTCATTATTCATGCCGTAAAATTGTCCGGTAAACGTTTCACCGTTTATCGAAAAACGACCGTCAATCGTCCAGTATTCCTCAGGCACAAAATTTTTAATCTCTTTTTCTCTGTCAATGATCAGTTTTAACGCGACGGATTGAACACGGCCGGCACTCAAGCCTTTTTTCACCTTTTTCCAAAGCAATGGGCTGATATTGTAACCGACCAACCGATCGAGCACACGTCGCGCTTGTTGGGCATCCACTAAATTGTCGTTAATCGGGCGAGGATGTTTAAAGGCTTCTTGGATCGCCGGTTTAGTAATTTCATTGAAGACGACACGGCAATCCGAGTGTTCATCGATTTCAAGGATATGGGCAAGATGCCAAGCGATCGCTTCCCCTTCGCGATCAGGGTCGGCAGCCAAATAGACTTTTTTCACCTTTTTGGCGGCTGCCTTAAGATCTTTTATCACCGGGCCTTTGCCGCGGATGGTAATATAAGTCGGTTGATAGTCATTTTCGACGTCCACAGCCATTTTGCTCTTCGGGAGATCGCGAACATGGCCCATGGATGCTTTCACTTCGTATTTATTTCCTAAATACCGCTTAATGGTTTTTGCCTTTGCAGGAGACTCCACAATGACAAGATAATCTGCCATAAACTGCGTTCTCCCCCTCTCTCTAAAAAAGTATCAAATCTTCACTTATCTTAATGACTGAATTTCTTTTTGTCAAACGTAAAAAAGCAAAAGTTAACTTTTCAGTGAATATTTTTTTACAAAAAAGTCACCATTAAACCTAGATTTTCAAAGCTCTCCGAATTCATCAAGGATGTCTTCAGCACTCATCACAAGTTTGGCCCCTTGCTGGATGAGACCATGCGTCCCCTTGTAATGCGGGTCGAACGCAGGGCCTGGAACAGCAAAAATGTCTCTGCCTTGTTCCATGGCTTGGTCAGCGGTAATAAGGGAGCCGCTTTTTTCTTTGGCTTCGACAACAAGGACGCCGCGGGAAAGACCGCTGATAATGCGATTGCGAACGGGAAATTGCCATTGGTGTGGAGGGGTATGAGGCGGGTATTCACTAATGACGAGTTGCTTTGCGGTTAGTTTTTCAAATAGGCGTCGGTGACTAGCAGGATACGGGTGATAAAGTCCAGAGCCAAGAACAGCAATGGTTTTTCCATTTAAACTCAGCTCATGGGCAAAACCATCGATGCCAAGCGCCATTCCACTGACAATGACCCACCCACGTTGTATAAGGGGCGAAAGCAGTTCGCGCATGTTTTGATACGCCATCGCTGATGGGCGTCTCGTCCCGACGACGGCTAAAGTAGGTTGAGCCTTAAGCAAATCCGTCCTCCCCAAAGTATAAAGCACCCATGGAGGATCATAAATCGCCTTTAGTAATTCGGGGTATTCGTCATCAAAGACCGTGATAATATGTATATCGCTATTCCGGTATTGGGTCAAAAGAGCGGTCATGTCAAGGTGATGAAGATCGTGGAAGAGACGTTCTGCCCGACCTAAAGGTAGGTGTAAATCGGTGTGGAAGTCTTGAACAGTGAGGTCATAAAGCATGCGGAGCTCAGGATCCTTTGACAATAGCTTTCGGATCGTTTGCCATCCTGCCCCACGGCAATGGTGAATGTGAATGAGTCTTTCGCGAAAATTCAACAAGACAACCTCATTTCTTTTGACACGTTTTTTTAAACCATTCGACATCGATTCCTAAAATCCTGCAAATAATGAGAAATTTTCCCATGATCATCGATGAAGAAAGCTTGCCATTGGGGCAAACGTGAAAAAAAGCCGATTCCTAAAAAGGAATCAGCTTTTAAAACATTTATTTAATCAGGCATTTTTTGTATAAACCTTTTTCCTTCAATACGGAAATCAAGGTTTCGCCGATGACAGCTGGTGTTTCGGCTACTTTAATGCCATAGCTATTCAGTGTTTCGATCTTCGCTTTTGCCGTACCTTGGCCGCCGGAAACAATCGCACCGGCATGCCCCATCCGTTTTCCGGGCGGTGCGGTTTGTCCGCCAATAAAGCCGACAACCGGTTTGTCTAAGTTTTCGGAAATCCACTTCGCGGCTTCTTCTTCCGCATTGCCGCCGATTTCACCGATCATGATAACCGCATAGGTTTCATCATCATCTTTAAAAGCTTTTAAAACATCGATGAAGTTGGTGCCATTAACAGGATCCCCGCCGATGCCGACGGCGGTTGATTGACCGATACCTGCTTGTGTGAGCTGATGAACGGCTTCATAAGTCAAAGTGCCAGAACGGCTAACGATGCCGACATGACCCTTTTTATGAATATAGCCTGGCATAATGCCGACTTTGCATTCCTCAGGCGTGATGACACCTGGGCAGTTTGGCCCGATCAGGCGGGTTTTCTTGCCTTCCATATAGCGTTTTACTTTGACCATGTCAAGGACAGGGATGCCTTCTGTAATACAAATAACAAGGTCAAGCTCCGCATCTACGGCTTCAATGATGGAATCTGCCGCAAATGCCGGCGGAACGTAAATGACCGATGTGTTTGCCCCTGTTTTTTCAACGGCTTCTTTAACCGTGTTAAAGACAGGCACGCCGGCAACTTCCGTACCGCCTTTTCCGGGCGAAGTCCCGCCGACAATTTTCGTGCCATATTCCAGCATTTGCTGGGTATGGAAAAGGCCTTGTTTACCGGTAATCCCTTGAACAATGACCTTTGTATCTTTATTTATGAAGATACTCATTTTCCGTTGCCACCTTTCTGCAGTTTAATCGTGGAAAGTCGTTCTCTTCAATTATTTAACAAGAGAGACAATTTTTTGAGCACCGTCCGCCATCGATTCAGCAGCGGTAATATCCAATCCGGATTCATTCAATAACTTCTTACCGAGTTCAACATTGGTGCCTTCAAGACGAACGACAAGCGGTATAGATAAGCCCACTTGTTTCGATGCCTCAATAACGCCTTTGGCAATGTCGTCGCACTTCATAATCCCGCCGAAAATATTAATGAAAATCCCTTTGACGTTCGGGTCGGACAGAATGATTTTAAACGCAGCCGCAACTTTTTCCGCAGATGCGCCGCCACCTACGTCAAGGAAGTTCGCGGGCTCCCCGCCATAATACTTAATGATGTCCATGGTGGCCATGGCAAGACCCGCACCGTTAACCATCATCCCGATGTTTCCGTCGAGTGCGGTATAGTTCAGATCATATTTCGAAGCTTCAATTTCTTTTTCGTCCTCTTCGCTGAGGTCGCGTAATTCAAGAATTTCCGGATGACGGTAAAGCGCATTGTCATCGAAATTGAGTTTGGCATCAAGCGCCAGGACTTGTCCATCACCTGTTGTGACAAGCGGGTTGATTTCAGCAACCGAGCAATCCTTTTCAACGAAAACCTTATAGAGACCCAACATGAAGTTGACGGCTTTATTGACCAATTCTTTCGGGATATTCATGTTAAAGGCGAGTCGACGGGCTTGGAACGGTTGGAGGCCGATGGCCGGGTCGATCGTTTCGCGGAAAATTTTCTCCGGTGTTTTGGCAGCTACTTCTTCAATTTCCATGCCGCCTTCTTCCGACCCCATCAAAACGATGCGGGATTTGGAGCGATCAAGAACTAATCCGACATAATATTCTTTTTTAATGTCGCTGCCTTCTTCAATTAAAAGGCGTTTGACTTCTTTACCTTCTGGACCGGTTTGATGCGTGACGAGTGTTTTGCCGAGAAGTTCTTCGGCATATGTACGCACTTCATCGAGGGTTTTGGCAATTTTGACACCGCCCGCCTTGCCGCGGCCGCCGGCATGAATTTGCGCTTTGACTACTTTAACTTCTGTATTCAAGGACTCTGCAGCTTTGACGGCTTCTTCAACCGTGAAGGCCACTTTTCCGTTTGGAACGGCCACACCATACTGCCTTAAGAGGTCCTTGCCTTGGTACTCATGAATATTCATGACTGTTGCAACCTCCTATCAACTAGTTAAAGCCATTACTTCATCATTTTATATAACACAACCGCTGTTTGTCTACTTATAGCGATTATTGGTGTGCCATCTTTCGACCATCATTGGCGGGGTGAGCGCTCGGAAGGCTTTGATCCAGACTGTAGATAAACCGAAAGACTTCCGCAACGACTTCATACAGCTCTGGTGGAATCGCTTCACCGATATCTAATGTCATAAGTAAACTGGCTAACGTTTCATCTTCCTGTATGGGAATGCCATAAAGTTTGGCCGTTTCAATCATTTTGCGAGCAGTTTCCCTAACTCCTTTGGCACTTACATATGGGGCATCATCTCTGTCAGGGCGATACCTTAATGCCACGGCCTGTTTCGGTTGATCGTTCACTTCTTTCATATTCTCACATCCATGTTTCCGGCATGTGGGGTAAAAATCGCTTTAGCTTCACTCAGTCCGCTTGTCACATGTTTTACCGATACGAGCTCATAGCCCAACTCTTTCAGGCGGGTCTTCATTGGGCTGACCTTTTGTTCGATGAGCGCTTCAACCATCGATTGCTCATTATAAACCGTTACCGACACGCGTCGCTTTTGCACGAGAATACTGACAACTGTCTCACCCAATTGGGACAATTCAAGTTTTAGAGCAATCCGACAATAATCGGGCTCGACGCTCCCATCCGGGTTGCGTCTTGCTTCCCAAAATAAATGCACATCGCGCAAATCCGAACCGAAATAAAGCGGAAAAGCGAGCCATAATTGAACAAAAGAGCGATCCACTTGTACAGACTGTAATTGTTCGCCAGTAATTTGGCTTAACAGCTGCCCGATTAGGTCATGACCGTCATTCTTTTGGGTTAAAGATAAAAGTAAACCTTTTAAACTATTTTGCCATTGAAGGGCGTTAAGGTTTTCATTTTTCACCGATTTCAAAAGCTCTGCCTCATAAAAATAACCCATGCGAAACAGAAGATGTTTTAACCATTCTCCACTGAACGGTTTGCGATAAGGGAAAAAGTCATTGATAAACATCGGCAGCCATTCGTCTTCGCGAATGGAAAGCCCTAATAATAGGGTGAGGGTGCGAAGATCTTGCTCTGTCTTCATTTTCGGTAAAAATGTTTTTGCCTCCGGCCAATGGCTGAGAATTTGTTCTTTATATTCGGGATAGCGAGCCACAAACCAATCCCGAAGCGTAGCCATCTGCGTTTCATCACGACCCATTGCCCTTATATGCTCAAGGAGTTCATCGATACGAACGGCTATATTTGTACCCGGCCAGTTTTCCAAAAAGTCCAAAATTGCTTTTTGCGATGGATGCCTTGCATCGTATTGTTTTAATACTTGTAGCAAGGCTTTCATGGAACCGGCAGGCGCTTGCGCTGCGGAAGCAGATAGTGCTTTAAATAAAGACTCGGAAAGCGGCCACTTTTTCGCTAAAATCACTTTTAAAGCTTGAAAGCCGCTATCACTGTCGGTTTCCCCGAGCCATTTCAGAGCTTGTTTTAAAACAGTCCTGTTCATCGGGACATTATATAAATAGAATAATCGGACTAATGCCGTAGAGCGAGCATCTGACGGAAGACCAAAATAGCGGACAAGCGCCTCAGCCGTCTCCTTGCGTCCCTGATTCTCTTGGCCCAATTCCTTAATGATCTTTAAACGAAAGCCCTCGGGTTCACGAAAAAGTTGAAAAAGATAACCTGAACCAGGTTTGACCGGCACTTCGACCGCCGCTTTAATCATGCGGCCGTTGATTTCCACAACCGCTTCTTCCGCTCCTAAAAGCTGTATCACCTTTCCTCTTATAACTTCTCCGTCCTGAAGGCGTGGATTTCGATGATGAATCGGCTCCGCACGCCCAACCGATGGCAGTACATTCATCATTTTCCCTCATCCCGTCTTAAATGGCGAAAAGCTTAAACGATGTTCAGGGCACGGCCCATATTTTTGTATCGCTTCTAAATGTTCCTTCGTTCCATAACCCATATGGCGGTCAAAGCCATATTCGGGATAACGCCTTCCTAAGTCTTCCATCATTTGATCGCGGGTCACTTTAGCCATGATGGAGGCGGAAGCGATCGAGACGCTTCGCCCATCCCCTTTTACAATCGAAAGTTGAGGGATGTCCGTTTCGATCTTCATGGCATCAATGAGAAGCGCGTCGGGGGTAACTGGAAGTTTGGCGACGGCTTGTTCCATCGCTCGACGGCTTGCTTGGTAGATGTTTAAATCATCAATCTCTTTTGCAGAAATAACGGCGATCCCAATGGCAACGGCTTTCGCCTCAATTTCTCGCGCCAGCCCTTTTCTTTGACTTGCCGTGAGTTGTTTCGAGTCATTTAGCCCATAAATAGGAGCATCAGGATTTAATATGACAGCCGCTGCAACAACCGGGCCGGCTAACGGACCGCGGCCAGCCTCATCAATGCCGGCAACAAGCTTCCAACCTTTTTCCAAACACTTCTTTTCAAAAACGAGCATGCGTTCATATTGCTCTTGTAATATTTTATCTTTTTCTTGCTTTCGCAAATAACGTTCCAATAGTTTTTGGACACCGATGCGTTCGTCACGGCGAAGCTGTTCAATTTCTTCTTGTGACAAGCTCGTTGTCTTCGCCAAGCGATCGGCAATTTCTTTAATCGTCTTTTTGTGCATCCACTAACACGCCTTTAACAATATTATCGACAGAAAAAAACCGCGTTTTAGCTTTTTGGCATTCATACGCGGTTTGGTAACTCTAAAGTTTGCCGTCCTAATTTTTGTGTGCGAAAATCGCGGATAATGATTTCAGCTGTTTTGTCATAGTCGATGTCACCGCCGCTTATCATGCACCCGCGCCGCTTTCCGATTTCATCAAATAAAAAGACGATGTCATCTTCCGGCAGAGCCGACAATTGATACCGCTCCTTCAAAGCAACCGGGTCATTTTCCAATAAAAAACGGAGGATAAAAACAGCGATTTCCTGCGAATCAAGAATTTCGTCTTTAATCGCTCCCGTCGCAGCAAGACGCAACCCAATGGCCTCATCATCAAATTTCGGCCATAAAATACCGGGAGTATCTAATAATTCCATCGTTTTGCCGATCTTCACCCATTGTTGCGCTGTCGTAATGCCGGGGCGGTCACCGATTTTAGCAATCTTTTTGCCGGCGAGTCGATTAATCAAAGTGGACTTGCCGACATTAGGGATGCCCAAAATCAACGCACGGTCAGCGCGTGGGTTCATGCCTTTGCGTTCGGAGCGCGCCCGCCGTTCTGCGGTCAATCGCCGCACGGCTTGGGGGATTGCTTTTGTGCCTTCACCGGTTTGGGCATTCACTGCTAACGCCTCATAACCTTTTTCACGAAAATAATCGATCCACACTGCAGTTTTATCAGGGTCTGCGAGGTCGCTTTTATTTAAAATCATTAAGCGCGGCTTTGATCCCGCGATTTCATCAACTAATGGATTGCGACTCGATTGCGGGATCCGCGCATCCACCAACTCCACAACGACATCAATCAACTTAATTTTTTCGATCATTTGGCGTTTGGCCTTCGCCATATGGCCGGGATACCATTGAATGGTCATGCCTCACCCTCATTCCTAACGTCAGTTATTTGTAGAATGCAAAAAACAATGCTTAATGAATCACTTTAAAATCTCTTAACGGCCAGAAAAGAAGCCATCCTTTGCCGATAATTTCATCCATGGGAATCGGCCCGATATACCGGCTATCCCGGCTGTTGCGTCGATTATCCCCGAGAACAAACACCGTTCCCTTCGGTACTTTTGTTTTAAAGTTATAAGTTAAAAGACCAGTCGTTTCTTTTTTATATTGATCCAAATACGGCTCTTTTATCTTCTTGCCATTGACATAAAGAACGTCATTTTTATATTCGATCGTCTCACCGGGTAGTCCGATAATTCTTTTTATGTAATCTGATTTCTGTGTGGCATGAAAAACGACAATATCGAACCGTTTAGGTTTTGCGACTTTATAACAGATTTTACATATGATGACATGATCGCGGTCCTTAAAAGAAGGCATCATCGAGTGACCTTCCACAACGATATGGGCAAAGAAAAAATAGCGCAACAATGCCGCAAGCATTATAGCAACAGCAATCGGTTTCAGCAATCCCCAAGAGCCATTTTTCCCGTTCGTCATTCCCCGGCCCCTTTCTCATCGGACATGTTGACCTTTCCATAGGAAAAAAGGAGCTTGGCAAGCAAGCTCCTTTTCCTTTCTTCGATTATCGGCTTTTAATACGAGCCGCTTTACCGCGCAGGTTGCGTAAGTAATACAATTTCGCGCGACGAACCTTACCGCGGCGGATCACTTCAATTTTTTCGATTTTCGGCGTATGAACAGGGAATGTTCTTTCGACGCCGACACCATAAGACACTTTGCGAACCGTAAACGTTTCGCTGATCCCGCCACCGCGGCGCTTAATCACGACACCTTCAAAAACCTGAATGCGTTCACGTGAGCCCTCGACAACTTTAACATGTACGCGCACCGTGTCACCAGGACGAAAATCGGGCAAATCCGTTTTCAACTGATCTTTCGTAATCTCGTTGAGCAACTCTTGCATCTCATTGCCCCTCCTTCCAACCAATGCTCATATAACGTTCATAAGCCGTTACAGCGGAACACCGTATTCGATACAAAACCACAAATATTAGGATACCACAGAGTCAAAACCCATGCAAGATCAAAAAAGCTTTTCCGCCATAAGTATTATGCAAAGGAATGGCTTTTCCGCAAGCCGGATGACCCGGGAGCGCAGGACAAGCTTGCTTGTCCGAAAGCGACCGGTCATCCGGCGGAAGCGGCGCATGCCGCCTTTGCGAAGCAAAGGGCGGAAAAGCCATTCCGGATCTTTATGGGGCCCCCCAACGACGCGCACCCGCAAAGCACCCATTTTCAGGCTTTGCGGGGGTGCAGAGTCATAACCAGTTCCGCTTATTCTCTACCTTTCCAACTTCAAAACCCCCAACGCCACACATAACGCCTTTGCGAAGCAAAGGGCGGAAAAGCCATTCCGGATCTTTATGGGGCCCCCCAACGACACGCACCCGCAAAGCACACACTTCCCTAGCTTTGCGGGGGTGCAGCGTCCGAACCGAATCCGCTTCTTTCTATTCTCTACTTTTCAACCTCAAACCCCCAACGCCACACATATCGCCTTTGCATAGCAAAAAGCGAATAAGCCATTCCGGATCTTTATGGGCCCCCTAACGACTCACACCCGCAAAGCCCCCATTTTCCTAGGCTTTGCGGGGGTGCAGCGTCACAACCGAATCCACTTTTTTTATTCACTTACCTTCCAGCTTCAAAACCATTCATGCGCTACACAAACCGCGCAAACATTCAAGGAATTAAAAAAACGAGTGCGGAAACTGTAAATAATTGGAGCATATAAGCAGTTTCAGTTCGAACAGCCACCGAAAATGAGCAAAAAACCGATTTATGCGCAATTTTGAGGCTCTAGCCGACGGAAAATGAGCAAACGCTCCATAAAGTGGAAAACAGCCAACTTACCAGATTGTTTTTCCATCATATAAGCTGGTTTTGTCCCAACCTCATTTTTTAAGAAGGAATCACCGAACAAGCCTAAAAAAAATATGCTATTTTATCATTTCCATCTGAAACGAAAGGATGAATCGTATGTGTGGAATTGCGGCTTTGGTTGACTTCCGAAGAAATGTAAGTGGTGAACGTGAGACGATCAAACAAATGACGGAAACATTATCGAAGCGTGGGCCGGATGACACCAATTATTTTTTTGATCAGTCGGTAGCCTTTGGCCATAAACGGTTGGCAGTGGTGGATCTTGTTGGTGGAAAACAGCCTATGACAAAAGCGTTTAAGGGAAATACTTGCACCATCATCTATAATGGCGAACTTTATAATACCGAAGACATTCGAAAAGAGTTATTAAAACGCGGTCATACCTTTAAAGGCCACAGCGATACCGAAGTTCTGCTTTCCGCTTATATGGAATGGAAGGAGGAGTGCGTCCATTATCTTAATGGAATTTTTGCCTTCGTCGTTTGGGATCAAGCCGCACAAAAAGTCTTTGCCTCTCGAGACCGTTTAGGGGTAAAACCGCTCTTTTATCGGGAAAAAAACGGTACTTTATTAATTGGGTCGGAAATTAAAGCGATCCTCGCCCATCCAGAGGTCGAAACAAAAATTGGTCTTGATGGGCTGGCAGAAGTTTTAGCCTTGGGTCCTTCTCGCACCCCTGGCCATGGCATTTTTCAAGAGATCGTTGAATTGCGGCCTGCTCATTCCTTAACCTTTTCCCGGGATGGTTTGAAAGTTTGGCGTTATTGGCAAGTCAAAAGTGAAGCACATACCGACTCTTTGGAAGAAACGATTGAGAAGGTACGATTTTTAGTTAAAGATGCGGTTGAAAGACAGCTCGTTTCGGATGTACCGGTCTGTACCTTTTTATCTGGTGGTTTGGATTCTAGTGCAATTACAGCCATTGCCGCCAACCATTTTGC
>Ga0310838_1000969_pt1 | contig 18507 bp, 16 predicted proteins | sample SM_ome_6_FD_202241 | JGI IMG/M metagenome (GOLD analysis project Ga0310838, IMG submission 202241) | Sorghum-adapted microbial communities enriched on stacked mutant (SM) sorghum from Joint BioEnergy Institute, Emeryville, California... ...
TCTTTGTCGTATTTCTGACTCATCTTCGGACACCTCGTTTTTGCTAGGTTTATTGTCGCATTCTCGATTCTCGGTGTCCACTATTTAGTCTAGCACCACTCCCAGGTTGTTGTCCAGACTGAAGAAGGACGCCTTCACCATGCGCATCGTGAACGGGATATGAATGATGATATAACCCAGTATGATGATCCAGTGCGTCCCGGTCAGCACCGCGTTCCCGACGATGAGACGGGGAACGTTGAAGGTGATGATCAGACCGATCGCGATCAGCGTGCTCGGCAGAATCCACGGAATCAGCAAGGCGTATTCCATCGCCATCGCCAGTTTGCTGTTCTTGAACTTGTGGATGATTCTCGACGCGAACAGGGCCAAGGCCACCACGCCGGCCGATGCCGCCGCGGCGTACACCACGCTGACCAGGTACGGCCTCAGCGCGCTCATCGACGTGAACAGCAGGCTGTAGTTTTCCAGCGTGAAGCTGCTTAAGGTGATCGTCGACGTCGCAATGCTTTTCGCATCGGTGAACGAGAACAGCACGATCAGTGCCACGGGCGTGACATAGATCAGGAACAGCACATAGCCGAGGATGTGAACGGCGATGTTCGCGATCTTGTTGTTGATCTTCTGTTTCTCCAGGGCGGACTTCACTTTCGAGACGGACATATAGTTGCCGCGCTTCTCGAAGCGGATCATGATCGTCAGCAGAATGATCGTGGCCAGCCCCAGCACGAGCGCGAGCAATGCCGCCAGATCCTTGGACGTCGTGCTCTTGGAGAACGTCAGGATCATGGGCGCGATCGTCTGGAATTCCGTGCCGCCCAGAATGAGCGGAGCCGACATGGCGCCGAGTCCCGTCAGGAACGTCAGAATCGTCAGCGCGAAGATCGTCGGTTTGAGCACGGGCAGCACCACGCGCCATAGAATGTAGAAGGCGCCCGCTCCCATCCCTCTCGCGGCTTCCACGGTCTGGAAGTCGATCTTGCGGATGGCGTTGCCCAGGAACAAAATATGATTCGACGTGCACGCGAATGTCATCACAAAGAGCACGGCCCAGTACCCGTGAAACCATTCCCTGTCCATCGCCGGGAACAGGCTGGCCAGCACGTTCGTTACGAGGCCATTCTCACCATAGGCAAATTTGTAGCTCGACGCCACGACGACACCGTGGTACAGCAGAGTCGTGAAGAAGCCGAGTTTCAGAATTTTGGCGCCCTTGATCTGAAAATACTCCGTCAGGAGCACCAGCGTAATGCCGACCACGTTGACCGTAATCATCAGGGATACGGCCAGCACGAAGCTGTTCTTCAAGCTGTTCATGGCGCGCTTGGAAGACAGCAGCTTCTCCACGGCATCCAGCGAGAAATTTCCGTTCTTGAAAAAGATCTCGTAATACACGTTCAGGTTCGGAATGATGAGAAACGCGATGATGAACCATGCGATGAGCGCATAGAGCAGAATCTGGCCGTAATTGAGCGACCCGAGCCTGTTTTTCAATGTTTGTGCGTTCAATGTCCTCGCTCCGTCCGATCGTATTGCATGATGTCCGCGAGCCGAATGTACACATCGGTCTCCTCGCCGACCGCGAATCCGACCTGTCCGTTTTCCTTCTCGATCGTCTTCATCCGGCTGCCGCCGGGCAATTCCAACACATACTTGCTGTACAGCCCGTAATACTCGCGGTCCACGATTCTGGCCGCAAGACGCACGACATCTTCGCCTTCGATCGGAGCGAGATTCACCTTCTCGTTCCGGATGTACGCGACTTTGCCGGGCGACACGAACGCCCGGAGCGGGCTGCTTGCGATCAGTTCCGGGTCAATCCGGTTGATGTCGCCGATGAAATTGCATACGAACTCCGTCTGCGAGTGGTTGTAGATGTCGTAAGGCGTGCCGACCTGCTCGAGATTGCCGTTGTTGAACACCGCGATCCGGTCGGACAGCGTCAGCGCCTCTTCCTGGTCGTGCGTGACATAGATGGTGGTGATGCCGAACTGCTTCTGCAGCTCTTTCAGCTCGTTCCGGAGCTGCACGCGCAATTTCGCGTCAAGGTTGGACAGCGGCTCATCCAGCGCGAGAATGGACGGCTTGAGGACAAGCGACCGGGCGATGGCCACCCGCTGCTGCTGGCCGCCCGACAGTTCCGACACCTTCTTGAACAGCTGCTCTTCCTTCAGGTCGACCTTGCGGGCAATGTCGCGCACTTCCGCGTCGATTTCCGACTTGGCCGCCTTCTTGACCTTCATGCCGAAGGCGATGTTCTCGAAGACGGTCATGGTCGGGAACAGCGCGTAGTTCTGGAACACCATGCCGATGCCGCGCTTCTCGATCGGGACGTTCGTGATGTCCTTGTCCTTCAGGCAGATGCTCCCGCCCGAAGGCGAAATGAACCCCGCCAGCGTGCGGAGGATCGTCGTTTTGCCGCATCCGGAAGGACCCAGGAACGTGAAGAATTCGCCTTCACGAATTTCCAGGTTGAAGTTCCTGATGGCATGGAACGACCCGAAATGGATCTGGATGTCCTTGAATGTGATCAATGCGCTCACCATGCTTTGGCTGTAAATTGTAAGAGAGAACTGCATAGCCTTGACGAGAGCCATGCAGTTCCCGATTGACGCTGGTTCAGTTGATGATCTGCAGTTCGATTTTCTCCGCCCAGAGGTCGATATGCTCGGCAATGAACGACCAGTCAAGCGGCTGCGCCTTCATGCTGCCGAACAGCTCCTTGATGTGGGCCGGCGCTTGATCGGCCGCTTCCGGAATGACCGGCATGGCGCTGAATTCCGCGGCGAACTTGCCCTGAATTTCGGCGGATCCGAACCAATCAATGAAACGCTCCACCGTATCTTGCTTCTTGGTGCCGTTCACGACGGCGATGTGCTCGACGACCATCGGCACGCCGCCTTCCGGACCGACAACGCCGATCTTGACGCCGTATTCTTGTTCCCGCTTGAACTTCTCGCCGGACACGACGGTGCCGATGCCGATCTTGCCGGCAGCCATGTTGGCATACAGATCTTCGCCTTCCACCATCGGCTGCCCGTTGTCGAACAGCTTCTTCAGCTCGTTCCAGCCTTCTTCGGAAATGCCAAGGTCGCCGTTTTCGTCCATGTACGGCATCAGGATGCCCGCCACGACAAGCCGCGACGTCGCCCGGCCCAGATTGGTCGGCGCTTCATATTTGCCCTTGAACGCTTCGTTGGTGTACAGATCCTGCCAGGACTTCGGCGCCGTCTCCGGCGTGTACTCGGCTTCATTGTAGCCGATCATGATCGCCTGCTTGACCAGGCCGTGATAGTAGCCTTCCGGATCGTTCAGGTTCTCTCCGACTTGCGACGCCCACGAAGGCACGTATTGCGCGAGGACGCCTTCTTTTTTCAGATTTTCGTAGAAAATGTTGTTGAGGCCGAACACGACGTCGGCGATCGGATTGTTCTTCTCCGCGATCAGACGGTTGGTCAGGTCGGCGCCGCCCGCACCGACGATCTCGATCTCGAATCCGGCTTGCTTGGCCTGTTCGATCCACCATTCGCCGCGGCCGTCGGAGTTGGCGTTCGTGTAGACGATCAATTTTTCATTCTTGACTTCGCCGCTGTCGCCGCTGCCGGACCCCGCGGTGTTTTCGTTTCCGCCATTGCTGCCGCTGTTCGTTTCGCTGCCGCTTCCGCTGTTGCTGTTGCCGCTGTTGTTGTTGCCGCCTCCGCAGGCCGTAATCACCAGACAAGTCAGCACCAGGAGTACCAACGCTTTCATCATTCTCGACACTTCTGCTCAACCCCGCTTCTTGTAATCATGGTGAAACGCTTCGATCCAATACCGACTTTCGTTCAATGATCCGGGTCTGGATTTTGACCGTGATATGCTGCTTCCTGGACTGGCGAACACGCTTCATCAGCAGCTCGACGGCCGCCGCCGCCAGCTTGTCCGTGTCCTGGCGAACGGTGGTGAGCGGCACGGGCGTCAGCGCCGACAGATGCGTATCCGGGAATCCGACGATCGACAACGTTTCAGGAACCGAAATGTTCATGTGAAACGCTGAAAACAACGTGGCAATGGCGACCTGGTCGTCCGCGCACATGACCGCCGTCATATCGGGATTGCTGCGGATGAACTCTCCCTGCTCGGCATCGTACTCGTGAATCCGGCCCGGTCTGATGCTCGACGTCCGGAAGTGGATGTACTCGCTTTTCACCGGGATGCCGTGATCCAGCAAGGCTTGAATATACCCCTGGTAACGTTCCCCGCGGCTCGTGATGTTCTCGATGATGTTGGATGAAAAGCCGATTTTCCGATGTCCCTTCGAGATCAGGTACTTCGCCATTTCGTAGGAACCCTGATAATGGTCGTGATAGACGCAGTCGATCGGAATTTCGTAGAACACCCGGTCGATGATCACGCTCGGAATTTTCTCCATCTTCAGTTTGAACACCTGGCTGCTGCAGGATTTGCTCCCCAGAGGGAACAAAATGATACCGCTGACGCCCATTTCGGCGAGCGTCTGCAGACAACGGCCCTGGTCCTCTTCGTCCTTGCTGATTTTCAGGATCAGGTCGTACCCGTGTTTCCGCACCTCTTGCTCCACGGCCGAAATGATTCTTGACGTATAGTCGGTCATGTGGGGAACCATGAGCGCGATCAGCTTGTTTTCTTTCATATCCGCTTGCTGCTGCGTCGGTTGCTCCGTGATCCGCTCGCTCTCTTCCTGCCCGGTTCCGGACAGGAACGTCCCTCTTCTCGGCAGGCGGTACACCACTCCGCGCTCGACAAGCTGTTCCAGCGCCAGCTTGCTCGTCATCCGGCTGACGCCGAACAACTTCGCCAGTTCGCCTTCGGACGGCACCGGATCGTGAGCTTTGAGCCCCCTGCTCTCGATGATCTCCAGCACCTTGTCGGCGATTTGCATGTAAAGCTGTTTCCTGGTCGTGCTTTCAGATTTCATGTCCGGACATTCCTCGGATTTTGGGGCCGGCCAAGCCCGCTTGATGGTATACCATTAGCTTAAGCTGATATAAACCATAAGTTATGTCACTGACATATTCAATGATATTTTTATTCCGGATTTTGGACGGGAAGGGTTTTTAAGGTAAAAATAAAAAGGTTCTCGCTTGAGAGCTCACCCATGGTTGCCGGTTGACAGGTTGTATCGGTCAGGTTGTGGCTTGCATCCGTTTTCGGTGAAGCGGGCATTCGGCGTAACCCATCTGCCGATCGTCGCGGAACGCATCCCGCAAGACACCGCGATTTGCGTCTTTCATACTCATGTTGCGAACCAGATGCCGCCGCAATCGAAAGACGCGCTGCTCAGCCGCATACAAGAGCTGGGAAAATCCCGGGATGTCTTTCATGTGTACAACAACATCAGGGATCTCAATCTCCTGCATCGGAATGGGTGACCGTCATCTTCGACGAGTACGAGCGAGAAAACCGGGCGTCCGGCGGGACCCTTCACTCGATCAAGCTCGGTGAAGGATTCGGCGGGATGGGGACGGAGTGACACCGGAAGGAGATGACCCGGCGATGATTCCCGCACGCTTGTCTGAATATGGCTCCGCCATTCCATGGCTGCATGAGGTGGTTGAATGGTCACCGCTAAGAAAATGGGCGATGATAATCAAGGAAACACGCCGTTCAAATCCAATCCGCCAATTTTCCTGTTGCCAACATCCGAGGTTTTTTGGTAAATTCAAAAGCAACACCCATATTCAAATGCGATGACGAGACGAGTAGACGAAGGTGCGCTTTCACAGAGAGCTCCGGAAGCTGGAAAGGAGCAAAGCGTCTTTGTTGAAGAAAGACTCCGAGCAGCACATCGGAATCCGATGCCGGAGGATGGTGTGCCAGGCGCTCCTGTTACAGAGCCAGAGTATAACCGCTTGCGCTTGGGCTCAAGCGGCGTACTCGAAGAGGCCGGTTTGGCGACAAGCCGGTGAATCCGGGTGGTACCGCGGGAACGACATCCCGCCCCAGAGACGAAAACTTGGGGCGGGATTTTTGTTTGCCCGAAGGCGACAGGAACAATGCGGTATCCAATGATCATTAACTATAGAGGGAGTTGAGGGATCCATGACAAGCAAACTCAAAGCGGGCATTGTCGGGGGTACGGGGATGGTCGGTCAACGGTTCGTGCAACTGCTCGAAAACCACCCCTGGTTTGAAGTGACGGCCATTGCGGCAAGCAGCGGTTCGGCGGGCAAGACGTACGAGGAAGCCGTGCGCAATCGCTGGAAAATGTCCACCCCGATTCCGGAACAAGTGAAGAACATCGTGGTGCAGGATGCGTCGAAGGTGGAAGAGGTGGCTTCCGGCGTCGACTTCATTTTTTGCGCCGTGGACATGAAGAAAGAGGAAATCAGGGCGTTGGAGGAAGCTTACGCGAAGACGGGGACGCCGGTCGTGTCCAACAACTCGGCGCATCGCTGGACGCCGGACGTGCCGATGATCATTCCCGAGATCAACCACGCCCATCTCGAAGTGATCGCGGCCCAGCGCAAGCGTCTTGGCACCTCCACCGGTTTTATTGTGGCCAAGCCGAACTGTTCCATTCAGAGCTATGTGCCGCAATTGCATGCGCTTCTGGCGTTCAAGCCGTCCAAGGTCGTCGTCTCCACCTATCAGGCGATCTCCGGAGCCGGCAAGAGCTTTGCCGAATGGCCGGAAATGGTCGACAATGTCATTCCGTACATCGGCGGCGAGGAAGAGAAGAGCGAGCAGGAGCCGCTGCGCATCTGGGGCCGCGTGGAGAACGGCGAAATCGTCAAGGCGGACGCGCCCCTCATTACGGCGCATTGCGTCCGCGTCCCGGTGACGGACGGCCACCTCGCGACCGTCCTCGTCTCGTTCGAGGGCAAGCCGTCGAAGGAGCAGATTCTGGAGGCCTGGCGCGCGTACCGCGGTCGTCCGCAGGAACTCGGCTTGCCGAGCGCGCCGAAGCAATTCATCACGCATTTCGACGATCACGACCGCCCGCAGACGAAGCTTGACCGCGACCTCGAGGGCGGCATGGGCGTTTCCGCCGGACGGCTGCGCGAAGACACGCTGTTCGACTACAAGTTCGTCGGGTTGTCGCACAACACGCTGCGCGGAGCGGCCGGGGGCGGCGTCCTCATCGCCGAACTGTTGAAAGCCGAAGGGTATATCCAGCCGAAATAACGTGCGAGAGCGTTGAAAGGCCGTTTCCTGGCGGAAACGGCCTTTGTCACATCTTCATCAAGCCTGTTTGTATTTGTCCTTGAGGATATTCGAGCCGGCCCCCGCAATGACGGCGATCACGAGAGGTCCGAGGTTCCACAGGAAGGTTCCACCCGGAAGCGCAATATCCAGCGACGCCGCTTTGTTCAGCAGCAGGACGCCGATTTTGATCACAAAAAGCGCAACCGCCACCATGAACAGAATGTCAAAAAAGAACTTCAGCCGCGGATACTTGAGCTGCTTGCTGTCTTTGATCACCTTCCGGGTCAATTCCTCATCACTCCTGAGCAATTCGTCGATCGTAACGCCGAACAAGTCGCTGAGCTTGATCAGGATTTCAATGTTCGGATAATTCGCGCCGTTCTCCCATTTCGAGACGGACTGCCTGCTGACGAACAGCTTCTCGGCCAGTTCGTCCTGCGTCCAGCCTTTTCTCGTTCTCTCCGCTTTCAAACGCTCCCCGAAGTTCATAACCCCACTACCTTCCGTGCTTGATAAGTCTATTCTAGAATCGCCGCCCGGAAATGGAAAGAACGCGCTGGTTACGTCGGCATTTCGGGCCGCGCAACCTGGGGTTGCATCCATGTCATCCGCCATCCCTGTCGCGTCATGGATGTAAACGACGTGATCAACAACTTTGCCGGCTCGCGTATCGGCTCCAACCTGTTGAATATAACATGAAAGCCGCCCCCGATGGGCGGCTTCGCTTATACCCGCTCCCGATTGGTCTGCCGAATCACATCCAACAGGTCGACTTTATGTTGGGTCTCTTCGTGATAAAGCCATCTGTCCCGGACATGATCCACGAACAACACGCCGTTCAAGTGGTCGATTTCATGCTGCATGCATCGGGCCAAATACCCTTCTCCTTCGAGGGTCGCAATCTCTCCCTTCCGGTTCATGCTCTGCACCTTTACGCGGTTCGCCCGCTTCACAATCCCGTAGTACCCCGGAAATGACAGGCACGCCTCGGCCCCTGTCTGCTCGCCTTCCATTTCGATGATTTCCGGATTGATGAGCTCGATCAGCCCTTCGCCGCAGTCCATGACCACGAGTCTTCGCAGCACGCCGACCTGCGGTGCCGCAAGACCGGCGCCTTTCGCGGCATACAGCGTTTCCGCCATATCGTCCAGGAGCTTGAACGTTCTCTCGTTCAGCTCCGCAACAGGCTTTGCCTTCTTTCTCAACATGGGGTCCCCGAAGGGCAGAATCTGCTTGACTGTCATGGTTACGCCTCCTTGGCTGTCCGGGGAGGGGTATACACCCACAAATCATTGGGCGTACATTCCAGTGCCGTACAAAGCGCGTCAAGCGTTTCGGCCTTCATCTGCCGGGGTTGACCCGTCAGCAAGGCACTTATGGCTGGCGCGGAAATGCTGTAGTTCGCCTTTTCGATCAGCAATCTTCTCAGCGCGGCCCCCGTCCAGATCCCTTTCTCCGCCATCACCTGTCGCAACATCCACACCAGCATGCGCCACACCGCCTTAATGTCAAGGGAATGTTAAGTGTTGCTTAATATTTTAAATCGTCACCTAATATTATGCAAGCACAGAAACGGCAAAATGCTTGTCAACTCTCAGTATGCATGCAACTTTCCTGGCAAAAATTGCGTTTTACAAGTAAAGGGAGTGACGTGATGAAAAAAGCGCTGGTATTGCTCATCGCTGCAATGTTTGTACTTGCGGGATGCTCCAGTGAAAATACGGGCAAGAAAGAAACGCTTCAGTCTGAATCCCAAACAGAAAGACAACCATCGCGCAATTCCGATGAGCTTGCTTCTCATGTTCCTGCAATCTCACCGGTTGAGCAGGAAAGAAAAGCAGTGTATTGGAGCATTAACGAAGTGCGCCATTTATCGGAACTTGAACAATTCATGGAGCGCATCGGTCAAGGGTTAAAGGATCGTCTGCGGATTGAGACGACATCCAAAGAAGGGAACCCTTATGTACTTGATTTGCGCTACGATGGCGAACACATCATCATAACTGCAAACGTCAACAGCAGTGAACGATTGTACGATAACATTGTAGTATCCAGGCGCTTTAACCGGCATTACAAGGGTGAATTTATCGAATACTGGGCCGTATCAGACAACGGAAATGGCAGGAAGGAATTGTTGCTCCAGATTCGCCCCGGTCTTGAGGAGATCTCTCCATAAGTGTAAAAGCCGCCCGCGACGGGGCGGCTTGCGTTAGATCTTCCTGACCGGCCGCAGTACGGCGTACCCGTAGCCTTCGGGGAAGTGCCGCTGGTAGTCCTGCTTCGTCTCTTCATCCCACGCGTACCCCATCGCCTTGGGGTCGTAGTTCCATGCCAGGTCTTCCACCGCCTTCATGACCGGGCCGTTGTCCCGCAAATAGTCGAAGGGCGGATGATGGAAGACCAGATATTCCGATTCCGGAATGACCCGGCATTCCATCCCTTCCGGAACGGGGCCGTCGTAATCCGGCGGGACGGGAATGCCGTACAGGTACCCTTTCTTGCCGTCCCGGTAAAACCATCCCGCCGTCTGGGCCAACTGTCCTGGGAGAACGTGATTGGACATGCTCTCCAGCGTACCGCAGATGTCGTCGCACGAATGCCCGTTGTTCCAGAAGCTCGGGTAGTCTGTGGCGCCGATGTCCCAGATCCCGATGAACTTGTGCGCCGGAATGAACTCCACTTTGATTTCCACCGGCTTCACCCGTACTTCGCTCATGCTACTCCGCTCCTTGATCCAATAGTGATAAGGCGAGAACACCTCCTGACGAATCGAGAGCGGGATGGGGCGGGGCGATTTCCGGTAGGCCGCGGGCGTCATCCCGAAAGCCTTGTGGAAAGCCCTCGTGAACGCCTCTTGCGACGAGAAGCCATACTTGACGGCGATATCCAGCACCCGCTGGTCCGTGTCGCGGAGCTCCAGGGCGGCACGGCTGATCCTTCGGGTCCAGACGTAATCGCGTATGGTCATCCCGGTCAACTGGTTGAACTGCCTGGAGCAATAGTAGGGCGAGTACCCGAGCTGCTCCGACATTTTGAGCAAAATCGGACTTTCCGCCAAATTTTCCTCCAGCCAATCCACCATCCGCTGCACCATCTCGTTCCATTCGTACATGGGAAGCCTTCCCTCCTTTCACTTCGATCGTACACCCGCGGCGGCCCGCATGTTTGATTCGAGTTGCAAAAAAAGGCCATCCGTTACCGGATGGCCGCATTCATCGCCTCCGCGATGGTCATGAAATCTTCGCGGCTGATCTTGAAGTGGCCGGTACGGAACAGATAGCCCCAATTCCGCTTGCCGCGGGTGAAGGACAACCGGTCAAGCAACCCTTCGATCTTCGCCTCCCGGCAGCGGACGAATTCGATGTTCCGGCGGCTGGGCACGAACGTCTCGGACATCGCATATTCGTACACATGGTCGTCCACAACCCGTCCAATGGCGGTGAACGCCTGCAGCGGCTCGCCGCTTCGCATCTCGGTGCGGGGAGAGTAGTAGACAAGCCAGTCTCCCTGCCGCATTCTGCGCAGCGGCGCCGATTTGCCGTGGCACAACTGGGCGAAGCCGCCGCAGACCCCCCGCCGCACATGCGACGCCGAGGCAACGCCTACCCAATAGGAAGGCGCGTCGTGTTCCCGTTCCGTCTTATTCATGCGCATCCCTCCAAGCATCATCCAAACGCGACTTTTGCCGCAAGTGATGGCGATAGTGCATCTCGACCAGCCTGAACCATTCCAATGCGTTCAATCCGCCGAACTGCGGGTGGAGAACCGTATGGCGAACGATCTCTTCGTCCGATTCGGATCGGGACCGGATATCCGGCTCGAACGCGGCCGTTATCGCCGGCTCGATCTCGGCCATTCGGCGCAGCGTTTCCCTAAGCCCGTCAACGATCTGCTCCTTGCTCTCCGGCTGCGGCGGCGTGTATTGCGGGGACGGGGCAACCCGGATTCGTATCGGCGGGAAACTCCCCGCCTTGAACACATTTTCCCCCTGTTCCGTCTTGCCGGCAAGCGAAACTTCCGGGCTGCCGTCAGGCTTCAGGCATAGCGCGGCGTTCCTCAAATGCATAAACTGCGCGGAACGAATCAAATGCATATACATCTGGCCGAGCGACCATTCGTCATCCGCCGGTTTCCAGAGAAGCTGATCCAGACTTGTGCCTTCCAGATCCCGAATGTAACCGTCGACCGTCTCCTCGAACCGGGCCAGCGTCTCTTTCACAATCGACATTCAGGTCATCTCCTTTTTCTTGATCTGCATCCAGCATACAAAAGCGCTCCTGACAACAGTATGTCAGCAGAGTTCGAGCATTTTTCGAATTTCCGCTCTTACCCGTTCGCGCAGCGATTCGGGCTCCAGCACGCGCACCGCGGCGCCCCAACCGAGCGTCCATTGCAGGAGGTCCTCCGCCCGTCTGACGCGAAACGTGGCCACCCCGCCTTCTTCTCCCGGCTCAAACGATTCCATGTAGAAATTGTCCGCTTCCAGCACCCGGTCCATAACGGCGGGATCGACCCAAATGCGTACGGTCACATTCCGATCGTTCGCGGGACGATGATCCGGCAGCCGAAAATTCGAATCGATCCTGAACGGCTCATCCAGCACGACAAGCCCGCTGATGCGGGACAGCCGAAAGTGGCGGATATCTTGTCTCAGCCAGCAGAACGCCACAAGCATCCATACGCCTTGGGTATAGACAAGTCCGTATGGATCGACCGTTCGCTCGCTTTGGCGGGATTCGTCCGCATCCGGCGCAGGTTTGGAGTAGCGGAAATGAACCTTGCGCTTCTGGAGAATCGCCCGGCGCAACTGTTCGAGCGTCTCTTTTTCCTTCCCCCGCGTTCCGGCTTCTCCGACATTGAGCAGCTTGATCACCGACCGAATCCGCTCGGTCTCCTCGCGCACGCTCTCCGGCAAAATCGCCTCGATTTTCTCTTGCGAGCTGCGGGCCTTCGCGCCGTACTCCGCGTCCAGCCTCATCCCGACGAAGTCCGCCCCGATGAGCAGCGCCACCGCCTCCTCCGCCGTGAAACTGACGGGAGGAAGGAAATAGCCTTCCATCAAGGAATAGCCTGCCCCCGGAGCTCCCGCAATCGGGATGCCCGCTTCGCTCAGCGCCTGCATGTCCCGGTAAATCGTGCGTATGCTCGTCTCGAACTTGGCGGCCAAATCCTCGGCGCGCAGCACCCCTTTGCGCTGAAGCTCCACGACGATGGCCAGCATCCGGTCGGTCTTGTTCAACCGCATCGTCTCCCTTATCCGAAACATTCTGTCCAGTATGCCCGAAATTTCGCCATTTCAAGCCTTATCATTACCCCATGACAGCAACCGCCGCCACGCAATCATCCGCAGCGCCTTGCGGATTCCCGCCAACCAAGCAGCCGCGTCAGCGGACGGCCCGGTGTTCCCCCAAACACAAAACCCGCCAAAAGGCGGGTTGCGATGCAAGTGCTGTCCTTTCACCAAATTATACCACAAAAATCGGGGCGGCGCAGGGGTGCATCCTGCCGCTGCCGGTTCAATATCCGTGATCCGTTTCGGATTTCGCCGGTGCATTTTCACCGTAATCGTATGCCAGACACTGACCCGCGGACCGATGGTCCTTCACGATGCCCAGTCCGACCGCCGCATGCAGGGCAGCCCCGACCGAAGCTTCTTCCGCGATGCGCGGAATGGAGAGCGGCAGGCCGAACCGCTCCTCGCAAATGCGCCGCAAATGCCGGTTGTGCCGGATCGCGTTGCCCGAGCCGACAAGCCGCCGCATCCGGCCGCGCATCGCATCGGGAAGCCGCTTGTAGAAATCAAACAGCTCTTCCGCCATGCCTTCCAGAAACCCCGCCGCCAGATGCGCGGGGGTGAAGTTGTCCGGCCCGATTCCCCCGATGGAACCGGTCAGTTCCGGTTCCGTGCGGGTGCCGTAAAACCGGGTGGAGACTCGCAGCGGAGATTTCATAGGAAGGAAGCGGTCGAGCAGCTCCTCCATCTTCCCGTACAACGGCGGAACATCCTTCACGTCCCCGAACCATTCCAGCACGCTCCGGAAGAACGTCTCCAGCATCGCATACGATTTGCCGCCGGAGAGCGAAGCGCCGACGATCAAATACCCGCCGCCGGGAAACGGCCGGGTGTCCAGACCTTGGGCCGCGCAATACCGGCCGGTGTACGCGGTCATCTGCCCGCCCGTGCCGATATTGATCAGCACGGATTGCTCCGGGTCCCGGACGGAGCCGAGAAAACTCGCCTGATTGTCGCCGATCGCGTGAAAGACCGGGATGCCTCGATCAGTGGCACCCACGCGCGTCGCCGACGAGACCGCCCGCGGCAGCATTTGCTCGCCGAGCCCGACGGCGTTCAACGCTTGCGTGTCGAAGCGCCCGTGCTCCACATCATAGAAGCCGATGCTCGCCGCCATGGAAGGGTCCATGACCGGAACGCTTCCGCCGCCAAGCCGCATCGCCGCGTAATCGGCAATCGTGCACAGGGCCGCCGCCTGGTCCGGCACGTTCCCTTGCCTCGCCAGCACGGCGTGCGTCACCAGGCCGAAACCCGCCGCAAGCGGGCGGCCGGTTTCGCGTGCCAGCCACTCCACATACGTCCCGCGATCATCGGCCGGCTCGAGGCCGCGCCGGTCCTGCCAGGTATACAGGGGGCTGACGGCCTTGCCCGATCGGTCCACATACAAGATGCCGTGCATCTGCCCGGCAATGCCGATCCCGGCCGCATCCGGATATTGCGCGGTCAATTCCTGCAGGATCTCCCGGACAACCGTCATGATCCGTTCGGGGTCCTGTTCCGCCCGCACGCCGTCGGCCTGCAGCCAGGCGTTGTTGGGCCGGGTGACCGATCGCAGCAATCGGCCGCCCGGCAGCTCCAACGCCGCGCCGCAGATCGAGGTTGTGCCAATGTCCAGTCCGATGACGATCACGCCGATCCCGCCTTTCATGCCCGTACAATTTCCAGTGTAACCGCGCCGTGCAGGTGCGAGCAATCCACCTCGTAGAGCGCAGCGCACGCCGCCTCGGACCACTTCAACGCCTCGCCGTTCGCCCGCACCGCCGCCGGAGGCTGTTCGGCCGCGAAGACGAACGTGCCGCCTTCCCTGAGCCGGACCATGCGCGACTTCCCTTCCTCCCATTGCCGCTCTACCGCGGCGCTCGAGATCAGCTTGTCCGCGAGACCGATCGGCGTCACCGCGCCGCGATCGGGGACGAGCAGGAACAGCTTGCATTGCTCGGCTTGCAGCGCGAAAGGCATCGATTGCCCGCGTGCGAGCCGCACGGCCGTGCGGGAGAAATGCTCGTACAACCATGCCGAATCCGCCGTCATCTCCGGAACATCGTCCAGCGAAATCGCGCCGCGCACGTCCGTCTGCGCCTCGCCGATATGGAAGGCGGCGACCACCCCCGCTCCGCCCGCCGTATTCCACAGCTTGAGCGGCATCGGCTCAGCGAGCGGACTCCGCGTCAAGCAGTCAGGCGTCGGGTTGGCCGTCCGGTCGCAGCGCATGATTTTGCCGTCACGGAAGATAAGCGGCCAGACCGTGGCCGGGTCCGTTCCGCCAAGCGCATCGCTGAAATAAACGGGACCGCCGCTGACCGCCCGAAGCACCATGTTCTGCACATCGTCGTGATTTTTCGTCCAGAACATGTCCCAATCGCCCCAGTACCATGCGCCATGGAAATAGGCGTTGTAAGCGTTCTGCAGCGCGTGTTCCCTGAAACCGTGCCTTTCCTGCGGCACGAAGTCGTCGCTGTTGCGCGACACCGCGGACACGGGGCGATGCCAGATGTTCTCCGCGGACATGCCCATGCAGTTGATGATCGTGCGGTCGAAGTGCAGCGCCGCCGAAGCCTCCAACGCCGTGTGCGCCGCGGAGGCCGCCTGGCCGATCGGCAGATGGTGCCGCAGGAAGTTGTGCACGGCGCTCTGGCTGTCCACCTTGACAAAATCGACCCCCTGGCGCGCCAGATACCCGTGCCACGCGTGCCAGAAACCGAACCCCCGGCCGGCGTCCGGATGCGGGATGACGTTGCCGCGGCGCGTCACGTACAGGTATTCCCGCAATTCATGCGCCATCCCGCTGTCGGGATGGATGCCGTCCCAATAGCCGGCGATCGTATGCCAGACGCCGACCCAGCGGATCCCGAACCGACGCTTCAACGCTTTAATGACATGCGCCAGGCCGCGGGGAAATTTCTCCGGGTCGGCATCCATGCCGTACAGCTTGCGATCGCGGACTTCCGACCAGCCGTCGTCGATCATCACCCAGCGCACGGGAAGCCCGAGGCGCTGCAATTCTTCCGCCTTGGCGAGCAGTCCCTTCTCGTCCACCTCGTGATAGAACGCGTCCCAGCTGCACCAGCCGAGATAGTCCAGAATCTCGGGATACACCTTCGCGTTGCGCGGAAGCGTCTGGCCGTTCAGATGCCGCAGGGCGAGCGTGACGTTCCGCTCCGGCAGGAGATACGGGTTCTCCCCGCCGCCGAGAACGAACGCCAGCGTGCGGCAGGAGGTCATGCCGCCTTGACCGGAGAAGATGCGGACCGCGAGGCCGCCCGCCCGGCCATCCGCCTGCAGATCGGCGCGGTACGCCGGGCCGGTGACCGGCAGAAGCTGAAAGTACGCCGACGGGGTGCGCCACAGCAAGGACACCGTCCGCTCGGGCAGCGCGCGCAAATCCGAATCAAAATGCGGCCGCGTCCACCAATCCTTATGCTGGTAGTTGGCGAGCACGCCTTGCAGTTCATCCAGCGCGCCGATATGAATGAGCAGCCCGTCATCCGGGGATAAGGCTCGACGGTCCCCGAAATCATTGTTGCGAACGACCTCTCCCTCGACGAACGCCAGCACCGCCTCCGGACAGCAGCGCAGCGTCAAGCGGACGACGGCTTTCTGGGCCTCTTCGCCGTCTTGATAGACATGCACATAATCGGTGTAGGCGCCATTCCGGTCGGCGCCTTCATGCCTTTCGACTTTAAGCAGGGCAAGCTTGAGCCGGTCCCGGCCTTCGAGCCGCACCGAAACGTCGATGCCGCGCAATACCGTGTCGCCGCCCCATGCCATCGCGACGGTCTCGCCCGCCGGGCCATTTATATAAGTAAACATATAGATGCCTCCGCTTGCTCAGACTTCGTCCCACTCCAGCAAATTCGTCTCCCGGACCGGAAGCTCCGCGTTTTTCGGCACCCGGAACGTCTTGATTTCCGCCGGCTGGAAGGAAGCCTTGATCGTCCGGTTCCATTTCGGCAGGAGGATCTCCGCGTCGGTCGCCTTCTTCGCGGATTCGTAACAGCGGATGATCAGGTCGTCGCTATCTTCCGCCTTCTTGATCGCGCTGACGATCACATGGTCGCGGCTGACTACCACGAAGGCATCCGTCTGCGGCAGCGGACCTTCATGGTACGTCTCCGCGAGCGCGATCGGCCTGCAGTTCAGCTCCGCCGCCCTGCGCACCGTCTGCGCGTCGACCCAGGTGCCTTCATGCGGCAGCATGGCGTAATGGAAGTGCTGGATGCCCTGGTCGATGAACGCATATTCCTCGTCCGGATTCGGCTCGTACGGAATGTGATGCGCGTAGATCGGACTGCGCAGCACCGTCAGCGCCAGTTCCTTGTTGCGAATGCTGTAGCTGTACTTGGCGTCGTTCATCAAGCTGAAGCCGTAAATTTTGTTGATGCCCGGCACGAGCCCGGTATAGTCGACCCAACTCTGTCCCGGTTCTTCTTCGCCGTTCGATTCCCGCTCGATCGTACCGTACGGGATTTCATACGTATGCGTGCTGAACACAACGTTCATCGGGAAGATCAATTTCAGCATCTTGAACTGCTCTCGCCAATCGACTGTCACCTTCACATCGATCTGGTCGCGGTCCGGGTACATCGAGAAGTCCTGGATCAGGCGGGATTTGCCGTACTCGCTGACGACCCGGATCGTCGACTTCACCGGGCCGTGCTCCACGCGGCGGACCTTCACCGCCTTGAACTCCCCGACCGCGTGGTGGAAATGCAGCACATCATGGCTCCACGTGTCGGACGTGTCCGCGATGACAACCGGACGCGCGCCGGCGCCCTGGAACACTTCATGTCCGACCTTCTTGTCATACAGCCGCTTGATCCATCCGCTCTCCGGATCGAATTCCAGGCGGAAACGGTCGTTCTCCATATAATGGTCGCCCGCCTGGATCGGCTCGCCGACCGGCCGGATCGATTCCGATTCCTTGACGAGCTTGTACACGCGATACCCCATGGGCGGCAGGTCGGCCATGAAGCTGAGCCGGTAGCGGCCCCTCGCGGCGGCCAGCGATTTGACGGTCTGGAACGGCACGGGCCGCCCCTGATCGTCCAGCAGCACCGCGTTCGGCTTGATCCCGCCGACCTCCAGCTCGACATTCACCCGGCTCGCCCAGGCGTGCGGGTTGAAGACGACGATCGGCAGCATCGACTCGTCCTGCTCGATGCCGATCCGCCACGAGAGCGACTGGATCGCGTAGTTCAGCACGCGATCGCCGATCGCCATCGCCTCGCCGTACAAATACAGCGCATCGTCATAAGCCGGCTCGATGCTCGTGCCCGCCAGAATGTCGTGGAACTGGTTGAACAGCACGTTTTTCCACGCCTGCTTCAGCTCGGCCGCGGGGTACGGCTGTCCCGTGAGCCAGTACGCGAGGGCGGAGAATTTTTCTGCCGCCATGAGCTTGTTCTCCGCGCGCCGATTCCATTGCTTGATCCCCGAATGCGCGGCATAGCAGCCGCTGGCGTGGTGCTGCAGATCGCCGTGGACGACCGGGAGCTGAAGGCCCTTGTTCTCCGTGTCGCGGAAATAATGGTCCGGCGCGGCGAACACCAGTTTCGGCAGGTCCTCCCGGCCGCTCAAGCGTTTGATGCTCTCGATGTTTTCCTTCGTCGGACCGCCGCCGTGATTGCCCACGCCGTAGAAGAACATCAGATCGTTCAGCGGTTCCCTGAACTCGCCCAGCACGCGCCGCACATGGTTCTCCAGATCTTTGCCCCACGACAAATATTCGTACATGATCCGGAACGTCAACACCTCGGAGCCGTCGTCGGAACGCCACCGGAACAGCCGGCCCGGCAGCCCTTTCTCGTTCGGCATCGGGCGCATCATGACGTAATAGTCCATGCCGCTCTTCTTCAAAATCTGCGGCAGCATTCCGTTATGACCGAAGCTGTCGACGTTGTAGCCCACCTTCGCGATGACACCGAACTTCTCCTTGAAGTAGCGCTGCCCGTACAATCCCTGCCGGACGAACGACTCGCCGCCCGGGATGTTGCAGTCCGGCTGGATCCACCAGCCGCCGACGATGACCCAGCGTCCTTCCTTCACCC
>Ga0310838_1000975_pt1 | contig 18399 bp, 15 predicted proteins | sample SM_ome_6_FD_202241 | JGI IMG/M metagenome (GOLD analysis project Ga0310838, IMG submission 202241) | Sorghum-adapted microbial communities enriched on stacked mutant (SM) sorghum from Joint BioEnergy Institute, Emeryville, California... ...
GGAAAATCGATGATGGTGTCATCGGCGCTGACAACGCGGACCATCCCCGGGCCGGCAAGTCCCGTACCCGCCAATAACAGGGCCGCCATCAGCGCGATCTTCGAGAGCTTTGCAAGACAGGTGCGGTGCGGCGATGCAGCAGCTTCCGAATCCTCCTTGAATATGTCGTTTTTCTACATCTTTTGACATCCGGTCCCGATTTTCCTATTTTTTCTGACAAACAAAAACGGGGCCGCCCGAAAGCCCCGCCCATGACGGTCTTCCGGACAGCCCCTTGCGCCGATTCGATAGGAATATCTGCCGATTGGATGTTCAGTGCGAAGACATGCCGTGCGCGGCCTGCGCGGCTTCCGGCTCCGGCGGCCGGTGCTTGAAGATCGTCGCCAGCGCGGCCGTGCCGAGCGCCATGACCAGCGCGGATACCGCGTACAGCGCCTCGAGCGGGAACCAGGCCTTCAGGCTGCCGCCCGTCGCGATCATCACGACCATCATGCCCATGAACATCGGGTTGAGCACCCCGTTCACGCGGCCGACGATCGATTCGTCGGACCAGCGCAGAATCATCGTGCTGATCCCGATGTGGATGGACGGGAACGTAAGCCCGGAGATGAACTGCAGGACCAGCGTCAGCCAGACGTGCTCGGACAGGCCGATCCCCAGCGTCGTGAGGGCGCCGGCGAACATGCCGAACGCGAGCAGCTTCTGCGGCAGGATGCGGCGCGCCAGCGCGGCGATCAGCCCGCCGCCGGCGAGCATGGCCACCCCGTTCACCATGAGCAGGAACTGCAGGAACTCCTTCTCCTGACCCAGCTTCTCCGTCACGACGAAAATGCCGAGCGGCTGCACCATGCCGACCCCGATGCCCGCCAGCGCGAACGTGAGCCCCAGCATCCGCAGCACCGGACTGCGCCAGACATAGCGGAATCCCTCGGCCAGTTCCTCCCGGAAATTCCCCGGGCGCGCCTGCGCTCCGGCCGGCATGCCCGCCGCTCCGGCCGCCGCCCCGCCGGCCGCTTCCCGGCCCGACGGCGTCTCCGGCAGCCGGAGCAGCACGACCGCGGACAGCAGGAACGCGACGCCCATCACCGCGATCGAGATTTCGATCCCGAACCGGTTGTACATGAACGTGCCGAGCGCCGGACCGCCGACCATGAAGATCGCGACCATCGACTGGAAGAACGCCATCGCCTGCTGCAGCTGCTCCGGATGGAGATGGATCTTGAACATGCGCATCGCGGAAGGCTGCGAGAACTGCGACAGGATGGACGACACCAGCGTCGCGAAGAACACCATCTGCCACACGCCGGCGGCAAGTGTCGCCATCACGGCGAAGACCGACAGCGCCGACAGGAAGTCGCTCCAGACCATCGTCCGCTTCGGCCGCCAGCGGTCCGCGAACGTCCCGCCGATGAACGAGAACAGGAAGATCGGCAGGAACTCCGCCACATAGATCATCGAGATGGCGATGGGATCCGAATCCGTCATGTCGGTGACGAACAGCAGAATCGCGAAGTTGCGTACCCAGATGCCGATTTGCAGCATGACGTTCGACAGCAGGACGGTCTGGAAGAACCGGTTGCCGAACAACCCGGCCGGGCGCGCCCCGTTTGCCGTTGACATGGATGCAAGCTCCTTTCTTCTCCGGGACATCCGCCGTCCCATGCATCAGACTTTCGATTCTACACCTCCCGGCCTGCCGCGTCAAGGTCAATCTTGAGGAGAAAACATTCCCGCCGTCACCGCGCCTTCATGGACGCCATCGCCGCGTCGAGCAGACCGGCAGCGCGCCCGAGGATGACCTTCCCCTCCGCCGGATCGGCCATCGCCCGCAGTTCTTCGAGCGTCAGCACCGGATACGCGTCCGGATGGGTCACCTGCTGGTTGAACGGCGCCGGGGGCGATTGGACCATTTCCCGCGCCATCAGCTCCTTCAGCGTCTCGTATCGCTCGTCCGGAAACGACCGATACCACATGGAGCTTGTTTCGAGCGTGTTGGCCGCGACGAACCGCAGCGCCTCCTCTCCCGTCTCGCCGACGATGAACGCCATCAGTTCCCAGGCGAGATCCTTCTGCGCGGAATCGGCCATGATGGCGAGGCCCGTCATCAGCGACGAGTTGAGCCGCTCGCCCGAAGGCGCGACCGGCATCGGCGCGGGCGCGAAGTTGCCGAATTCGTCCCGGACCGGCCAGTACATCCCGGTGGCGCGCATCAGGCCGATCGCAGGCGCCGACCGGTTCTGCGGCCGGTTCCGGATCGCCAGGTCGACAGGCATCATCTCGGCATAGCGGCTGAAAGCCATGGCGGTCGCGTCGCTGTCCAGGTAACCGGAGGCGGTCTCGCCGTCGTCGGACAGATAGATGCCGCCGAGTCCGCGGATGAACGGCTCGACCGAATTCCAGTCGGTCGGAATGCCGATCGGCGTGCCCAGTCCGCCCAGCCATGCCGCTTTTCGCGTGAATTCTTCCCAGTCCCAGTTCTCCGTCGGTTCGGGCACGCCGGCTCGCCTGAACGTTAACCGGTCATAGTAGGCGACCACCGGATCGCTGGTCACCGGCAGCAGATACGGCTCGCCGTCAATCTCCGCGAGATCGATCATCCGCAGGTACCCGTCCTCCCAGCGCGCGGCGGCGCGATCAACGTATCCGGCCAGGCTCGCAAGCTTTCCGGCCGCCGTCAGGCGCGCCTCGATCGGACTGAGCTCGACGATGTCCGGCGCCCATTCGGGATCGTCCAGCACCCGGCGAAGATCGCGCATGATTCCGCCGAAGTCCAGCACCTCGATCTCGACGCCCGGATGCAGATCCATGAACGCAGCCATCCGATCCTGGATCGGGTACGGTTTTTCCCCCGCGCGGTAAGGCTTCTCCGAATTCAGGTAGCCGCTATGCAGCGCCACGCACAGCGTGCCGGTGTACCGCGGCCGGTCATCTTCATCCCTTGCCACGGGCGCCGCCGGCTGACAGCCTCCCGCAAGGAGCAGACACGCCATCAGGAAAAAAAGAACGATTCTTCGCATACGCATCCCCCGTTCCCGCATCATGCGCCCACGTCCCGTCCGAAACCGCTTGCATCCATGTTTCCGACCGCCGCGCCGGCGGCGGCGAAACGCTTCATTTTTCATATCCCTCGACATCATTTTGGTTACTATTTACATGAACGGGGTGTCATTGTCAACCGCGGCCGCCGCCTTGCGGGAACTTTGAAATTGTCACATCCCGGAAATCCGCGTTATCCACAGAATCATCCACATTATCCCCCGAATTGTGCATCAATTCACGCGATACTGACCGTTTTCAAACCCTAGAACGGCATGGTTTTCATCTTTTTCAACCGATTTTCGGCCATGCCGGGAAATTTTCACCCACATTATCCACATTGTCCACAGTTTGGTTGTGAAAAACTTGTCCCCGTTTCCAAAACGACGGCATTCGACATCCCGCTTGCTTCCACCGGATTTTCACACATTTTTCGGTGGATATGTGGATAAGTTTGTGCACAACCGGGACCAAGGACGGGGTAGCGGGCTGTAAAGAGGCGGGAAGTCGGATTTTCGCCCGGTCTCTTTTCCCGATTCGGCGATGCAAAAAGAAGGACGGGCAAACCGCCATCCGGCGCTCCGCCCGTCCGTTCACGAACTTGTCGGATTGTCCTTCCCCTGATCAAGCGCCGGCCGGTCAGCCTGTCTTCTCCGCCTGCGCGCGCTGGCGCGCGTCCGTCCGGATGACGGCCTGGTTGCACGCGCCGACGAACGCCTGCGCCACGGCGAGGATGACGTCCTTGTGGGCCGCCGTGCCGCGATAGCGCCGGCCGCCATGCAGCACCGTCACGATCGCCTCGCCGTGCGCGTCCTCGCCGGACGACAGCGAGTGGAGCTCGAGATCCTCGAATTCGGCCGCGACCGGGATCACCTGCTTGATGCAGTTGATGACCGCCTCGATCGGGCCGGCGCCCATGCCGGAACAGGTATGCTCGACGCCCGTGGAGCCCTCGCGGATCGTCACGGACGCGATGCGGGCGCGCTGCGTGCCGGACAGCACCTGCAGATCGACCAGCGTGTACGGATCTTCATGGCCCACCGACGATTCGCCGATGATGCGCAGGAACTGGTCGTCGGTAACCACCTTTTGCGCGTCGGCGACCTTCTTGAAGGCGGCGTACACCTCGTCGAGCTGCTCGCCCTCGAGCTTGATGCCGTACTCCGCCGCGCGGTGCTTGAGCGCGTGGCGTCCGGAATGCTTGCCGAGCACGATCATGCTGCGCGGGATGCCCATCGCCTCGGGATCCATGATCTCGTAGGTGGCGCGGTTCTTGAGCAGGCCGTCCTGGTGGATGCCCGACTCGTGCTGGAACGCGTTGCGGCCGACGATCGGCTTGTTGAACGCGATCGGGAAATGCATCATCCGGCTGACGAGCCGCGACGTGTTGTAGATCTCGGCGATGTTGATGCCCGTCTCGGCCTTCAGCGCGGCCTTGCGCGTCTCGATCGCCATGACGAGCTCCTCGAGCGAGCAGTTGCCGGCCCGTTCGCCGATGCCGTTCACCGTCACCTCGACCTGCGTCGCGCCGCCGCGGATCGCCGCGAGGCTGTTCGCGACCGCGAGGCCCAGGTCGTTGTGGCAGTGCGCGCTGTAGCGGACGCGGTCGCCGCCCCGCGCCTGCGTGCGGACGGTGCGGAACAGCGCCTCATATTCCTCCGGCATCGCGTAGCCCATCGTGTCGGGCAGGTTGATGATCGTCGCGCCTTCGGCAATGACCGCCTCGACCATTTCGATCACGAACTCGATGCCCGAACGGGTCGAGTCCATCGGCGAGAACTCGATCTCGTCGACGAACTGCTTCGCGTACGCGACCATCTCGCGGGCGATGGCGAGCACCTGCTCGCGCGTCTTGCGGAGCTGGAAGTCGAGGTGGATGTCCGACGACGAGATGAACAGGTGCAGCCGGCGGCGCGCCGCGTCCTGCGTCGCCTGGATCGCGGCGTCGATGTCCGCGCGCACGGCGCGGGCGAAACCGACGATTTCCGTGCCCTGCAGCTCGCGGGAGATCTGTTGCACGGCCGCGAACTCGCCCGGGCTCGAGATCGGAAAGCCCGGTTCGATCGCGTCGACGCCGAGTTTCGCAAGCTGGCGCGCGATGATGATTTTCTGCTCCGGCTCGATCGAGGCGCCGGGCGACTGCTCGCCGTCGCGCAGCGTCGTGTCGAAGATCGTGATGCGCTTGAATTCGTTTCGGTTGACGGATTCGCTCATGGTGAATGTCCCTCCCTGGATTTTTTTAGCCGTGTAATGCGATGGATCGCGTGAATGTGCAGGCTTGGTGAACGTGTGGTTTTGGGCCGCGGAATCAAAAAAGCCTGCCGCCTCCGAACGTTCGTTCAAGAGACGACAGGCCGTGTGGTCGGCATGCCGCGGTACCACTCTTGTTGACGCGCCCCTTGCGGGCCGCGCCCCCTCCGTGCCGGCGGTGCGTGTTGGCCTGTGACGGCCGTGCGCTCATGCTGGTCCATGCCCGTTCAGGCGATTCATGCGGCTCATGCGGGTTGCGCGGTCCGGGTCTGCTGCAGTCAGACCGGACGTTGGCGCGCATGAGCGCGTCAGCGCCTGCCGCGCCGCCGGCGACCGTGTAACGGCGGTCAACCCGTTCCGGACCTACGCGTCCGCGGCCGTACGCTCCGCGTCCGTGTCGGTCCGTCCGCTCCCGGGCGAGTTCGATCGATGCCTTCGGCTGCGTCGCACCAACCCGCAGCTCTCTGCGCCGCCACCCGCTGTCGCGCGGCCGGCGGCGTTGTTCCGTCACCGCTCTACTGCTCCCGTTCATCGCGTTTTGCCGGATATGCGGCTGTTCCCTCTTCGGCTGGCGGCACCCTCAAGCAGAAAGGCCCGCCGTCTCCGATTGCTCAAGAGACGACGGGCCGTTGCGCCATCGCGGTACCACTCTTGTTGACGCCCGTGCCGTTGCCGCAGCATGGCACAGCCGGTGCGCCCACCTCACGCATGCGGCGCCGGAAATGAACGCGGCGTCCGCACGCACCCGATTACGGGGGTCAGCCGTAACGGCGTAATTGGCGGCCTGCGCATGGGCCGTCCGTTCCGCCGCTCCGCTCCCAGGCGAGTTTCAGGTTCGCCTTCGGCTGCGTCGCACCTGCCCGCAGCTCTCTGGCCGGCCCGCGTCCCGCTTGATCGGCCCGCGTCCGGCATCCCGGCTTCGCCTTACTGCTCCTGTTCATCGCGTGTCTTGTATGCGTTGGATTGCTGTACATTATATTCCCGTGCCCGGCGTTTGTCAATTCACATTTTTGATCCACATGACCTGGTACGGCTCCAGCCGCGGCAGAAGAACGCCGTCCCTGGCGGGAATCCGGCGCCCGGAGACAAGATCGACGGCATCCCCCGATCGCGCGCCGGCATGAACCGCATCCAAGCGCAGCTCTTGCGGCGAACCGGTCACGTTGATCAACACGATGACCTGTTCCCGTCGGTCGGGAGACGTCCGCACCAGGGCGAACACCGCGTCGCCCAGGTTCAGCACCTTCTGGCCGCCGCATGGATGGAACGCCTTTTCGCCGCGGCGGATCGTCAGAAGATGCCTGTACCGGCGGTAAATCTTGCCGCGCAAGGACGCCGGGTCCTTCAAGTCGGCCTCCACGGCCTCCCGGCGCAGCTTCTCCCGGTTGATGGTGCGGTATCTTCCGGTCACGCTCACGCCCTCGCGATACGAGCGGGACCCGAGCAGACTGTGGAGATAGATGCCGGGAACGCCCGCCAATGACAGCATGACGGCCTGCGCCGCCATGAACCGGTCCACGTTCGCATCCTCGTCCCCGTCTTCCGCCGCCAGCGCGTCATAATAGTTGATGTTCAGTTCATACGGGCTTTGCGTGCCGTCGCCGTTGTGCTTGAAGGAGACAAACCCGCCGCGCCGCCTGACCTGCTCGACGAGATGCCGGATTTCATCGTCCGTCAGGATGCCTTGGGCCGGCACGACTCCGATGCCGTCATGGGACGCGAGAAAATTGAAGAAGGCCGTCCGTTCGGATACCGGTTCGAGCGACGCGGCCCAGTCCGACAGCTTGCGGGCGCTTCCGGTCAGAAACGCGTGCAGCGTCAGCGGAGGCAGCGGGAACTGGTACACCATGTGCGCCTCGTTGTACCCGTTGCCGAAATACCGGATATTGTCCGCGTGAGGGACGTTCGTTTCCGTAATGATGATGGTGCCGGGCGCGGCGGCGTCCAGCAGCCGGCGGTACAATTGGACGATGCGGTGCGCTTCTTCCAGATGAATGCAGCTTTCGCCAAGCCGTTTCCAGATGTATCCGATCGCGTCGAACCGGAGCAGGCGCGCGCCTTTGCGCGCATAGAACAGCAGCACCCGGGCAATATCCAGAAACACCTGTTCGTTGGCAAAGTTCAGATCGATCTGATCGTCGCTGAACGTCGTCCACAGATGCCTGACGCCCCGCGCCGTCTGGAAGGGGGTCAGAAGCGGCAGGGCGCGGGGCCGGGTAACGGACGAATAATCCGCGTTCGGGTCCGCCTCGATGAAGTAATGCCGGTACTTCGGGTCCCCCTCCAGATAACGCCGGAACCATTCGCAGCGGGACGAAACATGGTTAATGACCGCGTCGAACATGAGCTCGAACTCCGAAGCGATCGATTCCACGTCTTCCCAGGAGCCCAGCTCCGGAAGAGCGGGCCGGAATCAGACCGACTCGCGCTCCACGATGACCGGCGTGATCAGCACGCGCTTGCCGTGCGTCTGGCTGTTCTCAAGCTGTCTGAACAGGATGTCGAACGCATTTTCCACGAACGAGGGGATCGATTGATCGATCGTCGTGATCGGCGGATGAAAGTACTCTCCCAACCTGATGTTGTCGATTCCCATCACGGCCACGTCTTCGGGGATGTCCAGACCCGCTTCCCGTATGGCCCGGTACGCGCCAAGCGCGCGTTCGTCGCCGGACACGAAGATCGCGTCCGGACGCTCGCCGACCGGCGCGGCAAGCAGTTCGCGGGACTTCTCGTAGGCCACCCGGATGCTGTGCACGCCGGTGATGACACGTCCGGTCGCGCCGGTCTCCTTCGCTTCCGGCGTGTCGAAGTATTCGAGAAATCCCGCCGCACGTTCGGGATTGTTGTTGAATTCCTCGTGGCCGACCATGAACACGATGCGCTTGCGGCCTTTGGACGCCAGATATTGCGCGCCGAGGAACCCGGCGTACCGGTTGTCCAGATCCACGTAAGAGGTGTCGTAATAGTCCAGATCCTTGCCGATGATGACGAACGGAATTTTCTTCTGGCGCAGATACGCGGTGCGGGGATCGCCTTTCATGATATCGAACATGATCGCGCCGTCGGCCATCCCGTGCTTCAGCATGTAGAAGCCGTCGTTTACGTCCTCCTTGTAATTTTCCGCCGAGGAAGAAGAGATCACCATCCGGTAGTTTCGGCGCTTGGCCTCAACCATCATTTCCGCCAGGATCTCGTTGTGAAACGCGCCCCAGTAATGATTCTCATGCTGCGCCACGAAGACGATCAACGTATTGGTGCGTTTCGCGCGCAGGCCTCTCGCCAGAATGTTGGCTTCAAACCCGGTTTCGTCAATGACCTTCTGCACGCGTTCCCGGGTGGAAGGCTTCACCTTCGGATCATGGTTGAGGACGCGCGACACCGTTCTGACGGAAACGCCGGACATCCGCGAAATATCGCTGATGGTCAATTTCGACTTCATCATGGCGCTAACCTCGGACAAGGTATTGTTGCCATCGTTGGCATTTTGATTGTATGCGTTTCCCTCCGAATTTGTCAAGCGCTTTTTTGGGGGGCGTGCCGCCGCCCGCGGGGGCAGACACCGGGACAGGCGTCCGCGGATTCATCCATGGACGGGTCAATGCCGGATCGACGCGGTTCCCGATTCCGATTGGCGCGCCCCGCAGCGGCGCTTCGCTCCGGTCCGATTCCCCGGTATTGGCAAAACAGACAGGGTTCCCAACCGGCCCAAAATCCGTTACGCTAGGAAAACGGACGGTTCCCGCGGCCGGACCGGCCGGGGACAAGCCGGTCGACCGGCAACCGCTACATCGCATCACGGAAAGGTGGAGACGCGATGCAGAACGACTTGCACCTCCAGGTCCAGGCGGCCAACACGGACAGGCTGTCGCGCGCTTCCCGCAGAAGCAGATCCGCTTCCAGGGCGACCGTCGTCCTGATGATCGCCCTCTGGGTTCTGCTCGTCGCGGGCGGCGCCGCGGGCGCCGCGTGGTACGCCGGCGAGCTTCGGGCCCGCATGACGGCCGACATCGAGCGGCAGACGGCGGCACAAATCTCCGCCATGCAGCGGCAGGTCGAAACCCGGATGGCCGAGCTCGAAACCGCCTTCCGCGCCGAGATCGACGCCGTCGAGGCGAAGGTGGCCGAGCTGAACGAGCTGCTGACCTTCGCCCGCGACAACGCGGGCCGGGACACGGACGACAGCAATCGGCTCTATGCGCAGCTCACCGAAGTGAAAGAAAAGCTGGAGCAGCTGCAGAAGCAGCTGGATGTGTTGAAATGAACCGCCTCTCCGCAACGCGCGCAATTAATCGTTTTTTCCTGCTGGCGACCGCGCCTTTCCTCGGGCTCGCGATCTGGCTGGCGGCGGCAGGCCCCGGTCTGACGCTGACCCTGTCGGGCGAGGCGTACCCGGATCCCGATCTTCCGGCGCCGCCGGCGATCGGAACCCTGACCGCCGATGTCGCGGCCGGCCTCGACACGGCGATCGGGCTGGCCCGCGAGACGAGCGAGTCGCTCCGCCGCGACGCCGAGCTTTACGCCCGGGCGACCGCCGAAGCCGGAAGGCTCGCGGAGCTGGCCGCCGCCCAGGTCGGCAAGCCGTACGCGATCTACGACCGGCGCATCACGGCGCGGCTCGGCCAGCCGGTCGAACAGATCAGCTCGAACCGGATCACCGCGCAGCTGTTCCATATCAAGGCGCAGAACTTCAACGGCTACGCCCTCAAGGTAAAGCTGAAATCGAACCAGGCGATGCGGATGGTGCTCGGCCGGGACGAGCTCGGCGGCGCGGAGACGACGCTGTCGGCCGTTCAGCGCCACAAGGCGATCGCCGGCGTCAACGCGGGCGGCTTTTACGACGCAGGCGGCAAGCGCTACCCGCTCGGCACGACGATCGTGGACGGCAAATACGTGACGGGCTTCGTGCCGACGTACAAGGACCTGTTCTTCGCGGGCATGAACGACCGGATGCAGCTCATCGGCGGCAAATTCGAGACGCGGGCGGAGCTGGACAAGCTCAAGCCGCAGTTCGGCGCGTCCTTCGTGCCGGTCCTGATGAAGAACGGCCGCGCCCAGCCGATCCCCGAGAAATGGCAAAAAAGCCCCCGCCGCGCGCCGCGCACCGTCATCGCGAACTACAAGGACGACCAGCTGCTCATCCTCGTCGCGGACGGCTACGACGAGAAGGGCAGCTCCGGCGCGACGCTGGAGGAGCTGCAGATCCTGCTTCAGCGCTACGGCGTCAAGGACGCCTACAACCTCGACGGCGGCGGCTCGTCGTCGCTCGTGTGGAACGGCCGCGTCGTCAACAAGCCGTCCGACGGGGAGCTGCGCAAGCTGCCGACGCATTTTCTCTTCTTCAAGTAAAAAAGCCCCGCCGAAACGGGACGTTTCCCGCTTCGACGCGGCTTTTCCTGTCATCGCCCGACCGCGGCGTTCTTCCTCAATCCTTCACCGACCACGCTTCGAGGGACAGCAGCGGGTCGGCCTTCGCGTCGAGCGGCGTGAACTCGCCGCGCGCCCATTTCAGGTGGGCGGCCGCGCCGATCATCGCCGCGTTGTCCGTGCAGAGCGAGAGCGGCGGGATGAGCAGCGGCAGGCCGCGCGCCTCGCAGGCGGCCGTCAGCGCGGCGCGCAGCCCGCGGTTCGCGGCGACGCCGCCGCACAGGAGCAGCTGCCGGGCGCCGAACTCCTCCGCCGCGCGCAGCGCCTTCGTCACGAGCACGTCGATGACCGATTCCTGAAACCCCCGCGCCAGGGCGGGCCGCATCGGCGGCTCGCCCTTCATTCGCGCCCTGTTGATCTCGGCGAGCACGGCGGACTTGAGTCCGCTGAAGCTGAAGTCGTACGAGTCGGGCTCGAGCCAGGCGCGCGGCAGCTCGTTCACGTCGTCCGCGTCCGCCGCGAGCCGGTCGATGTGCGGCCCGCCCGGATACGGGAAGTTCAGCGCCCGCGCCACCTTGTCGTACGCCTCGCCGACCGCGTCGTCCCGCGTCCGGCCGATGATCCGGAAACGCCCCTCCCGCTCGAGGACGACCAGCTCGGTATGCCCGCCGGAGACGACGAGCGCCACCGCGGGGTACAGAATCTCGCCGACGAGCCGGTTCGCGTAGATATGCCCCGCGATGTGATGCGTGCCGATCAGCGGCACGTCGAGCGCCAGCGCCAATGCCTTCGCAGCGGCGAGGCCGACGAGCAGCGAGCCGACGAGCCCGGGCCCCTGCGTCACCGCGACGGCGTCGATCTGCCCGAGCGTCAGGCCGGACTCGGCCACCGCGTGCTCCATCATGAGCGTGATCGACTCCACGTGCTTGCGCGAGGCGATCTCCGGCACGACGCCGCCGAAGCGGCGGTGCGTCTCGACCTGGCTCGACACCAGATTGCTCAGCACTTTCCGGCCGCCGCGCACGACGGCGGCCGACGTCTCGTCGCAGCTCGTCTCGATCGCCAGAATGACGCCATCGCGGGAGCCGCCTTGTGCGGAAGCCGTCATGCCTGCCCGCCTCCGGATGCGAGATCCGCCCACATGATGTACGCGTCCTCCTGATTGTCGGTATAGTAGCGGGGCCGGATGCCGTTTTGCCGGAACCCCAGTTTGCGGTACAGATTTTGCGCCACTTCGTTCGACACCCGGACCTCCAGCGTCATCGACCGCGCGCCCTGCTCGGCGGCCATCCGCATGAGCCGGCGCAGCAGCATCTCGCCGTAGCCGCGCCCGCGGTACTGCGCGCGCACCGCGATGTTCGTCACGTGCGCCTCGTCCATGATGACCCACATGCCGCCGTATCCGATGATGGCGCCCTCCAGTTCCATCACCATATACCGGGCGAAATGATTGTGCCGGAGCTCGTTCATGAACGCCTCCGCCGACCACGGAACCGTGAACGCTTCCCGCTCGATCGACGTGATGACCGGCACGTCGGTCAGCAGCATCGGGCGGAACTCCGGCTCCCTGACGGCGCTTTCGCCTTGCGCCTCCCGCGCGCGTTCGCCCATCGTCATCCCTCCTGCCGCCCGGCGAGAAGTTTCGCTTCCGCTTCCGCGAGCTGCGTGTAATTCGGCACGAGCGCGTGCGGATCGTCGGCCTCGCCCGCGGCGAGCCGCCGGACGCCGAGCTCCGCGACGGCCCGTCCTTCCATGACGGTCGGCCGGACCTCGACCCGCACGCGGCCGTCCAGCCGCGCCCCGAGCTGTTCCAGGACCGCCAGGTGAAGCGACGGATCGCCGACGAACGTGATGCGATCCGGAAGACCGGCCGCTCCCGGGGCCGCCGCGGGGGTGTCGCCGTCCGCCGTTCCGGGGCCCGCTTCCGCATCCCGGTCCGCCGTCGTTCCGGAAGTCATCGCATCCGGGCGCGCAGCCGCTCCATGGCGGGATTCTTTTTTCACCCGTTCCGCCAGCTCGTCCGCCCATTCGCGCATCAGCCGGATGCCGTCGCCGGCGAGCCGCGCCCAGCCGCCGGCGCCGCCGGACTCGAACAGGGCCGTGTAGACCTGGCCGCGCCGCGCGTCCATCAGCGGCACGATCCACTCGCGGCCCGCGCCGTCCGCCGCGCCTTCCGGGGATGCCGCGCCGGAAGCGCCGAGCGCCAGGGCCTCGAGGCTGGACACGCCGACGAGCGGCACGCCCCACGCCCAGGCGAGCGTCTTCGCGATCGTCACCGCGATCCGCACGCCGGTGTACGAGCCCGGGCCGAGGCCGACGGCGATGCCGCCGAGCCGGTCCCGCGCGACGCCCGCCGCGGCGAGCGCGTCCTTCACCATCGGCACGGCCAGCACCGAATGGCTGCGCTCGACGATCGACCGGGCGTCCGCGAGCACGCGGCCGTCTCCGACGACGGCGACGCACAGGGCGGCGGTCGACGTGTCGAGCGCCAGCACCGGCCGGTCAAAACCGGCACCCATAAATTCCTTCATGCGCCGCTCGCCCCTTCCTCCGCCAGCTTCCGGCACCAGTCCGCGTAGGGCCGCCCGATGCCGGTCAGACGGATCGCGCGCGCGCTTTCGCCGGCGTGTTCGATCTCGATCGCCAGCCGCGCCGGCGGCAGCAGGTCCGGAATGAGCTTCGCCCATTCCACCAGCGTCACGCCCCGTCCGTAAAAATAGTCGTCCAGCCCCAGCTCGTCCGCCTCGTCCTGCGACAGCCGGTAGACGTCCATATGGTACAGGGGCAGCCGGCCGTCCTCATATTCCTTGATGATCGTGAACGTCGGGCTGTTCACGACTTCCCGGACGCCGAGCGCGCGGGCGAAGCTTTGCGCGAAGAACGTCTTGCCCGCGCCCAGGTCGCCGTCCAGCGCGATCACCGTCCCCGGCTCCGCCCACTCCGCGAGCCGCCCGGCCAGCTTCGCCGTGGCGCCCTCGTCCTCCGCGCGCCATTCCGCCCGCGCGGTCTCCAATTCTTGTCCGTTCACGGCCGCTCACCGTCCTTCTTCATCCAGGCCGCCGCCGAAGCCGCCGAAATGCCGCCGAAATGATTGTACCCGCGCGCCTCCACCGGCCGCCTGCGCCCGCCGTCCGCGGGCTCGAGCCAGAGGCCGGGCGGTCCGGCCTCCACCGCGCCGATCACATGCAGCTCGAGCCCGGCGGCGCGGAACGCCGCCCCCAGCCGATCCAGGCCGGCGGGGGCCAGCGTGCCGAGCAGCGCGTAATCCTCGCCGCCGCCCAGCATCCAGTCCAGGAGGAGCTCGCCGGCGCGCGCGTCGTCGCCGCCGGCGGCCGCGCGGGCGTATGCGGCGAGATCGCCGCGAACCGGCAGCAGGCGCTCGCGGATCACGAGCGCCGCGCCGGACGCCTCGGCGATCTCCCGCGCCTCGCTCGCGAGGCCGTCGCTCACATCGTTGAGCGACGTGCAGGCGCCGCTTGCCGCCAGCAGCCGTCCGGCGGCCACGGACGGCTCCGGCCGGCGGTGCGCCCGGACGAGCGCGGCCGTGCCGGCCGCTTCCGCCGCCGCGATCGGCACCGGCCCGGTTGCGTCACCGCCGGCGGCGGCAGCGGCAGCGGTCAGCCAATGCAGCCCCGCCGCCGAGAGGCCGACCGGGCCGGTCAGGAACACGAGATCGCCCGGCCGCGCCCCGCCGCGCGTCACCGCCTTCCCGGCTTCGACCGCTCCGCCCAGCGCCACCGTCACGACGAGGCGCTCCGGCGACGACGTCGTGTCGCCGCCGACGACCGCGACGCCGTAGCGGTCCGCGCACGCGTACAGGCCGTCGTACAGCCGGCGTACCCGCTCCGGATCGCGCGACCGGGGCACGCTGACGGAGACGAGCGCGTGCCGCGGCTCGCCTCCCATCGCGGCGATGTCGCTCACGTTGCTCGCGAGCGCCTTCCATCCGACATCCGGATCGTCCATCGTCGCCGCGTTGAAATGCACGTCCTCGACCATCGTGTCGACCGTCCAGACCAGATGCCGCGGCGCGCCCGTCCCGTCCCGGTCCGGCTCGAGCACGGCGGCGTCATCGCCGATGCCGACGACGACGCCGCGCGAGCGCAGCCAGTCCGGACGCTGGCGGCCGCGCGTCCAATGGCGGATCCGCGCGAATTCGTCCATCCCGGTCGCCTCCCGACTGCCTGACCACATCGTCAATACGCACTTATTATAGCGACAGGGCCGGAGGCGTTCAACAAAGGGCGCAGGGGCCGCCGAATTCCGCCGAAACAGAAGAAAAAATCTTCGCCCATTCCCCGGCGGCTCCCCGGATTTCGGGGGTTCTCCGTGAAATGGACGAAGCTTCCGCTTGTTTGATCCGTTTCCGCCGCTTCGGGCGCAATCGCTTCGGGCGCAATGGAGGCTCTTCTTGCGCCCGTCGCGCATGGGGCGAAGGGATCGTCAGTGAATATCCTTCTTCTTGAACCGTCCGCCCTTCACGTCGTGGATGTTGCCGATCGCCAGAAACGCGGACGGGTCGAGCTCCTGCACGATGGATTTCATTTTCGCCTCTTCCAGCCGCGTGATGACGCAGAAGATGACCCGCTTGCTCTCGCCCGTGTACGCGCCTTCGCCGGACAGGTAGGTGACGCCCCGTCCGAGCCGGTGGATGATCGCCGAGCCGATCTCCGTCGCGGCGTCGCTGATGATCCAGACCGCCTTCGACTCGTCCATCCCCTCGATCGTGATGTCGATCGCCTTGTACGCGATGAAATACGCGATCAGCGAGTACATCGCGCTGTCCCACTCGAACACGAAGCCGGCGGACGTCAGGATGAAGAAGTTGAAGAACATGACGACTTCGCCGACCGAGAACGGCGTCTTCTTGTTGATCAGGATCGCCACGATCTCGGTGCCGTCCATCGAGCCCCCGAACCGGATGACGAGGCCGACGCCGACGCCGAGGATGACCCCGCCGAAGATCGCGGCCAGAATCTTCGTGATCGTGAGCGGCGCGATCGGCTCGAGCAGGAACGTGCACAGCGACATGACCGAGACCGCGTAGAGCGTCGAAAGGGTGAACGTCTTGCCGATCTGCTTGTACCCGAGGAACAGGAACGGGAGGTTCAGGAAGAACAGGTAAAGTCCGAGGCGGACGCCCGTCAGTTCATGGAGAATGATGGAAATGCCGGTGATGCCGCCGTCGATGACGTCGTTCGGAACCAGAAATATTTCGAGGGCTACGGCCATCAGAACCGCGCCGATCGTCAGCATGACGATCCGCTTCGCGAGTTCGGCCGGTCTGAGGCCGGTGTGCTGTTGTGTGACCATCCGGTTTCTTCCCTTCCGCGGCGTTTGGACTCACATCTATTATTTTAACTTTCCGCCGCGGAGAAAAAAAGAGAAAACCGGGAGGGGATTCACCCCATCCCGGTTCTTCGGAATCGGCCGCGCCCGCCCCGGGGCCGCCCCGCTCACTTCGGAATGCCCAGCAGCCGCGCCACCGTGACGAATTCGACGCCGTCCGCGCGCAGCTTCCGGATCACCTCCGGCAGCGCCTCGATCGTGCCGGTCAGGTCTTCGCCCGTGCCGCCCGCCGAATGCTGCAGGATGATCGCCCCCGGCTTCACGTGCGCCAGAATGTTCGTCGCGACCTCCTCGCGGCTCAGGGATTTCCAGTCGAGCGAGTCGACGTTCCAGCCGACGACCTTGCGCTTCTGGCTCGCGAGCCATTTGATCTGCTCTTCCGTAATGTTGCCGTACGGCGGCCGGACGAAGCTGGGCGTGTAGCCGGTAAATTGCCGGATGATCCGGTCCGTCTTGCGGATCTCCTCGCGGAACTTCTCGTCGGACAGCTTCGGCAGGTTGGCGTGGCTCCAGGAATGGTTGCCGACGACATGCCCCTCCGCCACGATGCGCCGCATGACGTCCGGATGCTTCTCGGCCCGGTTGCCGACGACGAAGAACGTCGCCTTCACCCCTTCGCGCTTCAGGACGTCGAGCACGCGCGGCGTGAACACGTCGTCCGGCGCGTCGTCGAACGTGAGCGCCACCTGGCGCTTGTCGCCGGGGCCCTGCAGCAGGAACGTGCTCGAATATTTCCTGCGCAGGTCGGACAGCGTCATCGGCTTCGGCTCGCGCAGCTTCGCCTCCGGCCCGTCCGCGAGGTCCGGCGTGGCGCTTTCCCTGGCCTTCGCGCGGAGGACTTTCTCGTTCCCGGCGCGATCGGCCTTGCTTTTCGCTCCTTTGGTCTGCTGCGTGCGGACATGGCCGTCTCCGCCGGTCCCGCCCGCGCCGTTCATGTTCGCGCAGCCGACCAGCAGCGTCACCGCCGTCAGCACGGCCAGACAGGGCAGCCAGGTGAGGCGGGAGAACCGGTACACCGTGGGCCGGAAGTTCCCGCGCAGGCCGGATCTCCGGGAAAAACGACGCCGCCCGAGCAGCCGCGACAGCACGTCAAATCCGATCAGCCGCGCGATTCCCGGCCATCCCTTCGGCAAATGTTTCGCATCGTCCGACATGCCTTCATTCAGCCTCCTTCCAGATCGTTCATCGTGTCTGTCGTCGTTTCGCCGATCTTGCCGTTCTTGACCGGCGACACATAGCCGCCGCCGAGCCCCTCGTTCACCATCCGGTCGATGTCCATCTCCGCCTCTGCCCGGCCTTCGTAATCGACGTCGCCGGGCCGGTTCTGCGCGCCGCCAGGCCGATCCGCCATCCGTCAGCCCCCCTTCCATCCGCTGCGGGATACGGACAAAATATGCCCCGCGCGGTTGGGTTTCATGCATGATGGGCACGCTGGATAACGGAAGGTTGCGCAAGGCGGGTTCTTTTTTTTCACAAAGAGGCCTGATAAGGAGGGACGGGCATGCATACGGTGTGGAAAGGCGCGATCAGCTTCGGTCTCGTGCACGTGCCGGTCAAAATGTTCGCCGCCGTCGAGGATCGGGACATCGCGATGCGGATGATCCACCGGGAGTGCGGCGGGCCGATCGCCTATGTGCGGACGTGCAGGAACTGCGGCAAGGAAGTGGCGAACGAGGAGATCGCGAAGGGGTACGAATACGAGAAGGGGCGGTTCGTGCTGTTCGAGAAGGACGAGCTGGACGCGCTCGCGGAGGAGACGTCGAAGACGATCCGCATCCTCGACTTCGTCGACATGCGGGAGATCGATCCGATCTACTTCCAGCGGTCGTACTATCTGGCGCCGGACCAGGCGGGCGCGGGGGCGTACGGCCTGCTGCTGGAGGCGATGAAGCGGACCGGGCGGATCGGCATCGCGAGCGTCGCGATCCGCTCGAAGGGGAGCCTCGCGGCGGTCCGGTTCATCGACAACTGTCTGGTGCTCGAGACGATCGCCTGGCCGGACGAGGTGCGCCCCGTCGCGCAGGTGCCGGGGCTGCCGGAGCGGACGGCCGTGAACGAGAAGGAGCTCGAGATGGCGACGATGCTGATCGACCATCTGACGGGCCCGTTCGAGCCGGAGAAGTACCGGGACGAGTACCGGGAGCGGCTCATGGAGGCGATCCAGGCGAAAATCGCGGGCGAAGAGGTGCACATCGCGCCGGAGCGGGAGCGGACGAACGTCATCGACCTGATGGCGGCGCTGCAGGCGAGCCTCGAAGCGGCGGGAGCGGCGAAAGCCGGGCCGGCGGCGTCGGCGGACAAGGGCGCGGCTCGCGCGGCGGGGACAGGCTCGACGGAGGCAGGCGCGGCGAAGGCCGGGTCCGCGGCGGGAGCGGCCAAGGGCGCGGCTCGCGCGGC
>Ga0310838_1000976_pt1 | contig 18343 bp, 19 predicted proteins | sample SM_ome_6_FD_202241 | JGI IMG/M metagenome (GOLD analysis project Ga0310838, IMG submission 202241) | Sorghum-adapted microbial communities enriched on stacked mutant (SM) sorghum from Joint BioEnergy Institute, Emeryville, California... ...
GAACAGGTTTTCCCTCCAAACGGGGCAAAAGCGGGCAGCCTAAGGAAATCCTCAGGCTCCCCGCCGCACCCAGCTTATGCCGACATTATGCGTTTTGGCCGTGGCAGTGTTTGTACTTCTTGCCGCTTCCGCATGGGCACAAGTCGTTGCGGCCGATCGTCTCGCCGCGTTTGACCGGGCGTTTCTCAGCCGGTTCGCCGCTTGTAGTGATTTTGTTCTCATCCACAACCGCTTGACGCTCCTGGTTCGTTTCGATCTGCGCCTTCATGATGTATGTCGCGACTTCTTCCTGAATGTTGGCGATCATCGCGTTGAACATCTCGTAGCCTTCAAATTGATACTCGCGCAGCGGGTCAGTACCGCCGTATGCACGAAGATGAATACCTTGACGCAGCTGATCCATCGCGTCGATGTGGTCCATCCATTTGCTGTCGACCGCGCGGAGAGCGATAACCTTCTCGAACTCCCGTACCATTTCCGGACCAATTGCTTCTTCGCGAGCGTTGTACTTCGTCAGGACGCGTTCAAAAATATACTCGACCATCTCATTTGGCTCTTTGCCCCACAGATCGTCTTTCGTAATCGCGCCTTCGTCCAGCAGCTTGCTGTTGACGTAATCGGCAACTTCTTGCAGTTCCCAGTTCTCCGGTATCTCGTCAGCGGTATGGGCTTCAACCACCCGTTCGATGACCGGCTTAATCATATCGAGAACGATTTGCTTAATGTTCTCCGATTCCAGCAGCTCCCGGCGTTGTTTATAGATAATTTCGCGCTGTTGGTTCATGACATCGTCATATTGCAGGACGACTTTGCGCACGTCGAAGTTGTTGCCTTCTACGCGTTTTTGCGCTGACTCAATCGCGCGGGTGATCATCTTGCTCTCGATCGGTTGGTCTTCCTCGAAGCCAAGGCGCTCCATCATGTTCAGCACGTTATCCGCACCAAACCGCTTCATCAGCTCGTCGCCCAGCGACAGGTAGAACTGCGTGGAGCCGGGGTCGCCTTGACGACCGGCACGACCGCGCAACTGGTTATCGATCCGGCGCGATTCATGGCGTTCGGTACCTATGATATGCAGGCCACCCAATTCGGCCACGCCTTCACCCAGCAAAATGTCGGTACCGCGACCCGCCATGTTGGTAGCGATCGTCACGGAACCCGGTTCCCCTGCGTGGGAAATAATTTCCGCTTCCTCCGCATGGTATTTCGCGTTCAGCACCTTGTGCGGGATTCCTTTGCGCTTCAGCATCTCGGATACGCGTTCGGAGTTCTCGATCGAGACCGTACCAACGAGCACCGGTTGTTTTTTCTTATGACGTTCCACGATTTCTTCGACAACGGCTTTAAACTTGCCGTCAACGCTCTTATAAACAACGTCCGGCAAGTCAATCCGACGGTTCGGCCGGTTGGTCGGCACCTGGAGCACTTCAAGGCCGTAAATTTTCTTGAATTCTTCTTCCTCGGTCTTCGCCGTACCGGTCATCCCGGCCAGCTTGCGGTACATCCGGAAGTAGTTCTGGAACGTAATCGTCGCCAGCGTCATGCTTTCGTTCTGTACCTCGATGCCTTCTTTGGCTTCGATTGCCTGGTGCAGCCCGTCGCTGTAGCGGCGGCCCTGCATGATCCGACCGGTAAATTCATCGACGATCAGCACCTCGTCATCGGTCACGACGTAATCGACGTCGCGGCGCATGATGACGTTCGCTTTGAGCGCCTGCACCACGTGGTGGTTCAGCGTAACATGTTTATGATCGTACAAGTTATCAATGCCAAAAACGCGTTCCGCTTTAGCAACCCCTTTTTCGGTCAGCGAAACAGCCTTTACTTTAATATCTACCGTATAATCTTCCTCCGGCGTCAGCGTCTTCACGAAACGATCGGCTGCATAATACAGCTCGGTGGATTTCTGAGCTTGGCCGGAAATAATCAGCGGCGTCCGCGCTTCATCGATCAAGATGGAGTCCACTTCGTCAATAATGCAATAATACAGCGGCCGCTGAACCATCTGTTCTTTGTAGAGCACCATGTTGTCGCGCAGGTAGTCAAATCCAAACTCGTTGTTCGTGCCGTACGTGATGTCGCAAGCGTAAGCTTCTTGTTTCTGCTCATGCTCCATGCCGTTGAGGTTCACCCCAACCGTCATGCCGAGGAAGTTGTAAATCTGCCCCATCTGCTGGCTATCGCGTTGTGCCAAATAGTCGTTGACGGTAACGACATGCACACCTTTCCCCAGGAGCGCATTCAAATAAACCGGCAGGGTTCCGACCAGCGTCTTCCCTTCACCGGTTTTCATCTCCGCAATCTTGCCTTCGTGAAGCGCCATGCCGCCGATCAGCTGCACATCAAAATGACGCATCCCGAGCGTGCGTTTCGAAGCTTCCCGTACTGTGGCAAAAGCCTCCGGCAACAAATCATCCAGCGTCTCGCCTTTCTCGATCCGTTCCCGGAATTCAGCGGTTTTCCCTTTCAATTGCTCGTCCGAAAGCGCCTCAAATTGCGGTTCTAATGAATTAATATAATCTACCGTCTTCATCAGACGTTTGACATCACGTTCATTCGTGTCGCCAAATATCTTTTTTACTAATCCCAGCATGATTTACCCCTTTCACGCATAAACAGATGATTTGCCTAAATTGTAACAGTTTGTAAGGCACGCCGCAACACGCCCCGTCACGTCTGCATTGCGGTAAAGCGCCTTTGTATACGAATAAAGAGCCCTATCCGCGGGCGGATAAGGCTCGTTTCCTTTGCGTAAGTATCACAGGAATTACCACCTAGTTTGAGACAAGTTGCCATGATTGCACGGAGTGCAAGGGGTTAATCCTGTTCAATCAAACCGTATTTGCCGTCATTGCGCTTGTAGACGACGTTCACTTCTTTAGTGTCGATGTTCGAGAAAACGAAGAAGTTGTGTCCTACCATATTCATTTGCAAAATCGCTTCCTCTACGTCCATCGGCTTCAAGGTAAAGCGTTTCGTACGAACCACTTCCAGCTCTTCCTCGCCTTCATCCAGCGCAACGGAGCCTGCGGTCGTGCCCTCTACAAAGAGGCTGTTCTTCACGCCTTTCTGGCGCAGTTTACGGTTGATTTTCGTTTTGTGCTTGCGGATTTGACGTTCAAGCTTGTCCACAACCGCATCAATGGATGCGTACATGTCATCGCTGCGATCTTCCGCACGGAGCACAACGCCGGTCAAAGGAATCGTTACCTCGACCGCGTGCAAGCCTCGTACCACACTTAACGTGACAGTACCGTCTGAGGTAGGGGGTGCATCAAAGTACTTGTCTAGTCGGCTGAGCTTCTTGTCTACGTAGTCACGCAAGGCCTCAGTCACTTCAATCTGCTGTCCTCGAATACTAAAATTCATAGGGCACTCCTCCTTTGCTTTGCACCTTTATTATACCATGACGTAAAGGCAAAGTAAAAAGTGTTAAAGGGCTGTAAACCATCGCGCCGCCCGTAAAAAGACAAGCAGATCAGCAAATCCCCCGCGCTTTCAAGCCCGGCGACGCTTCCCGGTTCTCCACCGGGATTTCAACAAAATCGTGAACGCCGCGCCGCATGCCGCCCCGATCGTATCCAGCAGCACGTCCTGCACCATCGCCGTCCGCCCCGGCGTAAAGCTCTGGTGCAGCTCATCCGTGCAGGCATAGAGGAACGCGATCAGGATCGCGAAGAGCAGTCGCCGATTGGAGCGCCCACAACCGCCTAAGGCGTAAACCAGGAATGCCGCCAACAGGGCATAACTGCCGAAATGCGCTGCTTTGCGGATAAAGAACTCGATGAAGCTCGCCCCGCCCACACGATCTACGCTGATCTCATGCCCGCCGTAGCTGAACCGGATCCCGCCGAATCGGTTCTCAATCCACTGATCCGAGGTCTTTTTCTCGATTTCCTGCACCAGCGACTGCTCCTGATAAGACTGCGAAGAGAACCCGAACAGAATCACCATCATCGCGATCGCCGGCAGCCAGCGCAGCCAAGGCCGAAGGTTGTGCAAGGGAGGTCACCTCATTCGTTTGCGAACTCATTCACTTTAGAAAATTATAGCATAATAAAAATAAGAAAACCCCGGGTTCCCCCGGGGAGTTGCTAGCGAATCTTTAATTGTTAACCATCGTACCGTTCATATGTAGGTCGGCTGTGCCGGATGATTACAGTTTGATTACGTTAGCGGCTTGTGGACCACGTGCGCCTTCAACGATTTCGAACTCGACGGATTGGCCTTCTTCCAGCGTTTTGAAGCCTTCAGCTTGGATCGCGGAGAAGTGTACGAATACGTCGCCGCCTTCTTCAGTTTCGATGAAACCGTAGCCTTTTTCTGCGTTGAACCATTTTACTTTACCTTGCATGCACTAACATTCCCTTCATTATCAAATAAGAGTGTGATCCTTGTAACCAAGCCCCACATGTCTGACTATACCACCCAAGCTTATCCAGTGTCAATTGCCAAGGAAAAGGTTTTACTGTAAATAATTTGTAGATTTTTGTCATATCGTGATTTTATTCTAACGAAATCAAACTTTATCATCCCAATATCATGTAAACCATTTAAAAAAGCTTTTGGCTGTTGGAAGCCAAAAGCTTTCAGTTGTTTAGATCATTTATAAGTGTACTCTACTGTTTCACTCTCTTGTCCATCAGGGTTCACAACCTTAACATGAACGACTCCTGTACCTGGCGGCGCTACAGCAGACATACGAACAGCTGATGTGAAAGTAACTTTCGTAGATTCAACACCATCGAAGTATACCTTCGCGCCTCTCACAAAGTTGGAGCCATTTAGATAAACAGTATTCCCTCCAGCCGCTGGTCCACTGGTCACATTTAGGGATTTAAGAACCGGAGCAGGACCAAGTTGTGGATTTTCATAAGTGTACATAGCTGTTGCACTTTCCCCGTTATCCAAAGTAACGATAACTGGCACTTCTCCGACTACTGCACTAGGAGGAGTAATAACCTTTACCCGTGTATCACTTTGGAATGTGTCAATCGGGACTTCAATACCACCAATTGTCACACGCATGGTTGGAGCAAAGTTAGTCCCAGAAATGTATAAACTTGTTCCCCCAGTATTGGGACCACTAGCCGGGGACAAACTTGTAATGGTAGGTTTGGTTAAAGTGTACGTATATGCTCCCGGTAAAACAAAGGTCCCTTTGTCCGGATTAATTACCTTAACATCTACAGGGCCCGGTGCACTGGCTGCAGGAGTAGTAACAGAGATACGTGTTGCACTAGTGAACAACTTAACAGTAGCCTCCTGATCGCCAAAAAACACTTGAATACCTCTTTTGAAATTCGTACCATTCAGATAAACCGTATTACCACCTACTGTTAATCCATTATCTGGAGTCAAAGAACGAATCTCAACAGGTTCTGGTTCTGGTTCGATATAAGCAAAGGCTGCCGATTCATTTGACAACTGCTCGTCTGGGTTTTTTACCTTGATCTGTACAGTTTCAGCCTGCGGCCATTCCGGGGTTATGACTTTTAACTGCTTAGCGCTGACGAAAGTGCTTGGAACTTCAACATCATTAAACAGAATCACGGCACCTTTAACAAAGTTATCTCCGTTAAGTGTAACCGTAGTCTTCCCAGTAATCGGCCCCTCTGTCGGTGTGATCGACTCCAAGAACGGTGCAGGAACTGGCGGAGGGGCAATATATGTGTAACTTGCTGGCAATACCGCTTCTTTACCATCAGGATTGATTACTTTAACGTCAACAGTTCCCTCAACTTCTGACTGAGGAATAATTACCGTCAAACGTGTAGAAGTAGTGGATGTCACCTCAGCAGAAACTCCGTTTACTTGTACTTTAACGCCTTTTACGAAATTGGCCCCTGCAATATAAGCATTGTTCCCCCCCGTCGTTTCTCCCGAATTCGGTGTAATGCTAGAAATTATAGGAGCAGGATAATCAGGAGCTTGATAAGTATAGGCTTGTGATAAGATTGATTCCTGACCATCTGGATTAACCAGCTTCACATCCACAGCACCAAGTTGTCCCGCTGGTGCCGCGACTGCAATCCGATTTTGGGAATATATCGACTTGACTTCTGCTTCATTATCACCAAAGAAAACCTTTACCAGCGGATCAATAAGTTCACCATTAATATAGACCGTATTTCCGCCCTCTGGTTGTCCGAAATTTGGCGATATCGACATAATTTTCAACTTCGGTTGTTCAGGCTCAATATAATTAAACCCTGATGGAATAATCAAGGACGTGCCATCCGGATTTAAGATGGTAATGTCGACAGTTCCAGCCTCAGCAGCAGCCGGTGTCTTGACAGCCAAATAACTCTCACGTATTGTCGTAATTGATGCAGGTTGATCTCCGAAATTCACGGTAGCCCCAGGCAAGAAGTATTTTCCGTTGAATGTAACCGTTGTGTTCCCTTCGACTGGTCCCTCCGCAGGGCTGTAGGAAAACACTACTGGATCAGTAATATATTGATAATTTGCAGTAGCTGATTGGTTGTCAGGATTCGTTACCTTAAGTGTTACCATTCCTTGTTTGCCGGAAGGTACGGTCACCTTAAGCGTTTGTGAATCTATGTAAGTAACAGCTTTTGCCTCGATTTTATCGAAATAAACCCGAGCGCCTTGTACAAATTTGTCACCTTTAATTTCGATCTCATTTCCGCCCTCAGGCGAGCCCTTGGGCTCGATGACTTCCGTAATTACAGGAGCTGGCAACTTCACTTTAATAGACTTATTCGGGATTAATTTATTACGTTCCGCCCCTGCATAATCATTATACTTAATGTTGGCTGATGAAGTCGCCACATTAAAACTTCCAGTTTCTTCTTGGCTTTTTGGTCTAATCTTGTAAGTAAAATTCAAGGTGTTATTTTTAAGCTCTAGGAAGCTCCAGGTTAATTCATTACCAGTGACAACCGGTTGAGGGATATTATCTAGGTAAGAATCTGGTACAATTTCGAATTTATCGCTCACATAGTCCGTAACTTTAACATTATAAGCACTTGCTATACCGATTTCTTTAACAATGGCGGCATAAATGTCTTTCAACCCTACAGAGCCTAACACAAAATGATGATGTGTAAAGGTGGTCGCCATTTTCTTTAACAAATTATTGGGCCCGCTTGTTTCAGGGTCATCATTTTCATTCAACAAAGCAATCGTGTAGAAAACAATCCCCTGATCTTTTGCCGCTCCAGCCTGAGCTAATGCATATTCATATGGATTATTGCTGGGTTCGGTAGCATCCCCGTCTGTTAATAGAACGATGACAGGCTGGGCATCTTCTCTTGGATCTCTTAACAACTCATTTACCGCTGCTGTAATCGCATGCCCTGTGGCAGTTCCACCACTTGCATAAATCTGATCGATATATGCTTTAGCCGCATCCCCATCTGTAGTTATTGGAAACAGTTTCACGTCGTTTTGCGAGCTATAGTCTACAATTCCTACACGATGAACGGACAAATCCATAAGATCGATGAAGCCCTTGGCGGCGTCCTTAGCTGCATTCATTTTAGCGCCAAGCATACTCCCTGATTTATCTATAATCAAGATAACATCATTAGGTCGAACAACGGAAACCGGCGGTGTTCCCTTAATCGTGAGCTCCACAGTTGCCTCACCTTCAGTCGATATCTCGGACGGAGTCACTTGCCGTGTAACTTGAAGATAATCAGAAGCCGCTGATACCTGCGATACCGTTCCCGCGAAACCGCTTATTGTTAGCAAAAAAATCAGCAGTGAAGCAATCCAACGTTTCATCGCCATACAAATCCTCCTTTTAATTAAAAGTGTCGAACATCATGCCAGATGAAGAAACCTTTACTTCATATTTGCTTTTAATATCACTTCCTTTCCTAAGCAATCTTAACTGCTCTGATACATACGCATGTTGACGTGTTATCTCATGATTAATTTGCAACTCAAGCTGGTAACATTTTCTAAGTAATTCTTGAACCCTTACTTTATCTTGAAAAGGTATATCTTCTTGATATTGCTTATGAAAGTATGAGACTAACTCCGCTTGTTTCTCAATATACATTGAAGCATTCTCTGACCAATCCTGGTTTGATTGAATCTCAAACAAATATTGTCTCGTAATTTCAACCATTGCCTCAGCAGTAATAACCATATTATGAGGATTTTTCATTTTTGTTTCACCAGCTTAATTGCTTCTTGCCACGTGTCTCTTAATTCCATTATCATATCCGAAATTTTCTGTAGTTCGATTACATCCAAACGTATATTGGCTGATACCAAGCTAGTTTTAAAATAATCATAAAGAGACCACAGATTTTTCGAAATTTCATAATTCATATCCAGAGTAGATTGTAATTCATCAATAATATCAAGCGCTTTGATAATATTGATATTTTTGTTCTCATAATCTTTATTTTCGATACAAGTTTTCGCTTGTTTCAAAAATCGGAGGCACCCGTTATACAGCATTAACGTCAACTCTTCTGGTGTTGCTGTTTTAATTTGAGTCTCATAATATCGGTTTACTGCTTGATACACGGCGCCATTACCTCTTTTCGTCTATTATTGCCCCAACAACTATTTGCTGTAACTTCTCGACCAATTCAATCATTTTTTCAGGAGGTATTTCACGTATTATTTCATTTGTTTCCTTGTTGTAGATTTTTACAATTAGCTCTCCCGAATGATGAAGCTTAAATTCGAAGCGTTGCGGAGTACCTTCTAATGTTTTATTTACTTTATTAATCGCGTCTAATAATGCCTTTTCACTAACAGATAATGTTTCAAATTTACTTTTAATCTGTAGTTCATGATAACTCGTTCCAACGTAAGAAATCGAAGAATCTGAATCTTGTTGTACTTTTACGTTACTGTTCGGCAAGGACATAGATGTTAGATTGGTTACTTTCATCGTTATCGCCTCACTCGTTTAACCAAGATATTGTAACAGATAGTTCAACTGACTATTGCTGTTCGCCATTGCCTTTTCCATAGCGGTGAACTGCTTATAGTAGTAATCCTCTTTCTTTGTCAAGCGATTTTCCAGATTTATGATCTGGAGCTCCATATCACTCGTTTGCTTTCCTAGTTCCGTGGTAATATCATTATACAAACTACCAGTTCTGCCTGCCTTTTTGGAGATTGCACTGATGGTTGTATTGAGTTGCTTATACATTTTCTGAAGCAAACCTTCTTCATCACTCGTTGAAGAAGTTCGCGTGAATAAAGCTTCAACTTGATCCGGATTCGATTCGATGGCTTTACGAAGCTTATCCTCATCAAGTACAATCTTGCCGCCTGCAGCAGAAAATTCAATTTTGTTTTGATATGACGTTGTACCAATACCAATATCTAGAGGTGTCAGTGTATCCGTTTCGTTAACCGGAATCGGCATTGAAAGGAATGAACGCATAGTGCGAGTAAATGTCTGTAATAGAGAATCATTATGAAGCAAACCTTTTTTCGCCATAGACTCCCAATTTTTTATATCTTCTGCGCTCAGCTCACTTTTCTCTTCGCTTGTCAGTGGATCGTAGCCTTGCGATTTTTCATTCGATAACTTCTGCACAAGTTCTATTGCATCATTATATAGATTAACAAACTCTTTAATTCTATCAATCAGAGCATTTGAATCTACGCCATTTTGAATAGTAACTGGTGAAGATGTCGTCTCCAAGAGCGTATAGGTTACTCCATCTTGTGTAAATGTATTGCTAGTCCGCTCTGAAGTAATCCCGTTGATTGTAACGACCGCATTCTGCCCTTTACTCGGGGTAGCATCCATTTGAATCGCCTGCAAAAAGTTACCCGATATATCCGTTGCTTCAATAATTGCCTCTTCACCAGTTCCTCTGGAAATAAACACAAATTTATCGGCAAAGGAATCATAACTTAATGCCACACCCGCACCGGATTGGTTGACCTTATCAATGATCTGTTGAATTGTGTCGGTTTTACTATAGGAAATTTCCACTCCGTTGATTTCCATCTTAAGATCTGAAGATCCTAAATCGAGTGCGGTGCTAAACTGATCTGCATTATCCTCCAGAGATTTACTCAAATCCAAGCCACTACCATTTAAAGTAACTTTATCTGTACTTGTCTTATAGGCTTGTGTCGCGAGTTTCTCAACTTGTATAATAGTTGTTATTTTGCTCGGATTGCTTCCGGACACTTTTACTGCTGTTTCATTTGATGAAGAAGCCTTAACTCCCGAAAAATCAGCACCAAATCGTATTTTGCTAATATTGTCTCGCAATGTCATTAGCTTGGTATTTACATCGCGATATAGATCCATCTTGTATTCTAATGTTGTTTTCTTTTTGGTCTTTTTAGTGAGCGGAATTTTTTCCGCTTTCATCAAATCAGACACCAGTTGATCGATATCCATCCCGGAAGCCATCCCAGATATACGAATAGTCAACTTTATCTCACCTCACTATCAAGTGTTTCAATATCTTAACAAAAATTAAACATATTAACTAATCGTCCGTTGTTAAAAGAAAGGAGTCCACTGATATAGTGGACTCCTTGTTGGACTAGCGCTAAGCCAATTAACGCAACAATTGCAATACGCCTTGAGGCGCTTGGTTAGCTTGAGCCAACATGGCAGTAGAAGCTTGTTGCAGAATATTAAATTTCGTGTAAGCCATCATTTCTTGAGCCATGTCCGTATCACGGATACGGGATTCAGCTGCTTGCAGGTTTTCCGCTGTAGTACCAACGTTATTGAACATATGTTCCAAACGGTTTTGGAAAGCACCCAACGTGGAACGTGCATTATTTACAGTATTAATAGCAGTATCAATCGCCGCAAGCTCGGTTACAGCAGCACCTTGCTGATCAATACCGCCAAGGCCCAAATTACTAATGTCGATAGCAGACAAATCAACTTCAACTTTCTCGTTTGCTGTTCCACCCAATTGGATATTAATAGTTCCGCCTTGACCATTCAGTAACTCAATTCCGTTGAACTTCGTGTTGGTAGCAATTTCGGAGACAGCGGAAACCAAATTACTATACTCCAGTTCCATCGCTTCTCTGTCCGTATCATTGTAAGTGCTGTTGGCAGATTGAGTCGCAAGTTCCTTCATGCGAGTAAGCATATCGGATACTTCGTTCATCGCACCCTCAGCGGTTTGGACAAGAGACACACCGTCTTGAGCGTTACGCATACCTTGGTTCATCGCTTTAATTTGCGCACGCATTTTTTCGGAAATCGAAAGACCTGCTGCGTCGTCAGCTGCACGGTTGATACGATAACCGGAAGACAATTTCTCAGAAGACTTCCCTTGTTGAATGTTGTTAAAAGTCAGGTTGCGGTGCGCGTTCATTGCGTTAAGATTGTGGTTGATAATCATTTGATTCTTCCTCCTTGAGTTTTAAATTTCACATCCTTGTGAATTAGGCATCACGCCTCTAATTATATATATCGGATGTTTAGGGCAAGAGTTTATAGCGAAATTAATATTTTTTGATTTTTTTAATAAGACTTAAGTCCTTATGTCCTCCACTAATTGCCTCTCTATTACTTGCTTGAACTTCCTCCAACAGTTCCTTTCTCATAATGGTAACCTCGGCAGGGGCACTTATGCCTAATTTCACATTATCTCCATCTATTGAAACTACATATATTTCGATGTCATTATTAATTTGAATGCTTTGTCCCCGTTTTCGCGTCAGCACAAGCATTTAATCACCCTGGCTTTCTTTATTGGTGTTTTTCATCAGAGGATGGTTCGTTCGATATAACGTTTGTTCATGAAAGACATATTGTATCCCACTTTGATGTTTAATGTTAATCAATAAGGGGGCCAATAAGTTAATTGTAGATAACTCCAAGTCCTCTTTAAGTGTGACAATATTAAGTACAAGTACATCTTCTTCTCTTTCGAGTTCTAATTTTCTCTTCGCTTGTTGATCCAGTTTCAACGTATATTCCTTATACCAGTGAAAAGGAGTTGTTGTTAGGAAAGAAATTTCCGGATTTTCGATACTATTCAAATAAGCAAATGGAGTATCATTAATGCTCTCTAATTGGAAGATGTCTAGATCTTCAAAGCCCAATATGTTCCCTTGGAAAGAAATTTGCATGTTGTTAAACTGAGTTAACATTTTAATTGCTCGCCTCCTATAAAAAAACTACAGCTTTCAAAGCTATAGTTTTTATCTACGCATAAATATCGTAATTGCTGACCCACATCTGAATGGTGTTTTTGTTTTTTAAATAGATATTAACTGCACCAGGCTCTACCGAGATCTCCGGCTTATTAGGCGTATACTCAATATTCGGATGATGCGTGCTCCATTCCACATTCATTTGATCTGGTTCAAACTGAAGCCTCACATGATCGGCAGATGCCGCGCCCACATACCGGATCAACGTTTTTTCTTGCGTTCGATTAAGCATCATCTCGGCAATCGTATTTCTTTTGAATTTAGCTAATCGATTTCCTTCTTCAACGATATTCGACAAGTTCTCAAGAAACTGTCCTTGCATTTGATCTGTAACCATCTTGTACCATTCCAAGTGATTACCACTCCCTAAGGCGAGCCAAGCTTTGGAACTGTCGATTTTCAAGCCCCCGCGCGTTTTGTGAATCTCCATCTCTGCGGGTTTGCTCTCGATTTGCAAGTCGCCAGGAGGAGACTCCATGAGTTGCTTGGCTTGACGTGTCTCAATTCCAATCGTCGCATAGGTTTGACGAATGGATAATCTTTGTAAATTCATCTCCTCCCCGACCTCCTCACCGAAATAATAAATAAGTTTATCTCAGATAATCCAAAAGACTGGTTTGCATAATTTTTGCACTCGTTGCCAAAGACGCCTGATATACACTTTCATCTTGTTTTAATTTTAAGATGACTTCTGCATAATCCGCGTCTTCTACCTTAGTTTGCATACTAGTCAGATTGATTTCCAAATCATCCAATCGATTGTTTATAAGTTCAACTCGATTAGTCTTGGCCCCCACTTCGGATCGTGCTTCATTAATCTTGGCCAATCTGTTCGCAAAGTTATTTAACTCCGCTTGTGCAGCAGCCTTGTCATTCGTAGTTAAAGCCGCTTGTACCCTTGACAGAATTCCAAACAAGTTGTCCGGATCCGTGGGTTCGCCAAAAACATCTTGTCCGGTAACATTAATATTTAAAGTAGCCATTTCAAAAAAATTATAAGTAATACCAGCAGTATCTGTACCTTGTGTCTGAGCTATTGCGGCGTCATAGGGTGCTTGGTCTGTCAATTGACCATTAAATATATACTTATCATTAAACTTGCTATTCCCAAGTGTTATCAGTTGGTCATAAATCTGCTTCAGTTCTACATTTATAGCATCCAACGCTTCTTGAGGATTGGTACCATTGACAGCCTGAACCACTAGCTCGTTAGCTCGAGTTGAAATATCATTAATCTGTCCAATTACCGTATCGGTATAATCCAGCCAAGATAATGCCGCATCCGCATTTTTTTGATATTGCTCATTAATCGAGAGCTCACTACGATACCGCAAGGAGTATGTAATTCCAACCGGATCATCAGAGGGTCGATTCAACTTCATACCTGTTGAGAGTATATTCTGACTTTTATCCATCCGCTGCAAATTGGAGTTAATATTTCTCATCATTTGCAGATTCATCATTCCGGGCGTCACACGTAATGCCATTGTTTAATCCCCCCTCTATCTACCTACAATCCCCATACTATTAATAACTTTATCCAGATTTTGGTCAATGGTCGTCATAAAACGAGAAGCTGCGCCATAGGCATGCTGTAGCTTAATGAGATTGGACATTTCTTCATCTAAGGACACCCCACTGACGGAAAGGCGTCTGGAATCAACTTGATCAACCAACAACTGGTTATTCTCCTGTTGTCTTAATGCTTCACGACTTTGCACACCTAACTGTCCAATCATCGCGCGGTAATAATCATCAACGGTCCCTTGAGTGATCCCGTTATTACTTGGAATGGGCTGAAAAGTAAACGGACGGTCTTTGAGTTGGGACATTAATAGCGCTAATGTATTGTTCCCTTTAACCACGGTATCTCCGGCCGCCCCAATTTCCACACGTAAAGATGAAGCGATTTTATTCGGGTCATCCACGATGGCCTTATTCAAACTGAAGGATGCAGCAGTAATAGGTCCTCCGTCACTCGAACTAAAGAATTCTCCAGCTGTTTGTGCAGGAGTAGTGAATAGATATCCTAATTTATGAAGACCATTTATCCCCATGACCGTTACAGTAGTATCTGCAGTAAGAGTCCTACTCGCACCTGTATACAAAACTCCGTTTAGAATAGTGCCCTCAGGCAATACAGAGCCTGCCGGAATGGTAATACTAACCTCACCATTAGCCAAAGTATTGGCCATTTCATTTAGCTGATCGAGGTAATCCCGAACCAGGCTGTCTCTGGACTTGATGATGCCAAACATGGCACCGCTGTTTAGTGTATTGCCGGCATATGCAGTTTCTAGCGTTGCACCAGTAATCTCAACATTATTATTTCCATTTACAAGTTCAAGCCCGCCAAATGTCACACTATAATAACCATTTTCATCTTCAGTTACGGTAACGTTACCTAACTTAGACAACTCGTCAATCAATAAGTCTCGTTGATCACGCAAATCATTGGCATTGTCTTTCAATCCTTCAATGCGCATGATCTCATAGTTGAGCTGTGCGACCTGGGCTGTAAGCGTGTTGATATGCTCAGCATTTACATTTAAGCTCCGCGTCAAGTCTTCCTGCATATCGGTTAATTTCTTGCTAGTTTCGTTAAAAGCATCCGCTAAAGCTAATGCGTTTTCTCGAACGATTTTTCGGGAAGTCACATTTTCAGGATCTTTACTAAATTCAGACCATGCTTTCCAAAAGTTATCGATAACCGTAGTTAGGCCAGAATCAGAAGGCTCATTAAATATCGTTTCCAATTTAGCCAATGTCTCAGCTTGAATCTCCCAATCCCCTAGTGATCGATTAGCATTCCAGTATTGTTCGTCCAAGAATCGATCCCGAACTCGTTTAATATAACTAACTTCTACACCCGTACCGAGTTGCCCAGGCGCAACCGATTTAAACAACCCTGGCATTTCTAAAGGTCTAGAAGCAACCATACCTACAACTTGACGGGAATATCCTTGAGTGCTGGCATTCGCAATATTGTGACCGGCTGTATTCATACCAGCCATTTGAGTAAACAAGCTACGTTTTGCAGTTTCTATTCCATGAAAAGTAGATGGCATGTTTCCCCTCCTCGTTTAAAGCGTACCTAACCTATATAAATTTAAGCCTTTGCGTCGAAAAAATTATTCTTCGTGGGCTTAAGAGGTGCATTAGTTGGGTTCTGATATATTAAGTCGTCATCCACACCGACTAGCAAATTTAATGAAAAGTCTATAAAACTTAGAGATTGCTCAAGCAATTGTTGAGTGATTTGATTTTGTGTTTTTAATTCAGAGGCATTGTTTAACAATTGATCTCGTATTGCCAGCAATTCAGCCTTCTCATCCGGATCAAAGACTAAGCGTGAAAGCTCAGAAACCGTTAGATTTAACTGAGATTTTATCCCTTTTTCTTTCAGATAGGCATTCATTGCTTCAACTCTTTGGTCCTCAGCCTCGTTTATCTGATTTAATACTCGCGTTTCCTCTGACATGCACTTTACTAATTCACTAGTGTTGTTATCAATAATTGCGCGCTGTTTATCTCTGCATACCGAAAGCATTCTCAGATATAAGTCATTCATTTTTTTTAGGGCAGAAATAATTCGTTTTACGCTCACCGTTATTCTCCTGACTTAAGATAGGATTTAAAATACGGCAATAACTTCTCGACAATCTTCTCGTTTTCCACATGATAATTGCCTGTCGAGACCGCTTCTTTTAATTTTTCAATCCGTTCAGCCCGCGCAGGGTCATTTACACGATTTTGTGCATCCAGCATCTCTTTAGCTTCGGTAGAAATTGAAATCTGATCTTGGTATTGCTTCTTTTTATTCAAATGAAGATCACGTAGTTCCTGATTACGCTGATATGGATTTATCCCAACTACACGTCCAATATCATTCACTTTCATCTTGATTCACCATCCTTGTCAATAAACCATCGTTAATGACCATCAAAAAAGCCGATAATCTTTACTAAGTTTATCGGCGTTGGTTTAGGCTTTTTTAATAGCGAACGATTGGAGCTTAAAGAATATTATGCCAAAGAAACAGGGTTTTAGTCATTAAGGACTACGGAATTTGTCGATTGCATTGTAAGCACCATTACCGCGCTTATCGCCAAATTCCTGGCCATTCTGAGAGTCCTCTCTAGCTGCTGCAGCAAAACCACGTACAAGACGGGTGCGGCAAGAATCACACATATTTCCATCCCGAATTAATACCCCACATACTTCGCAGGGATACATCATGTTCGGGTTATTTGCAACGGAAATACGACCTTCTTTTATGAATTTAGTGATTTGACGAATAGAAACACCAGTTGCTTCATGAACTTCCTGGATTGTGGCCATTTTCTCTTCACGCAAATATTTCAGGCATTTTTCGTACTCTTCTTCAATTTCCTTGATACAAGAAGGACAAATATCTCTGAAATTATTGGCAAACAATCTCCCGCAGCGCGGACAATTCTCTAGATTGATCCCCATATGCTTCGACGTCCTTTCAAGAATCGCTTCGTTTGATGCTAGATTACCTCATTTATGGGGGGTTCGTCTATACATTTGATGAGAAGAATTAGGAAGTTTACATTTTCTAGGATCGAGCCCAAGTCAAACAATAAACTTCGGCGCGGCGACCTATGCGTCCACAAAGCTCATGAAGTACGCGGGAGCAAGCCTCAAGCGTGCTTCCTGTTGTATAGACGTCATCGACTAGTAATATACGAATCGGCTCAGGCGACTGATCAGGTAGGATTTGGGAAAAGTAATTCGGTTTTGCAACATCTGAATCGTTGGACTTCTGTGCGGTAGCCTGAGGTTTGGCATGCATCTCCCCTCCAAAAGCCCACGCCCAAGATGTCGCCCAGTAGGAGGGCTGGCTTCGATTCAGCTTCACCTCGTTTGCTGCTGCCAAAAGTTTTTCTGCGGCAAGAGCAGTCGGGCGAAAAACATCGCGCAGGTCATGCAGGCGCTCCCATCGTGTCTTGAAGCTTTGTTTCTCGGTGTGGCGCGAACGTTCCAGCAAATTCAGCAAAGGGATTCGCCCTGCCGTTGCAGCACCATAGGCCAACCGAGCGGCTTGATTGAATCCACGTTCCTGCATGCGTTCGCTGCTGACTGGAACGGCGGTTACCGCATGAAATCGGAAGGAAGATTCGCCGATTTTACCTTTGCTGATATAACCTGCTTCTTCTAATTCCTTCACCATTTGCCGGTAAGCCACACCCGTCATTCGAGCTAGAATCGTGCCATAGGTTTCATTTCCACGGTATTTATATTGGGCAAGCCACTCGCGCATCGCCGGGCTATAGGCAACAGCACTTCGATTCATCACGAAGCTGCGGGGGGCTTGTCCTTTCCGAGTGCAATCCGGGCAACCCATTGACCGACCACAGATTTGGCAACGAGGGTTTTTGATCCAAGGGATCGAGAGATAGCAGGATAGGCAGATTTCTGGATAACCTCGTACGCGCTCGGATATTGTCTTTCCACACGTTAAGCAAGGGATGGCGGGAGGTGCCAACAACTGATGTAACGGAGCTAACAATCCGTTCCAGGAAAAGCTTTTCTCCTCAGTATTGAAAAAAGTGCTGGAAGACAAAGCGTCAGAGCCTGATATGAAATCATCCGCAGAACGGAGCCAGGTTGCCGCTGGTGCTCCTATTCCAGCTGAATGAGACAGGCTAGAATTCATCAGATCAACATGAGTCTCGTCGAAATGCCCTGAAATCCATCTGCCGACGGATTGTCCCGCAGGACTTTGCTTGGAATATCGGAACTTGGCAACCCCACGCCGATTTCGGTTTCGCGTGCTTGAACCATCATTCGCAACACTCTGGGATGACTTCATCATCTTATTGAACCTCCTTTACCTGTATAAAGCCGTTTTTGTAAGCCGCCGCGTTCATCATTCGGATTTGCCGAATCGCATCACGTTGTGACTTGGTCCACGCCGGTGCGGCAAACACAACCTTTCCTTTCGGATCGTCCTTGGAGCGGCCAGCTCTCCCTGCCATTTGGACCAAAGAGGCTTCATCAAACAAATCGCTGTCCGCATCCACTATGTATACATCGCTTTTAGGTACGGTAACGCCACGCTCTAGTATCGTAGTCGTCACCAGCATGCGAATTCGTCCTTCCCGAAAAGCGAGCACTTTCTCATTCCGGTCTGGATCTATAGAAGAAGTCCCTTCAATAGGGAGTCCCG
>Ga0310838_1001005_pt1 | contig 17914 bp, 18 predicted proteins | sample SM_ome_6_FD_202241 | JGI IMG/M metagenome (GOLD analysis project Ga0310838, IMG submission 202241) | Sorghum-adapted microbial communities enriched on stacked mutant (SM) sorghum from Joint BioEnergy Institute, Emeryville, California... ...
ATCGGCACGGCAATTAGCCGTCTGATTAAATCCCCTTTAGACTTCTTATGTTCTTTTTTTTCAAATGCTGCTTCCTGCACAAGAAGCCCCCTCCCAATGTTGATTAGAAAGAAAATCCTCTACTTAAAATTATCCATCATTTTAATGTATAATACAAAAAATCTGTCCTAACGCGGTGAAGAATACTTGTCTCGGCAAGCTTCCCATGCAATCATCCGGAAAGCATAGAAAAACAAGGTTAACCGCCGCTTTTTCGAGAACAAAATCTATCATGAACATAGACTTTGCGGGGCCGGATTTTCCAGGGCGAAAATCTTAGGCGTCATCGAGTATTTGAGATACAAACGGCTGCCGATAAAGTTCCGCACGCAAAATCCCCAGTATCCCCCAATTAAATATAGAGGCTGCCTCAAATGCGCCTTTCATCAAGGCGATGAGACAGCCTTTTTTCTCAGTTAACTGCCTTCACCGTGGTTATTGCGTGAATGATTACGATTCTTAATTTTTTTTGATCCGTTTAGAGGTTTTGGGCTTGTATTGTGTTGTTGCTTGTTTTTTTCCTTCATTTCCATGTCTCCTTTGTGTTCAGGATCTTTCCATAGCTTTTACCGCAATTTCTGTCTTTATCCCGTTAATCGGTTATTCAGAATGACTTCGATTTGATGATGTATGTTTTTCTTTGTTTACTGCAAAGGTCGTACGAATAGTTTCAATCATACCTACTCCATATAATGCATATTGAATCCCGCGAAGAATAGCGTTGTAATTCAAGACACCTCCCTGGATCCAAGAAAAAACGATGCCTAGACAAATAGCTAAAAGCGGTAGATAACGTTTCGGCAGCCTGAGAGCTCGGCGGATGGCATATAGGACAAAAGCGATTGCAACGTAAATGCCAAATTGGATCGAAAAGAGATCATCCATTTTCTTCCGCCCCTTATGAGAATATGGGTGCCCTGTATCAAGCAGCACCCTTATCTTATTTCTATGAATAACGGATAAATAAGGGACGGGCTATATGTAAAAATGAGACAAATGGAGCGGCGTTTCCCACATTGTTTACGTATTAAACGAGATTGCCTTCGCTTAGAATAGATCCAACCGTCATTTCCTCAATGTACGGGTTCATGGACCTTTCTCCTAAACTTCACTACTTTGTCATCATGTAAGTTTGAAAACATCGAATGCATATCGACTGAAAATCCAAAATGTGGGAGATTACATTCCTCGGCCTCAAGCAAGTCGTCGCGAAATCCGAAAAAATGTTACGGACTCTGTGACATCGACGATCAGCCTAATTTCGAAAACCCATTACAAATGCACAAGACAAATGGGACACTTTTCACATACCATACACTGAACCTAATTTGAAGGAGTGATGAGTGTGGTATATCCGTTTTGGGGTTATGGTTTTGGTGGCTGTGGATTTGGATACGGCGGTTACGGTTTTGCCTTAATTGTCGTATTGTTCATTTTGTTAATTATTGTAGGTACTGCTTATGTCTACTAAGCCAGCACAACAATTAATAAATGATAAAGGGGCCGAGTGACACGACGGCCTCTTTTACATTGTGAAAAAAGCGTCGTTTTTTCGCCGCAACTTTTTTATATGAGAAAGCGTGCACATGCCCAATCTACTTAGATTTGGGACATACCGCTGATCGTTTCAATTCTAAAGATCATTTTGACCTATCTCTCATTATAAAATGGTCAATAGGATACAGATATTGGAAAACCAACCCTTGAATCGGCCCTGTTTTCCCAATAAATTCAAGCTAAAGGCCATTTAGAAAAATTTTCCTGCCTAAAATGGTCTTTAGAACCGCGCTAAAGGCCAATTTGAATCGCTACCTATTCCTAAATGGCTTTTTGGATACAGATAATGGAAAAACAGTCCTTGAATCAGTTAGGTTTTTCCAGTAAATTCAAGCTAAAAACCATTTCAAAAAATTTTCCTGCCCAAAATGGTCTTTAGAACCGTGCTAAATGCCATTTTGAATCGCTACCTATTCCTAAATGGCTTTTTGGATACAGATAATGGAAAAACAGTCCTTGAATCAGTTATGTTTTTCCAGTAAATTCAAGCTAAAAACCATTTCAAAAAATTTTCCTGCCTAAAATGGTCTTTAGAACCCCGCTAAAGGCCGTTTTGTTTCGCTTCCTGCTCCAAAATGGTTTTTTAATACAGATATTGGAAAAACAATCCTCGAATCAGCCATGTTTTTCTAGTAAATTCAAGTTAAAGGCTATTTCCAAAAATTTTTCATCCCAAAAACGGCTTTTAGAGCCGTGCTATATACCATATTGGTTTCTCACTACTCCAAAAGGACTTTTAGGATTCGGATAATGGCCCCCCTCTTATGCTGTCTTAAAAAATTGGGTATAAAAAAAGAGCCAAGAAAACTCTCGGCTCGATTTCAGGCGATTATCTCCCTGATGTTCCCATCGAAGTCCCATGCCAACCGGGTTGGGTCCAGCCTCCAGGCATACCAGGCATTCCGGGTACGCCGTACATACCTGGCATTCCAGGGTACCCGTAACCGTGGGGGTAAGTTCCGGGATAACCGTGCTGCCATCCATAATGGTGGCCTTGCCAACCGTAATGACCCATACCACCCGTGCCGTCACCCCATCCACCATGCATACCCGGATAACCGCTAGGCTGTGTTCCAGGCATTCCTTGACCGTGTTGAGGACCAGTTGACGGTGTTTGCGACGGCGTTTGTCCGCCCTGTTGATGATGCCACCATTGCGGTTGCCCCGTTACCGGCGGGCGCCCGGTCGGTTGGGTATACGGCCAAACCCTTTGGTCGTCATCATTAGCGGTCGTTTTATTTGATTCCTCAAAAGAAGAATATGGTTGGTCAAGATCGGCGTTTTGTTTCTGCCAATTTCCTCCATCATTGAAATACATGTCATCGACCTCCTGATGTTCATATGTCTAAAGCGGCGCAACATTTTCTCTCTTACATAAATCCGCGCCTATTGCAACATATTCAGGAAGCGCGCTTCATGAAACCCCAATCGGGCAATCGATCGTTTTATTACAAAAATCGGTCAAAACGCCTAGTTGATAAGGATCCTAATTAATACTTACGCAGCCGATTTCAAAAAATGCGGAAGGCGGATGACCGCTATGAATAAGCCTGCGAGGCCAAACGCGAAAAGAATCACGAGCGACAACCAAATACCGCTTACCCCAGCACCGTGGGCGAAAATATCTTGGAGCCCTTTTTGTGCCCAAAACTGTGGCGTCAGATGACCAATTTTTTGCACTAATGACGGCAGGAGATAGGATGGCACCCAAAGACCGCCGACCATCGCGCCGCCAAGAGCGACCACCTGAGTGATCGCCATCCCTTGATTTTCCCCGCGCACTAATACCGATAACGCCAAACCGATTCCTGAACCGCAGAGACTTAAAGCCAAAATCAATAAACACAAGGCTTTCAGATCCCCGAGATGGAGATGGTAGACAAAATGACCAAACGCAAGAAGCGCGGTGCATTGAACGACAACGCCGAGCGCATAGGGAATCCACATGCCGATTAAATATTCAATCGGCTTCATGCCGGTGCTTTGACATCTTGACAATAATCCGGAATCTTTTTCCTTAAAAAAGCGGCGCGTCATCGAAATCATGATATAAAAGACAAACATGACGGTCATCCCGGGTACCACTTGGGTGATGGTATTGATACTTTCGACGGCCGGGGTGATTTTTTTGATGTGAACCGCAGGCTCAAGCGTCTTGGCTATGGCTTCATTCGACTGGCCAAGGGCGTGCAATGTATTCATGATTTTCTGCTTTCGATAATCATCAGCAATCGATTGCAAGATGGCTTCGATGGTTCCGCCTTCGGATTCCATAGCTGGGTCTTGATAAAATTTAATGTGAGCTTGTTTTCCATCTTTTAGTGATGCCTCAAAACCATCATTGACGACTAAAAGAAAGGACAACTGGCCTTTTTTAATTTTATCAATGACATCTGGCAAATCCGATGCTTTTTCATGAACCATTTTGACGCCCTTCACCTGATCAACTTGGTGAATAAAAGCAGATGACATAGATGTGGCATCGTCATCAATATAGTGTATCGTGAGCGAAAAATGGCCTGTTTTTCCGAATATCGATCCGAACATCACAATAAATAAAATGGGCATGATAATCAGGAAAAACAAATTGCCTTTTTCTCTGAGCATCATCTTGATTTCTTTTTTAATAATGGTTTTCATAGGTACATCCTCCTAATCCCGCAGAGCGGTTCCAGTAACCGTTAAGAAAACTTGTTCGAGTGATGGCCTGACAATATCCAATTGTTTGACCTCCCACCTTTGGTTCGAGGCAACCGATAGCAACCATTGCATTAATTCAGGTAAATTTTCCGATTCGAGGATCCAGCCGATGCCTTCGCGGTTTGCGGCTTTTATTAATGGATGTTGCGGGATTTCCTTTAGTCCTGTCACTTCCAAATAAACCGCTTTTCTTCCATAGCGCTCAAGCAGCTCCCCAAGCGGACCATGGGCCATGACCTCACCGTGATCAATGATGGCTGCTTCATCACACAATTGTTCTACTTCTTCCATATAGTGCGTGGAATAAATGACGGTCACGCCCTCCTCTGTGAGCTTGCGAATCATCTCGAAAATGCGGTTTCGCGATTGCGGATCAATGCCGACGGTCGGTTCATCCAAAATCAGTAAACGCGGCCGATGGAGTAAAGCGCAACCGATGTTAATCCGCCGCTTCATGCCGCCGGAAAATGTTTTCACTTTGTCACGTGCACGTTCGGCAAGACCGGTGTCTTCCAAGACTTTTTCTGTTCGTTTTCTTAGCTCACGGCCTTTAACGCCATATAACTCTCCAAAAAACGTTAAGTTTTCCAGCGCCGTAAATTCTTCATATAACGTGATTTCTTGCGGGACATAACCGACGTTTTTCGCAACCACGGATTTATCAAGCAACACGTTTTTCCCTAAAAGACGGGCGGAACCGCTATCTGCCGAAAGGATCCCGGCCAAAATTTTCATCGTTGTCGATTTTCCGGCCCCGTTTGGTCCGAGCAGGCCAAAGCAACTGCCGGTGTTCACTGAGAAGGTAACGTTTTTCAGCGCTTCAAGCTTGCCAAACGTTTTTCTTAAATGATCAACCTCAAGGAGCGTTTCCCTGTTAGGTTGTGGATTTTTTAAGTCCATTTGATTCACTTTTGTCCCCCATTTCCTATAAGGCTAATTTTTTTTCTAATAAACCGCCAAGATAGCGGACAATAAGATAGGTGAACACCCAGCCAATAACCGCCAGCCCATAAATATATAACGGAAAAGGGAACCAGGCGGGGGCGACTTTTCCAGTGAACAGTCCATAAAAGTTTTGCACATGTTCGATGTTGCCATATCCCCAATAAAAGAAGCTTCCTGCTCCCATGTATACCACCCATAAAATTGGTGTCACTGGTCGGTATTCGGTATAGACCACGAGAGAAAGAGACATCCCGAGTGCCAAAATAAGCGGACTAAAGATCACGAGTACAAAAATCCAAGCGAAACCCGTGAGTAAAAATGCTCCTAAGTCCGTGATCGCAAGGTGGCTATCAACGGCGATCATATAAAACCCATAAATGACCGCTAGCAAATAGACACCAACCAGTACCAACCATGTCTGAAGCAATGAACCTAATAATTTTGCACCGGTGATAAAAGAGCGTGAATACGGCAGCGAGAGCCACCAACCCTGGGTTTCATTATCCCACTCCTTTTTTACCGTGCCGTAGCCGATGAAAAAGATGGCAAAAGGCAACCCGAGAGAGAAAAACCATAGATTTTGAAGGTTAAAGCCTTTCGAGCCGCTAAACATCGTCAAAATGAAGAACCCGAGGAGAATGACAAAAATGATGTAGGCCGCCCACCATTTGCCGGATAATTTTCTTTTGCTCTTCCGCCGATTACCTGACCAATGAAATTCATGGTGGACCAATTTCCAAAAGACATTAGGAGCCATTGGTTATCACGCTCCTTTTATAAAATGACCGGAATACCGTGTGTAGCGAGCCGTGTTGAGCGCGTAATTCTTCAATGTCACCAGACCAAAGTGCTTTTCCTTTATCCATGAGAAGCACGTATTCAAACATCCCTTCGATTTCATGGATTTCGTGCGTGCTGATTAAAATCGTTTGTTCTCGTTCTCCAATAAAATCAATGATCCCATCTATTATATGTTCTCGTGAGATGACATCGATGCCGGAAAATGGCTCATCTAAAACAATGAGCGGGACGCGACGAGCGATACATAGAATGAGCATTAAGCGCGCCTCTTGTCCGCGCGACATGCCTTTGACGGTTAAATGTAAATCGATGTCCATATAGCGAGCCAATTTTACTGCACTTTCAATCTCAAAACCTGGGAAAAAACTCTCGGCCCATTGAAAGGCTTGTCGTACGCTGTGGTTGGGATACCAACGGGCGCGATCAGGCAAATAAGCGATTTCCCGATTCGTCCGCCATCCCGGTGTCTTGCCGAGCACTTCGATGGTGCCGCTGTCGGGTTTGACAAGTCCAGTCATCATCCGAAATAATGTCGATTTGCCGCACCCATTCGGCCCGAGGATGCCAACGATTTTATTTTTTGGTATCGCCAAGTCAAGCCCGGAAAGTGCTTTGTTGTCACCATAGCTTTTAAATAGCGCTTCCCCTTTTACGGCCCAATCCGTCATGGATTTTCTCCTCCTTTGTCGTCATCAAGCAGTTGGTCGATGTACGCGCGCACGTTTTCCCAAGTGAGCCCGAGATTTTTCATTTGCTCGATAAATGTGTGTATCTGTTCTTTAGCCACTTCCATGCGAAAAGCTTCCACGCGTTTTGACGAAGAAGTGACGAACGTGCCTTGACCTCTTCTCTTTTCAGTTAATCCGTCACGCTCTAATTCCTGATAAGCGCGCATGACCGTATTGGGATTGATGTGCAGGCCTTGAGCCAGTTCTCTTACGGATGGAATTTTTTCTCCCAAGCCGATTTCCCCCCTCACAATGGCGCTTCGGATCTGATTTAAGATTTGTTCGTAGAGCGGTTGGCTAAAGTCTATTTGAAACGAGATGCCGCTGACTTCCTTCTGATCCATTCTACCTTCCTCCTTCAGAAGGCTGTAAACAAAGTGTTTTGTTTACTCTAAGTGTATTATATCACTTAAGACACATAATGCAACTGAGTTAAAAAATTTTTTATGTGATTTACAATTGAAGCCTAAACATTTAAAAATTGGGAAAAAGAAACATATGTTTTCATGATCATTTGCCTATATTTCCGTATATTTTCCCAATAATCTTAGTGGTATAGTTATGGTATATTAGAACTAAAGGGAAAATATAAAATATTACGGGAGGGGGGAATGGCTTGCAGAATCAGACGGTAGAATTAGATACTTTGCAGAACTTATACGATGAATGGTTTGAAGTCCGTTTGAAGGATATTGACAAACTTGAGGAAATCAAATCCAAAATCGACAGCATTGTCAAGCATATCAAAGGCTATATCTTCACTCACCCAGAATATTGGCTAATCTCGTTGGGGCATGATGTTATCCTTGAAAACCTTAGTGAAGCCGCAGTCTCTTTAGACCAGTTAGAAAAATTTGATATTAGTAAGTTAAGTACAAGGTATCAATTTTACTATTATTTGTTTAAAGGGACTTATTATCTATTTAAAGGTGAACATAAAATAGCTCTATCAACCCTCCAAATCATTAGTGACAACCCCCATCTTACACCGAATAATATTGAAAGAGCTGAATATTATTACAAGGTAGGGGGTACGTATTATCATTTAAAAAAGACAATAGACTCAATACACTATCTTTCAAATGCCTTAACATTGTTTAAATCAGAACCAGGTTATGAAAGAAGAATTATGGCCTGTGAAATTGCCCTAGGGCTAAACAGTGTTGATTTACATCAATGGGAAGAGGCAGAAGAAAGGTTTTATAACGCCTTGAATTATTCAAATAAAGTTAAAGATAATAAAATGAAAGCAACTATTTACCATGATTTAGGCCTTTTGTATGCCGAACAAAATATGTCCAAAGCTGCAATTCATTGGTTTAACGAATCTTTATTAGACACAAATCCAAATCATAAAACCATTTATTTAATAGCACGTGAATATTTAAAAGTCGGAAATAAAGATGAGGCAACAAGGTGGTTAAATAAAGGCATTAAAATTGCAATTGACCAAAATCTCACAACTTATATTATTCGTTTTAATCTTCTTAAAGTCCTTTATTTTGAAAATGACAAAAAAGTTATAGAATCAACTTTACTTGAATGTTTGAATCATTTTATGAATGAAAATGACTGGTATTATGTGCAAGAGGTAGCATTACGTCTTGCTGAATTTTATTCAAAACAAACAAAATACAAGGAAGCTGTTAAATACTATCAGCTTATGGTAAAAGCTCAAAATAATATTTTAGAAATGGGGGCATTAAAATGAAAAAGAGATTTAATGTAATTTTTCTGGTTGTTGTTTCCTTACTAACAATCGGTGCGTTGAGTCTTGGATCTCTTCATCAAAGATATAGTCAAGAAGGTAGAATTCTCCCTGCTTCAAAACAATTTGCCCAAGATGGTAGAATTCTCCCTGCCGCAAAACAATTTGCTCAAGATGGAAGAATTCTTCCCGCTTCAAAGTTGTTCGCCCAAGAAGGCAGAATTCTCCCTGCCGCAAAACAATTTGCCCAAGATGGTAGAATTCTTCCCGCTTCAAAGTTGTTCGCCCAAGATGGTAGAATTCTCCCTGCCGCAAAACAATTTGCCCAAGATGGTAGAATTCTTCCTGCTTAAAAGTTGATTGCCCAAGAAGGCAGAATTCTCCCTGTTTCGCTTTACTCATATTGTGTATACAGGGAAAAGCTAGCCAAAAAGGTTTTGTTCAATCGAGTAGGAGTTAATAACTGAGAAACCGCACTTCTGCGGTTTCTCTTTTTTTAGCCAGCTGTAGTGGAGCCGGATTCTTCGTACTTGATCTTCATGATGCGGTCGTTGATTTGGGAATAGATCTCTTCAAGCGACTGGACGACGCCTTTATCATCTTTAAAGACGATGTGCTCATGAGAAAAGTGAACGGGTGAATCAATGCCGGCGGCTGCGGCAAGGCGGAACAAGCCTCTTCTTAACGTAATGAGATAATTGGCGACGCGCCATTTCTTCTCATCGATGACGAGCGCTTTCTCCAAGTGTGGATTGGTGGTCGCCACCCCAGTCGGACAAATGTTAGACTGGCATTTTAACGCTTGAATGCAACCGACGGTGATCATGAATCCGCGAGCAATGTTCACCAAATCCGCCCCAAGCGCCAAGGCGACAGCGATTCGATCCGGTGTAATTAATTTCCCGGAAGCAATAATTTTGACGCGGTCGCGCACGCCGAACCGCTTCAATGTGCAATCCAAAATCGGCAACGCCGATTTAATTGGAAGACCGACGGCATCCATCAGTTCCTGATAAGAAGCCCCTGTTCCCCCTTCACCACCGTCTACTGTAATAAAGTCCGGGCCTTTTCCCGTTCGTTTCATTTCTGCAGCGAGTTCGAAAATCGATTCATTACTGCCGACAACAAGTTTAATACCCACGGGTTTGCCCGTGACTTCGCGAATCTTTTCTATAAAGTCAATCATGGAAGCGGCATCGTTAAATTCATGGAAGCGGTTTGGGCTGTCCACCGATTTCCATGGCTCTACCTTGCGAATTTCAGCGATTTCAGGCGTCACTTTTTCACCGTCTACATGCCCTCCGCGCGCCTTTGCCCCTTGCGCAAGCTTTAACTCAAAAGCTCTGATTTGCGGGATCGCCGCTTTCTCCTTTAAAGCCTCCCAACTAATATGTCCTTCTTTATCCCTGACACCGAAGAGACCAGGGCCGATTTGCATGATGATGTCGACATTTCCTTTCAAATGATATGGAGAAAGTCCCCCTTCTCCAGTGTTCATCCAAGTTCCTTTCGCTATGCCGAGGCCAAGAGATAAAGCAGTGATGGCATTTTTTCCTAAGGCACCGTAGCTCATCGCGGACATGCCGATAAGACCTTTCGCGACAAAGGGATTCGGTGTGTTCGGGCCGATGACGACGGCATCATCGTCATGAAGCAAATACGCTAGACTCTCATCTTCTACCCGATCTTCTTTACGCATGCCAAACAGACTATCCTTAACCAATAAATATTTATATGTTTTCACTTTTGTTTCGCGATCGAGTTTTAGTTCCTCCATCTGCTTTGGAAATAACGCATTGCGCACATAATACCCTTCTTTATCAAAATCCCTTTTTGAACCGTAAGCTAAAACATCCCGTTTATATTTCGCCGTTTTCACCACATGTTCATATTCATCTCTTGAAAATGGCTTCCCTTCCGTATCGCTGTTAAACCAATATTGACGCATTTCCGGACCAATAGCTTCCAAAAAATAACGCAACTTCCCTAACACTGGGTAATTTCTTAAAACCGGATGACGATCTTGGCGGCGGTCATGAATAAACATCGTCGCAAAAGTGATCAATAGAATTAAAATGATCAAGACGACGACGGTAAAACCGATAATCGTTAAAATATGGGCAAAAGGCATCATTCCACCTCCGCTCTTCAAAATTTAAGACTATTTTATTGTTTCACGGTTGGTGGAATCTATGCACGAAACCTTGAACAGCAAAAACAGCCCGTTCGGCATAATGTATGATTTTAAAAAGCGGGATGGTTGTGGCATGCATAGAAAGGAGGGCCGATCATTTTTCGTAGCCCTCCTTGATACACCTTTTACTCTTGAACCGCTTCTCACCCTAAGGTGCCTTGCAGTATGTTTACGATTTACTATGCCAAAATTTTCTGTGGCGATCGGAAGTATTTGGCCGCTCTGGGTCTTTCGGCACTTTTCCCGCGTTTTCCAATGTGTACTTTAAAGTAGCTACCGTTCCGACTCCATATAAAGCGTATTTAATACCTGTTAGAAGGACTTCAGCGGTCATCGCCCCCGCTTCAAACCAGGCGTAAAGAATGCCCAGTAAAATGGCGACAAGCGGAATGTAGCGATTGCTAATACGGGTTGCTTCCCGAATGGCATAAAGGACAAAAGCCAAAGCGAGATAGGCACCAAAATCAATGGAGAAAAGCTGTTCCATACCGGTTCCTCACTTTCCGTTTAGTTAGGACGAGTCAATGCCAATGTATTCATCGTTTCGGTGAATATGCCTAGTTTTTAACTTCGCGCAAACGTTACCTTCTCCTTCAAAAGTAGTAGGTTTGCCCTATACGAAAGGACATAGGCCTACTCTTTTCATCGGTTGGGTTATTGCCCTATACAATCTGTCATGCCACGCATAAGATGCAGTAATCCCATTCTAAGGAGGTTTTTGCCATGGTAATGCCCTATTACGGTCACTGGGGAGCCAATGCTCCTTACGGCGGTGGTTATGGCGGTGGCTGCGGCTGTTTCAGCCATTGTGGCTTTGGATGGTATGGCGTCAATAATTTTGCGCTCATCGTCGTCCTCTTTATCTTGCTGATTATTGTCGGGACGGCATATGTCTATTAAAAGCTAAACATAACCCGCCTAAAATAATAATGAGAAAAGGTTCCGACCATCACCTGTTGATGATTGGAACCTTTTCGTACTTTTTTGGGTTTGCATAAGGGGGTTTTTGGGGTGAACCATTTTATTTGGTAGAAAGCAATGTCCGAAAGACCTCATGATGGTTGAGATAATTCAAAAGATGGCGGCTCATGACACTTGCTCCTTTGGCATTCGGATGGATATCATCGGCCATATAGCCTTTTAAGTAAGCTACGCGGTATGATGTTCCCAAAGCATCCTGATATGAAATGAGCCCTGTATGATACTGTTTAGAAAAGAGACGCAGTTCATGACTATAGGCTTTGAGACGGGTTTCATCCCCGCGAATCGCATTTGGAATGGAAAGGATCAGCGTGCAATGCGATTTTAAAAAAGGCGTTAAATACATATCCAGGGAAGCTTTGTAACGGTACGCCGAAAGCCAGTTGCGATCATTCATTCCACCATTAAAAATATATAAATCGGGTTGAAGGGCCTGAATCCATTGAATGAGCGTGCGTTTATTCAAACCAGCATACCATTCCAGCCGGTCACCACCTTGGCCGACGCGGCTCACGATCACTCCTGACGGGTTGTAAAAATACCCGCCAAATAACGTCACCCGCCCGCGAATATGACGGATGATGAGAGAATGCCGCGGGGTGTGACCGGGCAATGTGATGACGCCCAAGCCCGTTCGGCCATTTGTTTTCACTTCTATAAAATGTCCGCCCGAACCTGCTTCAAAGGAGCCTCCTCCACCCTGTTCTAAATAAAAAAGCTTTGCCATTGTAAAAGAGCGGTTTAAATCCATTTTAATAAAATCTGATTGTCCACGAAGGGTATACAGGCCTTTAAAATCGAAGCTGTAGACCGCCGGTGCCACATCATGAGGCAAATCGTTGATCTCTTTTAAGTTACCGCTAAATTCAAGACGTCCACCCTCTCGTTGAAAATAAAGCGTGTCAAACGGAATATAGCCGGGTCCCCCATCTCCGTACTGTTTTTTCAGTGCTGGGATAAAATCATCCAAATAACGACTTTTATTTGATCCATATAAACGCCCATTCGTCAGACTATCAATGCCGGCCAAAATATGAACGGGTTGTTTGGCTTTTTTGGCCTCAGTCCCGTGACCCAAGTTGGCCAGGACCAAAACAATGCCCACCGCTAAGATAGTGGCTAAATACATCCATTTTTTCATTTTGTGTTGCGTCCCCTTCCCCCTTTCCATACGACTCTTTTTTATAATGTACGGTGAAAGGGGCCATCAGTCATTACTTTTTTTCGATCACCCACAAAAATTCCATCCCCATGCGAATTTTATGGACGTACCCCCTTTTAATCCCAAAAAAGTGTTGGCCGTCTCAAGCGTCCTAAGGAAGGACGAGTTGAGGCGGCCTCTCTTTTTCATTCGACTTTTCTAAATTTCATGTGAAAAACATATAAACTAAAAACAACGCTGCAAGAACAAAACGGTAAATGGCAAAAGGTGTGAGTTTAATCCGTTGCAGCAGCTTTAAGAAAAATACAATCGAAAGCATTGCCACGATAAAAGCCGTGATAAAACCCGTCAAAAACAGCGGTAGATCTTTCGGTGATAAGGTATCTAAGCTTTTCAGCAAATCGAGACCGGTCGCCCCGACCATCATCGGAACCGCAAGGATAAAGGAAAATTCCGCCGCTGCCTTGTACCCACAGCCGATTAAAAGCCCTCCGGAAATCGTCGAGCCCGCCCGCGAAAACCCTGGCCATAAAGACAAGCATTGAAAGAGACCAATTTGAAACGCTTGTTTATAAGAGATGTGGTCGATCGTTTCACTCTTTGCATGATTTCCACGCTTGTCTGCAACGATTAGGAGGATGCCGCCCGCAACAAGTCCAACTAAAACCGTTGTCGGTGAAAAGAGCTTGTCTTTAATGAAATCATGGCAGATCAATCCTAAAACGGATGCCGGAATAGCCGCTATGATAATATGTAAAAGATTAAGCGGGTTGCGCTCTCCTTCAATTTTTGCCAGTCCGAACAAACTCAGGAATCTTTTAAAATATAAAACGACGACGGCTAAAATCGAACCGAGCTGAATAAAAATTTCAAACGTCTTCGCTTTATCCCCTGTAAAACCGATTAAATCACCGACCAAAATCAAATGCCCGGTCGATGAAATCGGTGCAAATTCAGTTAGGCCTTCAACGATGCCTTCAATGATCGCTTTGATAATGTCCATAATGTCGCTCCTCTATCAGTTTTCCCTTATTCACAATACATGAAATTCCACCATTCGACAACCGTTCGTGACCCCAAAAGAGTTGTCAGCTGCTAACGGACTGTAGCAACTGGCATAACCCAGTCGTGAAAATAACCCTCCTTCTTGAAAAACGCATTTTAACAGATGAATGGAGTACCGGATATGATCAGCGGGAAATGGGGGGATTTTAACGAGATGAGAAAATGGAGGCTGATTCATATGGGAACTGACCCCGGATGGTTGAGTCAGCCTCTAATTTTCGTCCTAACAAGAGGTATGTAGACGGATGAGGCGTATCGCGAGGGGAATTCATAGCGATCAATATGGCAAATTAAGGCCAAACCAAGTCAACCTCACCATTAAGATGGACTCGCTTTATATAGTAGATTTCAAGAGGCAAGTAAATGGTAAACCGGGTCCAGGCCTCATCCGATTCACATACGATTTTACCTTTATGCTTTTCAATGATTTTCTTACAGACATAGAGTCCGATGCCCGTTCCCAATTCTTTCGTCGTAAAAAACGGCTCAAAAATGGTTTCGATTTTATCCTCCGGAATTTTCGGGCCGTTATTGGAAACGCGGATCATCACATATCTTTCTTCTTTTCGGGAGATCACGGATACGCGCCGCGGTTTCGGCCGTTCCTTTAAAGCATCCAAGGAATTAAGCAAAATGTTTTGCAACACTTGTTTCAGCTCGCTCCGATAGGCAAAAAAGTGACAATCGGATTCTATGTTTGTCGTCCATTCGCAATCCAGGTCCACCATTAACGGATAGATAAAATCAAGGATTTCCGTCATGATGGCAGCAAGTGAGACCATCTCTTTATCTTTATCGGCAATATCTTTTTTTGACGTATGCAGAAACTGGGTAATGCGGTAATTTAATTGCTGGAGTTCGTATTCAATGATCTCTAAATACTCGGTATGATGCGGGTCGGATTTAAGAAGTTTCACGAACCCCATCACGCTTGTCAACGGATTGCGAAATTCATGAACAAAACTGGAAGACAGCTGACCAAGGAGAGTCAGTCGGTCTTTATGCGTTTGGTTGATCAAGAAAACTTTTTCGGCTAGTTCCTTGTCTTTTATCTCTGAATATTTGGCCACAGAAAAATAGCAAAAGCGGTCAAAGGTCGTAATGAGGTGATCCAACGCTTCACCGATCTCATCCAACGAAAAACCAAATTGTAAAATATAATGAAACAAAACTCTTCGCCCACAGATGATTTGATAGACAAAGTCGCCGATGTTTCCCTTCCCTTTGGCCCGTTCTTCGGCAAGTTGTTCCGCGAAGGTCTGAAGTGACTCATCAGGAAGCGGTGTGATGATCGAGCTTTTCAGCAATTGGTATAGACATTTTCCGATCGGCTTTAAGGTCGCATCGTCGCTACTATGTTCCCCCATTTTTTTGATCCATGCTGCCATGATTTCTTCTTCTTTTTCATCTAAAAATTGAATGAGCCGTTCGACAGCGAGCGGTGAAGTCATCATCCCCTACCCCCTTTCAAGTTATAATGCCATGACGTTATTTTAAAAACAGCTTGATGCGCTTTAAACCGTTTTTCGCGTTCGGATACCTGAAAGGCAGGTCAAAACGCGTAGTTTGTTTTAAGACACTTTTTTGATGGGAAAAGGTCGCAAAACTAAATTGGCCGTGGTAGGCGCCGATGCCGCTTTCGCCGATGCCCCCAAATGGCAAATAAGGTGTCGTCATGTGATAAATGGTATCGTTGATCGCTCCTCCGCCGAATGACACTCGGTCAACCACGTGGTGTTGGATGTCTCTGTTTTTGGAAAAAAGATAGAAAGCCAGCGGTTTCGGTTTATCGCTAATTTCGCGGAGAATGGCGTTCAAATTTTCATATTCCATAACCGGCAATATCGGCCCAAAAATCTCCTCCTGCATGACCGGATCCGTCCAGGTGACATCCGTTAATACAGTAGGAGCGATAAAGCGCTTGCTGCGGTTCGTTTCGCCTCCAAAAAGAATGTGTCCTTCAGATAAATAACCCACTAGTCTGTCAAAGTGGCGCTCGTTAATGATTTTTGTCGTGTTCTCTTGTGCGATATCGTCTCCATACAGTTCATCGACGGCCGCCTTCAACGCTTCTAAAAAGGCATCTTTCACCGTTTTATGGACATAGACATAATCCGGAGCGACACAAGTCTGGCCTGCGTTCATAAATTTTCCCCAAGCGATACGCTTGGCTGCTAATTCAATGGGAGCATCCTCATGGACAATCGCCGGACTTTTTCCGCCGAGTTCCAATGTGACGGGAATCAAGCGGCGCGCGGCCTGTTCCATAATGATTTTGCCAACAGCCGTCCCACCGGTAAAGAACACATAGTCCACGTCTTCATTTAACAGCGCTGTGCTCGCCTCAGGCCCGCCTTGGACGACCGCGATGTATTCAGTAGAAAACGCATTTTTGAACATGTCCTCTAAACACTTCGCCGTCTGCGGCGCAACTTCCGACGGTTTTAAAATGACGGTATTGCCCGCCGCTACAGCCCCAGCAAGCGGCATGAGTGACAGCTGAACCGGATAATTCCACGGTGAGATCACGAGCGTCACCCCGTAAGGCTCAGGATAAATATAGCCTTTAGTCCCGAAATGCGTGAGCGCTGTTTTGACTTTTTTGGGCTTCATCCAGGATTTCAAATGCTTGATCATAAACCGTATTTCTTTTAAAACAAGACCGATTTCCGTGACATAAGCATCAAACGCCGATTTATTTAAATCAGAAGCCAAGGCTTCCGTTAAGGCGGATTCATGAGCTCTTAGCGCCGCATGGAGCGTTTTCAGTGCCTGTATGCGCGTCTCATATTTTTTCGTCTCACCGGTTTTAAAATATCGTTTTTGCGAGCGTACCAGAGCAGTTATTTGTTCCAATGTGATCCTCTCCCCGTTATGTGATCGAAAGTTGTTTGTCCGGATCATTCTTGTGTGCATCGTAAAAGGCAATCATCGAAGCGAGCGTGTCCGCAAAATCCGGGCAGACGATGCCAGCTTCAGCAAGATCTTGTTGTGCGATCGACGCATCGTATTCTGCTTGGCACGTCAAATAATCCAACGCTTCCTTTTCAACGCGCAGCCATTTGCGAACGCTCGGAATGGACAATAACCCTCTGGCGAATGAAAGCGGCATTGTGCCAACTGGTTTTTTATGCAAGTACGCTTCCATCATCATGCGATAAACATCGCGCATCCGGTATGGCTTCGGGTCCGTTAAATGGTACGTTTTCCCGACCGCCTTTTCGGCATGGGCAAGATAAATCGTCCCTTTCAGCACATAATCCACAGGCACAAAATTACCTTCAGCAGCGCTTTCACCGAAATAAGGAATGATGGGGAAATGGCGCATCCGATCCAACAGATTCAACATAAAGTAGGGACCGTCAAACTTAATGGTTTCCCCAGTTTCTGAGTGGCCTTTGACGATCCCAGGTCGAATGATGGTTAACGGTACTTCATCAAAAAGCGTTCTGACCCATTTCTCCGCTTCGAATTTGGTGCTTTCATAATGATTTTTAAAGCTTTGCCCCATATCGAACTCCGTCTCGTAAATACGGCCGACCCGTGTGCCGGAAATATAGGCGGTGCTAAAATAGATATACCTTTTCAGATTTTTCAATGTCATGACCCAATCATTGACATTTTTCGTCCCATTAACATTCACGTTATAAGCTAAGTCGTACGGCACAGCAAGGTCATAGATCGCCGCCAAATGAAAAATATAATTCACTTTATCTTGCAACTCTTCCTGGTATTCAGGAGCAATGCCAAGATTCGGCTGAGTGATGTCCCCCGTTATGACAGTAAAATGGTCTTTGGGACGCCTCGCATCTTTCGCTATTTTCTCAATTTCTTCGTTCGCTTTTTGCTCAAATTGGGGCAAAACAAGTACAAAAACCTTTTCGACTTCTTCGGTTTCCCGGAGGAGTTCTTTAATTAATGCCGTACAAATAAAACCGGGAAAGCCGGTAAAAAAATAATGTGCCATAGGTTTTCCTCCCTTTCCTTACTTATTTTATTAATATATTTTCTCTAATTTCAGAATAATTCCTTGT
>Ga0310838_1001012_pt1 | contig 17823 bp, 14 predicted proteins | sample SM_ome_6_FD_202241 | JGI IMG/M metagenome (GOLD analysis project Ga0310838, IMG submission 202241) | Sorghum-adapted microbial communities enriched on stacked mutant (SM) sorghum from Joint BioEnergy Institute, Emeryville, California... ...
TGTGTTTGGCAAGTAGAAAATGCTCAATTTGGCAGCCATTTTGTGCCTAACCTTGCCACGCGTTTTCAGGTCCCGAAAGCGCATGTCGCAATCGGTAACTCTCGCCAGTAAACGCTAGAATGTGAGCATGGTGTACGAGGCGATCCACCAAGGCCGCCGTTAGGCGGCTATCTCCGAACACCCGAGTCCACTGCCCAAACTCCAGATTTGAAGTCACAATAATGCTGTTTCGTTCGTAACAATCTGCAATCAAGTGAAACAATAATTCGGCCCCATCCTGGTGAAACGGAACAAATCCTAACTCGTCTAGGATCAACAAGTCGCATCGTTCCATGTCCTTCTTGAAACGTGCAAGTGTCCCGGTGTGGTGACGTTGCTGTAACTGCGCCACCAAATCTGCTACCCGGAAGAACCGCACGTTGTATCCTTCCCGGCACGCTGCTACCCCCAGTGCCGTCGCTAGATGCGTTTTCCCTGTACCGACTCCTCCTAACATCAAAATGTTTTGTCGCTTGTGTACGAATTCAAGCGAACACAACGCGTGCTGTGTCAGGCTGGGTGGAAATGTGATCGATTCAAATGTGTAATTCTCCAGTGTCTTGATCTGATGAAATCGTGCTTTTTTCAACAGACGACGCACCTTGGCCAGCTCTCGTTGTTCTTTTTCGGCCCGCAAGACCGCCAACAAAAATTGTTCCCGGCTCTCAAATGGCTGTGAGGCATAGTGATCCATCACATAACCTAGCCGTAAGGCTTTGCATAGTCGACGAAGTTCCTCTTTCACGGTGTCATCACCGCCCGTTTCAGTTGGTCATATCGGGAGATATCGGGCTCCTGCTGTAACAACACCGTTGGTGTGTAAGGATCAGTAATGACCTCAAACGAACGGTCTGGATGCTGCATCCGATATAACCGATGTTCCATTACCGTCCAATCGGGGGTTGGGACTGCTAATACGTGATCGAGTTGTTCTAAAGTTGCTCCACTTTTGAGCTGGCGAATCAACCAGGAAAGCCTGCGGCGTTTCTCATCAACCGTTTCTGCTGACGTTAACCATTTTTGTATCGCCATCGGCAGGTTGCCGAACAACGAAGCGTACGGGAGAGCACGTGGTTTGGCCTGAAAAGCTCGCAACACGGTGACCCAGTCAATGGGTTGCCCCTGCTGCATGTAAGGGCGGGCTATGGTCGTTATGACGCGCTGCTGAGCATCCAACACGTCGACTGTGTCCCATCGAATTTTGAGCAACACGGTTTGACCTGGCTGTGTGCCCGTAAGGGGAATAGGTGTACCATCCAGTTTGATTTCCCCGTAATTGTTCACACGTGCTGGCCCCAAACGAACCGCCTCAAAGGGCATCATCGGCAATTGAAGCAATTTCCTTTGGTCATGCTCCCACAATTTGCGAATCGACTCTCCCTTGGCGTAGTGGAGTCGATTTAAGTCTTGTTCTGCGCGTTGATCCAGTTGGATTTGCAGTTCCTCAAGACTGGATCCGCTCGGTGTTGGCACACACCAATTGCGTCGTGTATATCCGACTTTGTTCTCGACATGTCCTTTCTCATGACCGCTTGCCGGATTACAAAAAACGGGTTCGAATCGATAATGTAATACAAATCGCTCGAATGTGTCTGTCAGGTGCCGCTGTCCTTCCGGACCTACAGATACAACGGCAGCTGATAGATTATCGAACCATAGTCGTGTTGGAACCCCGCCGATGCGCTCAAATATGCGCCGCAGTCCCTCTAAGAAACATTCTGTGTTTTCAGCTGGCAACAACATGGCAAACGCGGCGTTGCTGTACGGGAAGGATATCGTCAGTTGCTTCATGGTTTGCTCTCGACCATTGAGGATGACCTGGACTGTGCCGAAATCCACTTGAGCCTCGCCGCCAGGATGCTCCAACCGCAGGTAGGCCATTTTGTCTTGTTGTCTCAATTCCTTGCGACGTTTGGCCACGTAGTACCTTACGGTACGGTCGCTGCCAGTAAAGCCGTGTTCGGCAACCAGCCGGTCATAAATTCGTTTCGCTGTATGCCGCTGTTTCCGTGGGCGTGTCCCATCCTCCAGAAGCCATGCATCGACAATATCGAGATAGGGCTCCAACACTCGATAGCGGCGTGACACCGACTTCATTGGTTGATTCCAGTCGTCGCAATCTGCGTATTTTTTCGCAGTTCGCCAATGAATCCCCAATTTCTTTGCAATTTGATTTATAGAGAGCGCTTCTTTCTCTCTCAAATGTTTGATAAACTGAACATAAGCCATTGCTAGCATTCCTTTCATCCTCTCCTGTCTGATGTCGCCAAACAAGAGAGTAGAGTGATGAGGGAACGCTGGCAAGGTTTTTTTACTTTCTATGGCATGCTCATCAATTGGGCATTTTCACATTTCCGAATTCGGCACATTTAGTTTGCCAAATACAAAGTAAGCAAATTTGATGAAGATTTACCATTTGATAAGTCTTGTAAAATTTCCTTAATAAACGACACGACAGTATTGTACCTGATATTTCTGTATGATAATGGCACAATAGAAATTTATGATAGAGCTAAACGCAAGCTGAATCAATATAAAATACGTAATAATGACTTCAACTATGAGGAAATGGTTAAACGTAAAACTGCTTGTGGTGCGACCTGTAAACAGCAATTGTTGGCGGCCGCGGAATTGTCTTAACGGGTACAAAATCACTCCTTCACGATGAAGAGGGGCGGTAATCTCATCATGTATATCTCTCTTCCGTAACAATCAGCACATACCCGACCGTCCCCGGGCTGCCTTTGAGGTCTTCCTTCACGCGTACAGCATAAACGCCGTCAATACCAGCAAAATCCAGATGATGGGTCCCTCCGCTTTCCGGCTCCAATCCATCCCGCACTGTCAGTCCCACCGCTCTCATCGCCTTGATCGCGTCGTCCGGAAACGTAAACACTTCCTTCGGCTTAACCTCAATCCGCACTGCCTTGCCCTTGATAAAAATGACCTTCACCTCACCGATCTTGGCCGAGTAGACATGGCTGGTAAACGTCACCTTCTCCTCCGGCCGGTGCAGCGTCCACTCTCCGGTTTCCGTCCTGACGGGCGTACCGAGCAGTCCTTCTACCGCTGTTTCAGATTGGTTCGTGATGTCCCTCATATTGAAGAGCATGTCCCGCTCTGGCGATCTTTCCGCTTCCGGTACGGCCTCAGGTACAGATGCTGGCTCCGGCTGGGATTGCGCGAAACTGAACCCCCATTCGAAACTGAAAATACTTGTGTTAAAGACAGGGTCCTTTGGCTTCTCTAATCCGTATTGTTTTGCAATTTCCGCTTTCTGCGCCTCTGTCAGCTTCACCGAGGATGTCGGTTGCTGTGCAGACTCCGCCGGCGTTACGGCAGCGGTCGCATCCATTCCGGGATCGATGCACCCTGCCATTAATGCAAGGATGGCGATCGTGTACAAGGTTGGTATCACAGTAAAACACCCTTTCGTTATAACCTCATAGGCCTGTTTGAACTCCTCTTTTTCGCTTCACCGCGATCCTGACAGTTATGAGGAAAATTTTCTTTTTCCGTTTTTATCCAATTGTAGCACATTCATGACAGCAGAACTACGATTGGTATACAAAAAATGATAAAATATGTAAGATCATACAGATTAATATACTCATTTTAGGTTCAAACATTTGAAGGATATCCAGATGGCTTTCTCACTGTCCGTTGAGACGATATGTTGTAATTTCCAGAGGAGATATTTATGAAAAAAATGTTGTTCATTTATTTTGGGTTGTCCTTGACAACATTCGTTGTGTCTGGCTGCGGACAGCCTGCAGCAAGCCAATCGCCTGATCCGTCCAGTTACCAGACGCAAATATCCGAATCTGAAACGCTAACCCTTACGCTCGATTCCAAAACAATTACAATCCCCATTTCAAACGTTGATTCTGTAAAGAAATACCTGGATCAAGCAGAGCCGCATGAAAGAGCAAGCGAACGCAACCGCATCCAGACAACTTCATTCACATCTGCATCCGGAACAATTTACGGCGATATCAAATATGGCTGTGGGATAAAGCTCTGTAATCATACTCTCGTGCAGATAAAAAACAATGCCATCAAAACAATTCCCTTATTCTCAGGAAGCATTTTGACGGCACACGCATTCTCCCCGGATAAGAAATATCTCGCAGTCTTATTAGGGAGAAACGAAGGTACGGAAGTAATCAGGCAAAGCTTGATGATTATTGAGTTGGATTCGTTTACGTTAGCTGAGCTTGAAAACAGGAATGATGTTGTAACTATGTTGACAAGCGCTGACTTTACGACTCCAATTCTTTCGATGAGCTGGGAAAGCGAAACTACACTTAAAGCCGTTATACCGGATACAACAGATTATGCGTTTGATACGTTGAAAAATTGGAAAGCCGGAGAAAACAATACCAAAGAGATTTTCATAAAAGTGACATAAGAAATCGGCCATTGTCCGCGGCCGCAGCCTTTTGGCAGTCTTTGCATGCGGAATCATAAAAAAATCGACCTCCGATGTGAATCGTGTACACATACGCAAGGTCGATCTCATATCACGTTTTTCGATTTTCGATATATGGCGGAGGGAGAGGGATTCGAACCCCCGTGGGCTTGCGCCCTAACGGTTTTCAAGACCGCCCCGTTATGACCACTTCGGTATCCCTCCGCGATACGGACAAGTTAAACTATATCATAATTGCCTCTCATTTTGCAACACTTTCCTGCAATTTTTCCAAAAAAAATGGACCCGGCGGCCAGCAGCGGGCAGCCGGGTCGTTCTGCAGCGCTGATGCATCGCTTCGACGAAGATGCAGCGCCATACCGTATGACCTGATCCTTACTTTCTCCTGTTTATCCCTAGCGTTTCACGACAACCAGCTTTAGCTCCGTCATCTCTTCAATCGCGTACTTGACGCCTTCGCGGCCCATGCCGCTCTCTTTGACGCCGCCGTAGGGCATGTGGTCGACGCGGAAAGTGGGGATGTCGTTGATCATCACGCCGCCCACATGCAGCGCGTCAGCCGCCTGCAGTGCAAGCGAAAGATTGTTGGTGTACAGGCCCGCCTGCAGGCCATACCGGGAGTCGTTCACCAGCGCAATCGCCTCGGCGACCGACTCGACAGGGTTGATCAGGACGATTGGTCCAAACACCTCCTGGCAGGAGATTTTGGCGTCAGCCGGGACACCGGTCAAGACGGTGGGCTGCAGTACGCGGCCGTCCGTTTCGCCGCCGCATTCGACGCGGGCGCCCCGCTGCCTGGCCTCCTCGATCCACTCCAGCACCCGTTCCGTTTCTTTCGGGCTGATCATTGCCGAGTAGTCGGCCTCTTCGGACAGCGGATCGCCTCCCCGCAGCCTGCGCGTCTCCGCAACGAAACGTTCCACGAACGTGTCGTACAGCTCCGCAGCGACATAAATCCGTTGGACGGAAATGCACACCTGACCGGAGTAGGCAAACGCGCCAAAAATGCAGCGCGGAATCACGTCGTCCAGATTGGCGTCGCGGTCCACGATCACGGCGGAGTTGGAGCCCAGTTCCAGCGTCACCCGCTTCAATCCGGCGCGGTTGCGGATGTTGATGCCGACAGCCGGACTGCCCGTAAACGTGATCGCCTTGACGCGCGGATCGGTCACCAGCAGGTCGCCGACGGTGCCGCCGCTGCCGGTGACGATGTTGAGCGCGCCAGCCGGCAGCCCCGCCTGTTCGGCCAGCTCCGCCAGGAAAAAGGCGGAGAGCGGCGTTTGCGACGCCGGCTTCAGCACTACCGTATTGCCTGCCGCGATGGCCGGCCCCACCTTGTGCGCAACCAGGTTCATCGGGAAGTTGAACGGCGTGATGGCGCCGATGACGCCCAATGGTTCGCGCACCGTGTACGCCAGCCGCCCTTCCCCGCCAATGGCGGCGTCCAGCGGCAGCGTCTCGCCGTAAATCCGTTTGGCTTCTTCCGCAGCGAACTTGTAGGTCTGGATGGTGCGGATCACTTCGCCCCGCGCCGTTTTGATCGGCTTGCCCGCTTCCTGCGCGATGATTTTCGCCGCTTCTTCCAGCCGTTCGTTCAGCAATCCGGAGATTTTCTCCAAAATGGCGGCCCGTTGGTACGCCGGCATGCTGCGCATGACCGGTGCCGCTTCCTGCGCGGCGCTAATCGCCCGTTCCACCGTATTTCTGTCGGCCTGGGCGATTTCCGCGATTACCTCGCCGCTGTACGGGGCGTACAGCGGAGCATAGGCACCCGTCTCCACCCACTGTCCGCCGATATAGCACGCTTTTTTCATCGTCCTCTTCCTCCCTCCATTCGCGATGAGGTGTGCAACTGCTCCAACTCTTTCTCCACCGCGTTTCAGCCTTCCTCCAACGGGTCGGCGGCCATGCAGTGACAGGTTGCACATTACTTCAGTACAGCCCAGAGGTGCGCCCAACCAGCACGCTCCATCAGGCGGGAAGCGGACTCATGTGAGCCGCTCCTTTATCGCTGCATCGCTGCCTGCCTCAGACCAGCTAGTTCGCCGCGTCATCCGTTCCGCACCACTCCAGCAGTGTCAGGGCAAAGATTTCGGCGCATTGGAAAACGGCGTCCAGTTCGATGTACTCATCGGGGTAGTGAGCCACCTGGGTGACGCCCGGACCCACCACGATGGCAGGCGTGTCGGCCAGTGTCGTCAAAAGGCCCCCATCCGTGCCCCACGGCGAGGCTTCCACTACGGCGCGCCGGCCCGTCACGGCTACAAACTGCCGCTGCAGGATGTCCATCAGCGGGTGATCCTCCGCCACCGCCCCCGGCACCCAGCGCGCCCCGAACCACTCCAGTTCCACCGGATGTTCAGCAAACCAGGGGTCCTCGTCGGCCAAGCGGCGCAGAGCGGCCTCCATGTCCGCCCGGGCGTCTTCCATCCGCTCGCCCGGCGCCACCCCCATCCGTCCCTCCAGCTTGACCAGATCGGCCACGGAGGACGGCCATTTGCCGCCTTCGATCACGCCAATATTGATCGGGATGGGAATAGGCAGCTTGGCGTACAGCGGATCGTTTATCCGGTCGTTTCGCTCTTTTTCCAGGCGGGCAATCGCATCGACTACGCGCATGCTTTTCTCGATCGCGCTCACCCCTTCGTAGCGGGTGCCGCCGTGGGCAGAGCGTCCCTTTACCGTCAGGCGGAACCACATCGAGCCCTGCTGCTTGGGGAAAATCTTCATGTTGGTCGGCTCAGGGATAAGGGCGGCGTCCGCCTTGTAGCCGCGCAGGATGGTTGCCAGCGTGCCTGCGCCGCCGCTCTCCTCTTCCACTACGCTTTGAAAGATGACATCCCCCTTGAGCCGCACCCCCAGCGCCTGCAGCACCTGGATCGCCAAGAGCGAGGCCAGGTTTCCCCCTTTCATGTCGGTTGCGCCGCGGCCGTACAGCTTACCGTCCACCACTTCGCCGCTGAACGGGTCGTGCGACCACTGGGCAGGGTCGCCGGCCGGCACCACGTCCACGTGCCCGTTGAGAATGATCGAGCGGCCTCCGCCCGTTCCTTTCCACACGCCCACCACGTTGGGGCTGTCCGCGAACACAGTCCGCGGCGAGACGAAATACGGGTGTTTTAACAATTCGTCTCCTTCCATCACCCACAGATCGACTTCCAGCCCCATCGCGTGCAGCGTCTTGGCGATGCTCTCCTGGATGGAGCGCTCATTGCCCTGCACGCTTGCCTCCCGCACCCATGCCTGCAGGAGTTTCGTGGCCGCCTCCTTTTCCTTGGCGATTTGTTCGCGGATCAGCGTCTGCCAGTTTGCCATCGTTACCCTCCTTTTGCCTGCGTGGCAAATGGTATCTGCCTCGCGTCCGTTTTCGTTTTCCATGCGAGAGCCGGCGGGCAGCTTTGTCCGTATCGTCCGTTTTGTATCGCCCGCCGCCTCAGCGAAATACGCCGACGTCGCCGTCCAGCTTCAGCTCCGCCTCCGTCGCGCCGATCACGTCCGCGACGCTGTATGGTTCCATCACTTCGCGCAGATACAGCCCGTCTTCCCGAACTTCCATCACCGCCATGTCAGTGATGATCAGGTTGGCGGCTGCCTTGGCCGTCAGGGGCAGTGAGCATTCCCGCACGATTTTGGAACGGCCGTTCTTGTCCAGATGGGTGGTCAGCACCATCACCCGTTTGGCCTTCTGCGCCAGCTCCATCGCCCCACCCATGCCCGGAACGCGCTTGCCCGGCACGATCCAGTTGGCGATGTCGCCCCGCTGGCTTACCTCAAGCACGCCGAGAATGGTCATGTCCAACAGCCCCCGTCTGATGATGGCAAAGGCGGTGGCGCTGTCAAAGAACGACGCACCTTTCACCAGCGTGACGGGAAACCCTCCGGCGTTGCAGAGCATCGGGTTTTCCTCCCCCTTGGCCGGACTGGGGCCGGTACCGAGGATGCCGTTTTCCGCGTGAAACATCACCCGTTTCTCCGGCGGAATGAAGTCGGCCACCAGCGTCGGAATGCCGATGCCCAGATTGATGATCATGCCGTCCTCGATCTCCTGCGCCGCCCGGCGGGCAATCCGTTCCCGATAGGTTTCCGTCCGGTTTACTTCTCCCAAGCCCATTGCCAGTTCACCCCCTCACTCTGCACGATGCCGTGGACGAACACTCCTGGTGTGACAATCTCTTCAGGGTCCAGTTCGCCGATCTCCACGATCTCCTCCGCCTCCACGATGGTGATGTCGCCCGCCATCGCCACCAGCGGGTTGAAGTTGCGGGCGCTCGTGTCGTACACCAGATTGCCGAAGCGGTCCGCCTTTTTGGCGTAGACGATGGCCACCTCCGCTGTCAGCGGCGTCTCCAGCAGGTATTCCTTGCCGTCGACGATCACTTTTTCCTTGCCTTTTTCAGCGATGGTGCCGATCCCGATGTCGGACAGGATGCCGCCCAGCCCCACTCCGCCCGCACGGATGCGCTCGGCGAGGATGCCTTGGGGGCAAAACTCCACCTCAAGCTCCCCGGCTGTCATCTGGGCCCCGGCGTTGGGGTTGGAACCGATGTGGGAGGCGATTACCTTTTTCACCCTCCGCTCGGTGACCAGCTTGCCGACGCCGATGTGCGGAAAGGCGGTGTCGTTGCTGATCAGCGTGATGTCCCGCACGCCCTTGTCGAGGATGCCCTGGATCAGCGTGGGCGGGTTGCCCACTCCGCCGAAACCGCCGGCAAGCAGGGTCATCCCGTCGTGAAAATACGTCAAGGCATCTTCCAGTGAAATCACTTTGTCAAACCGGTTGGCCATGTTTCTCCTCCCCCCTGCCCGTCAGACCAGCAGCGCTTCCTGTCGCAGTTCCTGCTCTACGCTTGCGATCGATTCTTTCAGCAGGGCGATCAATTCGTCGATTTCTTCGGTCGTGATCGTCAGCGGTGGCGCGATAATGACTGCGTCCCCGGCCACGCCATCCAATCCGCCCGTCGCCGGGTAGATGAGCAGCCCTTTTTCAAACGCCCGCTTAATAATGCGGGCGGTTACGCCCTGGGCCAGCGGGAACGGTTCCCTGGTCTTTTTGTCCTTGACAAACTCCAGGCCGCACAGCATCCCCAGTCCGCGCGCTTCGCCGATCAGCGGCAGTTCGTCGGCCAGTTCGCGCAAGCGGCTCAACAGGTAGGCCCCTCGCTCAGCCGCCTTTTCCACCAGCTGATGTTTTTCCACGTAGCGCAGCACCGCGAGCGAAACTGCCGCCGACTGCGGATTGGCGCTGTACGTGTGACCGGCCATGATCAATCCCGAGCCGCGCGCAATCGTCTCGATGATGTCGTCTGTGGCCATCGCCGCCGCCATCGGCGTGTAACCGGCGCTCATACCCTTGCCCAAGGCCATCAGGTCGGGCTGCACGCCCCAGTGATCAATCCCGAACGGCTTGCCCGTGCGGCCCACACCGGTCATGACTTCGTCGGCGATGAACAGCACCTGGTACTTGTCGCAAATCTCGCGGATGCGCTGGAAATATCCGTCCGGCGGCACAACCGCACCGCCCGAAGCGCCGATCACCGGTTCGGCGATAAATGCGGCCACATGCTCCGGACCGATGCGCAAAATCGCCGTCTCCAGTTCGTTGGCGCAGGCCAGCGCGTACGCTTCCAGCGACATCCCCTCCGGCCGGCGATACGGATAGGGCGGTGAAATTTTCGGGCCGTCAGCCAACAGCGGGACAAAACGCTTGCGCCGCAGCACGTGGCCGGACATGGAGAGCGCCCCCATCGTAATGCCGTGATAGCTCATCCAACGGGAAATGATCCGGTTTTTGGTCGCATATCCCTTTTCCTGCCAGTACTGAATGGCGATCTTCTGCGCCGTCTCCGTCGCCTCTGAGCCGCTGCTGACAAAAAAGCTCCAGTTGAGCGACCCCGGGGCCCACTCCGCAAGTTTGGCCCCCAATTCCTCCACTGCATCACTGCTGAAGTGGGAGCGGTAGGCAAACGAGACGCTGCGGGCCTGCGCGTACATCGCCTCGGCGATTTCCTCCACGCCGTGACCAATGCTGGCTGTCACCGCGCCGGAGCAGCCGTCGATGTACCGATTCCCTTCCTTGTCGTACAGGTAGATCCCCTTGCCGTGGGACACGAACGGATACGATTTGCCCAATTCGGGCTTGATCACATAGCTTCTCTGCATGATAGCCACCTCACCTTTTCTCTCTTTTCATCCTAACGGAAGAGAGCGTCCGCTCCATTCGACGAGCTGGCAAAAAAGCGTGGAAACTAGACAAAATCTTTTGTACATTTTGTATAAGAGATCGGGTGTTGGAAACAGGGAGGATTGAAGATGACCATTACGATACGCGAAGCGCTGCAATTGCCCGACATGGTTCAAACGCGGCTGGTCGGAGGGGCCGCCGGGCTGGACAACCCGATCCGCTGGGTCACGATCGTGGAAGTGCTGGAGGATGTCACCCGGTTGCAGGAAGGCGAGTTTCTGATTACGACCGGATTTGGATTGTCCGAGGACGAACAGCGCCGGGCGTCGCTGATTCCCTCGCTGGCTGAACGAAAGTTGAGCGGTGTCGCCCTGCACACGGGCTTTTACCTGCGCGAGATTCCCGCCGACCTCGTCCACATGGCGGACCGCTTCGGGCTTCCGTTGATCGAAATCCCGGTGGAAATGAACTTTTCCACGATCACCAAGGCGATCCTGCAGCCGATCATCAACCGGCAGTTTGAGACGCTGGCCTACTCGCAGGCGATTCACAACCGGATGATCGAGGCGGCGTTGTCCAAAGGCGGGCTGCCCGCCATTGCGGCGGAGCTGGCCCAGTTGACTGGCGGCGCAGTCAAGCTGGTGGATGCGCTCGGGTTTGAAGTGGTCCAACACGGAGGTACAAGCGGTGAGGCGATCGCAGGCGGAAAGACCAGCGAGCACGCGGTGCCCATTCGCGCCAGCCGGGAACATTTCGGCACGCTCACCCTGACTAAAGCAGAAGGGCAGTGGAAAGAGCTGGACGATGTTGCCCTGCAGCACGCAGCCACTCTCTGCGCGCTGGAATACGTCAAGGAACGGGCGGTGGCGGCCACAGAATGGCGTCTGAAAGGAGATTTCGTGGACGAATTGCTGAGCGGTCGTCCCCTCCGTGCGGACGAACTGGATCACCGCAGCCGCATGCTGGGCTACCCGCTCACCGGCAGTCACATGGTGGCCGCGGTCAAAGTGGGCACGGGCGATGGCGCCGCTTTGTCCGACCTGCATCAGGCGTGCATTACGCTGATGAGACGACTGTGCGATCGGCACCACCGCTCCTACCTGCTGCGCGAACGCCCCCACTGTCTGTTGTTCATCCTGCCGCATGACCAAACCAGCCTTGCGCTGCTGGAGCAATTTGCTGCCCGCTGGGAACGGCTGCACCCCGCGTCTCCCCTGCAGGTGGCGCTCAGCAATCCGCGCGGCCAGTTGACCGCGCTGGCGGAAGCAGCCGAGGAGGCCCTGTTCGCGCTGCAGGCGTATCCGCTCCTGGCTCGCTCGCCCGCTTTGCTCCGCTTCGGGGAGATGCGCGGGTACCAGTTTTTGTTTCCGTACCATCGCAGCCGGGAGATGCTGGAGGCCCTCTGGCAGCCGCTGCTCGACCCGCTGATCCGCTACGACGCCAGGCACAATCAGCAGCTCCTGGAGACGCTCAGCGCCTATCTGGATCACAACGGCAACGGCCTGAAGACATCCCAAGCGTTATATATTCACCGGCACACGCTGAAATACCGCTTGACCCAAATCGAAGACAAAACCGGGGTCAACCTGGAGGATGCTCATCAGCGCTGGCAGCTTCGGCTGGCCCTCATGGCCCGGCGCCTGCAGCAGCAGTTGTACCCCGCCGAGGCGTAGGCCTACTCGAAAGTGGGACGCAACGGCTTCACCCAGATGTTCATGTCTTCGTATCCGGAAAAAATGGTGCAGTTGTTGATCAGCCGTCCGCGGTACTTATAGCCGTGTTTGGCTGCCGTCACATTCATGCCGGGAGATTGGGCCCGTGTCAGCGTGTACAGGTAGTAAATGCCCATCTCCTCCATTTTTTCTTCCAGAGCGGCAAACAACGGCTGCAGCAGCCCCTTTCCGACGTGGTCCGGGTGGGTGGCACAGTCCGTCAGTTCGGCGGAGCCAAAACGTTCTGTCACCTCCGCAGAGGCGGCACAGGCAATCCGGCCGTCATACTCGGCGACGACGTAGTAGGTACTCTCGCTCATGGTCTTTCGCACGTAGTCCGGGTCGTCCATCGGCGTCGGATAGGTGGCAAACACCAGCCTGTACAATCGGGCCAGTTCATCCGCGTCCGCCGGCGTGGCCACCCGCAGGATGTACCCTGGCGGAAGCGGCTTGACCTCTCCTTGGCCCGCTTTTGCCAGGCTGAGCTGCAAGATGTCCTCCGCGACTTGAGGCGCGGCAGATACTGCCCGTTCTTCCGTCAGAAAGCAGGAAAGCATCTGCGCATTTTCGCCTCGAAAAAATCCGTCAATCGTCCCTTCCTGCCTGTAGCCGAGGGAAAGCCACAGCGGCACGTCCTTTTTTTTGCCGTACACGATCAGCTTGGTCGCGTCCGTCTCTTCGGCCAGCCGCCTCATGATGGCGTCCATCTCGCCGATACGACCGCTGTCGTACAGATGCAGCTTCACCCGCCGATTTCGTTGATCCACCACTAAATCTCCTGCTGCCTGCATCGCGGCTACATCGCTCATGCGCGTTCCCCTTTCTCCAGTTTTCTCTCATTGTAACACGTTGGCGCCCAAGGTCATTCTCCACAGTGTACAAAATGTCGGCTGCCTCCTCTTTGCCCCATTTCATTTTACGGCGAGCGCCAATTGCTTCTTATGGCCATAGAATAACAAGAAGGTTTACTGCCGGGAAGGAGGTTCTGCTGTGAGTTTCCGCCTTACCAACGATTTTGCCCTGGTGCTGGTGCTCTTTGTACTGCTCGTGATCGTGCTGTGCGCTTGTGCGTAAGGGGCGTCAAAAGCCCCTCCTGCCTGGTCGTAGTGAGGGGCTTTATACATATACATGTAAGGGAGAAGCGGCAAAGCGGATGACCTGCGGAAGGAGGAAGCCACGTGACCCCTCTCGTATACGCACATCGCGGCGCTTCCGGCATCTATCCGGAAAATACGATGGAAGCCTTTTACGGCGCGCTCAAGCGGCGTGCGGACGGCCTGGAACTGGATGTGCAGTTGAGCCTCGATGGAAAAGTGGTGGTGATTCACGATCATCTGCTGGAGCGCACCACCAACGGCACGGGCGCCGTTCAGCAGCACACCTGGCGGCAGCTTAGGCGGCTGCGGGCCGACAAGGGGGCCCGACAGTCCACGAGCCAGACGCGCATACCGTCGCTGAAGGAAGTCCTGGACGCGTTCGCCCCTACGTCGCTGCGGTTTATCATCGAATTGAAAAACTTTCTCGTCCCCCAGCCTCATCTGGAGGAACGGGTGATCGACTTGATCAAGCGCTATCAGCTGACGGAGCGAACCGTCGTCTCCTCGTTTAACTTTGACAGCCTGCTGCGCATCAAAGAGCTGGAGCCCGCGCAAGCTACCGGCCTGCTGTACGTCGGACCGCTTCAGCATCCCTGGGAAGTGGGCGCCCGCTACGGAACAAATCAGCTCCACGTGCCGGAAGACCAGCTGACCCCCTCCCTGGTGGAAGAAGCGAAAGCACGCGGCTTTCAAGTGGTCGGTTGGACCATTGACAAATCTGCCCGCATCCGGCAGGCTGCCGAAATGGGGGTAGACGGCATTATCACCAACTACCCGGGGAAGGCGCGAAAAGTGCTGCAGCGGCCGTGAACCCGTCAACAATGAAAAGGGAGCCCGTGTACAGGCTCCCTTTTTCTCAATCGGCCATGGATGGCCTCAGGTCGTCTTCGGTTCGTAATACTTGCCTTGCCAAGTGTTGCGCCGTTCCAGTTCGGCGTCGATGCCGTTCAGCACTTCCCATTTCTTGCGGCTCCACATCGGACCGATCAGCAAGTCGGGAGGCCCGTCCCCCGTCACGCGGTGGACAATCATCTCTGGCGGCAGAATTTCCAGGGTGTCCACCACCAATTTGGTGTACTCTTCCTGGGTCAGAAACTCCAGCAGCCCTGCCTCGTACTGCTTGACCATCGGCGTTTTGCGCAGCAGATGAAGCAGATGGATCTTGATGCCCTGCACGTCGAGATGGGCCACGGCCTTGGCCGTCTCCATCATGTCTTCATGGGTTTCACCCGGCAATCCGTAAATGATGTGGGAACATACGCGGATGTTGTGTTTGCGCAGTTTTTCCACGCCGTCCAGGTAGCACTGGTAATCGTGGGCGCGATTGATCAGTTTGGCGGTACGCTCGTGGATGGTTTGCAGCCCCAGCTCCACCCAGAGATACGTCCGTTCGTTCAGTTCGGCCAGATACTCCACCACGTCATCCGGCAAGCAGTCGGGCCGCGTGGCGATCGACAGGCCGACCACGCCCTCCTGTTTCAAAACCACCTCGTACATCTCGCGCAGTTCCTCCACGGGCGCGTACGTGTTGGTGTACGCCTGGAAAAACCCGATGTACTTGGCGGACGGCCACTTCGTGTGCATGCGGGTTTTTACGTCGTGGAACTGGCGCTCCAGATCCATCCGCCGGTCCCCGGCAAAATCACCCGAGCCGCGGGCGCTGCAAAACGTGCATCCCCCGGTGGCTACCGTGCCGTCCCGGTTCGGGCAGGTAAACCCGCCGTCCAGCGGCACCTTGAACACCTTCTCGTGAAACGTCTGGCGCAAGTGATAGTTCCATGTATGATAACGCTTGTTTCCCCACAGGCGCGGGGTATCCGCGTGTACAGATGCTTGTTTCATGGCTGTGCTCCTTTCCGTCGGGATGCCGGCCAAACGGATTTACAGACACCGCCTGGCGATTCATCCATCGATTTATTATAACAGAAGTCACGACGGACGTGCGAACCGAAAGACAGGAAAAACCACAGGGAATGGCCCTGTGGTTTTTTCCGTCTCTATGGTCACTGTTGTATTTCTTCGATGCGAATGGCCCGTGTGTGCGACGTGTGACTCCACACCTGGTTGTTCTTGGTGAAGAACGCGTAGAACAGAATCGGGAGCCAGGTGAGGAAGAAGAATGGGAGCAGCAGCAGCCCGAAGTAACCTTTTAGCGGCACCTTGTCCAGGTACAGGGCCAATAGCGGCAGCAGGTAGAAAACTGCTGTCGATCCGTAGATCATCCAGTCCGGCAGGAAGCTGACAATCGGCATGAACGCCTCAATCTCAAAAAAGCGTCCCAAAAACAACAGCGACATCATTGTGACAATCAGCACATACATCGGCTGAAACAGGTAAAACGCCGCGTCCAGCATGCCAAGACGGCGCTGCTTCAGGCCGTTTTTCAGGACGGTGCCGATGTAACGCCCTGCCACGTCATAATGTCCCTGCATCCAGCGAAGCCGCTGCCGCATGGAAGCCTTCAGATCAATCGGTTTTTCATCCCACACCTTCGTGTCGTGCGCCCACGTCGGGTAAATGCCTCGTTCGATACAGCGGGTGGCAAACTCCAGGTCTTCCGTCAAGCTGGTGGCACCCCAGCCCATCTCCTTGAGCAGATTGCTCTCGATACACAGACCGGTTCCGCCTAGTGTGTTGGGCAGCCCCAGGTTGTGACGGGCCAGCTGCCACATCCGGTTGGTAAACCAGTACGTGACTGCGTACGAAAGCGTAATCCACGAGTCAAACGGGTTTTTGGAATCCAGGTAGGCCTGGATGACGCGCGCTCCTTTGCAGAGGCGATCGTTCATCACGCGCAGGAAGTTTTTCTCTACCAGGTTGTCTGCGTCAAACATCACGACAGCGTCATACTGTTTGGGCATCGCCCAGAGGTTCTCCAGCATCCACTCGATGCCGTAGCCCTTCCCGCGTTTGGACGAATCAAATCGCTCGCACGCGTACGCGCCGTGCGCTCTGACGATCTCCGCCGTATTGTCGGTACAGTTGTCGCAGATCACGAAGATATCGTACATGTCGCGGGGGTAATCCAGCTGCTTCAGGTTTTCGATGAGCGGTGCAATGACCGCGCTTTCGTTGTGTGCCGCCACCAGTACTGCAAATGTCTTTTGCGGTTCATGGGTGACCTGCTCGTTATTGCGGAACAGGCCGGCACATGATACCAACGTTTGGTAGGCACTAATCACCCCTACTGTAGAAGTGAATCCGATGAATAATCCCTCAATGATCTCTCTCAATGCACTCATTGGTTCTTCTCCTCGACCTAAGTCAAATGCTGCGCAGTTATGACTTAGGTAGTGTTTTTCCAAAATTTCTCTCTTGTTTTTCTCTCAATTGGGAGTGTACCTCAAAACCGGTCATATAGCAATCACCCAAAAGTGGGAAAAACGGCGACACTTCTATCACCATTCCCAGCTTTATTCGGTTCTATTCCGGTACATGACAATATGCAGAAAAAAAAGCCTTTGTCAAAAAAGGCTTCGTGGATGTGTATGAGCTTTGGTGACCCGTAGGGGATTCGAACCCCTGAATGACAGCGTGAAAGGCTGCTGTGTTAAACCACTTCACCAACGGGCCATGATGGTGCGGTCGGCGAGACTCGAACTCGCACGGGTCGCCCCGCCACCCCCTCAAGATGGTGTGTCTGCCAATTCCACCACGACCGCATATATAACATGGCGTCCCAGGAGAGATTCGAACTCCCGACCGACGGCTTAGAAGGCCGCTGCTCTATCCAGCTGAGCTACTGGGACGTATAAGTGGAGGGAGTACCCGGATTCGAACCGGGGGTGAAGGTTTTGCAGACCCGTGCCTTACCACTTGGCTATACTCCCTCGATATACATGGGGCGATCGATGGGATTCGAACCCACGAATGCCGGAGCCACAATCCGGTGCGTTAACCACTTCGCCACGACCGCCGTGTTGTCAAAATATAGGAAAAATGGCAGGGGCAGTAGGAATCGAACCCACACCAAAGGTTTTGGAGACCTTCGTTCTACCGTTAAACTATGCCCCTATGGTAGCGGTGGAGGGGCTTGAACCCCCGACCTTTCGGGTATGAACCGAACGCTCTAGCCAGCTGAGCTACACCGCCATGCAGTATGAATGCTGTAAGGAATATGGCGGAGAGTGAGGGATTCGAACCCTCGCTACGCTAATCGCGTACTAACGGTTTAGCAAACCGTCCCCTTCGGCCTCTTGGGTAACTCTCCGCGATATATACCTTCAAAACTGGACATGCATGGTGCAAAGGATCATTGGAGTGGATAAGTCCTCGACCGATTAGTATTCGTCAGCTCCACGCGTTGCCGCGCTTCCACACCGAACCTATCAACCTCATCGTCTTTGAGGGGTCTTACCAGCT